>Ga0247727_10020716_pt1 | contig 10016 bp, 5 predicted proteins | sample WisWelCaveWW1625_FD_202498 | JGI IMG/M metagenome (GOLD analysis project Ga0247727, IMG submission 202498) | Biofilm microbial communities from Wishing Well Cave, Virginia, United States - WW16-25 | ecosystem: Environmental > Aquatic > Deep subsurface > Groundwater > Cave microbial mat | place...
GCGCGTCGGTGGTGGTGGAGGCGACGTGATGGTTGCCGCCCAGCGTCGACCCGTCGGCCAGCGCGGTCACGCCCGCCGAGCTGGCGGCGCCGTTGACGAAGACGCTGCCGGAGATGGACCCCGGCCGCGCCGAGAGCGTGACGTCGGCCACCTTGGTGATCTCGCCGCCCTTGACCACCACGTTGGCGACCGTCGCGGAGTTGAAGGCGACCTTGCTGGCGCCGAGCACGTACGTTCCCTCGGGAACGCCGGAGAGCGTGTAGCCGCCGGCCGCGTCGGTCTGCGCGGCGCCGGCGAATCCGGCGAGCGAGACGCTGGCTCCGGCGTGCGAGGTCTCCCCCTCGAGCGCGAGCTTCCCGCTCACGGTTCCGCGCGCCACCTTGAGCTGGTCGGAGGGAACGGTGACGGTGCCGTCGCCGTCCTCGAGGCGGACGAGCACGCCGGTGACGAGGATGGTCTGGTAGCCCGCCTTGTTCGCCTGCAACATGTACGTCCCGGGCGAGACGCCGCCGATCCGCCATGCGCCCGCATCGTCCGTGTCGGCGGCCAGGCCGGTGCCCAGGACGGCGACGTGGATCCCCGCCGGCGAGGGGGCCGTTCCCGCGGCCACCGGTTCCAGCGTGAACGAGCCGGCCAGCGTGGCCTTGGCCTGCGCGGTGGAGGGCGAACCCGGATCGAAAGGGTTCCGGTGTTCGGGCTGCGTGGAACAGGCGCACGCAAGCGCGGCGGCCGCCGCGAACTTCAGCACGAGTCGTCGCATGGGTGGCTCCAGGATCGACTGGCATGATTGCACAAGAGGCGAGGCGGCCGAACGTTGACTTGTGTGAAACTACCGGCGCACCATCCCCTCTCTGCCCGAAGGGACCTCCGTGATGCCCGCGATCTGTCTCCTGCTCGCTTCGTCGTTGGCGGCCGCGTCCGCCGCCGGGCCCGAATCGCTGGCGAAGGCCGCCGCGGCCGCCGGCCGCGAACTGGCGAGCAAGCTGGGCAAGGAGAAGGCCGGCATCAAGAAGGTGGCCGTGGCCGCTTTCTCCGAGCCGGCGTCCGCCGTGGGGCAGGGCGCGGTGGCCACGGACCTGGTGGCGAAGAGCTTCGCATCGGCGTCCAAGCTCGCGCTCGTCGATCGAGCCGCGACGGCCGCCATCGCCGCCGAGGCGAAGATCCAGACCTATGCCTCGGGCAAGGGGCTGGGCGCCGTGGGGGCGCGCGCGGGGGCGCAGGCGATCCTGGTGGGCGCCCTGCTCGAATCGGCCGACGGCGTGATCCTCCAGGCCCGGTTGGTGATGGTGGAGACGGGCAAGGTGGTGGCGAGCGCGCGGCGCGCGGCGGCCTTGCCCAAGGGGAAGGTGCCCGCCGCCGCCGCCGGCGCGGTCGAGTCGTCGAGCGTGGAGGTGGCGATGCGCCGCCTCTCCGACAGCCTGGCCGCCGGCTTCTCCAAGCTGCCCGGCAATTCCCGCTACCGGCGCCTGGCGGTGGTGCCGTTCACCGACGTGGGCGAGCAGGCCCAGAAGCGCCGCATCGGCACCATCGTCGCCGCCGAGGTGGCCACCGACCTGCGCCGCGATCACAACCTGCTGCTGGTCGAACGGCAGAAGCTGACCGAGGTGATGGCCGAGCTGCGCGTGCAGCAGAGCGGCGCCGTCGATTCCTCCTCGGCGGCGCAGATCGGCAAGATCGCCGACGCGCAGGCGCTGGTGATCGGCACCGCCTCCGACCTGGGCGATCGATATCTCGTCGACGCCCGGGTGGTGGCCACCGAGACCGGCGAGACACTGGCCGCCGATTCGGCCTCCGTCACCTCCGCCGGGATGGTGGCGCTGGCCAGCGAAGCGGTCGTGTTGCGCAGCAAGAAGGACGCGGTCTTCCGCTCGGTGCTGATCCCCGGCTGGGGACAGATCTACAACCGCCAGCCGGTGAAGGGGTTCGTGATCCTCGGCGCCGAGGTGGGGCTCTTCGCCTCCGCGCTCGCCTTTCACCTCGCCGGCGAGAAGGCCTACCGGGACTACACGGGTAAGACCAGCGCGGGCTCGCTGGGCAGCGATCCCACCGCCGAGGCGCAGCGCCTCTACGACACGGCGGCGTTGCGCTTCCGCCTGCGCAACACGATGCTCTACGTCGCGGGCGGGCTTTGGCTGGCCAACATCGTCGACGCGTACATCTCGGGCGTGGACGGGGATCGCGTCCTCTCCGGCGGCGTGGCCCGAGCCGCCGAGCGGCCCGCCGGGCGCAGGGTTGCGCTGGTCACGGACGGAACGTCGCTGATCGCGGCGGTGCGCTGGTAGGACTACCGGGCCGGTGAGGGGCAGCCATGACGGACCACGGACCGCGGACATGTCCATGAACCGATCGCTCGCCGTGGCGGCGCTGATCGCCGCTCCCGCGGCCCTCGCCGCCAAGGTCGTCGCCCCCTGCCCGGCGCCGGAGAAGAGCATCCGCAAAGGTGAGTTCGACCAGCGCTGCGCGCCGCAAGAAGGACGGTGTGCCGAGGGGCGCGCCGTCGCGCAGGGGCGCGGCGGGCCAACGTGCGCGCCTTGCCTGGGCGGTTCGTGCCGCGGCGGGCTCCGCATCGCCGTCATCGGCGACATCGACGAAGCCGGGCAGAGGCTGGCCACCGAGCGCGTGGCGGCGCTGGTCCACCATTACGCGGCCGATCACATCCTCACGCTGGGCGACAACCTCTATCCCAAGCACGGCTCCAAGGGATATGCGCGTTCCATCGGCACGTTCTATTCCAGCTATATCGCCGGCAAGCGGGGCCACGAGGGCGAGAATCGATTCTGGCCCTCGCCGGGCAATCACGATTACGAGCTTTCCAAGCCGCGGGCATTGACCGAATACTTCAAGTACTTCTCCAAGGTGGGCGACAACTATGCCGCCTGCGTGCGCGAGCCCGACAAGTGCCTGCCCGCCTACGAGGCCCGCCTGGGCAGCCTGCGCGTCATCTCCATCAACAGCGGCTATCACTGCAACAGCGGACCGCGCGACGAGAAGAACCCGCTCTGCAAGCCCACGGCGCCCGACGACTGGCTGCGCGATCCGTCGGGCCGGCAAGGGCAGTGGCTCAAGGCGCGGCTGGCGGCCGGGCCGGCCTGCTTCAACCTCGTCTTCTTCCACCACCCGCCGCACGATTCCGGCTGCTGGGAAGTGCCGTCGATGCGCTGGCCATTCAAGGAATGGGGAATGGACGTCGTGCTCGCCGGACACGAGCATTTCTACGAGCGGCTCTCCGACGGCGACCTGCGATACTTCGTGGTGGGGACCGCGGGCGCGAAGGTCCACCATTTCCGCAATCACAGATACGTCCAGACCGATTACCGGAACGCCCACAAGAACTGCGACCGGAAGCAGCCGGCGGCCGCCACGCGCAGCCCGCACAGCAAGGCGCAGATCGCCGGCGAGCATGGCGCCTTGTTCCTGGAATTGCGCGAGGGGGAGCTGTCATTCCATTTCGTCGCCATCGATCGCGACGCGCAGGGGAGGATCCGCTACCGCGAGCGCGACCGCGACGCGATCCGGAAGACCTGCGCGCCGTAGCTTGCATCGCCGCGCCCCGGTTGGTATCCGAGAAGAATGTCCTGGCAACTTTCACTCGCGGTCGCAGCGCTGGCCGTCCTGCAAGACTCTCAGCCCCCGGCCTTCCCGGCCGAGGCGAGGCTCAAGCAGCCGTTGGGCTTCAGGACCGAGCCGTCGCTCAAGGCGCCCTTCGTCATCCGGGGGCGGAATTATCTGACGGCGGGAACGCGCCTGCGCCTCCTCGAGTCGGATCCCGCCTTCGGAACGGAGGGCGCCTTCTGCAAGGCCGAGGCGCAGGGGCGGCAGGGTTACATCCGCTGCGACAAGGCCGAGGCGTTCGAGCTGGCGCCAGCGACGGACTCGAGCAGGCAGACGAGGGCCCCGGCCGAAAAGCAGGACGAGGGCAACCACGAGAAGCTCGGGAAGTACTGCCGCGACGTCGACTCGTGCAAGGCCTTCTGCCGGGCGCACTGCAAGCTCGATCTGTCGCGCTGGTCGTCGACCTGCAAGCTGCCCGGGCTCCTGGGCAGCCTCGCGGTCGACTCGCCGCTCCTCAAGGGGTTGCCCGAGTTGCGATTCGTCAAGGGAGCTTCCGGCGTGCGCGCCACCGACGGCGTAATGGCGGGGCTGAAGCGCCTCGACGAGCACATCGCCGGCTCGTCGTCGTGGCCGAAGGGCCACGTGGCCTTCGTGAAGAACTGCTTCCGCTCGATGGTCAAGAACGCCACCAAGGAGTGCGACTTCATCCTGAAGGGGTGGCACCTCCGGGAAAAGTGGGCGGGGAAGACGCCCGAGTCCAAGGCGGAGGAGAAGCAGAAGGCTGACGGGGAGCGCTTCATCAATCCGGCGAAGAACCTGGGCCTCTCCTGGCCGGGAGCGGGGCCGCACAGCGCCGGCAACGCCTGCGACATCGTGGTGCGCGACCCGAACGGGCGCGAGGTCACGGCCTGCAAGAGCACGGAGAAGATGCGGCCCCTCTCGAGAGCCCTGGTGGACGCGTTGACCAACGACAAGGTCGGCGCGGTCCGGCTCAACTACGAGGGCTGGCATTTCGAGTGGGGCGGGCCCACGCACTGCCGCTGCAAGGGCGACGACTGCAACGACAACCACTGGCCCACGCCCTGCGATGGCGGGCAGCATTGCGCCAGGCCGCGCTGAACGCTCCCGGCGCTTGAAATGAGCGCGCGGCCCCGGGCTGGCGGCCGCGCGCTTCCGCCGGGGCCCGAGGGCAGGTCGGACGCCGGCGACTTCACGGCCTCCAAGCTCGCCCCGGGCGGGCGGCCGCGCAAGTATTCCGCCCGGCTCAGGCCGCCGGGGTCACCTCGACCGGCACGCCGTTGAGCGCCGAGGTCCCGAGGATGGGCTCGACCCGCTCCTCGTCGGTGAGGGCGTTGACGTTGCCCCCCGGGAGCCCGCCCGCCACCCGCAACGTCTCGCGCGCGCCGGCGTGGCCGAAGCCGTGGGGAAGCGAGACGACGCCGTTCATCACCTCGTCGGTCACGTGCAGCGCGGCGTCGAGAGCGCCGGTGCGGCTGCGGACGCTCACCCGATCGCCCTCGCGCAGCCCCCGCGCCGCCGCGTCGTCCGGGTGCATGAAGAGCCGGGCGCGGTCGGGCCCCTTGGCCAGCGTGGGCACGTTGTGCATCCAGGAATTGTTGGTGCGCAGATCGCGGCGGCCGATGAGCACCAGGGACGAGCGGGCGGACTCGACCCACCGCTCGAGGCGCGGCACGTCGGCAGCCAGCACCGTCGGGCAGAGCTGCACGCGGCCGCCTCGCGTTCGTACCTTGGACTTGCGGCAGGGCATGAGCGGCCCCAGATCGATCCCGTCGGGCGCCGCGAGGAGCTTGCGAAGCGACAGCCCGCGCCTGCGCAGGAGCAGATCGACGATGCGGTCGGGGAGGTTCCTGAGCAGCGGCCGCGCCAGGGGACGCAGCGCGCGCGGCAGGCGCAGGCGCAGCAGGATCTCGCTGGCGATCTGCCAGTCGTCGAGCGCGCCGTCGGGGCGCGGCAGCGCGGGATGGCTGGCCTTGACGAAGTTGCGCACGCCGACGCCGCCCAGCACCAGGTCGAAGTTGCCCGTCTCCAGCGCGATCAGCGGCGGCAGCACCAGGTCGGAGAGGCGGCTCGTCTCATTCAGATAGAAATCGATCGAAATGCGGCAATCGAGCTTCCCGATGGCGCGCTCCAGACGCGGGCCGTTGGGCGTCGAGAGCACCGGGTTTCCCGCCATGCACACCAGCGCGCGGATGTGGCCGGCCTCCATCTCCTCGGCCATCGCCGCCGAGGGCAGGCTGCCCAGGTATTCGGGCAGGCCGCGCACCCGCGACTTCCAGCGGCCGTAGACGTTGCCGATGAGCAGGCGCGCGATGGGTCCGGCGTCGGCCGCCGCCTCGGGGAACATGGCGCCGCCCTCGCAGTCGAAGTTCCCGGTGAGGACGTTGATGGCTTCCAGGAGCCAGGCGCAGACCGGCCCGAACTCGTTCTGGCAGGTGCCGATGCGGCCGTAGATCACGCTCCCGGGCCGCGCCAGATCGCGCGCCAGGCCGCGGATGACCGCCTCGGGCAGATCGCTCGCGGCCGCTCCCCGCGCGGGCGGGAAGCGCTCGGCCAGGACGCGCAGCTCGTCGAGCCCCGAGGTCGTCGCGCGCAGGGCGGGCTCGTCGACGAGCTTCTCGGCGAAGAGGACGTGCAGCAGCGAGAGCAACAGCGCCGCGTCGCTTCCCGGCCGCACGAAGTGGTGCTCGCCGGCCATCTTCGCCGTCTCGTTGCGCCGCGGGTCGAGCACGACCATGCGCCCGCCCCGCCCGCGGATGGCCGCGAGGCGCCCGCGCACGTCCCCCAGCGCCATGATGCTGCCGCCGGAGACCAGGGGGTTGGCGCCGAGGACGACCAGCAGCTTGCAGCGATCGACGTCGGGGACGGTGATGGAGAGGCCGTCGCCATACATCTGCATGGCGGCAAAGATCTTGGGATTGGAATCCTGCGAGTTGGGATCGAATCGATTCCTGGTGCCGAGCGCGAGCGTGAGCGCCGCCATCCCCAGGGCGCCGCGGTGCGAATGGGCGACCGGGTTGCCGTAATAGAAGCCGACGGCGTCGCGGCCGTGGAGGCGGCGCACCTCGCGGAGCCGCGCGGCGGTCTCGGCCAGCGCCTCCTCCCAGCCGATCGCTTGCCAGCCGCTCCCCGCGCGGCGCATCGGTGATCGCAGGCGATCCGGGTCGGCGGCCAACTCCTTGAGCGCGAAGCCCTTCGGGCAGATGTGGCCGCGGGAGAAGACGTCGTTCGGGTTGCCGCGCACGCCGGAGATGCGGCCGCCCTCGACGTCGAGGTGCAGCCCGCACATCGCGTCGCAGAGGTTGCAGGTGAACGTCGCGGTCATCTCAGCCTCACCGTCTGCAGCGCGCCGGCCGCCGGGTCGAAGGCCAGCGAGCCGGCAGAAGCGATATCACTTTCCGTGGAATCGCTGCGCGAGAGGGGCCGGCCTCGGAGCGGGCCGAGGAGCGTCAGCGTCAACGGCGCGGAGAAGAGCTGCGCGCGGAGGATGGCGCCGCGGCCGCGCTCGGCGGGCTTGACCGCGCTGACCAAGCCGGGCCCATCGAGCCGTACGAGCTGCTGCGCGGCGGGCAGGTCGCCCGCTCCCGACGGCAGCGGCACGGCGATGACGATCGCCGGCCGATCGAAGGCCTGCGCGGCGCGTGCCGCCTCGGCCGGACCGGCGGCGCGCCCGAGGCGCCACTCGATGCGGTGGACGCCGGGGTCGCTGCCGGAGCCGCCGAGCACATCGCAGGCCTCGCTGCGCGCGTCGCGCACCGCCATCACCTCCAAGGTGCCCCCCGCGAAGCGGACGCCGGTCGCCTGCCGGAGCAGCAGCGCGGTGGAGCCGGCGAGCGCGAAGTCCACCGCCGGCCAGAACGTGGGCGCGAAGAGCAGGTCGCCCTGGCGCCGCGCCACGCCGCCGGGCTGGGAGGCGAACAAAGGCCCGACCTCCGCCAGCGCGAAGGTCACGTTGCGCGTGACTCCCATCGGCGCGGCCGCCTCCACCGCGACGTCGAGCGCCGCGGCGCCGGCATCGAGCCGCACCTCGCGCGCGCCCTGCGGCGACCGGATGGCCACCACCGCGGAGAGGGGCGAGGCCAGCTTCACCTCGAGCGCGCCGCCGGCCGCCGGCGCCTCCAGCGGCCGCAGCTTGCAACCGGGCATCTCGTGGCCCAGGCGCCAGAGGCCCCCGTCGTCGGCGTAGTCCTTGAAGAGGAGCGAGGGGCCGGCGAGCAGTTCCTGGCCGTCGATGACGAGCGAGGTGATCCCGGCCTTCGCGATCACCGCGCGCACGCGGGCGTTGGAGAGGACGACGGCGTCCCCGGCCTCGACCAGCGACACCTGCGGCGCCACTGCCAGCGAACCGGGAAGGAGGTCGACGGCGCGCCAGGAGAAGGGCGGCAGATCGGGAACGCCGATGCGCAGCGATCCCGCCCCGGACTCCACCTGCGCATCGCCGGCGTGCAGCGGTTGGCTCGATGCCACCTCCGCCAGCGCGCCCTGCGCGGCGCTCGAGGGGTTCAGGGCCAGGACGCGCGCGACCGCGCCGGGAGCGGACGGGATGCGCGCGGACAGCGCCCGCGCCACCTCCGCCAGCGCCTCCTCGCCGGCCGCCTGCGCGCGCCTCGCCAGGGGAAGCTGCTCGCCGCCGAGCACCTCGTCGGTCGACGTGCCGGTGATGAAGTCGTGGTGATTGGAGAGCGTCAACTCGGCCAGCGCCTCGGGCGCCGGCTGCGGCATCCCCAGCGCCGCCGCGAAAGGCTCGGCGGCCAGGAACGCCCGCGCCGCGTCCCGCACCGCCCGCTTGAGGCCGGGGCGGCTGCCGTAGAAGCCCATGAAGTAGGGCGTCAGGTCGGCCTCGATCTCGGGCAGATCGGCGGCGTGCGCGAGGACGAGCTGGACGTAGTCGTCGAACGACGCGGCCACGGCGAAGGCTCCCGCGTGGCGCCGGTTGTATCCGTCGAGGTATTCGATGAGGCGCGGCTTGGGATGCTGGAAGTCGCAGCCCACCGGCACGAGCAGGTATGGCGTCCGGGCGAAGGGCGCGAGCGCCGATCGATAGGATTCGATCCTGCCGTCGGTGAAACCGGGATCGTCGCCCTTGAACGGCCCGAGATGGCCGCCGGCCGGCTGGAACGGCTCGTCGTAGTCGATATCGTCCCCGGTGCAATAGATGCCGCGCGGCTGCCAGTGCGCGAGGAGGCGACCGCCGCCGGGGCCGCGCCAGATGAAGTCGGCGCTGCCCAGGTCGCGCAGCCGGGCGGCGGTGGAGCCGGGCAGCGCGTGGCGGCGCTTGCCGGACAGGTCCTCGAAGAGCGTGGGGGCGCCGTCGATGCGGCCGAGGAAGACCGCCGAATATCCCAGCGAGGCGAGCAGATCGGGGACCGTGGCGGCGTGGCCGAACGAGTCGGGCAGCCAGGCCGCGCCGGTGAGCGGCGCGCCGATCGAGTCGGCGACCGCGCGGCCGTACATGAAATCGCGCAGCAGCAGCTCCGTCGAGGGCAACAGCGTGTCGGGGCTGGTCATCCCGCCGCCGACGACGCGCAACTGGCCCCGCGCGGCGCGCACCTTCCAGGTCGGCGTCCGCTCGGGGTGCACGAGCAACTCGCGCCGCAGATAGGCCATCTCGGCGATGGCGTAACGCGCGCGCGGCTGTGCGAGGAGGATCTGCTGCGCCCCGCCGAAGATATCCGCGACATACGAATCGTAATAGTCCGGAAACGTCTTCTGCCAATCGATATCGAGGTGCGCGTTCTGGGCGAAGACCAGCACCTGCTTCGCGGAATCGGGCACGCCCAGCCGCGCGCGAAGCGCCGCCTCCGGTGAACCCCTGGCGCACGCGAGGAGCAGGAGCAGGACGAGGCACCGCATCGATCCAGTGTACGGCCAGCGTCACCGCCCCTTGAAGGAATAGAGCGCCGGCCGCAGGTCCTCGATGGGCCGGCCGGCGAGGTAGTCGCGCTGGTTGACATTGGTGCGCAGCAGGGACTGGGCGAACACGGTGAGGAACGCCTTGGCTACGCGCTGCTGATCGGTGCGGTCGATGGTGGCCCGCGGGTCGTCGGGCTCGACGCAGAGCGAGTCGCTGAAGTTGAAGTGGTTCCCTCCCTTGACGGTGACGGAATAGACGCGCGAGCGGGCCGCCGCGTAGTACGAGGCGGGGGCGGAGCGCGCGCCGAATCTGCCCGTGTCGCGGGTGGCGTCGAAGATCATCGCCGGCACGCGCAGCTTCGCGAACTGGTCCACGTCCCCCGCCTGCGCCGCCGGCGCCAGCATGGCCACCGCGCTGACGCGCAGCCCCCGCCAGGCGGTGGAGGTGGCCAGCCAGACCACGCCGGCGCCGCTGGTGGAGTGGCCGATGGCGACGATGCCGTTGTCCCAGACGCGATCGTGGAAGGGCGAGCCGCGCTTGCCGCCCTGGGCGATGAGGTAGAGCGCCGCCTCGGCCATCGACGGCACCGGGT
>Ga0247727_10020717_pt1 | contig 10015 bp, 8 predicted proteins | sample WisWelCaveWW1625_FD_202498 | JGI IMG/M metagenome (GOLD analysis project Ga0247727, IMG submission 202498) | Biofilm microbial communities from Wishing Well Cave, Virginia, United States - WW16-25 | ecosystem: Environmental > Aquatic > Deep subsurface > Groundwater > Cave microbial mat | place...
CCTAGCCGGGATCGGCGGCGCAAGCCCCCGCGCGCGGCGTCGGGCCTAGGACACGGGCTCGCGGCCGAGGATGGCCGGGGCGTCGTCACCGAAGTACTTGACCAGCAACCGGCTCCAGTTGGGGCTGCGGCGGAGCTGGCCCAGGTAGGCGTCGAGCGCCTGGCGCAGCTCGGGGCTCGTCTTGCGCACGGCCCATGCGCTGCTCAGCGCATCCCCCAGCAGCAGGCCCGCCTCGAGGTCCCGGTGCTTGCGCCGCTGGATGAAGAAGTCGACGACGCCGCTCACGGTCGCGTCGGCGTGCCCGACACGGATCGTCTCGATCGCCGCCGAGATGTCCGCGACCCGGACCGCGCGCGAGCCGGGAACGCCGGCCTTCTCGAGCGCGTCGGCCCAGGTCGTGTTCGGCACGATCACGAGCCGCGCGGCGCGCAGCTCGCGGAGCGACCGGATCGGGGCCTGCGGACGCTTGGTGACGACCACGCTCCGCGCCGGCAGCAGCTCGATCGTGAAGTCGACCCTGAGCCGGCGTTCCGGCGTGGCGCTCATGCCACCCAGCACGTCGCCGTCCTGCCGCAGCAGCATCGGGATCGCCTCCTCCCAGCGCGCGACCGGCACGACCTCGAAGCGCAGCTTCTGCACGCGGGCGAAGCCCTCGAAGACCTCGCGCTCGAAGCCAAGCGACTCTCCCCCTTTGACCCTGAACCAGGCGGGGTCCTCGTCGGCCGCCGCCATCACGCGAAGGCTGCCGCGCGCCTTGATCCCTGCGAGATCGGAGGCGACGGCAGCAGATGTTCCCGCCAGGACGAGGGCCAGAAGCCCCGCGTTGGCGCTTCGGGTGGTGCGAGTTCCGCAGGAGCTCGCCATCCAACCCATCATAGCCGACCGGGATCGGCCTGCTTCGGACCGGCCGCGGGCCAGCGAGCGTGGGCCGCTTGTGGCTGGCCTCCCGGCTCGTCTAGGATCGAATCGTCGCGCCCGATTCGGTGGGGGTGCGGCCCGAGATGGCCATGGAGATACGCGTCGGCACGAGTGGCTATGCCTACAAGGAGTGGCGCGGCTCGTTCTACCCCGAGACGCTGAAGCCGGCCCAGATGCTCCGCTACTACGCCGAGCGCTTCTCGGCCGTCGAGATCAACAACACCTTCTACAAGCTCCCGGAGCGCGGGATGCTCGAGCGCTGGGCCGAGCAGGTGCCCGCCGGGTTCGTGTTCGTCCTGAAGGCCTCACAGCGCATCACCCACCGCCAACGGCTTTCCGCCGAGTCGAAAGAGACGGTCGACTATCTCTTCGACGCCGCCTCGGCGCTCGGCACGAGGCTCGGCCCGATCCTGTTCCAGACGCCGCCCTTCCTGAAGAAGGACCTCGCGCGGCTGCGCGCGTTCCTGGGCTTCCTGCCCAGCGAACGGCCCGTCGCCTTCGAGTTCCGCCACGAGACCTGGCGGGACGACGACGTGTACGAGGCGCTACGAGCGCGAAACGCGGCGCTCGTGTGCGCCGACACCGAGGAGTCGGGCGAAGCGGGGGCAGAGGTCGTCCCCACCGCCGACTGGGGCTACCTGCGGCTGCGCCGCTGCGACTACGACGACCAGGCGCTTCGGCCCTGGGCCGCGCGCATCCGCTCCCAACCCTGGCGGCAGGCGTACGTCTTCTTCAAGCACGAGGACGGCAAGCCGCTCGGCTGGCCGGCGATCGAGCGCTTCATTCTAGGGGGGGCCCGGGGGGCGCTCAGCCCCCCGTAAACCCAGTCCAGAGATTCCGTTCCGTTGTTCCGTTCCGTTGTTCCGTCCCGCTGTCCGTCCCGTTGTTGTCGTTAGGTACGTTCAGTTCGCCGGAAGCTTCACCGCGAGAGCGGCGGTGAGGTCGGCCATGGTACCGAGGCGTCCGTGGCCGGGAGCGATCGTCTCGACCACCAGCCCCTGCTTCCGGATCTTGTCGGCGAAGTCGACGAGCGGCGGGCTCGGGGGCGGGAAAGGCCCCTGCACCGGGATCGTGAAGAGGTCGGACACGAAGACCGCCTTCTCCTTCGGGAGGTAGGCGATCACGGCCTCGGTCACGTGCGGATTGGGCCCGATGTCGCGCACCTCGAGCGTGCGGGCGCCGTCGTCGAAGACGCGCTTGCCGGTGAAGGTCTCGATCACCGGCGCCCGCGGCGCGCGCGACAGGCTGTCGGGCCGGATCGTCTTCGGGGCCTTGGCCAGCCGCTCGATGAACGCGCGGTTGCCGGGCGTCGTCACGATCGTGATGCCCTTCGCGATGTAGCTGCGGAGCCCGCCGGAGTGGTCGAAATGATAGTGAGTCGGCACCACGTAGCGGACCGGCTTGCCGGGAGCGGTCTCCGCGATCTTCGCGAGAACCGCGAGCGAGCGCTCCTCGTTGAGCGGGGCCTCGACCACCACCACGTGGTCCTTGAACACCACGAACAGGCTGTGGTGCGAGCCGCCGGCAGCGAAGTACGCGTCCTCCCCCAGCTTGGTGAGGGTGACCCCGGAGCCCGGAGGCGCCGCCGTCACGGTCAGGGCGTCGCTCGGCGGATCCATGAGCTCGGCCGTGGGGCCGCCGTTGACGGCAATCGAACGGTACTTCAGGTCCTGCGTGATCTCGCCGTCGACGATCGTCATGGTCCGGTGCGGCAGCTGGACGCGGCGGTTGCCGACCGGGACCTCCCGGTAGTCGGAGAGGACCGTCTGGGTGAGCGTGTCCCCGAGCACGGCGTTGTCCGCAAGCGTCTGGATGCGGGAGAGCAGGCCCGTGGTGGCATCGAACGCGAGGCCGATCTGCGCGCCGTCTCCCGACGCGAACGTGACGACCTGGTGGCGGCGCCCGTCAACCTCGTCCTCGCCCAGGTGCCGGAGGGTCTCCGCGCGCTCGTGTGCCAGCAGCAATAGCACGGCGGGATCGCGGCGCATGCTGGTGCGCGAGGCGGTGAGCGCGCCCGGGGCCATCGGCGACATGACCTTGGTCATCATGTTGTAGGAGAAGCCCGTGTCGGTGGCCACCGTTCTCACCTTGGTCGGCAGCGCGCCGGGGGCATTCGTGGCCGTGAGCGTGGCGTTACGGCCACCCGAGAAGTCCTGGAAGGTCCGCGTCTCGATCGCGCGGGCGAAGAGCGGGCCGTCCGGCAGCAGGCTCTGCCCCTGGCCGTAGCCGGTGCCGGTGCCCTCGCGCGAGACGTCCTTGATCTCCGAAAGCGCCTCGAGGCCGCCCATCGCCTTGATGCCCGCGTCGAGCACCTGGCGCGCTTCCTGGTAGGACCGGCCGGTCGAGCCCGCGAAGAGCGGAGCCGCGAGACCCAGGCAGAGGAACAGCGACAGCATGCGAGTGAGCTTCATACGGCCTCCTTTTTCGCCGGCACGCAGGCGACCCCCAAACGGCAGCTCCACGAAGGATGGATCGACCCGGATTGTACTCGCATCTCCGGGCTCGCGAACGAACCATTCTGCAGCGCAGCGGGCAGCATTCCGTTCGACCTGTTCGACCGTGTCAGCGACGCGGCTCGAAAATCCCGAGCTCCCGGTTCTTGACCACGTCGTCCCACGCGAAGCAACGCCCGTTCATCGCGACGTAGACCCCTTGCGGCAGCGCCTGCACGAACGAGAGCGCGCTGCCGAGGTTGAAGAGGCCGTCCGAGCTGCCGAAGGCGTAGGGCACCATCGCGCCGGTGAGGACGATCGTCTTCGGCAGGCGCGCCTCGCCGAGGACGCGGGCCGTGTCGATCATGGTGTCGGTGCCGTGGGTGATCACGAGGCGCTCCTCGGTCGCGCTCCTGCAGTTCTGCAGGATCAACTGACGGTCGGCGTCGGTCATCTCCAGGCTGTCGAGCATCATCAGCGTGCGCACCTCGACCGGCAACCGGCAGCGGCCGAGCCGCAGCATCTCCTGGATGTGGGTGTCCTTGAAGTCGAGCTTGCCCGAGATCTCTTCGTAGCTCTTGTCGAAGGTACCGCCTGTGATGAAGACCCGGATCGTCATGAACGCGGGGGCTTCGCGATGGGCTCGAGCTTCGCCTTCTGCAGCATCGGGCCGATCCCCGCGAGCTCCTTGTCCACGTGCGCGTCGAGCTTCTTCCCCGCGGTCTCGAGATCGCCGCCGAGCACCGCCATCCGGTCGAGCTGCGACCGCGTCGGGCGTCCCTCGTAGCCGTTGACGTTCCCGTAGAGCGCGCCGAGCTCCTCGCGCAGCTTCTCCTCGCCGCTGATGCCTCCCTCCGCCTGCTTCGTGGCGACGAGCGCCGTACGCTGTTTCTCCATCTCGTCGGCGAGCGCCTCGAGCCGCTTGCGGAGCGCGTCGCCCTTCGCCAGCGTGGAGGCGCGCGCCTTCGCCTGGTCGCGCACGGCGACCATCTGGTCCACGGTCGCGGTAAGCCGCCCGAGCATGCCGTAGAGCGTCCAGGCCGTCGCGCGCTGCAGCTTGCGCTCTTCCGCCGTGACCTTCGAGCGGGGGTCGGTCACGAGCGTCACCGTCGAGGTATGGGTGTCCTTGCCCTTGATCATCTTGACGGTGTAGGTACCCTCCGGGGCCCGCGGGCCGAAGAGCGTGAAGAGGCCCGCGAAGGCGCTGGCCGCCGGCAGCTTCGGGGCCGGGGCCCGCATCGGCCAGGCCACGCGATTGATCCCGCGCCGCTTGCCGCCGGAGAGCGTCGAGACGAGCTTCCCTTCCGGATCGTAGACCTCGAGCTTGAGGTCGCCGATCAGGTGCCGCTTCTTCAGGTAGTAGGCGATCATCGCAGCCTCGGGCGGATTGGGCCCCTCGAACTGCGCGTCGTCCCCGAAGGCGAACTCGATCGCGGGGATGTACATCGGGGTCGGGCGCGAGGCGAGGAAGGCCACCTCCTTCTCGGCCAGCTCGCGGGTCAGCGTCCGCAGCGGCGTGAGGTCGTCGACGATGTAGATCCCGCGGCCGTGGGTCGCGACGATCAGGTCGTGGTCGCGCTGGTGGATCGCGAGGTCGCGCACCGCCACGTTCGGCAGGTTGCCCGTGAACTGGCCCCACTGCTTGCCGCCGTCGACCGAGACGAAAAGGCCGGCCTCCGTGCCGACGAACAGCAGCTCGGGGTTGACGAGGTCTTCCTTCACCACGTGGGCGTAGCTCTTGAGGTCGCCGCTCACGAGCGACTGCCAGCTCTGGCCGTGGTCGGCGGTCTTGTAGACGTACGTCTTCATGTCCCCGACCATGTGGTTTTCGAAGCTGACGTAGGCGGTTCCCTCCGCGAAGCGGCTCGCCTGGATCGACGAGACCCAGGCGTTCTTCGCCAGCCCGGGCACCCTCGCCACGACGTTGGTCCAGGTCTTGCCGCCGTCCCGGGTGAGCTGCAGGTTGCCGTCGTCGGTTCCCACCCAGATCACGTTGCGGTTCTTCGGCGACTCGGCGATCGCGAAGATCGTGCAGTGGTTCTCGGCGGTGGAGTCGTCGAGCGTGAGGCCGCCCGACTCGTCCTGCTTCTGCTTGGCGGAGTCGTTGGTGGTGAGGTCGGGCGAGAGGCGCTCCCAGCTGTCGCCCCGGTCGCGCGAGCGGAACAGGAACTGCGCGCCGAAGTAGAGCGTGCCCTCGTCGTTCGGGGACATGTGGATCGGCGTGTTCCAGTTGAAGCGGTACTTCGGCTCGCCCGCCTTCGGCGAGGGCTTGATCTCCTTCTGCTCCAGAGTCGACTTGCGGATGCGGAACAGGTTGCCACCCTGGTACTCGTTGTAGACGACGTCGGGGTCGGCGGGATCGACGAAGGCCCAGAAGCCGTCGCCGCCGGTGAGCGAGTACCAGTGCTTGTTCTGGATGCCGCCGCCCAGGAAGCCCGGCCGCCGCGAGGGGCCGTACCAGGTGGAGTTGTCCTGGAGCCCGCCGTAGACGTTGTACGGGAACTCCATGTCGTAGCTGACGTGGTAGAACTGCGAGACGGGCAGGCTCGCCACGAAGCGCCAATGCGTGCCGCGGTCGTGGGAGATGTAGACCCCGCCGTCGGTGCCCAGGATCAGGTGCTCGGGGTTCGCCGGGTTGATCCACAGCGTGTGCGTGTCGCCGTGGTAGGCCGCCCCGAACAAGCCGCCGCCGCCCACGCCGGCGAAGGTCTTGCCGCCATCGTCGCTCACCGAGAGCGAGAAGCCCGGCCGATAGATCCGCTTCCAGTCGCGCGGGTCGGCCTGAAGGTGGGAGAAGTAGAAGGGGCGGCCGGTGATGGCGCCTGAGGTGTTGAGCGAGGTCCAGCTCTCGCCGAGGTCGTCGGAGCGGTAGAGTGCCGTCTGCTTCGCCTCGACCGTCGCGTAGACGACGCTCGTGCGGGTCGGGGCGACCGCGAGCGCGATGCGCCCAAGCTCGCCCTCGGCCAGGCCCTTCGTCACCCGGCGCCAGGTCTTTCCGCCGTCCGTCGACTTGTGGAGCCCGCTGCCCGGTCCGCCCGACGTGAAGAAGTACGGCTTCCTCCGGAACTGCCACATCCCGGCGTAGACGATGCTGCCGTCCTGCGGGTCGATCGCGAGATCGGAGCAGCCGGTGTCGTCGTTGACGTGGAGCGTCTTCCGCCAGGTCTTGCCGCCGTCGGTGGTGCGGAAGACGCCGCGCTCGGGGTGGGAGTCGAAGAGGTGCCCCGTGGCGCAGACGAGGACCGTGTTCGAGTCGTGTGGATCGATCACGATCTTCGCGATGCGCTCCGAGTCCACGAGCCCCAGCTTCTGCCAGCTCTCGCCGGCGTCCGTCGTCTTGTAGAGCCCGTCCCCCACCGAGACGCTGTTGCGGGTGCAGGTCTCGCCGGTCCCCACCCACACGGTCTTCGGGTTCTTGCGGTCGATCGTCACGGCGCCGATCGACTGGTTGTGCTTGTCGAAGATCGGCTTCCACTGAAGCCCGCCGTCGACCGATTTCCAGAGCCCGCCGCTCGCCGATCCGGCGTAGATCGTGAGGCGCTCGCCCTCGAGCGCGTCGATCGCCGTGATGCGGCCGCTCATCGCCGCCGGCCCGATCGAGCGGGCTTCGAGGCCGCCGAACGTGTCGGCGTCGATCTTCACCTCCTGGGCGGGCAGAACGGACGCCGCGCCGAGGACGCAACAAAAGATTGTGGGGCGGAGGCGTAGCATGGCCATGGCTCCTTCCTGGTTGTGGCGACCGGTCAGTCCGGCTTGGGGGCTTCAGCCGGCTTCGGGGCCGGCATCTTGAAGCGGTCGTCGGCGATCGCGGGATTAACCTCGACCTTGTCGAAGCTCAGGATCTGTTTCTCCGGCCGGCCCTTCGACCCGGCCTGGATCGAGTGCGGCCAGAGCACTCCGCCCGCCTCCTTGTAGTCGCCAAAGCTGCTCTCGATCTCCATCTCGCTGCCCCGGACCATTCGCTTGGACTCGTTCTTGATCTCCAGGTACGAGTCGGCATCGAGCAGGATGTGTTGCACGTCGCCGCTCTTGAGCGTGACCTTGAGCTTCCAGGCATCGGTGCCCTCGACCTTCTCCTTGCCGACGAGCTCCACCTGGTGCCCCTTCGCCTTGTAGTCGACGAGCGGCCCGTCGATGTCGGCCTGGTTTTCGAGGTCCTTGGCCATCTCCGAAGGCAGCGGCTCGGCCTTCTGGCTGCCCCCGGGCGAGATGCCCCACGCCTGCTGGCCGTCGTACGCCTGGACTCCGGTCATGCCCTGGATCGAGAACTCCATGCGGGCGTTCTTGGGCCGCTTCATCTCGATCGTCACCGGCACTTCGAGGCCCGGCCCCATCGTCATCTTGCCGGTCAGGCGGACCGACTGGACGGCTTTCATCTTGTCGAGACCGCCGCGGGCCTCGTTGGCCTTGGCAATCAGTTCGTCGACGGTCTGGGCGAACGCCGGGGCGACCAAGGTCGCGCCCGCGACGAGCCCTACGAGGGCCATGCGCAGCATGGATTCAGCCTCCTTGAGGGACCAGATTCCGGAACGGTCGGACCCGATACTATCCCAGGGGGTCAGGTCTTGAAATGACGCACGCGCGGCGGGCATTTGGTCCTGGCGCTTGGGGGGTGGCAGAATTGGCGACTGCGCGCGAATGGCCACGACACCCGCTGAAATCCGCCTCAGGCTGAACCCCAGCCGCCGCTTCGAGGCGATCGACGTCAACGAGCGCATCACCGCCGAGGCGGGTGACCTGCTACGGCGTTACAGCCGGACGCTCTACTGTTCGCTCCACACGACCGCCGGCTACCTCGACCAAAGCCTGGCGGGACGCATGCACCACCAGCACGGGCGGCTCGCCCAGTTCTTCGACGCGTGGCACGCGCTCTTCCCGCCGGACGCCGACTACCGCCACGACCAGATGCAGCTCCGCAGCGAGCTGACGGACGAGCAGAAGGAGACGGAGCCAAGGAACGCCGACTCGCACCTGACGTTCATCGGCTCCGGGATGCGCAACTGCGTCACCTACCGTAACCAGCCGCTGGCACCCGTCTACTTCATCGACCTCGACGGCACCAACGGTGCTTCGTGCCGCGAGCGCAGGACGACGATCGTGGCGTACGACGAGGAGCGGGTCGTCGCGCGCGAGTCGTTCGTGGTGCCCGTCTCGCACCACCCGATCGACTCCGTGAACCTGGGCGACCCGCGGCTCGGCCTCGTCGACCGAATCAACGAGCTGCTCGCCGCTTCCGGCCTGGACAAGGGGCGCGTCGACATCTCGCTGCGTCCCACCGAGCGCAACGTCGGGCTCACCGTCAACGAGTACGAGACGATGCTGATGCGCCACGACCTGGTCGAGGTGCTCAAGGACCCGCTCAAATTCGCCGCGCAGCGCGGCCGGCACATGATCGACGACCCGCTCGCGATCCCGACCAAGACCCTCAACTACGCCAAGTACGACCTCCCGCTTCTGCTCAACTCGCTGATGGAGGCGCTGCGCTGGGATCGCTCGGTGCTCGAGCGCACGATGGCCAAGCTGATGGCCGTTCCGGCGCGGCGGCTGCTGCGCTCACGCCGTGTGACCTTCCTGGCCGCGCACGACGAGGCTCACGACCACCCGCTGCTCGTCCGCGGCACTTACCAGAGCCCCATCCTGGTGCAGTGGCAGCCGGCGGAGGCGCAGGTCCGCACCGTCGAGATCGCGATCGTCGGCCTGAGCTAATCCCGCAAGCGTTAGTCCGTTTCCGGAGCGCCGCACACCGTTCTGGTCCCCGGTCGCCGCGAGCCCTCGATCAGGAAGTTCGCGCAGCCTTCAGCCGTTCCTGAGCCCAAACCGCATCGGCCTCACGCAGGGGCGGGTCGGGGGGCCGCGCATAGTCGATCCGCAGGTCGTAGCCCGCGCGGTCGGAAAGCCCGTGCAGGATTGCCCCCAGGTCGAGGCTGGGTTCTTCCTCCGACCGTCGCAGCGGCACGGGCAGGGGGGGAATCTCGTCCCGTAGCGAGAATGGCAGCAGGTCCGCCCGGGGACGCGCCCAGGCGCGGCTGACCAGGATCGAGTAGTCGGAGGCGGGGCGCCCCCGGACGACGGGCATGGGCTCGCCGGCCCGGAGCAGGTCGATCTCCACGAGGCTGGTGAGAGAGGCGAACGTGGCCGCTCGCTTCTCGAGGTAGGCCCGATGTCCCTCGCCTTTCCGCTTGTTCGAGGGCGAGAGGACCTCGATGACCGTGACTACCTCGCCCTCCTGGGCGCCGCGCACCTCGAGGTAGGTCTCGCGGATGCGGTCGGTAACGGGCACCTCGACCTCGACCACCGCCGTCGCCGCGTGTGCGGCGCCCCGCCCGGCCCCGCCCGCGCCCACCACCGCAAGATCGGGTCGCCCCACGAGGGCCAGCCCCTGGGCCAACTCCACGTACACACGCTCCTCGAGGGCCACGTAGTAGCGCGGCCGGAGCCGGGGCCCGAGGACGTCACCCAGAGCCGCGATGAGCCGATCGTGGACGTCCGGCCAGAGATCCGGCCGTTCGAGCCACGGGTCCATGCCGGGAAAGGGCGAAGGCATCGGCTCCTCCCGAGGCAGTCTACACCCGGCTTCCGGCCCGACCGGTACGACCCGTAGGGGCGGGCAGCGGGCGGGGGCGCCATCCGCTAGACTCAGGCCGACCTCAAGCCGTAGGAAGGAG
>Ga0247727_10020718_pt1 | contig 10015 bp, 7 predicted proteins | sample WisWelCaveWW1625_FD_202498 | JGI IMG/M metagenome (GOLD analysis project Ga0247727, IMG submission 202498) | Biofilm microbial communities from Wishing Well Cave, Virginia, United States - WW16-25 | ecosystem: Environmental > Aquatic > Deep subsurface > Groundwater > Cave microbial mat | place...
CCCCGAAGAATGGGACAGATAAAAAAGAGGAAGGGGAAGAGAAGGAAAAACCAACCGAGTATACGTTGGACCTTCGCACCCAGGATCTGAGAACAACGTTGATTCCCGACGGCGAGGAAGTCCTGTGAATTTATGGCCAGGTTCAATGCAATAAGCCGGAGGTGGACACACTGGCCTTGACTTCCGCTTTGACATTCACCAAGGAAGGGCCGAATGCTGACTGGCTGATCTTGGATGTCTCCCAATCTCAGATGGTGAGCGGATTCAAAACGGTTCCAGTGAAAGCCAAACCACCTTTCGCTGATGCTGAGTTGGCCGAGGGAGGACCCATAGTCATGATCTCCACCATCATTGAGGACCATCATATCAATGGACCTGTCACTCTTTCACTCGAAAAAGAGTATGAATTGGAGATTTTTTGAAATGATTCGCACACTGCGGATGCTGGAACTGCGGCGACGACAACACTGGAGTGCTGAAAATGGAAAAGTCAGAAAAGTCAAATTTGATACTCTTCAGAATTCCTTTCGAAGAAACCATTGAAGAGCATGAGCCGACCGGCGTTCACCTCAAAGTGAAGCAGAAAACAGGCGCGAGCCAGAAGACATCGCCGGAGATCGACGCCACCCAGCCTTTTAAATTCAAAGTGGTCTCGATGGCGAAGCCGGATGAACCGGACGAGTCACAAAGCAAGTACCTCAAGTTTTCCGAAGCGGAGGCCCTTCCCGGTCTCGTCTTCCGATGTACGGTCGAGCCGTGTCAAGCGCTCCTCGACGACCCCAAGTTCAATCGAATAGTGAGCAAGGATTTCATCGTCACGGTCAGAGTCAAGCTCAAGCCAAAGCAAACCGGTGGTCAACAGGAAGAGTTATCGGCGCGATTTCGCGTCAAAGTCGAAAGTTACATGACGATTCATTGGGAGTGGAAAAGCCATCCATTAGGTTTCCCGGATCAATCCGGAAAAAACCAGCCCATCGTTTTGCAGCCCGATGGCAAGAGTTGGTTTAAGTTGAAAGTTTGGACCAGGGAATGGGTGCCTGCGAAGAAAGCATTGGCGCCGTCTGATCCTAATGCCTATGAATTTAGCCACTGGATCGCTCCAGGCGATTCCAAGATGACAATCGATATCTTCGCCCCTAAACCGCTGCCTTGGGAGGTTCCACTGCGCGAGAGTCAAGCCGAAAACAACTGGTATTCGAAAACTGATCTGCCAGATTCATCCTCGTTCAATTACCTGCCGATCGACACTTGCATCCGGGTCAAAGCCTGGAACAAGGGTTCGATCAAAGTGCGCAAGGAAAACGACGTAGACGCTGATCAAGAGGAAATGGGCGAAGTTGAAATTCCCGTCCGCCTCGTCAAGACTTACACCCTTTCCATTGCTGTGCTGCTGGATGAAAACCAGGAACCCCTAAAGACTTACCAACAAGAGATAGTCACCGGGGAGAAAGTAAAAATCTATTGTCCCCAATTGCCGACCGACCTTAAGGCAAAGATCCGTTGGAAAGTCATAGGGCCGTCACACTATTTTATAGGTAAGAGGAAGTTCCAAACTGAAGAGAAAGATACTGATTTAGCTCCCGTCACAACGCCGGCAGACGAGGATTGCCTGGGTACGGAAATCGATATAGCACAAGACCCGTGTAGTGAAGCCAAGCCGCCCGTCTATTTGGACGTCAAACCTCCCAACCCGCAACTCAAATTCCGGGTCTTCACAGTTTCACCGTCGGGCGATAAGAAGGAAACCAACAAAGTGAATACTGATGGTCAGTCTTATGTGATTATTACGCCTCACCTGACCCTGTTCGAGGAGGAATATAAAGGCGGGATAGAAGTAGGGGAATTGGATGCCGGCAATTGGGATAAATATTTCGCCGATCAAGAACGGCTCAAGGAAGGCCAGATTGAGAGTTGGAAGCTGCGCTGCCGATTCCATTTTCAAGAAGATGAAGCCATAGAACAACTCGGAAAAGATCGGACGATTAAAATCTCTTTTCCGGTAAAAGTCACCGACGAGAAATATCGCAACATGTTGCCCGACGATATAAAACCTAAGCCGTCTGACGCAGCTGTACTGCACTTGTTCCCATCAAAGATCGAGTTCTCTGCGCCCAAATCAGATGTCAACGGCCCAGAACTGCAGAGTTTGCCTGATAGCAACTACGGTTCTAAGATTATCTTCACAGCGACAGTCAAAACCACCTTGGATCCGCCTGTTCCCGTCCCTGGATCCGCCATCAAAAAGGACTCACAGTCCGATACTAAGTCCTGGCGTTTTGAATTCACCCTTAACCCACCTGCCAATCGGCGCTGTGGGTGCCAAAATAAAGTGGCCACCCCTCGGACGGAAAAAATCCAAGCGGTCGAAGTAGACAATAACGGCCAGATATGGTTCGAACACAATAGTTCATCCAAAGGAGAACCCTACTGCGAATATAATCATCTTAAAGTCGTTAAGAAGGATGACTTCAAGACGAAAGAGGGCGAGCACCTGAAAGGGAATGATGGGTATTTGATTGTGACCTTCATCAGAGACAAAAAGACTATCCCTATAAAAAAGGATGGCTCTGAAGTCAAAATTCCCATCAAGGTTGAAGAACCTGGTGAAGTAGCGAAATATGTTATCGGGACCTTCGGACATGGAAATGGAGACAAAATCCCAGTGAATGCAGCAAAGGATCCGCGCGTCGAATGGTTTCAAGAGAATGACCAAGAAGAACCACATTGTCTTTTCGTTGACGAAGTAAACAAAAAACACGAATTTTTCTATTGCGATTCCTCCGGAAACAACTTGGAGGGAATGGTGAGAGTTCCCAACACGGCTACCGATGATTTCTACTGCCATGACTTACCGTGGCGGCCAGAGCATGAGAAGTGCGGGCGCGTCACTGGAAATCAGTTTCCAGTCAATCGTGTTCTGGCAGATCTTGAGAAGAACGGTTACGAGGAGATCGTTTCCTCTTATTTGTCTCAGGGTAGTTATTGGGGGGGTAGAGTAGCGAACAGCTATATCGACTATCTTCGCCAGGCTGTTGGCAAACCAGAATATGTGGATCCAGGGTTACCGGAGCCAGATCCGAGCACGCTTAAGATTGGCGATATTGTAATCTATATTAATTCACCTTCGGGATTGAATTCGCCAGATCATTCAGCATTGGTTGAGCAGGTCGTTGGAAGTGAGGTGCACTTGATGAGCAAGGACGTAGACAACTCCATATTTAGACACCGGCTTGGAGTTAAAGGAAATAAGAATTACTTTCGTGATAGATATGGGAACATAGCTCTTCGGTTCTTCCGTAAGAAGTAATAGCCCTTGTTGCAAGCTTTTCTATAATCGCCAATGAGGAAGACAGAAAGCCAGTGCAGCCGGGGTCAATTCGGTAGTCCGCTTCGCCGAGCCGGATGACACCTTAAATGTAATGTAAGGATGAGAACAATGCAAACCTCGTTTTCGCAACAGCCAAGATTGATTACTCCATCGATAACTTGCCGAGGTTGTGGTGCGGAACTGAAAACAGGCAAAAAATTCTGCGGGAAATGTGGTGCGCCGGTACCGCCTCCTGATCATCCACCTGTTCAATTAACGACTATTTGCCCACAGTGTGGGACCGCATTGGAAGAGGGAGAGAAATTCTGTGTAAACTGTGGGGCGCAGGTCCCATCTCCCTTGTCAGAATCCTTTCAAGCCGGGGCGATGTGCCGGAGATGTGGAGCGAAGTTAAAAGCGAACAAAGGATTTTGCGGTTCATGCGGGGCTCCGACTTCATATACTCCTTCACCAATCGAAGTACAAGCTCCGCCAAGCTATCCGGTGCAGGATGATCCAGCGAAGAAATGGGAACCCCCGCCAGCTTTCACTTTGGCACCGCCTCCTCCTCCGAGTGGACAAGTCTATACTTTTAAAGTGTCTAAGTCTGGAGCTGCACGGTCTCCTGCAGCAACTCCAGAAAAAGTGTCCACGTCTGGAACTGCACGGACGCCTTCTGTAGCTCCAGAGGGAAGAGCGCAAGAGCTGCCATTGCCGCCATCCAGCCAGCCTTGGAGTTTTCAAGATCAGACGACTAACTTCGCTACGCAGATCATAACCAAGCTCAACGCGTCCGGATTTTCCACTCGCGCCGGTTTGGGAGCGTTGCTGGCGCGGATGATCAGGGCAACGCTGTTGGACAAAACTATCTACCGGGAAGTGGCGGCTGATGGCTCACTGCAGTCTGAAGCGTGGAAGGTCATGGGGTTGGTGATTCTCCTCAGCAGCATCGGCGGGCTTATTTTGTCGTTGTCCTTTTTGTCTATCGCGGGACTGATGTCGCTCGTCTCAATCTGCGTCGTGCAGTTGATTACCTGGCTTGCCAGAATCTGGATTATTCAAATGGCCGCATCGAACTGGCTTAAAAAGCAAACGACTTTTGCCCAATTCTTTCGGGCCCTGACTTACGCGCAGTCTTCGGCCCTGTTGCAAATTATTCCGGTGGTGGGTCAGATCATCAGCTTATGGTGCATCGTCACAAATACAGCCGCCATCCGGGATGTGACCGGATGCGACACGAAAAATGCCGCCATTCTCGCTGTCATCGGCGTCGCCGGCGTGATGGCTGCCGCTTATATTGTCAACTTGTTCGTTTAGTTTCTAAAGTCAGATGTGTGCAACATTCCCAGTTCAACCAATGAAGCAGCCAGGAATACGCTGTTCCGCCTGCGGTGCGGCGAACTCTCCCGATGATCAATTCTGCGGTTCTTGCGGCGCCAAGCTCGGAGGGCCCCGACAATGACTTGCCAAAGTTGTGGCGCCCCCGCGCAAGCAGACGACAGTTTCTGTGGCGAGTGCGGCGCACCCATTGATAAGATACCGGCCCAGTCGACGGCGACGATAGCTTCACCTGTCCCTCCGAAGAAAAAGGTCGCCACCCACAGATATTGGCTGATTGCCGTCTCGTCGGTTCTTGCCCTCGCTTTAATCATCGTTGCCCTGTGGCTGGTGCCAGGCTTTCGCGAGCAAAAAGTGAACAACGATCCTGCCGTTTCTGCGAAAACCGTGCTGTCCCCAATGGATACCGCAATCGTCATCACCAAAGACCCGACCGTGACATTTCCTTTGAAGAGGAAAACAGAGATCGCCCCTCCATCGCAAGTTGCGGACCTGCAAAAGGAAACAACGACGGAACGGAAAAGCCTCTACACCAGGCACATTGAGGAGGGTGACGCGTTTTTTAACCAAGGCCGATATGCCGAGGCCAAACGGAAGTACGAAGCCGCCTTGAACCAAAAGCCTCAGGATGATTATGCCGCTGTTCAAATCAGGGTTTGTGAGAAAAAAACCACTGAAATAGAGGCGGAAACGGAACGGGAAAGTTTGTACGCCAGCTACAAAGATGACGGTGACGCGTTCTTTAATCACGGCGAATACGCTGAGGCCAAGACGAATTATAAGGAGGCGCTTTCTTATAAACCCGATGATCAATATGTGGCGAGGCAGATTCAAGAATGTGAAAGGCTGATGGCGAAAAGACCGGGCATGGTGCTCATTCCCGGCGGTAGGTTTATGATGGGCAGCGAAGATGGCAATAATGATCAAAAACCGGAGCATGAAGTCTATGTGAATGCGTTTTATATCGACATGACGGAAGTAACGGTGGCACAGTATCAGCAATTCATCAATGCCACAGGATATCGAGAGCCCAAGAAATGGGAGGAACAATTGCAATATCCGTATCACCCGGTGGTCCATGTGCTCTGGTACGATGCGAACGCTTATGCTGGTTGGGCGGGGAAACGGTTGCCTACCGAAGCCGAGTGGGAATATGCCGCACGCGGTGGCAATACCGGCGTGGAAGGAAAGCCGAAATATAATTTTCCTTGGGGCAACAAGGCTTATCACGATCTGGCAAATTATTATTCGATCTTCGGCGAAGAGGCAATCAAAAGTGTTGGAAGTTTTGCTCCGAACGGCTACGGCCTCTATGACATGGCTGGCAATGTATGGGAGTGGTGTGCAGATTGGTATGATAAGGATTACTATAAAAACAGCCCATCACGTAATCCCAAAGGGTCGTCTACAGGAAAGGGTCGGGTGATGCGTGGCGGGTCGTGGAACACCGCCGCGAACAACATGCAGTACGCCAATCGCAGCGGGGTCAATCCCACCAGCTCAGAAAAAGATATTGGCTTTCGCTGCGTTCAGGACGTTCGTTAAGCTTTGCGCCCTTTTTATATGGAGAAGAAAAATGTTACAAGTGTCTGCACCGAAATTTGATCTCCAGGAATTCGATCAATTGCCGGACCTCATGGGATCAATGGCCGCCGTGATGATAATCGGCTTGCTGCTTTACCTTTATTTCAGCCTGATGCTGATGATCATCGCTCGCAAGAGCAACACGCCCAATGCCTGGCTCGCCTGGATTCCCCTCGCCAACTTGTTTCTCTTATGCCGCATTGCGCGCAAACCAGGCTGGTGGGTATTACTGCTGTTGATTCCATTGGTCAACCTCATTGCCGGCGTCGTGATTTGGATGAGAATTGCGGAAGCGCGCGGTAAACCGGCGTGGAGCGGCGTGCTGGTGATCGTGCCTTTTTTGAATCTGGTGGCGATCGCATACCTGGCGGCGGGACAGGTTTCTCAGGCCGGTTTCGCTGCCGAGACGCGAACTTGCCCCGATTGTGGGGCGATGGTAGAGGCCAATGACACTTTCTGCGGCGGATGCGGCCGCCCGGCGCCAGCGGTCAGTGTCGCACCGCCGGCATCAAGAGGAAAGATGAGTCCGGTTGGAGTCGTTGCCATTGTAGCGCTCGTCGCAGTCATTGGCGGAATCAGTTGGTTCGCTTTTCGCGGCATGTCGTACTCGCCGCCCAATCGTCAGCAGCCTGAGCTACCCAAACGCGCCGCTGGAACGATAACGGAGTTTCCGGTAGATACGGATCCAAATTCACCGGCGCGACCAAGCTCGGTCATCACGCAGAATTTCCCGCCGGGCGGATCGAGGAGCTCTTCCCAAAAAGTACAGGTGCCCGAGAAGTGGCTGCCACCGGGCGTTGACCCGAAGAGTCTGCCGCAGCGGGCTGAGGCGATGACCTCCGCTACGTACCGCACTCAACCGCGAGCTAAAGAAGAGGCCGCGACCAGCGCGGATGAGATCTACGTTCACGTACTGGACACCTCGCCCAATCGTTCCAGGCATGGAGAAGAGATCGCCAATGCCGTAGACCGAGCCACCGATGGCGAGAGAACCGGCATTCGTGTCAACAGCCCGGACGGTGACCTCTACACCGGCTCGCGGATTCGGACGCCGCAGATTTCCGTTTATGTGCTCACCAAGCAGAACTCCGGCATCGTGATCATTATCTACGCGCCAAGTCCGGAAGTTGTCGAGGTGGCGGAGCGGCTGACGCGCAATGTTGGCAACGGCGAAGGACTGAATGATTACCCGGAAGTACAGAGCTCGCTTTGGACTCTGCCCGCAGCGCCGCCGAGTGACCTGGTGCTGCAAGAGGTCAATACTTTAACGGCTGGTGATATGGAAAGCTCACTGCAGCAAATTGAAGGAGTCGTGGGCAGCAGCGCAGAGATTCAACAACTGTTGTCGCAAGTGCGCCAGTTTATCCCCGAGCGCTTGACCAACGCCCGTTATCAGGACCGCGGCCGGCAAGACTGGAATATCGTTATCGGCGATTATGGCTCCACGCGTCGCGCCTGGATGACCTGGATGCTGCTGCGCTGGACCGCCGGCATCAGCGTGATGCGTTCCGTGCCGATGTTAGACAGCGAAGGACTGTATGCGGACGACGACGGGGATGGACAAGCCATGCTCATCTTCCACAAAGGCCCCTACTTGATCCTTGTGGCGGGACCTTCCGCTACCTCTGTCGAGAGCCTGATCGAATTGGCAAATAAGTTTCAGGTATAGCGTGTGAACCATACTGCAAAATGAAAATCGCAGTTAAAATTAAACCTCCAATGAAAAAGAAAGGCACTTCGGTTGACACCGCCGTCTCATCGCCTTCAGTTCAACCGATGAACCAACCGGGATTACGCTGTTCTGCCTGTGGCGCGGCAAACTCCACTCAAGATCAATTCTGCGGTTCTTGTGGCGCCACGTTAGCCGTGGCCACAACTTGTCAAAATTGTGGCGCCCTTTCGGACACCCGCGACGCGTTCTGCGGCAGTTGCGGTACGCCGATTGGAAAGATACGGCGTGACGCCGATATCCCTATTGAAACTCCTGCGCGTGCCACAGCATTATCTCGCCGTCGCTGGCTGATAGGGATGGCGACAACTGTATTGCTGGTGGCGGTCGGGTTCGGCCTGTGGAAATGGGGTGGCAAGTTTTGGACTGGCGCTGAATCCAATATCGGCGTCGCCGAAATAACCGATGAGATCGGTGAAGTTGAAAATCGCCGCGAGGAGGTTCCCGAACCGAATCCCTCTTCCCCTGAAACTCCGGCGCGCCGGGAACAAACTCAAAGCACGCAACGACGGGTAGTTCTCGAACCGAATCCATTTTTCCCTGAAACCACATCTTTTCCTGAAACCACCGGTGGAATCGTGGTATTTCAATCCGACATTGTGATCGAAGAAGACTTGCCCACAGAAGCAGAACGCCAGACCGAGTCGCCGAACCTCGGCATTAAAATTGACACTTCTCGAGGTGGGATGCCGCCGGAGGTTCTTAAAGCTTTTATGGAAATGGCTGCCAGAAGGCAAATTCGCACCGAAGCACAAAATCAATTGAATCAGGCAGAAGCTGCTGAAGAAGAGCCGCCGGACTTTGTTCGGTTTGAAATAGCGCCTGCCATCGCCAAATGGGTGCAACCGATCTATCCTGAAATTGCCCGCAAGAACGGTCTTGAAGGCACAGTGTGGGTTAAACTCTGGGTCAATAAAGAAGGGAGAGTGAAACAAGCTGTCATTCAAAACAGCTCGGCTGAAATATTCGACCAACCGGCGCTCCAAGCCGCGAAGCAGTGTCTATTCACTCCGGCCATGATGCAAAATAGGCCGGTTGAGATGTGGATTGCCATCCCATTTTATTTCAGGCTAAAATAAAAGTCAATTCCTTGCGGCAAAAATTCCTTGCTTTTGCCGCCGTCTTGCCGTATATTTAGAATTTGGTAATAAGCAAAAGCAAATAAGGAGAATAATCGTGAAACCCAAAATTCATCCGCAATACGTTCTGGCCACGATCTCGTGCGCGTGTGGCAACACCTTTGACGTGCGCAATACCGTTGGTGATATGCGCGTGGAAATTTGCTCGAATTGTCATCCCTTTTTTACGGGCAAACAAAAGCTGATCGACTCCGCCGGTCGCGTGGAGAAATTCATGAGGAAATATCAAAAGGGCGAAGAGAAAGCGGCAGCACGGGCTTAACGCGGATCAAAAAAATGAGACGGAATGCGCTCGACGGGCAAAGCCTCGCAGTGTATTCCGTTTTTTTATTTTGAGCAGCAGCCAAATTCACCACAAAGGCACAAAGTTCACAAAGGTTTTTCTTTGTGTCCTTTGTATCTTTGTGGTGTAAAAATTTTTTTTGAACAGGTTTCTTTAGAAATTAATTGAGCCTATCGTGTCCAAAGAAAATTCTACCGAAAAAAAACTGATGGTCGGCGGGCAGGCGGTGATCGAGGGCGTGATGATGCGCTCGCCGGAGATGGTCGCCGTCGCCTGTCGCCGCGCGGATAACAGCATCATCGTCTGGCGCAAAGCTTATCAATCGCTGTTGCACCGCTACAAGTTTTTATCTTTGCCCATCTTTCGCGGCTCAATCGTGTTGATCGAAGCGCTTGTGCTCGGCGTGCAGGCGCTGACGTTTTCCGGCGATGTGGCGATGGCGGATGAACACGCTTCGACTGGCGCTCAGCGTCCCGGCCAATCGACTGGCGCTCAGCGTCCCGGCCAATCGACTGGCGCTCAGCGTCCCGGCCAATCGACTGGCGCTCAACGCCCCGGCCAGCGCACGACCGGACAAAAAATCTGGATGGGATTGACGCTGGCGTTTGCTTTCGCGATCGGCTTGGGAATTTTCT
>Ga0247727_10020719_pt1 | contig 10015 bp, 9 predicted proteins | sample WisWelCaveWW1625_FD_202498 | JGI IMG/M metagenome (GOLD analysis project Ga0247727, IMG submission 202498) | Biofilm microbial communities from Wishing Well Cave, Virginia, United States - WW16-25 | ecosystem: Environmental > Aquatic > Deep subsurface > Groundwater > Cave microbial mat | place...
ATACGGAGCGCGTGATTTGGAGAGGCAATTGAAAACGATGCGCCAGGATGCGGACGCGGATACCAAAGCGGTGTCGAGCCACCGCACTCCAAACGCTTCGCGAGATAGCTTTGGAGTGCTGCGGCTTGACGCAGCTTTGGTATCAAACGCTTCGCGAGAAGGAAGAGACATGGCCTGGATTCACACCATCCCGATGGAAGAGGCCGGCGAGAGGCTGCGCGAGATGATGGAGCAGCAGCGCGCGTTGTATCCAAAAGAATACGCCTCGCCGGTCTCACCCGGCGGCGACAGCATTGTCGCGTCGCACACGTTGATGCCCGATGCGCTCTATCACATCTTCGCGGCGTTCGGCGAGATGATGTCGCCCGATTTGCCCCTGAGCCGTGCGCAGCACGAGATGATCGCCACGATGGTCTCGGTCGAGAACCGCTGTTTTTACTGAGTAGAGTCGCACGCGGAGTTTCTGCGTATGGTGACGCTGGATGATTCGCTGATCGCCGGTTTGCGCGAGGATTACACGAAAGCGCCGCTCTCCGCGGCAGACCGCGCGATGCTGGATTACGTGGTGCAGTTGACCCGGGATGCGACTCGCCTGTCGCCGCGCGATCACGACAAGCTGCGCGCGGTCGGGTTTGACGACACCGGCATTTTGCAGATCACCCTGATCGCCTCCTGGTTCAACTACATCAACCGCGTTGCCGACAGCTTGGGCGTCGGGCGTGGAAAGAAAGAAGACTGGGCTGAAGTGGAATGAGGATTGAACGGTCCCGCTCGTCCTATATCCGCAAATCAAACTGATGAAAGGCGCGACTCGCTTGACGCCTCATGGCCATGATAAATTGCGCGTGATCAATTTTTGATGACGCCGCTATCTCGCAAATCATACTGATTGCATCAATATTGAATTTGTTTCAATTCCATCCGTCACGCCGCCGGCCGCTCGAGCGCTGGGTGCGGGAAGAAAGAAGACTGGTATTGAATCCATCCGAAGGAATGATTTTGTCTGCATGGAAGTATTGCGGCAACTGGCTCCGTAGGAGCCGGATGTTTATAGCCTCGGCGAATGTCTATTTCCCCAAGCTCCGTAAGGAGCGAAATGTCGGATGTCGCTCCTACGGAGCTTGGAGAAATAGTTCGGCCACAAACTATAAACATTTCGCCCCTCTGGGGCTGAGAGGTTTGCCGGCTACTGAAATTAAAGGTCAAGAAAGTACGAAGATCGAGTTAGGAATAGCCCTCACGGCCGGGCTACTGGTACTTCTTTTCACCCTCACCGCCTGTAATCGTAACGAGAGCCTGCCCAAACCTGATTCCAAAGAATACCGCGACCTGGTCTCGGCCTTTTACGTCGGCCTCGCCGGATTGCAGACCGGCGAAGACGTGCGCGCGAAAGAGAAATTGACGCTCGCCACGCAGGTCGCGCCGGGCGAGCCAGCATCGTGGGCGAACCTGGGACTGCTCGCCGTGCGACAACAGGAATTCGATGTGGCATACGAGAATACCGAGAAAGCGCGCTCGCTCGCGCCCGACAACAGCCAGATCGAAGCGCTGCTCGGTCAGATCGAAAGCCGGCGCGGCAAACTGCCCGAAGCCATCGCCCACCTGAAAAAAGCCGTCGAGCTGGACGGCAAAAACCTGAAAGCCCTTTACAGCCTGGCTCAGGAGACCGAACGACAGGGCGAGGCAACGAGCGACGCCGGCGCGCAAAAGCTGCTGGAACAAATTCTCGGCCTTCAGCCAGACAATTTGACCGTGCTGCTCGACGTGACGCGCCTTGCAGCCAAACGCGATGACGGCGAAGCCTTGAAAAAGACCGCGGTGAAGCTCGCCGAAAAATCCGCCGCGTGGCCGGACGAAGCGAAACAGCAGATGAGCACTTTGCAACAGACAGCGAACAGCGGCAATCCGCGAGCTGCCGCGCCGCTCGTCGCGTTCCTGCGCAACGTGCTGCTGCGCGTCCCCGATTACCGGCAGAGCTTTAACGCCGTGAAGACGCCGGCGGAATTCGTCGGCGACCCGTTTCTGAAATTCATCAAGCTGCCCAGCCCGAGTTCGCAGCCCGCGCCGCCGGATACGGCGATGACGTTTGAAATGCAAGCGATTGTCGGAACCCAAAGTGAAGTTCAAAGCGCCATAGGAGCAATTCAACTCAAGAGTGAATGGCCGCCAGTGATCTATCAGGTCAGCAAACGAGGGCTAAGATTTATCGGTGGGGCGACACATGAATATACAGGAGGAGCCAGAGGCTTTTTACCTTCTGCGAACAGTATTTTGGCAGTTGATCTGAATTATGACTTCAATCCAGACCTCGTGATGGTCGGAGATGGCGGGCTGAAAATTTATCAACATGACGGCGCAGGAAAATTCGGCGATATAACCAATCGCCTGCAACTTCTCGACAATACTCTTAATGCATCTTATTGGGGAGTTTGGGCGCTGGATGTTGATCTTGACGGCGATCAGGATGTTGTACTCGGCTCATTTGATAAAGCTCCGTTGGTACTGAGGAATAACGGGGACGGCTCTTTCAAGGAAATTCAGCCTTTCAAGGCAATCACCGGACTTCTCTCTTTTGCGAGCGCGGATATTGATGGTGATGGAGACCCCGATGTTGCGCTGTTGGATAAAGAGGACGTCTTGCACGTGTTCATGAATGAGCGTCTCGGCCAGTATTTGGAACGGCCACTTTCTCAGGCCGCTACCGGATTTAGCGACCTTACCTCAGCGGACATCAATGCTGATGGATATGTTGATTTCGTAGCCTTAAAAATAGACCGCACAGTTCTTCGCGTTTCATTAGGTGAAAGAGCTGATGGCTTGAAAGTTGATGAGCTCATTCCCGGAATCAAAAAGCATAATCTCGATGCTGATGATGTGATCAGCTATAGGCCATACGGGTTGCTGGTTGCTGATCTGGACAACAGCGGAAGTCTCGACCTGATTGTTGATGGCGAAATCTGGCTCGGTGATTCGCAAGGCAAATTCCAACAACTCGACAAGCCGGTGAGTCTGATGAAACCAGTGGCTGCCGACATAAATAACGATGGCAGAATTGATCTGTTGGGACTTACAGAAGGATTAACGGCGGAATCACCGCTTAGACCTGTTTCCCTGATTAATCGCGGCACAAAGAATTATCACTTCCAAACCATCCGCACGCGCGCGGCGCAATCTACCGGCGATCAGCGGATCAATTCATTCGGCATCGGCGGCGAGATCGAAATCCGTTCGGGCTTGCTGACGCAGAAGCAGATCATCACGTCGCCAGTGCTTCACTTCGGGCTGGGCGAAAATACGCAAACCGATGTCGCGCGCATCGTCTGGCCGAACGGCGCGGTGCAGGCGGAGTTTGAACTAAAGGCCAATCAATCCGTGCTGGCTGAACAGCGATTGAAAGGCTCATGCCCAACGCTGTTCGCCTGGGATGGCAAGCAGATGAGCTTCATCAAGGATTGCTCGCCGTGGAACCCGGCGCTGGGGCTGCACGTCAATGCACAAACCGTCGCCAACGTCGAACAGACCGAAGAGTGGTTCAAGATTCGCGGTGACCAACTCGCACCGCGCGACGGCGTGTACGATCTGCGTGTGACGGGCGAGTTGTGGGAGGCGTTTTACATTGACCAGTATTCGCTGATGGCCGTGGATCATCCGCCGGGGACCGAAGTTTTCACCGATGAACGCTTCCGCGTGCCGCAGCCGAAGCCGCAGCTTTACATAACGGCAACGCCGAAGCCGTTTGCGGCGGCGCGCGACGATCGCGGGCAGGATGTGTCCGCCGTCGTGGGCGCGCTGGACGAGCAGTACCTCGACACGTTCGGGCGCGGGCAGTATCAGGGCGTGACGCGCGACCATTGGGTGGAGCTTGAACTCAGTCCGGATGCGCCGCGCGACAAGCCGCTCTACCTGATCGGGCATGGCTGGCTGCATCCGACCGACGCGACTATCAACATCGCCATCGGGCAGAACAGCACGCCGCCGCCGCAAGGGCTGACGCTGGAAGTCCCCGATGCGCGCGGCGATTGGGTCACGGCGCAATCCGGTTTAGGTTTCCTTTCGGGCAAGCTGAAGACGATGGTGATCGATCTCGACGGCGTCTTTCGCGCAGGCGCACCACGCAAGCTGCGGCTGCGAACGAATCTCGAAATTTATTGGGACAAGCTGGAATGGGCGGAAGCCGCGCCTTCCGATCAAGTCAGAATTCAACAAATGGATGCGGCCAGCGCCGAACTGCGCTATCGCGGCTTTTCCCGGTTCACACAGGCGAACGCCTCTTCGCCGGAATTGCCGGATTACAACCGGCTGGAAGGCACGGCGCCGAAATGGCGCGACCTCGCGGGCTATTACACGCGCTATGGTGACGTGCGCGAGCTGCTCGCAAAGACCGATGACCGGATGCTGCTGATGAACGCGGGCGATGAGCTGCGGCTGATGTTCCGGGCCCTGCCCGCCCCGCCCGCCGATTGGACGCGCGATTTCGTGATGGTCGGCGACGGCTGGACCAAGGACGGCGATTACAACTGCATCCATGCGGCGACGGTGCTGCCGCTCCCTTTTCACGGCATCAGGGATTACAATACGGTCCCAACCCGACTGGAAGACAACCCGGCTTACAAACGGCATCCGCAAGACTGGCGGGACTATCACAGCCGCTACGTGACGCCGGATGCTTTTGTGAAAGCGTTGCGAGAACGATGATTGGAGCAATGAGCAATGAATACGTTATCCATCAAATTGCCGAAGATTCTTGACGAGAAACTGACGACAACGGCGAAGAAACGCAAAAAGACAAAAGCTGCCGTTATGCTTGAAGCCTTACAGGAGTATCTGGCGAAACAGGAAGAAGAAAATTCCTTGACTGCTTATGACCTGGCAAAGGAATTCATCGGCTGCGGCGAGGGGCCATCTGATCTTTCCACGAATAAAAAGTACATGGAAGGATACGGCCAATGAAGCGGCGCAACGTCATTCTCGATGCCGTGACGCTGGCGGCATTACTGAATCGCAAAGATCAACACTACGCCTGGGCCGCTGCGCAACTCAACGAAATAGTCCCACCGCTGCTGACGTGCGAGGCCGTTTTATCTGAAGCGCACTTTGTGCTTCGAGATATTCCAACATCGCGACAGGCAATTATGGAACTGGCGGTAAAAGACTTTTACAAAGTGGTATTCAACCTTGAAGACGAAAAGCAGGCGGTGAAGAGGTTACTTGAAAAATACGCCGATGTGCCGATGTCTTTTGCCGACGCCTGCCTCGTGCGAATGAGCGAGCTTCATCCCGAAAGCGCCGTGTTCACGACCGACAGCGATTTCAAGATTTACCGCCGGAACGGCCGGCAACCGATCCCGCTGATTTTTCCCGAGAAGTAAACTTTATGCAGTCTCGTATTCCCCGAATCGCACTCATTATCTTTTTTATTGGCCTGCTGGCCTTTCCGCTGATCTACAAACGGCTGGCGGCGCGCAACACAGCCGCCGAGACGGCGTCGGCCAATCTATCCACGGCGCTGGCGCGGTACGGCTTCAGCCTGACCGAATCGTCGAAGGCCGCCGGCATCGAGTTCAAACACTCCGCGCCGACGCTCGACGCCAAGCTCAGTCACATTATGGAGCAGGTAGCTTCGATGGGCGCGGCGGTTTCCGTTGTGGATTTCGACCGCGACGGCTGGCAGGACATCTACGTCACTAACAGCGGCGAGGGCAGCAAGAACGCGCTCTATAAAAATCTCGGCAACGGCTCATTCAAAGACATCGCCGCCGAATTCGGTGTGGATGGCCTCAACTCGCGCGAAAATGGCGTTTCGATGGGCGCGGTCTGGGGCGATTACGACAACGACGGCTACGAAGACCTGTTCCTCTACAAGTGGGGCCGGCCTGAACTCTTCCACAATGATGGCGGCAAGCGATTCACGCGCGTCAGCGAGCAGGCCGGATTGCCGCGTTGGGTGAACGCGAACACCGCCGTCTGGTTCGATTATGACCGCGATGGAAAACTCGATCTTTTTCTGGGCGGGTACTATTCGGAAACTATCGATCTATGGAATCTGAAAGACACGAAGATGATGCCCGAAAGCTTCGAGTATGCGTCGAATGGCGGGCGCAAGTATCTCTTCCACAATCTGGGCGGCGGGAAGTTCGAGGAGGTGAGCGAGAAGCTGGGCCTGAAATCCAATCGCTGGGCACTGGCGGCGGTCGCCGCCGATCTGCGCGGCACGGGCTATCCCGACCTCTTCATCGCCAATGATTACGCGGTCTCGGAGCTTTTTTTCAATGACGGCGGCAAGAAGTTCCGCGAAGTTGGCGGCGCGACGGGCGTCGGCTATGCGCCGAAAAGCGGAATGACGGCGGCGGTGGGCGACGTGCTCAACCGCGGACAGTTCGGCATTTACGTCACGAACATTTCCGAGGAGGGTGTGCTGGTGCAGGGCAACAACTTGTGGATGCCGAAAGCGGGCACGTCGGGCGACGGTATCAAATACGAAAACCTGGCCAATGCGATGGGCGTGGAACTCGGCGGCTGGAGCTTCGGCGCGCAGTTCGGCGATCTGAACAACGACGGCTTCCTTGACATTTACGTCACGAACGGCAACGTCTCGCTCGACCGTGGAAAGAGCTACTGGTACGACTATTCGAAGGTCGCCGGCGGGAACAAGGCAATCATCTCCGACGCGACAAACTGGCCGCCGCTCAATGGCCGCAGCCTCTCGGGCTATCAGAAAAAACGCGTCTGGATCAACGACGGCGCGGGGTCGTTCAAGGAAGTGGCGCAGCTCATCGGCGTGACCGACGTGAACGACGGGCGTTCGGTGGCGATGGCGGATTTTGGCAATCGTGGCGTGCTGGATGTGATTGTGGCAAATCAGAAAGGGCCGCTGCTGCTTTACAAAAACACCGTCGCCCCGGAGAACAAATGGATCGCCTTCGATCTGGAAGGCACGGCGAGCAATCGCGGCGCGATCGGCGCGCAGGTGCGGCTGTTCTGGAACGGCGGGCAGCAGGTGCAGGAAGTGTCGGGCGGCAGCGGGTTTTGCGCGCAGAATCAGCGGCGGCTACATTTCGGACTGGGCAAAACGGCCGCCATCGAGCGGGTTGAGATTCGCTGGCCGTCGGGTAAAATGCAGACCGTTCGCGCACCCGAACTCAATCAAATTCATAAACTCAAGGAGCCGGCATGAACCCGGAAGCAATCGCATCCGCGCCAGCGGATCACTCCATCTCAACCGCGCAGTCAAATGCTTTTCTGAAAAAGCTGGCGTGGTTTTTCAGCTTCGAGAACCGCTATCTGGCGCCGATGCTGATCACGACGATCCTGCTGATCGGGCAGCTGACCTACGGTTTTCTGGAGAGCTGGTGGCGCACGTTTCTGGCTATCGGCGTCGCCATTCTGGTGGAGCTTGTCCTGGGCCGCCTCATCACGGGGCAGTGGCCGCATCTGGCCAGCGCGTATATTTCCGGCATCAGCGTGGGCATTCTGGTTCGCTCGCCGGAGTTCTGGCCGTTTGCGTTGTGCAGCGCGATCTCGATCACGTCGAAGTACGTCATTCGCTGGCGAGGTCGTCACCTGTGGAACCCGTCGAACTTCGCGATCTGCGTTATGCTACTGCTCGTGCCGGAATACGTCTCTACGCTGAGCGTGCAATGGGGCAATACGGTCTGGCCGATGCTGGTGGTGTGGGCGCTCGGCTCGGCGATCGTCTACCGGCTGCGGCGCTTTCACATCACGGCGACCTACGTCGTTTCGTTCATCGCCCTGGCTTTGCTGCGTAGCGCGATCACCGGCCACGCCTTCCTGGCCGAAGTCGCGCCGATCACCGGGCCGATGTATCAGCTCTTTATCTTCTTTATGATCACCGACCCGAAGACGACGGTCAGCCGCAAATGGGCGCAGTGTCTGGTGGTGTTTCTGGTGGCCGCGATGGAGATGGTCTTGCGGCTGTCGGAAAACATCCACGCGCCGTATTACGCGCTGACGATTGTCGGCCCGCTGGCGCTGGCGACGGAAATCTGGTGGACGTCGCGTAAGAAGTGATTTGGAGTGCGGCGGCCGGGGCGCCGCTTTGGTAGTCGCCTCCGCATCCAGGCGCATTGTTTGCAAGAAAAGAGTGAAGGGACAGTTGTCTTGAAAAGGGTAAGTCGCCACGGGAATACCAAAGCGGTGTCAAGCCACCGCACTCCAAAGGTTTTGCTGCCGCTCGCCGTGGTTGCGGCGATTGTCGCTTTGTGGGCGGCGGTGTGGGCGACCGGCGCATTTCATGAAAGCGCCTTCCCGTCGCCGCAAGCCGTGCTGCGCGGGTTCGGCGAGGAACTCGGCAGCGGCAGGCTCTTCAACGACCTGATCACCTCGCTCTTTCGCGTCAGCTGCGGGTTCGCGCTCGCGGTGCTGCTGGGCATCCCCGTGGGGTTGTGGATGGGGCAGAAGCTGGCGGCGCGGATGGCGTTCCTGCCGATCATCAACTTCTTTCGAAACCTGTCGCCGCTGGCCTGGATACCGTTTGCGATTCTGTGGTTCGGCGTCGGCGATGCGCCAGCCATCTTCCTGATCTTTCTGGCCGCTTTCTTCCCGGTCATTGTGGCGACGATGGCGGCGGTGGCGAACATCCCGACCGTCTATTTTCGCGTCGCGCGGAACTACGGAATCAACGGAATCGAACGCCTGACGCAGGTCATGCTGCCCGCGATTCTCCCGCAGGTGATCACCACGTTGCGCGTGACGGCCGGGCTTTCGTGGCTGGTGGTGGTGGCGGCGGAGATGATTGCCGGGCGCGATGGGCTCGGTTTCGCCGTGATGGATTCGCGCAATGGGCTGCGAACCGATCTGCTGGTGGTCGAAATGATCGTGATCGGATCGATCGGCGTCGTGCTGGATCGGCTGCTGGTGCAATTGACGAAGATTCAAAGCGTCCGGTGGGGTTATGAGCGGTAGACCGTTACAACTGGAAAAGGTGTCGCGCAGCTTCGGACCGGTGGAAGTGCTGCGCGAACTGTCGCTGACGATCTCGCGCGGCGAATTTGTCGCCGTGGTCGGGCCGTCGGGCTGCGGCAAAACGACGCTGCTCAATCTGCTCTCCGGCTACGATCAACCGTCATCCGGTTCGATCGAGCGGGACGGGCAAGTGCGGATGGTTTATCAACAGGACGGATTGTTCCCCTGGCTCACCGTGGCCGAGAACATCGCGCTCGGCCTGCGCCATTTGAAAAACAAATCCGAGCAGGAGCGACAGACGAATGATCTGGTGGGGCTGATCCGGCTGGAAGGCTTCGAGCGCCATTACCCGCATCAGCTTTCCGGCGGCATGCGGCAACGCGTGGAACTGGCGCGCGCATTGGCCTGCGAATCGGACATCCTGTTGCTGGATGAGCCGTTCTCGTCGCTCGATTATTTGACGCGGCTGCGATTGCGGCAGGAACTGGCGCGGTTGCTGGACGAACGCCCGCGCACCGTTGCACTGGTCACGCACGACATCGAGGAAGCCGCGCAACTGGCCGATCGCGTCATCGTGCTCAGCGAACGCCCGGCGCAAATCCGCTATGAACTCGGCATCGCCGCGGCGCGCCCGCGCGACCTGACCCACCCGGAAGTCGTCCGCGCGGTGCATCGCATCCTGACCGAAATGGGGATCGAACACGATCACGAGAAAGCGGCCGGCTACCAGGCGGCGGGGTGAAGCGACCTGAGCTTCCCGCAAGACACTGCTCATCAAGACTCAGGTCGCTCACGCTTGCGCGTACTGCAAAAGATATGTTCCGAAATACTTCTGTAAAAATCATTCTCGGTGTGATCGCGGCGATTGCCGTTCTAGGCTTGCTGCGCTTCAAGCCCTGGCAGCGGGGTCGATCAACGCAATCAACCGAAATCGCGGGCGGCCGCGCCAGTCTCAACGTCGGTTTCCTGCCTGTCACCTGACATCTGACGTGCCCGGTGACGGATTATGCAAGCCGCACCAGCACGGCGACTCGGTTCGAGTCGCAGCGATTCACGGACTTCCCGACCATCGTCGAATCCATCAAGAGCGGAC
>Ga0247727_10020720_pt1 | contig 10014 bp, 8 predicted proteins | sample WisWelCaveWW1625_FD_202498 | JGI IMG/M metagenome (GOLD analysis project Ga0247727, IMG submission 202498) | Biofilm microbial communities from Wishing Well Cave, Virginia, United States - WW16-25 | ecosystem: Environmental > Aquatic > Deep subsurface > Groundwater > Cave microbial mat | place...
ATTTTTTGATGACTTTTTACGAGAACCTCATAAAAGCATTGATCAGAAATTTTTTCTGAAAGGCATTATAATGAAATCTCGTTTTCGCTTGTTGGCTGTTTCCGGTTTTTTTATTTCATTTTGCTTTTGGGGATTTTCCGGCAACGATACACCCACTTCTAATTTCCCCAATGGCAAATATCGCGGCGCGGAGCTGATCACGGCGGCGCAGTTAAAAGATTATCTCACTTTCATCGCGTCGGATGAATTGGCCGGCCGCGATACGCCTTCACGCGGACTCGATGTCGCGGCGAAATTCATTGCGACGAATTTGTCGCGCTGGGGCGTCAAGCCGGCGGGCGATAATGGCACTTACTTCCAGCGCCTCGCGCTCGCGAAAATCACGATGGATTCGGCGCAAGCCGTGCTCGAAATCAACGGCCAGCGCTTTCGATTCGGCGCCGATTTTATCGCGAGCACGAATTCCGGCGCCGGAACGGTTAGCGGGCCGCTGATTTATGTCACGCATGGCAATATCTTTCCGAAAAAGAATATCAATGCTTTTGACAGTCTCGACATCAAAGGCAAAATCGTGGTGTGGACCAATGAGTTTCCACAAGGCACGAGCAACGCCGATTATTTTGGCAAAGAGGGCGTGGATTGGGAAGATCCCGCGAAATACGCCGCCAAGAATGGTGCGCTCGGCATTATTGCCATTCCGCGTTTTCAAAATTTGGTTAACTGGGAGCAAAATAAAAAGAATGCCATCAGCAACGGCGCTCTCGTCGTGGAGAAATTTCAAGCCGCGAGCAGGCAAAAAATTCCGGTGATCTCCCTTTCGCCGCGCGCGACGAATGCTTTGTTTCAAGGCGAAAAAGAAAATGCGAACAAAGTTTTCAACAGCGCCGCCGCGGGTGAACCGGTTCCGGCTTTTGATTTCACCGCCGAAAAGAAAGTCACTTTTACGATCGTGACGAAAACCGAACAACTTTATACGCAAAACGTCGTCGGCGTTTTGGAAGGAAGTGATGGCGGGTTGAAAAAAGAATATGTCGCGCTCGGCGCGCATTATGATCACGTCGGCGTCGGCAATCCAATCAACGGCGACGGCATTTACAACGGCGCGGACGACGACGGCTCCGGCACCGTGAGCATTCTCGCGATTGCCGAAGCGTTTGCCAAAGGCGTGCGTCCGAAACGCTCTCTGCTTTTTGTTTGGCACGCCGGTGAAGAGAAAGGCTTGTGGGGATCGAAATATTTTGCCGACCATCCAACCGTGCCGCTGAATAAAATCATCGCGCAGTTGAACATCGATATGATCGGGCGCTCGAAGAAACCAGATGACACGAATCCAAGAAATGCCGAGCTTTCCGGCCCCGATGAAATTTATGTCGTCGGCTCGAAGATGATGAGCACCGCGCTCGGCAATCTTAGTGAGTCGGTTAATAAATCGCTTTACAATCTTTCGTTCAATTACAAATACGACGATCCCAACGACCCTCGCCGCTTTTTTTTCCGCAGCGATCATTTCAACTACGCGCAAAAAGGCATCCCGATTATTTTTTATTTCGACGGCGAGCATGAAGATTATCACCGCGTGACCGATCATGTCGAGAAGATCGATTTCGAGAAAATGCAAAAAGTCGCGCGCACGGTTTATGCGATGGCGTGGGAGCTGGCGAGTGGAATGAAGCGCCCGGCGGTTGATAAAAAGCTGCCGGTGGAATTGACGACGAAACTTTTTTGAAGCTGAAAACTATTGTGATATAATTTGCAAGGTGGAGATTCGCTCGAAATGTGAGCGATTATGAGTAGCAATCGGCAAGTTATACTCAATGGCGGTTGCGGCAATGAGAATATCTAAAGTTCCTATCAAAGCATTTTGCTTTTTGAGATTTTGATAAATACTCGCAGCCATTTTGGCTTCGCGCTCGCTGAAGTTGATCGTTTCGAATAACTGAAGGAGATTGATTGTGTCCCGATATAGCTCTGGAGATTTTGCTCCGCATAGTAATTCATAATGGGTCATGGCTGAAATATAAAGAACAGTCTCTTGAGCCAATAATTTATACAGCCATGTCTCCTCTTTTTTCTTTTTGCGAAAGAATTCAACGAGGAGAGATGAATCAGTTAAAATTCGGGCGGTTGCCAACTATCTATCTCCTTTTTTGCTTCGGCAAAGCCGGAAAGATCTTTTTCAGAGTATGTGCCGATAGAGTCTAAAATGTTCTCCCAATTCTTTTTGGTCGTTACGGACTTTTGATAGAGAATAATAACTTCGACAACGACGCCTTTTTCAAGATTCAAATTGGTTTCCAAGAGATCTATCTGGCCTTTTTCATTGACCAGTGCTTTTGTCTTGACAGCTTGCATTCTCATCATCCGAATTTTAAATTTTGTGCATCCGAGTTTACTATTTTAAATTAACTATATGCGCCATACGATGCAAGCACTTTTTGTGCATTAACAGCGGGAATTCATCTTAAAATGTGAGTCGGACTTGGACATCCGAATTTATCAAAAATGAATTTTAATATCATCATCACCGCCGGTCTCATTGCGTTCGGTTTCGTGCAATCAACCAGCGCGCAAGATTGGACGCAATGGCGCGGGCCTTCGCGCGATGGAGTCGTACCGGCTTCAAACGCGCCGGCAGCCTGGCCTGATTCACTTCATCGCGTTTGGCGCGTTGAAATCGGCGAGGGTTACTCGTCGCCGGTTGTTGCGGATGGACGCGTTTTCGTTCATAGCCGCCGCGATCCGGAAGAGATTGTTACGGCCATCGATCTCAAAAATGGCAAAACTCTCTGGCAGCAAAAATATCCGGCGGCGTTCGAAAAGAATCAGTACGCGGTCAACATGGCGAAAGGGCCGAACGCAACGCCGCTCGTCGTGGGCAAGCGGCTGTTCACGCTCGGCGGGACCGGCGTTCTCACGGCATGGGACGCCGCAACGGGCCGCCAACTTTGGCGCAAAGATTTTTCGAAAACGGTCGATACCTCGAAACTTTTTTGCGGCACTTCGGCTTCGCCGCTTTTGCTCGGCAATTTTGTCGTGGTTCAAGTGGGCAGCGATGTTCATGGCGGACAGATCATTGCGCTTGATCCGGTCACGGGCGCGGCAAATTGGGAATGGCGCGGAGCAGGGCCGGGATATGCGTCACCGGTTCTGATCGACGTCGCGGGCAAAGCGCAGATCGTGACCATGACCGACGGCTCGATCATTGGCATCGACGCGAAGACGGGCAGCGAACTTTGGTCTGTTCCATTTCCCGACGAGTGGCACGAGAACATCATGACGCCAATCTGGACCGGCTCGCATCTCGTTGTCTCTGGCACGCGCCAGGCCACGCATGCTTACTCGCTTCATCAAGTCAATGGAAAATGGCAAGCCACGGAAGAGTGGAAGAACACGGAGGTGGCGATGTACATGAGCTCGCCGGTGTATGGCGACGGTTTGATCTACGGACATTCTGCGAGGCAGAAGGGACAATTCGTCGCGCTGGATGCAAAGACGGGCGCAATCCGCTGGGCTACCGAAGGACGAGAGGGCTGGCATGCCTCGGTGCTTCTCACGCCGCGCCATCTTATTTATTTGACCCATAGTGGTGATCTCGTTGTTGCTCGTCGAAGTACAACGGCGTTCGAGATCAAGCGGCGTTACGACGTTGCCGGCGCCGAGACGTTTGCCATGCCGGTGCTTCTCGGAACGGACGTCATCGTGCGCGATACCAAAAGTCTCATTCGACTTACATCCGTTCGATAAATCAAATCATTTAGGTCAACGCGCAGGAGGAAATTGCCAAATATCCGGAGATCAGTTCTGGCAAATCAAACCGGAAATTCGGCAAGAGTTAATCCAAACTTCGACGCAAAGTAATATGTCAAGCATTGAAGAGTGAAATTGCATAGAAAAGCAAAAACATTCACGCAAAGACGCGAAGTCGCAAAGGCGGCGCAAAGAAAAACCCTGCGATCCTTGCGTCTCAGTCCCGTCGCGGCGGATGCGCTTTTGTTTCCATTGGTTGCAGATCACTCTCGCTGCGAATCGTCGGAGTAATTTATCCTTCAATCTTTTTACAAGGAGAGTGCGATGAACAAGCATCGTTTTACGAGATTGGCGCGGGGACTCATACTCTGCGCGCTGCCAATTGTGTTTGCCGGTTTCTCCGGAAACGGCAAAAAAGTTCCCATCACCACTTCGTCTCCCGAAGCGCGCGAAGCTTATCTGAAAGGGCGCGATTTGCAGGAGCGATTGCAGGGGCAGGAATCTCTACAGCATTTCGAGAAGGCCATTGCCGGCGATCCAAACTTTGCGATGGCTTATCTCAACTTTGCGCAGAACCAGCCAACTGCGAAAGGTTTCTTTGAGCAATTGGATAAAGCGGTGGCGTTGGCGGATAAAGTTTCCGAAGGCGAGCGGCTTTGGATATTGGGAGTTCAGGCCGGCGTGGATGGCAATTCCGTCAAACAAAAAGAGTATTATCAAAAACTGGTTGCCGCTTATCCGGATGACGAGCGGGCACAAAATCTTTTGGGCAATTATTTCTTTGGCCAGCAAGAGTTCACGCCGGCCATCGAGGCTTATAAAAAGGCCACGGCAATCGCGCCGAATTTTTCGCCGCCTTATAATCAGCTGGGCTACTCCCATCGCTCTTTGGAAAACTACACGGAGTCGGAAAAGGCTTTCAAAAAATACATCGAGCTGATTCCGAACGATCCGAATCCCTACGATTCTTACGCCGAATTGCTGTTGAAAATCGGGCGCTTCGACGAGTCGATCAAACAATATCAAAAAGCCTTGTCGTACAACCCGAATTTTGTCGCTTCATATATCGGCATTTCGACTGATCTTTCTCTGCAAAACAAACACGCGGAGGCGCGGGCGCAACTGCAAAAATTGTACGACATCGCGCGCGACGATGGCGAGCGCCGCGCTGCTTTGTTTGCCAAAACGGTGGTTTATGTCGACGAAGGCAACACGCCAATGGCATTGGCCGAGATGGAAAAGCAATATGCGTTGGGAGAAAAAATCAACGACGCCGCTGCGATGTCCGGCGATCTAGCGGTGATGGGCAATATTCTTTATGAGTCCGGCAAGTATGACGAAGCGCTGGCGAAGTATGAGAAGTCGCTGCAGCTCACTGAGGCTTCCGATCTTTCGCAAGCGATTAAAGAGAATGCCAAACGCGGCCAGCTTTATAATGCCGGTCGCGTCGCTTTGATGAAGAAAGATCTGGCGACGGCAAAAGCCAAATCCGAAGAATTTCGCACGCAAGCCGAGGCCGCGAAAAATACTTTTCAAATCTGGCTGGCGCATGAATTGGCCGGATCGATGGCGCTGGCGGAAAAAAATTACGACCAGGCCGTTGCGCATTTCCAGAAGGCCAATCAACAAAATCCTTATACGTTCTACAAATTAGCGCTGGCTTATGAAGGCAAAGGCGAAGTGAAGAAAGCGAAAGAACTCTGCATAAAAGCGGCGCGTTTTAACGCGTTGAGCAATATGAATTATTCTTTCATGCGCAAAAAGGCGGAGCAGAAACTGGCGGCGATGCCGAGAAGTTGAAAGCAGTTGGATGAAGTCCGGCTTGGCAGCGAGAAAACACATTGCCCAAGCCGGACTTCACTTCCACACTACTATGAAAGTTTTTTATCAGGATGCCTCCATATGGTCTTGCATACATGATCGTGCTATCGATCACTGTGATGGCGTCATTTGCATGGTCACAAACCAAGCCCGCCATGCAAGTGGTTTTGCTTGGCACCGGTACGCCCAACGCCGACCCCGAGCGTTCCGGTCCCAGCGTTGCCATCGTCGTCAATGACACGCCGTATCTCGTCGATTTCGGCCCTGGCGTAGTGCGGCGCGCTGCTGCCGCTGCTCGCAAAGGCATCAAAGGCTTGGAAGTCGAAAATCTCAAAATCGCTTTCGCTTCGCATTTGCACTCGGATCACACGCTTGGTTATCCCGATTTGATTTTTACGCCGTGGGTGTTGGAAAGGGAAGCGCCGCTTGTGGTTTATGGTCCGGCCGGTATGAGAACAATGACGGATCACATCTTGAAGGCTTATGCCGAAGATATCGACATTCGCCTTAACGGCCTGGAGCCGGCTAATGAAACCGGCTATAAAGTCGTCGTGCATGAAATCAAGCCCGGCGTGATTTTCAAAGATCAAAACGTGATCGTGAAAGCTTTTGCGGTGCAGCACGGCTCGTGGCAGCAAGCTTTCGGCTATCGATTCGAAACACCAGATCGCATCATCGTGATCTCCGGCGATTGCACGCCGAGCCCGGAGTTGATTGAAAACAGCAAAGGCTGTGATGTTCTTATCCACGAAGTTTATTCCACCGCCGGCTTTGCTAAACGTCCGCCGGTCTGGCAAAAGTATCATTCGAATTTTCACACTTCATCGCGGCAATTGGCAGAGATTGCAAAGCAAGTGAAGCCTGGGCTGTTGATTCTTTATCATCAATTATTTTGGGGCACGACGGATGAAGAATTGGAGAATGAAATCCGGCAATTCTATGATGGCAAAGTAGTTTCAGGGCGCGATCTTCAGGTGTTCTGATAAAAGTGTTTCAGAAGATCACTCTTCCAACTAAGGAGCAAATCGATGAGATCTAACTTTTTCTCCCTTGTGTTTGTTGCAACCCTCACGTCTTTATCTCTGGCGCAGTCTTCAACCTCAAGTGCGCAGGAGCAGGCAATCGCCACCATTATAAAATTAGGCGGAACGGTTGAAGTTGATTCGCTGAGTTCCGACAAGCCCGTCGTCAAAGTCGATCTTCACGAAACCAATGTCAATGATGCGGACTTGGAACATCTCGAACATTTCAAAGAGCTTCGCCATCTCGATTTGCGCAAGACCAAGATCAGCGACGCCGGCGTGGCGCATCTCAAGCATTTGACCAAGCTCCGCTTCCTCAATTTGTTTCGCACGCAGCTCAGTGATAGCGGTCTCGTTCTGTTGAAGAATTTAATTGAGCTTGAGACCTTATTGATGGGAGGAACGAAAGTAACTGATAAAGGTCTCGAACATTTGAAATCTTTTTTGCAGTTACGAAAGATCAGCGTGTTCGACACACAGGTGGGCGACGCCGGTATTGAGCATCTCAAAAATTTACCCAGGCTCGAAGTATTGTTGATCGGCAAATCGAAGATTAGTGAAAAAGGCGCAAAAGCACTCCAAAAAGCTTTGCCAAAGTTGCGTTTCACTGAGCCGACATGAGCATTCATTAAACATTCCACTCCTGGCGGAGTTCATAATGGCTTTTCAGGAAAGTCTTGAGCATATTATTTGGCGTCTTCATTTGCGCTCGTCGCCGGCTCGCGTCTATGAAATATTATCGACCGATCAAGGCCGTTCGCGATTTCGGGGCCGAGTCGGCGGTAGAGAGAGACGGAGTCATTCATTTTATTTTTCCGGATGGACAGCAATGGCTGGGAAAAATTATTGCCAACAGAACTAATTTATTTACGTAGCGCAGACTTCCAGTCTGCAAACTAAGCAGGCAGGATGCCTGCGCTACAAAATCTTCACGATCGTGATAGTTTTTCCGGAGCAATCCTTACAATGGAGTATCAATGAAAATTTCATCATCTTGGCAAAAACATGTATTTCTATTAATCGCAATTCTTGCTTTAATTTCCTGCAGCAAAACCAAACAAGAAACCGTTGCCGATAAGCCGAAACCGATTGATCCGGCCAACATGGACGATACGGGTGCGCCCGGCAAAGATTTCTTCCGCTACGCCAACGGCGCATGGTTGGATAAAAATCCCGTGCCGGCGGCTTATGGCTCGTGGGGAAGCTTTCATGTGCTCGATAAGCAGAATGACGAAGTGCTGCGCGAAATTCTCGAAGCAGCGGCGACGAAGACGGACGCGCCGAGGGGCGGCAATCTGCAAAAAATCAGCGACTTTTTGCGGCCGGCATGGATTCCGCGACAATCGAGGCCGAGGGCATCAAGCCGATAAAAGCGGATTTGGCGCGCATTGCGGCGATAAAAGATCAAGCTGAATTGCAGAAAGAGCTGGCGTGGTTTCATCTTTATACCGTTCCGGCGATTTTTACTTTTACGTCTGGCGATGACGATAAAAACAGCACGCAGGTGATCGCGCAAATTCGGCAGGGCGGTTTGGGCTTGCCGGATCGCGATTATTATTTCAATCAGGATGAGCGCACGCAAGAAATTCGCGAGGAATATTTGAAACACATTGCGGCGATGCTTCGACTCGCCGGTGATGACAGCGTATCGGCTGATGCCAGCGCGAAGACGGTGATGAAAATTGAAACGCAACTCGCGAATGCTTCTTTCACCGCCGTTGAGCGGCGTGACTCGGAAAAGAATTATAACAAAATGGCGCCGGAGAAGCTTACGGCATTAGCGCCGGAAATGGATTGGAAAAATTATTACGACGCGCTTGGCATTTCCGCGCCGAAAGAGATCAACGTCAATCAGCCCAAATTTATGCAAGCGGCCGCGAAGATGATCAAAGCCGTGCCGTTGGACGATTGGAAGATGTATTTGCGTTGGCATCTCATTTCCAATGCGGCGCCGTTTTTAAGCTTATCTTTTGATCAGGAAAATTTCCGCTTTTACGGCACAACTTTAACCGGCGCGAAAGAGCAGCAGCCGCGCTGGCGGCGCGTGAAAGATGTCATTGATGGATTGCTGGGCGAAGCGCTCGGCGAGTTGTTCATTGAGAAGAAATTCAGTCCCGCAGCGAAAACGCGCGCCAAAGAAATGGTGGATAATCTCATCGCGGCGTATCGCGAGCGCATCATGAGGTTGGAATGGATGGATGAAACGACGCGGCAGGCGGCATTGCATAAACTCGCCTCGTTCGGCGTGAAGATCGGCTATCCCGACGAGTGGCGCGATTATTCGGCGCTGGAAATCGACCGCGCGTCATTCTTTGAAAATTTGAAACGCGCGACACTGTTTGAAAAACGCCGTCTGCTCAATAAGATTGACAAACCGATTGACCGCAACGAATGGCTGATGACGCCGCCGACGGTGAATGCGTATTACAATCCCACGCGCAACGAGATTGTTTTTCCTGCCGGCATTTTGCAGCCTCCATTCTTTGATGCGAACGCCGATGATGCGGTGAACTACGGCGGCATGGGCGCGGTGATCGGCCACGAGCTCACGCACGGCTTCGATGACGAAGGCAGCAAGTACGACGCGCAGGGCAATTTGAAATCATGGTGGTCGCCGGAAGTTCGCAAAAAATTTGACGCGCGGGCCGCCGTGCTGGAGAAGCATTTCAATAACTATCTGGCGATTGACACGCTGCATGTGAACGGCAAACTCACCCTCGGTGAAAACATTGCCGATCTCGGCGGACTCGCGATTGCCTACGACGGCTTGATGAAGGCGCTGGAAAATAAAAAAGTGCAGCCGATTGACGGCTTTACGCCGGAGCAACGCTTATTTTTATCATGGGCGCAAGTGTGGCGCACTAATTATCGTCCCGAAACGCTGCGTCTGCAAGTGCGCACCAATCCGCACTCGCCGGCCAACTTCCGCGTGATCGGCCCGCTTTCGAATCTGCCGGAATTTTATCTGGCATTCGGCCTCACCGAAGTTGATGCAATGTTTCGACCAGAAGCGCAGCGCGCGAAGATTTGGTGATTCCCAATCCCTTATCGCTATTTTCGAGAGAATGTATTTTGGCATTCACTATGTGTTTTCTTTGTGCTGAACTATATCTTGAACGGTGCGGCTTGCTCAAATCCAATCATGATCGCCTAAATTTTTGATTCTGGTTTTTGGTTTATAAGCCAACCGTCTTTTCCAAAGATTATTTAAGGAGGTTTTTATGTCTTCAAACCCAACCGGGAAACTGCTGCGCGGCGCGCCATATTTTCCGGTCGCCAATGTCGAGCAATCGGCGGCTTTCTATGAAGAGAAACTAAGCTTTCGAGTTGAATACGCGGCAGGAGCTCCGCTGCAATTCGCCGTCTGCAGCCGCGACGGTTTCGCCATTATGCTGCGCAAAGTTTCACAACCTGAGCTTATTGT
>Ga0247727_10020721_pt1 | contig 10014 bp, 6 predicted proteins | sample WisWelCaveWW1625_FD_202498 | JGI IMG/M metagenome (GOLD analysis project Ga0247727, IMG submission 202498) | Biofilm microbial communities from Wishing Well Cave, Virginia, United States - WW16-25 | ecosystem: Environmental > Aquatic > Deep subsurface > Groundwater > Cave microbial mat | place...
TTTGCCAAATCTCGGGCCGAGCTGCTTAAACTGTGGAATGGCCTTTTTGGTGGTCAACTCTTTGGCATCGGCTACAAAGTCCAGCGCCTTAACATTGAGTTCTTCCAAAATTAAATTGGCCATGCCAGTAATATGTTTTTTGAAGGTCTCGTCTTCGGCCGCCACAATCATGCGCGGCAGCGGCTGGCGCACTTTGATTCCGCACTCATTCCGCAGCGACCTTCCCAGAAAAACCACCCGCCGCACCGCATTCATGCGCCCTTCCAGCTCAAGATCGCGATATGAATGTTCCGTGTCCGTTTTCCGGGGATAAAAGGATAAATGCACGCTGGCTTGTTCGCCCGCCCGTTCTCGCGTCAGGTTTAAATAAATTTCATCCGCGGTAAAAGGGATGAACGGCGCCAGCGACTTCGAAAGCGCGTAAAGCGTCTCGTAGAGGGTTTCGTATGCCGCCAGCTTATCGTCTCCCATTTCGGATTTCCAGAAACGGCGGCGGCAGCGGCGAACGTACCAGTTCGAAAGGTCGTCGATGACAAAATCGGAAATCGTACGCGCGGCTTTGGTCAAGTCATAGCGTTCCAGGTAATCTTCAACTTTTTCGACCAGCGTATTCAGAGAAGTGATGAGCCAGCGATCAATCTCGGCGCGCTGCGAAACGGTAACCTGGGATTTCTGATAGACAAATTTGTCGACGTTGGCATATACTGCAAAAAACGAGTACACATTCACCAGCGTCCCGAAAAACTTGCGCACCACATCTTTGACGCCCTCGACGTCAAAACGCGTGGGCACCCACGGCGGACTCACGGTGAGAAGATACCAGCGCAGCGGATCGGCGCCGTATTCATTCAGAATGAGATTCGGAACGACGGTGTTGCCTTTGGACTTGGACATCTTCTGGCCGAATTTGTCCAGAATCAAATCGTTGGACAGGCAGATTTTGTAACACGGTTTATCGAACAACAGCACCGCAATGGCCAGCAGCGAATAGAACCAGCCGCGGGTTTGATCGACCCCTTCGGAAATAAAATCCGCCGGGAAGCTGTGGTTGAACTTCTCCTGGTTTTCAAACGGATAATGCCACTGCGCCACCGGCATGCTGCCGGAATCAAACCAGACATCAATCACTTCCGGAACGCGCCGCATTTGACCCGAACATTTCGGACAGGGGAATTGAACTTCGTCGATGAATGGCTTGTGGAGATCGATATTCTCTTTTAAACCCGAAAGCTTTTTTAATTCTGCCACACTGCCGATGCAGTGGGTATGCTCGCACTCCCCGCAAATCCAGATGGGGAGCGGCGTGCCCCAGTAGCGGTCGCGGGAGAGCGACCAGTCCACGTTGTTTTCCAGCCACTCGCCGAATCGACCTTCGCCCACATCTTTTGGATACCACTTGATGGTTTTGTTGTGGAAAATCAGCCGCTCTTTCGTGGCCGTGGTGCGCAAGAACCACGATTTTTTGGCGTAATACAGCAGCGGCGAACTGCAGCGCCAGCAGTGCGGGTAGCTGTGCACATACTTTGCGGATTTGTATAACAAGCCGCGCTCGTCCAAATTGGCGATGATTTCGGGATCGGCGGCCTTCACAAACTTGCCCTTAAAAGGGGTAACCTCATCGGTGAATTGGCCGCTTTTGTCCACCGGCTGCAAAACGGGCAGGTTGTGGCGCAGCCCGACCTGATAGTCGTCTTCGCCAAACGCCGGCGCCATGTGCACGATGCCCGAGCCGTCTTCAGTGGAGACGAAGTCACCCGCGACCGTGTAGTACATTTTTTTATCGGACTTGCAAAAGGTAAACAGCGGCTGGTATTCTTTCCCCACCAGTTCCTGGCCGAGAAAGGTTTGCACGATTTCATACGGGCCGTTCAAAACGGAGAGCCGCGCTTCGGCCAGAATCAGAAATTCGCCCTCGTTATTAACCATCACGTATTTGATTTCGGGATGAAGCGCCAACGCCACGTTGGAAATGAGCGTCCACGGGGTAGTCGTCCAGACCAGAAACGCGGTGTTGGCTTCGCCCTTGAGCCGCATGCGCACGTATACCGAGGGGTCTTCCACGTCGCGGTACCCCAGCGAAACTTCGTGGCTGGAAAGCGGGGTCTCGCAGCGCGGGCAATAGGGGACAATTTTATGCCCCTGGTAAAGCAGATTCTTTTTCCAGAACTCGCTTAAAATCCACCAGATGGATTCAATGTAATCGTTTTCGTAGGTGATATAGGGATGCTCCAGATCGACCCAGTAGGCGATGCGGCGAGTGAGCTCGTCCCATTCTTTTTTGTATTTCCACACGTTCTCGCGGCATTTTTGATTGAACTTCGCCACGCCGTACTTTTCGATCTCGTCTTTGCTTTTGAAGCCCAACTCCTTTTCCACCTCGATTTCGACCGGCAGCCCATGAGTGTCCCAGCCGGCTTTGCGCTCCACTCGAAAGCCTTCCATGGTTTTGTAGCGGCAGACGAAATCTTTGATGGTGCGCGAGATCACGTGGTGGATTCCCGGTCGGCCGTTCGCAGTCGGCGGCCCTTCGTAAAAGATAAACGGCTTGGCCGGATCGCGGCTGTCGACGCTTTTCTGAAAAATCCGGTTTTCATCCCAATATTTCAGGATCTCTTTTTCGATAGCGGGAAAATTTAATTGGGACGAGAGTTCTTTGTACACTGCAATTACTCTCTAGACTTTAAACCACTCTAATACTTTTGGATTGTCATAGACTAAAACTAAAACATCCACTCCATATTTTAGCAATGTCTCAGTGGAAAGTTCACCACCTAATTTGTTTATATCGTCTTTATTCTTGTCGGGAGTGTAAATTTCAATAACAGCCGTATCATTTTTATTATATTCGTTTACTATTTTTACCCCAGGAAAAACATGCAGGAGGCGCTTTTTCATTTCGGCTAACTTTTTTTCTCTGTCAAGATTCTTCATTACCTAAAATCTCCTTAGCAATTAATTTACAAAATTCATTAGCCTTATTTAATGCATATTTCGCGTCTTTTTTGCTTAAAGATTCCGGCCTATAATCAGCAATTTCTCTACTTCTCAAATCATTTAGATGATTTGAAAAACTTGATGAGAAAACTTTCTTTCGCTTAATAAAATTTGTAACAAAATTAGCTTGCATCCAACTATGCTTGAAGTCCAATTTAGATGGAAGCTGTGTACCACTCCTTACTAGTAATGCAATAGCTGCTTGGTATGAAGCAAAGTATGCTCGATTACCACAAGCATTATATCTGCCATTCTTAAAAGCGTCCTCCGCATCACTCAAATTCTCTTTCGCCTTTTCTAGAAATTCTAAATGCAATGATACCTCAACCCTTCATTCTCTCCACTACCCGCTTCATCAGCAGCGTCAACTTTGGTTCGGCTTCGGCGGCCACACGCAGAATTTCCTGGATGTTTACCGGCTTCAACGCGTCGGGCAGACAGGCGTCTGTGACCACCGAAAGCCCCAGCACGCGCAGGCTGCTGTGCACCGCCACGATAACTTCCGGAATGGTGGACATCCCCACCACATCCGCGCCAATGACGCGCAGGAAGCGATATTCCGCACGGGTTTCGAGGCACGGCCCGCTCAGTGCGACATATACCCCTTTTTGAACTTTGATTTTTTCCTCCAGCGCTATTTGTTCGCACAGCGCGATCAGCTCTTTGGTGTACGGCTCGGACATATCCGGGAAACGCGGCCCGAGCTCGTTGTCGTTGATGCCGATCAGCGGGTTGTCGCCGAACAGATTGATGTGATCGGTGATGATCATGATGTCACCGGGAGTGAACAACGGATTCATCCCCCCGCAGGCGTTGGAGACCAGCAGGGTGTGCGCACCCAAAAATTTCATCACCCGCACCGGGAAGGTGATCTGCTGCATGGAATAGCCTTCGTAATAATGAAAGCGCCCCTGCATAGCTATCACCGCTCGCTTGCCGATTTTGCCAAAGATGAGCCGCCCGGCGTGGCTTTCCACCGTCGAGATCAGGAAATGCGGAATTTGGTCATACGGGATCACTGTTTCTTTCTCAATGTCATTGGCTAACGCTCCCAAGCCGGTGCCCAAAATGATACCGACTTCGGGGTGAATCTTGGTTTTGCTTCGGATAAACTCACACGCTTCTTTGATTTTCGCTTTTAAATCTTCCATTCAATCTCCCTCTTATATAAACTCTGTCCAGGGTTTCGAACCCTGACAGAGTTGTCAGCTAAAAAATGAGCTGATCAGAAATCCGCGGCTTCTTTTCTTTATCCCATTTGGCGGTGGCCGGTTCCTCGACCGCGGGTTTCTCCGTTTCGTCCTCTGAATTGGGGTGTCTCGTAAGGTCATCCGCCCCCCTGAACATAATTTCGTCCGGAGTTTTGCGCGCGGTTTTTCGGCGATCACCGGGCTTGTCCTCGAAACCCAGGTCATCGATTTCCAACACTTCCAGAAGGTCAAGCTGAGACGCCAACAAATGCCGCAGCCGGCTGGCAAAGGAATCTTTTTGCGCCTTGACGACCAGCAATTCGTTTTTCAATTCGGCCAATTTCAATTTTGCATCCGCAACCACCTTTTCGGCCTTTATTTCGGCTTCGCGGATCAGCAGGTCGGCCTCGCGCTGGGAATTTTGGCGCGATTCATTTACCGACTGCTGAGCGGTCATCAACGTTTCTTGCAGGGTCTTTTCAACTTCTTGATAATCGCGGAGCTGGGTTTTGAGTTTAAGAACGTCGTCCGCCAGGTGGTTTTTCTCGCGAATCAGGCTTTCAAGTTCATCCGCTACCATCTCGAGGAACGTCTCTACTTCGACTGGATCAAAGCCGCGCAGGGATTTTTTGAATTCCTGCTTTTTGATGTCTAAAGGCGTTAATTTCAAGTTAACCACCTCCCGAGTTTTAAAGCCCCTTAATTAACTGCTTATTCTACCTGAAGGTTATCGTTTAAAATAAGGATGCAATATACAGGTTTGGTATATAAAAATCAACAGAAATTTCGGGGATTTCCAGTGACTGATTCGACTTGAATGGAAAGGCAGGCGAGAAAAAAAGGGTTAAGCGGGACTAACCGGTGTCATAATTTTTCGGCCAGCACCACGGTTTCTTTTTCTGTTTTGAGTTGACCTGACTGGGCGTTCAACGCCTGCAAAAATACGATGTAGATGCCCATGCGCGCCCTCTGACCGTTATCGTCGCGACCATTCCACACCATGCTGCTTTGCGAACCCGACGGCTGGTTGTTGGCTAGAAATCGGATCAGCCGACCGCGCAAATCGTAAATTTTCAGATTTACCACGGCGGTGTTGAGCGGGAGTTGGTAACTGATGATCGCGAAATCATCTCGCCCGTCTTCGTCCGGCGAGAACGGGTTGGGCGCAATCTGGAGGGTGGTTTCAGGTGGCAAACTCTCCGCGAAAATGCTGTTGCGTTTGCCGGGCGTGCCCCCTTCTAAAACCACCGACGAACTCCAATTCAAGCTATCGTTGGAGGCGAAGTGCGGATTAATTTTTTCCAGCGCGATGCCGTTGCCGCCGCCCCAGCTTGAACGGTAATCCACGCGATCCATTTGCGCTCCCGTCAGTTCATAAAGAACAACCGTGTCAGAATCATTGTTGAGCGTCGGCCAATTTTTTAAAACCGCAAAGGATTCGTCCGGAACATCAAAGATATCGAGCAGGGAAACATTTTGAGCCAACACAAAATAGCTATTGGACGGCAGAGCGAGCTTGTCTTCGAGCACGCTCCTTGAGGCAGTATCAGAATCCGAGAGACTCCATCCCTGCAAGTTAACGGTCTCCGAACTCAAGTTAACCACCTCCACCCACTCGGCTTGATTCGATAGGGGCGAATACATGATCTCGTTGATCACCACGGCTCGCGGCGGATATCCAATCAACAGACCCATCACCGCAAGGTTATCTGTAATATCTTGATCAAATGCGAAATCAATTTTGGCAAAAATCAAATGCAAACCCGCGGCGATATTTTCATAAACCATTTCACAAGTCACAGAATCATCCGCCAGTAGCGGCTGTTCAAAGCGGCAACCCTCCCCTAATTCTTCCCCAACTTCGAGCAGCGAATCTGAGTCCTGGTCTTCAAAAAAACGTATCTCAAAATTTTCGGCAGGTAACCGGCCCAGATTGCGAACGACGGCGGTTAGCGAAACCGAATCTCCGGCCCGCGCCGTTTCCGGAGTGAATTTCAAATCGCCGGGCAGAATAGCCAAATTATAATTTAAGGGCGAGACGCTGTTCGGGGCGCCCGGCGAACCGTTCAATACCTTGCTGTCGGCCCAATTCTCGGGCGTGTTCGGCCCGACGAGATCGATCTTTTCATCTGAAAAACCCATGGCGTTGCCAAGCGAGTAGGTGTAGCGGGAAACGGTATCACCCGCTGCGTTGATTAACGAGACGGTTTCGGGCGTGGAGTTGGAAAGGCCGCGGTCGCCGAACGTGGTGTTATCCAAAGTCAAAATTAAACTATTTTCCGGAATGAGATCATCGTAGGTATTCGAATTCTCGAAATACGAGGGATCTAAAATGATGCCGAACTGACCGGGATCCAACACCAGCCCCTCATCTACTGCGATTATTTTATCGAAGCCGGTGCTATCGCTGATTTGCCAGCCGGTCAGGTCTACCGATTCGGATTCCGACAAATTCACGATTTCGATGAATTCATCGTCGGATTCGCTGCCTGCGGGATTGAACATAATTTCAGTCAACACCACCTGGGGTGACGCTGGACTGAATTTGCAGAACATGGTCAAAATTACTAGAAAAATCTTTTTCATTTGGCCACAAAAGGTATATAAATAAAACGTCCTGGAGATTCATTTCCCCAAGACGTTTTCAAATCCTCAAAGAAAAGCGAAAGATTAATTCAAAATATATTTGATCGGGTCCTCTTGTTTGCCATCGGTAATCACTTCATAGTGCACGTGCGGGCCAGTGGCCAAACCCGTCTCTCCCACCAAACCTATCGGCTTCCAGCGCTCGATTTTTTCCCCTTCGCGAATCAGCACTTTGGCGAGGTGGCCGTACAGAGTTTTCGTTCCGTTGCCGTGATTAATGATAATATATTTTCCGTAACCATGATTGACTTTATATTCGGTGTTGACTTTTTCGACGATCCCCGCGGCCGTAGCCAGCACCTCGGTGCCGCGTTCCGCCGCGATGTCGACTCCCATGTGAGCTTTAATTTTATCAATTATCGGGTGGAGACGAAAACCAAACTTATCTTTAATGGTCCCGTCAATTATCGGTTTGATGGAGGGCGTGTGCTTCATGATATGTTTATTTTCTTCCAGCTTGGATCGGATCTCGTCCCGACTGGTCTCGGTTAATTCCATCCTTCTTTCTAATTTTTCGAGCAGCTGGCGGTACTCAAAGACGGTCTGCGAAACTTCGTCGGCAACCAGCGGGATTTCATAATTTACGGGCGTGAATCCACCAACGCCCACATCTCGGGTATCGGCGTCTATTTTGGGAAGGTCGGCAATGATCCGCAGCTCGTCGTCATCGTTTTCCAATTCTTTAATTTTCGATTCGATCTGAACAACCTTGCCGCTCATATCCGAAAGCTGCGATTTGAGCATGCTATTAAGCTTCGCAAGCGAAGCGATTTCCATTCTTTGATAAAAATCGGTAAACAACATAAGGGTTGCAGCAACCAAGATCAACAAGCCGATAAAAGCGGAAAAAAGCAGCGAAGTGAATTTCCCCCATGAAAACTCAAGCTGTTTAGCGTCGGAGTCGTGCTCAGAAAAATAAATAATCTTGACTCTTTTGTGTGGCATCTTTCCTAACCCTTCCTCGTTAAGTAAAAAAGGAGTCCAATTCCACTACATCGTTTCCGCAAAAAACCTTGAACTACAAAAAGAATAGCAAGTCCCAAGTTAGGAATTGTCGAAGTTGATCACCCTGTTTCCTCAAAAGATAGGCAGGACTGTAGAAGCAAAAAAATCAGACTGGCCGCAATTTAATAAATTATAAGTGCTTTGTCAAGAAAAAAATATTCGCAACTAAGATTATTTGCGAAAAAGGCATAAAATGACTCAATTTTACCCCAAAAAACTACGCAATGGCTTACTTCGTGAAGAATGGCGGAGCCGCTTGATGGCTTTCTCTTTGATCTGGCGCACCCGCTCACGCGTCAATTTAAACCGCTCCCCGATCTCCTCCAATGTAAGGGGATGTTCCTGACCCAATCCGAAATAAAGCCGAATGACCTCGGCTTCTCGTTTGCTCAACCCTCCCAGAATATTTTCGATTTCCAGTTTTAGAGATTCATCCAACAGCATTCTATCGGGCGCTGGCAACTCGTCGTTTTCCAACACATCTAAGAGCCGGCTCTCTGCATCCTGACTTAGGGGGGCATCGAGAGAGATCTGCTTACCGGACATTTTCATCGTATTGGCTACATCCGAGTCGGTCATATCCAGGGCCGTGGCAATTTCGGAAGCCGAAGGCTCTCGTTCAAACGCCTTCTCCAGATTACTGAATGCTTTACCAATTTTATTCAACGCGCCGACCCGGTTTAATGGCAATCGCACCACCCGGGAATGCTCGGCAATGGCCTGGAGAATGGATTGGCGAATCCACCACACGGCGTAGGATATGAACTTGAATCCGCGCGTAACATCGAAGCGATAGGCCGCTTTGATTAAGCCTAAGTTCCCCTCGTTTATCAAGTCGCCCAGCGAAAGCCCCTGATTTTGGTACTGCTTGGCGACCGTTACCACGAACCTCAAATTGGCTTTGGTAATTTTTTCCAGCGCCAGGAGGTCGCCTTTTTGCACCTGTTTGGCCAGCTCGACTTCCTCATTCGCGGATAACAGCGGTACGGTGCTGATTTCTTGCAAATATTTTTCCAAATAATGTTCGGTGTATAAATTTCTTCCGGCAGGCATGGGTTCAGCTTACTTGGAATTTAAGACGGCGCAATTTAAAAATTATTTAAGAATATGTCAACAAATAACTCGCAACCATAAATATGAAATAATGGCGAGAAAATCAATAGCGCTTGCTTTTAAAAATTTAATTGGTAAATTTCAGACGCGTTAGCCCGATAAGGTATAGACAGCAATACAGTTCTGCGTATTATTAAAATTGGACGAGATAATCACGGGTAAACGCATATAGAAGATGAAAGGGTTAATCTATATTTCGGCGCTGGCACTATGCTTCAGCGAACGTGTTTCGGGACAGGAACTCATTTCCAGCCGAACCGATTCATTAATCCAACAAGGCATTCGGTTGAGTATCCAGCAATCCTACCCGCAGGCCATCGCCACTTTTTCTGCGATGGAGGACGAGATGCTGGAAAGTCCGGTGGGGTACTTTTTTCACGCCGCGGTTCTGCAGTCGCGGATGATGGATTATGAAGTCTATGATCAGGAAAAAGAATTTCTGGATTTAATCACTCACACGGTCGACCTCTCCAAATCCTATCTGAAGAAAAACCGCAAAGACGCCTGGGGCTATTTCTTTCTCGGCGGCGGCTACGCGTACCTGGCCTTTTATCAGGCGAAACAAAAAAAATGGGTGGAGGCGTTTCAAAATGGCCGCAGCAGCGTCCGCGCGCTGGAGAGCGCTTTGCGAGCAGACAGCACCCTTTACGATGCCTACTTCGGACTGGGTACCTACAAATATTACCGCAGCAAGTTCAGTCGTTACTTTGCCTGGCTGCCGTTTGTGGGCGACGAGCGCGCCGAAGGAATTCAAATGATTCGGACGGCCATCGCGAAAAGCCGCTACTCGCGGTACAGCGCCATCAACAGTCTTGGTTGGATTGCTCTTGACGAAGGCAATTATGAAGAAGGGTGGCGGACTTTGAATGTAGCGCTGCAAGAATTTCCGGAGAGCCGGGTCTTCCTCTGGTGTGCCGCCAAGTTAGCTGCCAAACTTGGACGCTGGCCGGACGCCATCGGGTTTTACCAGAAAACACTCAGCTCGCTGAAAGCGAAAGGCGTACTTTCTCCTTATAATGAGTTGATCTGCCGAAAAAATTTGCATCATCTTTATATTGAAATGGGG
>Ga0247727_10020722_pt1 | contig 10014 bp, 8 predicted proteins | sample WisWelCaveWW1625_FD_202498 | JGI IMG/M metagenome (GOLD analysis project Ga0247727, IMG submission 202498) | Biofilm microbial communities from Wishing Well Cave, Virginia, United States - WW16-25 | ecosystem: Environmental > Aquatic > Deep subsurface > Groundwater > Cave microbial mat | place...
GCCATCATTTTATTGAGCTTAATTCGACCGCTTGCCGCGCAAGAAACCGCTATGCGCGTGCCCGCAGTTGCCGATCTCAAAATCAATGCCTCCACCGCCACCAGTTTTGATTTTGAATTTCACCCAACCGCCTGGTCAATCGACACGTTGCGCGACGGCGGCTCGACTTTTTTCAGAGTTAATTTTTTCGACGCGATAGTTGACGAACGCCCGGGCGCTTATCAAATTCCATACAAGGTCGTTGTATTGGGAATTCCCACCGGCAGCCGCGTTCGGTTCGAGGTGATTCCCGGCCCTTACAGCGAAACGCGCGATGTCGAACTTGCGCCTGTCATGGAGTTTCAGCCCGACGACGAGCTCGGCCAATGGCGGATGCCGGCTGCTGTGGCACCCACGCCGGGATTTTATCCGGCTGAATTGGTGACTGCCGAGGCGCCGGCGCGTTATCGCTATCAGCATATTGTTCGTCTTCAAGTTGCGCCTCTGCAATACGACGCATCGACAAAGACGGTGCGGCGCTATGAGTCGCTCACGGTACGGGTGAGATTCATCGGCGGCAACGTGAATGCGCCGAACCTTGAGACCACCGGTCTCGGTGGAGTTACGCAGCCCGATCCATTTTATGATGGATTGTTAGCGAATGCCGCAACGGCGCGAAATTTCCGCAAGTCGCGGCCGTTGGCGAAGTTGGGTTCGGCAGTCTTGGCATCAGCCGCCGGGCCGCTTTACAAGATTAATATTCGGAGCGAAGGCCTTTACCGCATCAACGGCCAGTTTCTGGCATCGAGGGGCATCGCAATCGGCGACATCAACCCAGCGACGCTGCAAATGTTCAACAATGGCGGCCGCGAGTTGCCGCGCGACCTCAACGCCAGCCGACCGCAGGGCCTCGAAGAAATCGCCATCTGGGTGGAAAGCGGCAACGACGGGAAATTTGACAATGACGATTATATCCTTTTCTATGGCAAGGGCGTTGACGGCTTTGAGCACAATCCGGCCAACGGCCAATCCGCCCACTATTTGCATCACTATGCTTTCGACAATGTTTATTGGCTGACCTGGGGCAATACCAATGGCAAACGCATCGGCATGCGGCAAACGCAGTCGATCGCCGGTGCCACGGTGGTTACCGATTTCCGCGATTATTATTATCTCGAGCAGGAGCTGCGGCCGCTTTACGAATCGGGGCTGAATTTTTATGGCTGGCTGTTTACCAACGATGCGGTCTCGCGCAGCCGGTCTTATCGTTTCACGCTGACCGAGGTGATTGCCGGCAGCATTGCGCAATTCAGATTTGCTTTCCTCGGTTGGTCCAACAGCAACCATCGTTTCGACATCAAGCTAAACGACGCGGCGTTGCACAGTGCGGAGTTTTTCGGACAGTATCGGTCGCGCTCAATCATTGCAACAAAAGTCGGCGGCCTGAAGTCGGGAGAAAATAGCTTGGAGATCGCGTACACGCCGAGCACGGTGATGGGGCAGGCCTACATCGATTATTTTGAGATTGCCTACGATCGCGCCCTGAAGGCGCAGAACGGCACGCTCGCATTGGATGGGCGAGCCGGCGGCGGCGTGTTTGCCTATCAGGTGGAAAATGGAAACGGTTTGTGGTTTTTCGAGGTGACGGATTATCGAAATGCCTCGCGGCTGGATCCGGCGAGCATTCAGCTTTCCGGCTCGCAGGCGACTTTTGCCGATTCTGCCGGCGCCATCGTGCCGCGCCGGTATTTGGCTGCCAGCCCGAATGCCACGGCCGTCAGCAATCTGCAAATCGATGCCGCCTCTAACTGGCGGACACCGGAGCCTAGCGCCGACTTGGTGATTATTACTCATGAAGATTTTTACAACGAAGCGCTGCGTTTGAAAAGTCTGCACGAAAATTTACTGACCGATGATCGGCGACAAACCGAAGTGGTGAAAATCCAGGACGTCTTTGATGAATTTTCCGGCGGAATTTACGACCCCACGGCGATTCGCGATTTGTTGAAATACGCTTTGGAGAATTGGCAGAAGCCGCCAGAGTACGCTCTGCTCTTAGGCGACGGCGATCACGATCCCAAAAACATTTTGGACAATTCGGACAAAAACTGGATTCCGACCTACCAGACCGCGGATTTTGACGAGATTAACAATCGCACCACCGATCACTGGTTCACCTACCTCGCCGGCAATGACGCGGTGATGGACATGGCCATTGCCCGGATTCCGGTGCGCTCGCCGCAACACGCCAAGGATTATTTCGACAAGTTAGTGGCGTATGTCGATCCACAGCAGGCGGCGTTTGGCAATTGGCGCAACGCCATTCTCTTTGTCGCCGATGACGATATCATCAGAGGCATCCCCTCGGGCATCGATAGGATTCACATCATCGATACCGAAGATCTTTCCGGCAATTACACGCCGCAGGATTTTGACATCCGCAAGCTCTACCTCACGGAGTTCCCCGGGGTCCAGAGCGCCTCGATCTCGGGCATTCGCAAGCCCAGCGCCACTGAAGCCTTAATCCAACAAATCAACAACGGCATGCTCATGATCAATTACATCGGCCACGGCGCGCCGCTGTTATGGTCGGACGAGCGCGTGCTCAATTTCACCACCGACTTTGATCAGATCCAAAACGGCGCGCGCCAAGCTTTTTGGGTGACGGCAACCTGCGACTTCGGCCGGTTTGACAATCCTAAGGAGCAGAGCATGTCGGAAGAGCTCTTGCTTGCGCCCGGGCGCGGCGCTATCGCCCTGCTCACCTCCGCGCGTCTGGTTTATGCTTACGACAACGGCGTATTCGGCAAGCAATATTACCGCGCGCTGTTTTCCGCCGGGGGCGAGATGACTGCGCCCATCGGGCTGGCGTTGCTGCAGGCGCGGGTTCGCACCAACAACACCACCAACGATGAAAAATTTCTCATTCTCGGCGATCCGACCATGCGCCTGGCGATGCCGCGCCACACCGCCCTGGTCACCAGCATCGAGCCGGATACGATGAAGGCGCTCAGTGTGATGACGGTACGCGGAACGATTCAAAGAAACGGCGGGCCGTGGAACGAATACAAAGGCCAAGTCCATGTCGAAACACTGGACTCGCGCCGCGCCGTGCGTTATCAAAGCGCGGCGAATGTGGCGATCAACTACAACCTGCCCGGCAATGCCGTGTTCCGCGGCAGCGCGCCGGTCAACGACGGCCGATTCAGCGTGCAGTTTTTCGTGCCCAAAGACATTACCTACGGCGGGACGCAAGGTCGCATCAACTTGTATTTCTCCGGCGAGAATACCGACGGCAACGCCGCAGTGGACAATTTGCCGGTGGGCGGCACGGCGCTCAACTTCAGCGATCAAGCCGGCCCGGAGATTGCCATCGGCTTTGCCGGCGTGGATGATTTTGCCCCCGGCGGCGTGGTGGGGCTGAACCCGGTGCTAAAAGTGGCGATTGGCGACAGCCTCTCCGGCATCAACATCACCGGTGAAATCGGCCACAAGATTACGCTGGCACTGGATGGCGATGCCGAAAACAAAATCGATCTGACCGCTCTCTTTAATTATGAAAGCGGCAACTTCAAGCGCGGCGCAGTGCTCTATCCGCTTGATGGTCTCGCCGAAGGCCGGCACACGGCGCTGGTCAAGGCCTGGGATAATTTCAACAACTCCAGCACCGCTTCCGTCGAGTTCGCCGTTCTGCCGCAAGACAAGCTGACGCTCAGCGAAGTGATGAATTATCCGAATCCATTTCGTAGCGAGACGGCTTTTACGTTTATCGCCAGCCGCGATGCCGAAGTGATGGTGAAAATATTTACGCTCTCCGGCCGCTTGATTCGTACCCTTGATCCGGTGGCGGCGCGTCCGGGCTTCAACGTCATTTCGTGGAACGGCGAAGACGGCGATGGCGACACGTTGGCTAATGGTGTTTATCTTTACAAATTGATTGCTACTTCAAACGAAGGAGGCGAGGCGTTGCGCGCCGAATCCATCGGCAAGATGGTGGTGCAGAGATAATGATGGACCTTGCTCCGTTTCCTTAAATTTTGTGGAAGCGGACGGAGTCGGTTAATTGGGTCGTATTGGCTTGAATTCTATGGCTTCAGAAACAGTTGGAGGTAGGCAATAATCAATCCGGTAATCGTGACCACCGAACCGATATAAAACGTGAACATCCATTTGATCAATGTAGTCTGGGTTTGTGCAATCTTGACGTCCATGTTGGCCGCCAGCTCGATGTGACGCTTGTCCATTCCGACCGCCAGCTCGGTGTGACGCTTGTCCATTCCGACTGTGAGCTCGTTGAGACGCTTGTCCATTCCGACTGTGAGCTCGTTGAGACGCTTGTCCATTCCGACTGTGAGCTCGTTGAGACGCTTGTCCATTCTGGCCTCGAGTTCGTTAAAGCGCTTGTCCATTCTGGCCTCGAGCTCGGTGATGCGTTGATCTGTATACCGATTGGCTTCGGTTAAGGCCAGCTTGATGCGCTCATCGGTCAGATCAAAGCGCTTGTCCATCGACTCCTTCAGCGTCAGCAGCCGCAGCTCGAGCGCGCGTTCGAGGCCATTCCGCTGCGCCGACTCCATCTGGTTGAACATCTCGACCAAAGCGGTGGAGGCCTCCTCGCCCAAGACTTTATCTAAGGCCAGCGGGATTTTAATGACCAGCGGCATACAATTTTCTCCGGGTTTGTTGTCAGCAACATCATAATAATAAATTAGCCGCTGTGCAAGGACTTTTTTCTTACAACCACTATTTAACCACGACGAACGTCGAATGAGGCATCTTGTGAAAGGCACAAAATGGCTGTATGCAGCAATGGCGTCGCTTTTGTGGCTGGCTCTAATCGCCTGGACGACCAACGACGAGCCTTCCTTAATCTCCGGCATCCAATGGCTCAGCTTCGAGGCAGCCTACGCCAAAACCATCAAGGAAAAAAAGCTGATGATGGTGGACGTTTATACCGATTGGTGCAAATGGTGCAAGGTCATGGACGAGGAAACTTTCAACCATCCGGATGTCGTCAAATTTGCCCGACAAAACATGGTGATGGCAAAGATGAACGCCGAGTCGGACGCCAGAGTGCGATTTCGCGACCGGGAGTTCACGCAGCGCCAACTGGCGATGAGCCTCGGCGTGACCGGCTACCCGACCGTGGTCTTTTTTGACGATAAAGGCGACCTCGTCACCAGCGTCTCCGGTTACATACCACCGGACAAGTTTTTGCCGATGCTCGAATATCTGCACGGCAAACATTACGGGAAAATGAAATTCAACGCTTTCCTGGCGATGCGAAAAAAGTAAGCGTGTTGCCATGCCGTTAGGGAAAAAAGCGCGGCCTATGCGCGATGCCAGCGGCATCGTCGTATCGATTTACAGCAAGCCCGATTGTCACCTTTGTGAAGAGGCCAAAGCCCAGCTCATCGAGTTGCAGAAACGCCATGGCTTCCGTCTCGAAGAAGTGGACATCACCCGCGATGCGCGTCTGCTGGCCGAATATGAAGCGCGCCTCCCACTGATTTGGGTGAATGGCTGCTTGGCGTGCAAGTATCGCGTGGATGAGAAGGCGTTGGTGGCGCATATGCGAGTGAGCAGTAATCAGTGATCAGTAATCAGTAGATCAGTGGTCAGTAATGCTCGAGGCGATCGTAAAAACCGCGATGAGCCATTCTTGCTCTTGCAGCGAGTCTTGGTGATAAAACTCTCAGTGAGTTTCAGTGATTTACATTTAAGCCTGAATTATGGATACTGTTTCACAAGCGGCATTAGGGGTATTTACTACCGACGCGCTGTGCCGTCGTGCGCTGGGGCCGAAGAACATTGCCATCGGCATGGCAGCGGGAATTTTGCCGGACCTTGACGTTATCGTGCCGCAGCTTGTCGAGCTTGTTGGTGGAAATTTTTATCTCTCTTATCTTGCCACGCATCGAACCTGGAGCCATTCGCTGGTGACCGCGCCGGCGCTGGCCATGCTGTTTGCTGCGGGGTGCAAAAAATTTCCGCCCTTTCGGCAGCTCAAATTGCTTCCGTTGTTTTTGGCGACGTGGTTGGCCTTCATCACGCATATCTTGCTCGATCTCTGCACGTCGTATGGCATTGAGCTGTTTTGGCCGCTTTCGCGACACCGCTTTGCGCTGTTTTGGGTGCCGGAGATTGATCTCTTTTTCCTGCCGCTGTTGATCATGCTTCTGCTGCTGATTCTGGTTCAAAACTTTCGCAGGCGCCGGAGCACAAAGTTAAGTTGGATTGGACTCGGCGCTTTTTGCGGCTATATTGCCTTTGGCGCGCTGATGCATCAGGTCGTCTGGCAACGATTCGAGCGTTCTGAAATGATGGCGAACGGATTTTCAAACAATGTGCACCGCCAAGTGTTCCCGCATTTAGGCTCGCTGTTGGTCTGGCGCGCCGTGGAGATTTCCGACGATAAGCTAAAGATCGCGCGTTTCGATTTTGGCGGCAATCAATCGTCTGCGGTTCACGAAATCGCAAATCATGTCGATGAAATACCGGAGTGGCTGCAAGCCAGCCCGGAATACGCGACCATGCGTCATGCGACAAGCTCATTTTTGTGGGTGCAGAGAGATTCAACCGCGCAGAACGAAGAGCAGTTCGAGATGCAGGATGTCCGCTTTGCGCTATCGCCGGATGATCCCAACGGCTTGATTGCCATCGCCGCCAGGAGAGGGCCTCTTGGCACGATGCATTGCGAAGTGAAGTCTTGGTATTTGGGGAAAACATTTTTAAAAGAGCGATCCTACGCGCAAGCCACGGCGCAGCTTTGGCAGAATATTTTGGGGGAGTAATTAGAAGGCGTATTAACTAGGTTCTTACTCTCCTCCGTGGAACTTCTCTCTTAACTTCATCAGAATTAAAAGCTATCCTTGCAATAAGAAGGTAAGCAATGCTTTTATACCCAGAAATGAAATCGAGCAATTAGGTCACACCATGCCATTTGTGAAAATAGGCCCCAAGCGCCGGGCAACTATACCACGATAATTCTTTGGTACCCACTTTGCCCAAAGTGGGAATAATCCGGATCCGCTAGCCCACGGGCGGTCGACTACGGTTTCCTTCACACCACATTGCTCCCCAGTCTCCCGACTAAACCGCCTGTTCATGATCATTCGTTTCCACTCGCCGCTGTTTATTCTCGCGAGGCTTTTTCGATTGCTTACTGCTTCCGGTCAGCAAAAGCAGCACGACCGTGGCTAAAGCCACCGGCAATGTAAACGTAAACACCCGCCAAGCCGCACCCATCACGCCCAATAAATTTTGCGGAATTAATGACTGATACATCAACGCGAAGGTCACCTCGGCGCCGCCGGTGGCGCCGGGTGAGGGAACGAGATTCATCAGCGTGAAGACCACCCATTGCGTCACAAAGATTTCCAGAAAGTTGGGCGCGAGCTCCAATCCCCACAACAGCAGACCCAGCAGGCAATAGCGCGATGACCACTGCAGCGCGGATAGCAACACGGCTAGTGCGAAACGCCGTTTGCCGGTGGCAATGAGCATCCGAAACGTTGACTTGCTTTGCTGCAGCCATTCCCTCAAAGTGCAAAAAAATTTCCGAATCTTCTGGCGCCAGCACACCGGCGCGAAATTTTTGAATAGAATAATTCCACCCACTCCGACGTCGGCTACAGCGATAATTTCCAATGCGGATAAGTCGGAGAAACGCAATTCATTTAAATGCGAAAAAATATAACCGCCGTTTGCTGAAAAAGTGGCCGGCGCCAAACACACAGCCAAAGGTATCGCCAGCAGGAAAAATGTGATATCTTCCAAGGTGCCCATCAACCCCAGCGAGGCGGCGATGCCGGGCGCCGTGCCTTGTGCCACCAGCAAGGCGACCCGCGTGCCGCCAGCGCCGATGATGGTCGGCATGGCCGCGGCGGTGACTTCCGAGGCGATGGTAATGTGAAAAAGTTGCTTCAGCGAGAAGCTGAGCTTGAGAAAACTTGTCCAGATCCATAGCCGCAAGGTGTGAGTGAACCACGGCAGGATGCAAACGACGAGGCCCAGCAGCAGGCAACCCACTGGAAAGTCTTTGAGATTGAGCCAGGTCTCGTGGTTGATCGTCGTTGCCGAAAAAATCATGCTCGCTAAGGTCGCGCCGGCAAGGATGAACAACACCCGCGGCAGCAGGCGCTGTAGTTTCGCGGACAGCTTGTGTGAATCGTGAAGAATAGATGTTTCTGGGCTTGCAGTTGTCAGCGGCTGGAGCTCGGAGCCGTGCATGCGATGATTCCATTCGGTCTAAGGTGCGAAGATGAAGGATTTTTTGATTCTATCCTGGGCGCGTAAAAAGGTTTTCTCATTGCTCAGTGCTAACATATATATCAGCAGAGGCCAGCCAATGAGTAAGCTCCGGTATTAAAAAACAAAATGTTTAAAGAATGGCAATATAAGGCGGGGAAAGACGGAGGAAATTAACTTTGCAACAGATACCTCCACAGAAAAATAAAAGGCGACTGCAATGGGTCGCCTTTTGGGATTCGAAGAGTTTTTATTCGCCGAGCTGGCTGCTCGCACCTGAACAGCACTATAATTTAGAACGGTTGGAAGATCACCAGATAAAACGTGATGAAGGCCAAGAGCATCATGGCGAAGCCAAAAACCGCCAGGCGTGCTTTGGCGGCGTCGATTTGTTCGGAGGGGGCGGCAGACGCCCGCAGCCTGCCCATCCGTCGCAACACTGCGGCACTCATGTGCGAGAGCCCGAGCATGAGGGTGGTGATCAAAATTTTGGAATGAAGCCAACCTTGCCGCCAATAACCTTCGACATCGCTTCCCTTGGCAATGGCTAGGATCAACCCCACTATCCACGCCGTGAGCAACGCCGGCGCCTCGAGGCGCTTGGTCAAGAGCAACGCAAACTCTTCGCTCAGTTGGATGCGTTTCGCATCGGTTCCCCGGCGCTGGGTCCAGGCCAGCATGAACTTGGCGACGGCGGCGCCAATGGCCAAAACCACTGCATAAATATGAAACAGCTTGAGCCAGTCGAAAATCGGCGCGTTTTCAAGCATTGGATCCATACCCTCCATTAGTTTTAATGCGTTCGTGCCGTTTATTCTTCTTGAGCCACGCGCTGTAGCTCTTCGAGAAACTTTTCCATGGCGCGGCAAATCGAGGCTTGCACCGGCGGCGCAAGATCGTGATCGTATTTGTTCGCATAAGTGATCATCGTGCCGCGCGCCGTCGGCGTGAGGTGCCAATCGCTGCTGCCCGGCAGCGGGCCGCCGCTGCGCCGATACGACAATCGGCGCGGCGCTTCCCAAGCGGTGATCTCGGCGGCGTAGCGCACCTTTTCTTCGCCGGGGCCGGCAACGATAGTGAGATTTGCGCCCTCAGTGATTGGCGCGTTGGCCGGCATGATTTCCGAAAATATTTTGGAGATGTCCGGCCAGCGGCGCATGTCCATAACTTCCCAGACGATTTCCGGCGGCCGCAAAACTTCCACGCTACGAGTCAATTCAGTCATCTTCTTTCCCCTCGCGTAAAATTACCACAGCCCTCGAAAAATGTGGCGTATCTTAAAAAGAAAATGCCAGACAAGCAAGAAAAATAACCGTGCAGAAGTCTGTTGCATTTGATGGCGTAAATTTCGTAATTACGCCAAGCCGGTTTGCTTAAAAAGTTGATCCTGGTCTATCGATCAGATTGAGCGAAAGAAGTTGCTGGATGCTGGTTGCTCGATGCTCATCCTTTACAGCGACCAGCAACCAGAAATGGAGCCTACGATGTTCTGCTTTCAATGTGGCAAAGAAATCAAAATCGATCGCCAGCCCGGCCGCAATGACATCTGTCAATCTTGCCATGCCTATCTGCACTGTTGCCGCAATTGCCGATTTTATGACGTGAAAGCTCATCACGAATGCCGCGAGCCGCAGGCCGAGTGGGTGCAAGATAAGACCGCTGGGAATTTTTGCGACTACTTTGAAGCAGCGTCTTCGCCGCCAGCGGTTTCAACCGATCGTGCCGCTGAAGCGCGGCGAAAACTGGAGGAACTGTTCCGCAAAAAATAGCCCGCACGATGCTACG
>Ga0247727_10020723_pt1 | contig 10014 bp, 3 predicted proteins | sample WisWelCaveWW1625_FD_202498 | JGI IMG/M metagenome (GOLD analysis project Ga0247727, IMG submission 202498) | Biofilm microbial communities from Wishing Well Cave, Virginia, United States - WW16-25 | ecosystem: Environmental > Aquatic > Deep subsurface > Groundwater > Cave microbial mat | place...
TCAAAAACCAACGCAAGCGTGAACGCGAGCCACAAAGCAATTTTGAACGTCACACCGACCAACACGACCAAGAAGGCCCAAAAACCAACCATTGAAACAACGCCGGACGTTCCTGTCGCGCCCGTGAACCCGCCGCCTGCCGTTCCGGACGTTGCAAATGAGTCAGGCGACCAGGGCAGTCTTCTCGTCACCATTCTCATCAATATCGCCGCGCTCGCGCTTGGCATCGTGATAGTCATACGCACTCTGCGCGCAAAAGATTAAAGAAGCGCTCCGCGCTGGTCACACCATGGTCACGCATCCCGACGAGTTCCGCTTCGAGACAGACAAGGAAGCGAAGGAAAAAGTCCCTGAGCAGCTTGCGGATGTCGAGGACGTCATGCCGTTCGTGTCCGAGCGCGGCGCCGATGCGCCGAAACCGACGATTTCTGTGACGGATGGCACCGTGCTCGAGGGCAGAGCGCCTGACGAGAAGAGGATCGACCTTGTCATCGAGCGCATTCCCAGCGGCATCCCCGGTCTCGATGGAGAGATCGAAGGCGGTCTCATCCGCAACAGCGTCAACCTCGTCGCCGGCTCGCCTGGCGCGGGCAAGACGATCTTCGGCATCCAGTTCCTCGTCGAGGGGACGAAGAACGGTGAACCGGCGCTGTTCATCTCGTTCGAGGAGAAGAAGGAGAACGTGTACAAGTACATGGCGAAGTTCGGGTGGGACCTCACAGAACTCGAGAGGCAGAAGATGTTCTCCTTTATCCGCTACAGCCCGCAGCAGGTCTACAAGCTGTTGCAGGAAGGCGGCGGCACCGTCGAGACCCTCATCCGCACCAACAAGGTCAAACGCATCGTCATCGACTCGGTCACCGCGTTCACGTTGATGTACCGTGAGGAGCTCGAGACGCGGGAGGCGCTGCTGCAGCTCTTCGAACTCATCGCGTCTTGGGGCTGCACGACGGTGGTGACGGCCGAGCAGGAGGCGGACCCGGAGAAGCACCGTCCCAGCGTCGTCGAGTTCGAGGTGGACGGCGTCATCCTGCTCTACAATTTCCGCACCAAGCAGAACATCCGCCAGCGTGTCGCCGAGATACTCAAGATGCGCGGCACGCGCTTCCCGCAACGCATCTTCCCGATGAAGATCGAGGAGAACGGCGTGACGTTCTACCCGCGCGAAGTGGCGCTCTGAGCAGGACGGATTCTTGACGTTGCCGCGTTCTGAATTCTCGTGGTCTACGTCCTATTGGTTTTGCGTCGTGCTGGAAGAAACGAGAAACGTTTACTCGACCTTGGTGATGAGTTTGCCCGCTTTGGTGTGCGAGATGCCTTCCTCATCGGTGTATTTGAACGAGATGTCCATCTTGAGCTTGCTTCCGCTGTCACCGAACTCGCAGCCGTCGAATGTGAGCGTCGCTTTTGCGCCGGAGTTGATGGCCGTGTTTTGGGTGTAGGAGCAGGAAGTGACGTCGACGCTCGTGACCGTGATGTCCTGGCCGAGTTCGTTCTGGACGACGATGACGAGCATGTCCGGCGTCGCCTTGTGGCTCAGGCACATGATGCCGGGCGTGATGAAGCATTTGTCAGGCAGGAACTTGTCTGCGTTGAGCACGCCGTAGTAGGACAGGACCGAGATGGCGATGATGACGACGAGGATGGCCCAGCCATACGTCATCAGGAACTCGAGTGCTGCCTGACCTCTTTTCGTCATGCGCGTGCATGGAGACTCAGGATATTTAAAGCTATTCTTCCTACATAATATGTAGAAATACTTACAAAGTATGAATGACAGTGAGTCCTACATAATATGTAATTAATACTTACAAAGTATGAATCAAGAAACCTACATAAAGTGTAAAAAGAACACATTATACCTACAAAATATGTAAATACCTACAAAAAATGTACACGATACCTACAACTAGTGTGGAAAACCCTACAAAGTATGACAAAAAGCAACTTATTTAAATAGAAAACCTCACACAATAAGTAAAACCAAAGGACGGTTGTTGTTGGTACGAAAAGAGGCAGCTATGGGCGGGCCAGGCAGCTCGCACGATGAACGTCTCCATAGCTTGCAGTCCAAATCAAAAGAAGAACTCATCGCGCTCCTGCTCGAGCGCCCTCCGTCGCAACCGGCGGCGCGCGATGAACTTCTTCTGCCTTCTTCCATCTTCGACAACGACAAGCTCAGTTCGCTCGAGACGATCGTCAAGTACCTGAAGGAAAACAAGGAATTGCCGTTCGTGCGCATCGCGGACGTCCTCGGCCGCGATCAGCGCAGCATCTGGACGACATACGACCACGCGCGCAAGAAGATGCCTGCCAAGCATCACGAGGATGGCGCGAAGTTCTGGGTGCCTGCGAAGATATTCGCCGACCGCACGCTCAGCGTGCTCGAGACGCTCGTCCGTTTTCTCAAGGAACAGCAGCAGTATTCTCTGCACGCGATCGCAGAAGCATTGCATCGCGATGACCGCACGATCTGGACGGTCTACGACCGCGCGAAGAAGAAGCTCGGAGGTGCGGCATGAGACGCGCGTCTCTCCTCATTGCGCTTGCCGTGCTCATCGTCGCCGCTGTGGTGGCGCAAGCGGCGCTGGCCGCCGAAGCCTACGTCGCCTACCGCTCCAACACCGGGACCGACACGCTCAACTCGCCCAAGCTCAAGTTCTGGAACGCCAGCGACGCAGGGAGTTGGGGCGACGAGATCGAGCTGGCGAACACCGGTTCCAACGTCCGGCAGGTGCTCGTGCGCCACTCGCCCGTCGACTCGAAGATGGCTCTCGTCGCGCTCACCACCTCCGGCTTCCTGCACGGCTACGTCTGCATGCAGGAATGCGCCAACGCGAGCAAGTGGAATTACACCGCCAACGTCTCGCGGGTCTGGTCCGTCGCGGCCGATGAGCGCCGCTTCGACATGCAATTCGAGAAGGCCACCGGCGACCTCGTGCTCGCCTACGGCGTGCTCAACACCACCAGCACGACCAGCGACTTGGCCTACAAGGTGCTGCCCAGCGCCAACACCAGCTTCCAAAACGTCACGGAACAATTCATCGACGACACCACCGCCGCCGCGGACGTGCAATACACGTGGGTGGCGATGGACCAGCCCCCAGGCAATTCCAGCGAGGAACTCACGCTGGCCGGCTTCGACAGCACCGGCACCGACATCGTCGCCTGGGTCTGGAACGGCACCGGATGGGGGAATATCCAGGAACTCACCGCCGCCGCGACCGCGACCGGAGGTCGCGAGGCGCTGGCCGTCGCCTACCTTACCAACGGCAGCGGCGCCATGGTGCTGGGTGGCACCGGGACCAGCGGCAACGTCGCCACCTTCCGCTGGAGCGGCACGGCATGGGTCGACACACCCGACTTCGACGCGGGCACCGGCAACAACGACGTCAACTGGCTCACGCTCAAGGCCGACCCCGCCAGCGGCGACCTGAGCGCGCTGGCCGTCGACAGCGGCAGCGACCTGAGCACCGTCTACTGGGAAGGCGCGACCTGGACGGTGACCGCCGCCATCGACGGCACGGTCGACGTCATCACCAGTCGCATCGCCGACTTCGCCTGGCGGCCCAACGGCAGCAGCGGCATCCTTGTCTGGGACACGGACGTTGCCGGGACGGAGATAAGCCACCGCGCCTGCGCACCGCAGTGCACCGGCACGACGCTAAGCGCCTCGACGTACGCCGGAACAGGAGCGTGGCTGTCGCTCTTCATGAACCCGACAGAGAACGAGAGCGCCAACCTCATGGGCCTGCGGCTCAACGACGCATTCGACATTGGCAGCTTCACGTACAACGACAGCAGCAACGTCTCGAACTACGGCGACAGCAAGATCACCGCCAACACCACTGTCACGACGTGGGAATCCTACGATGTTGACTTCAATCGGGACTGGCGTAAGCCCGCGCTGAACTTTGTGAACATCACGCCCGCCAATGGCATTTCACAGAACGAGACGTCCGCATTCATCAACGTCACGAGCAACGAATACCTCATCGCAACCGCCATCGAAGTCAACGGCGTCAACCGTACCATGAACGGCAGCGGTACGCTCTGGTTCGTCAACCTCACCAGCTTGGCCGGAACCGTGACGTACAAGGTCTTCGGCACGGACGCCAACTACAACGTGAACGTCACAGAGACGCGGACGCTCATCGTGCTTGACACCGAAGCACCGACCGTCACGCTCCTCTTCCCGCCGGTCGCATACAACACGACGTCGACAAGCATCAACTTCAGCTGGAGCGCCACCGACATCAACCTGACCACAAGCTGCAACCTGACCATCAATGGCGTCGTCAACATCAGCGACATCCAGACGCTCAACAATACGCCGACCAACCGCTCGGTCCACAACTTCGCCGACGGTACCTACACCTGGAACGTCACCTGCTTCGACGGCCGCAACGCCAACACCAGCGAGACACGCAGCTTCATCGTCGACACCAGCGGCCCGCGCCTCGACAACAGGACAGAGAACCCCATCAGCAGCATCACCTGGAGCGGCGGCGCGACGTACAACCTCACCATCAACGCCACTGACGCGTTCAACGCCGTCAACAACGTCACCCTCATCTTCGACAACGTGACCTACGTCGCCACCAAGAACGGCCTGCGCTACAACGCGACGGTCTACGACCTGCCCGCAGGCACGCACAACTACAGCTGGATTGCCAACGACACCCTCGGGAACGTCAACAGCACAACGACGTTCACCTTCGTCGTCAACAAGGCAGCGTCCACCATCAACCTGACGCTCAACGGCAGCGCGGCGAACTTCAGCACCGTGCAGGGCAGCATCGTCAACATCACAGGCAGGCTCATCAACGGGACCGGCCAGATCCAGCTGTTCGTCGGCGGCACGCTCATCAACAGCGGCACGAGTCCGCTGAGCAACCTCACGACGTTCAACACCGCAGGCACCATCAACGTGAGCGTCACGTATGCTGGCGGCCAGAACTTCAGCGGCGCCGCGCTCACCTACTTCGTCATGGTCAACGACTCAGGGGCCCCATCCGTCAACCTGACGTTCCCGGCCAACAACGCGAACCTGAGCAACGCGAGCGTGAACTTCACCTGGATACAGACCGACAGCGACCAGGTGAACGTGAGCTGCAACCTCACCATCAACGGCGTGGTGAACGTGAGCGGCATACCGTCGCTGAACAACACCGTGACCAACTACAGTGTGAACCTTGGTGATGGCAGCCACACCTGGACGGTGACGTGCATCGACAACGTCAGCAACAGCGGCACCGCGACCACGCGGTCCTTCACGGTCGACACCCAGCCGCCGTTCGTGCAGATACTCTCGCCGACGGCCGGGACAAGCCTCACAATCAACAGCACGCTGAACCTGACCATCAACGCGACCGACACGCTCGGCGTCAGCACCGCGATAGCGACCATCACCTACCCCAACGGAGACACGCTGAACATCACACCGGTGAGATCAGGCACGCTCTTCAGTAACAACTTCACCGATCTCATCCAGGACGGCCGCTACAACATCACGTTCACCGTCAACGACACGTTCGGCCGCACGAACGTCACGACGACGTACATCATACGCTCGCCGACCGACATCCTCGACGTCATCGACGAGTTCGGCCGCCCTGTCAACTTCAACGTGACTGTGCTTGCCAACAACAGCGGTCTCGTCACACTGCGCATCATCCCGTACAACACGAGCATCGCCGAGGTCATCCTCATCAACCACAGCGAGACATCGCCCTACAGCGTGCTGCGCATCCGCAACGACAGCGCCGACCGCACCGGATTCTGGGCGCGCTCATTCGGCCTCGACATCCAGTTCATCAACGTCACGCGCGCCAACGTCACGTTCACCGCGCGCGGCAACTACCTGTTCAAGTGCAGCAACTACAACCTGACGAACGGCACGTGCGACGACATCGGCAACTACACCGAGGTGCGCACCGACCTCATCATCGGCCAGAACTATACCATCGAGCTCATGCCAGGCGATCCCGGCTTTGCCGAGACGATCAACGGGCCGGACAACACCAGCGACGCCTATATCGACAGCGCCGCCCCGACCGCGAACCAGGGCGGCGCTGCATCGATCATCGTGGGTCGCCGCAATGTAGGCACCATCCTGCGTGGCATCATCAAGTTCAACGTGACGACGATACCCACAGGCGTGCGCGTCGACAATGCGACGCTGCGCCTCTACTTCGAGACCGATACGGACACGCCCGGGACGATAACGCACGCCGTCTATCGGGTCAACCAGAGTCCGACGCGCGATTGGACCGAGAACAACGTGACATGGAACGTCTACAACGGCACTGCCTGGACCGCTGCTGGCGGCGACTTCTTCGTCACCGAGAGCACGAACGCCACCTTTGGCGCAGCCGCGCTCAACACGTTCATCCAATACAACGTCACAAGCGACGTACAGGCGTTCATCGACAACAGGAGCGCCAACTTCGGTTGGATCATCAAGGAGCCGTCGGAGACGGTGAACAACCACCGCCGCGAGTACGCAAGCAGCGAGAGCACCAATGCAAGCCGCTACCCGCAACTAGTCATCAACTTCACGGACATAACGCCGCCGGTCGTGGTCAACGTCACGCCGTTCAACGCGTTCTACGGCACGGGCGACACCGTGCGTATCCGCGCCAACGTGACGGATAACATCCAAGTGGACCGCGTGCTGGCGAACGTCACACGACCTGATGGCACGTTCAACCTCATCAACGTGACGCTCATCAGCGGCACCACGTACGAGACGAACTTCACGAACACGACGCTGACAGGCCTCTACAACATCACCATCATCGCCAACGACACGACGAACCTCATCAACAACACCGGTGTCGGCAACTTCACCATCGTCGCGAATGTCGCGCCGGCCATCACACTGGTCTTCCCAGCCAACGCAGCCAACGCCACCACGACCGCCTACAACTTCACCTGGAACGCCACGGACGACAGCAACCTGACGTTCCGCTGCAACCTCACCATCAACAGCGCGGTGAACGTGAGCGGCATCAACGTCACCAATGCAACGCTGGCCAACTACTCCGTGACCGGCTTCGCCGACGGCGCGCACTACTGGAACGTCACGTGCACCGACGGCGCCGCCGCGAACACCAGCGCGACGTTCCTCTTCGTGGTCGACACGCGCGGTCCGGCGCTCGACAACCGCACCGAAAACCCCATTAGCGGCATCGCCTACACACCCGGACGCACCTACAACTTCACCATCAACGCCACTGACGCGTTCAACGCGGTCAACAACGTCACGCTCATCTTCAACAACGTGACCTATGTCGCGACGCTCATCAACGGCCGCTACAACGCGACTGTCTACGACCTGCCTGCAGGCACCCACAACTACAGCTGGGAAGCCAACGACACGCTCGGGAACGTGAACACCACGCCGACCTTCGCCTATGTCATCAACAAGGCAGCAGCCACCGTCAACCTCTCGCTCAACGGGACCGCGGCGAACTTCAGCACGTCGCAGGGCGGTATCGTCAACATCACCGGCACGCTACTCAACGGCACCGGCGTCATCCAACTCTATGTCGATGGCACGCTCATCAACAGCGGCACAAGTCCGTTGAGCAACCTCACGACGTTCAACACCGCAGGCACCATCAACGTGAGCGTGGCGTACGCGGGCGGCCAGAACTTCAGCGGTGCGGCGCTCACCTGGTTCGTCACCGTCAACGACTCGGGCGCGCCGTCCATCAACCTGACGTTCCCGGCGAACAACGCGAACCTGAGCAACGCGAGCGTGAATTTCACCTGGATACAAACGGACACCGGCCAGGTGAACGTGAGCTGCAACCTCAGCATCAACGGCGTGGTGAACGTGAGCGGCATACCGTCAACGAACAACACCGTGACCAACTACAGCGTGAACCTGGGTGATGGCAGCAACACCTGGACGGTGACGTGCATCGACAATGTCAGCAACATCGGCACCGCGACAACGCGCTCCTTCACGGTGGATACCCAGCCGCCGTTCGTGCAGATCCTCACGCCCGCGGCCGGCACGAACTACACCGTCAACAGCACGCTCAACCTCACGATCAACGCGACGGACACCCTGGGCGTCGACACCGCGATTGCGACCATCACCTACCCCAACGGCGACACGCTGAACATAACACTGGTGAGGTCTGGTACGTTCTTCCTCTACAACTTCACCGACCTCATCCAGGACGGCCGCTACAACATCACGTTCACCGTGAACGACACGTTCGGCCGCACGAACGTCACGACGACCCACATCATCCGCCCCAGCACGGCCATCCTCGACGTCATCGATGAGTTCGGCAGGCAGATACCGTTCAACATCACCGTGCTCGCCAACGCGAGCGGCCTGGTCACGCTGCGCATCGTGCCGGTCGGCCAGAGCGTGGTCGAGGTCATCGTCTTCAACCACAGCGAGGCGTCGCCCTACAGCGTGCTGCGTATCCGCAACGACAGCGCCGACCGCACCGGCTTCTGGACGCGCTCCTTCGGCGTCGACATCCAGTTCATCAACGTCACGCGGGCGAACGTCACGTTCACCGCGCGCGGGAACTACCTGTTCAAGTGCGCCAACTACAACCTGACCAACGGCACGTGCGACGACATCGGGAACTACTCACAGACGCGGACCGACCTCGTCATCGGCCAGAACTACACCGTCGAACTGACGATGGGTGACCCTGGCTTCGCCGAGACCATCAACGGGCCGGACAACACCAGCGACGCCTATATCGACAACGGCGCGACGACCTCGAACCAGGGCGGCGCGGCGTCGATGATCATCGGCCGCCGCAACGCGGGCAACATCCTGCGTGGCATCGTCAGATTCAACCTCACCGCGATACCGTCAGGCGTGCGCATCGACAACGCGACGCTGCGCCTCTTCTTCGAGACCGACACGGACACGCCTGGGACGATAACACACGCCGTCTACCGCGTCAACCAGAGCCCGAGGCGCGACTGGGTCGAGAACAACGTCACCTGGAACAACTACAACGCCAGCAGCACGTGGACCACGGCCGGCGGCGACTTCTTCGCCACCGAGAGCGCCAACGCCACCTTCGGCGCGGCCGCGCTCAACACGTTCATCAACTACAACGTCACCAGCGACGTTCAGCGCTTCATCGACAACACCACCAGCAACTTCGGCTGGATCATCAAGGAACCATCCGAAACCGTGAACAACCACCGCCGCGAATACGCAAGCAGCGAAAGCCTCACCGCAAGCAGGTATCCCCAGCTCGTCGTCAACTTCACGGACATAGCGCCGCCTGTCGTGGTCAACGTCACGCCATTCAACACCGCCTACGGCGCGGGCAACACCGTGCGCATCCGCGCCAATGTGACCGACAACATCCAGGTCGACCGCGTGTTCGCCAACGTCACGCGACCCGATGGCACGTTCAACTTCATCAACATGACGCTCATCAGCGACACCACCTTCGAGGCGAACTTCACGAACACGACGCTGGCAGGGCTCTACAACATCACCATCATCGCGAACGACACCTCGAACCTCATCAACAACACCGGTGTGGGCAACTTCACTGTCACGGCGAACGTCGCACCCGCCATAACGCTCGTCTTCCCGGCCGATGCGGCGAACGCGACCACGACCGCCTACAACTTCACCTGGAACGCCACGGATGACACCAACACGACCTTCCGCTGCAACCTCACCATCAATAGCGTGGTGAACGCGAGCGACCTCAACGTGACAAATGCCGTGTTCGCCAACTACTCACTGACCGGCTTCGTGGACGGCGCCCACTACTGGAACGTGAGCTGCACCGACGGCCAGGCATCAAACGTGAGTGCGACCCGCCTCTTCGTGGTCGACACCACGCCGCCGCGCTTGGACAACAGGACAGAGGCTCCCCTCAGCGGCGTCGCCTACACGCCTGGAGCAGCCTACAACTTCACCATCAACGCGACCGACACACTCAACGCCGTCAAGAACGTCACACTCATCTTCAACAACGTGACCTATGTCGCCACAAAGAACGG
>Ga0247727_10020724_pt1 | contig 10013 bp, 2 predicted proteins | sample WisWelCaveWW1625_FD_202498 | JGI IMG/M metagenome (GOLD analysis project Ga0247727, IMG submission 202498) | Biofilm microbial communities from Wishing Well Cave, Virginia, United States - WW16-25 | ecosystem: Environmental > Aquatic > Deep subsurface > Groundwater > Cave microbial mat | place...
CCCCGATACTCTCGACGGTCACCGCCATCACGACCGGCGCGGAGGCGTCCGGGCCTTTGACTAGTTCGATGCGCTCGATCATGTCCGGCCGCTTCGGCTGCACGGCGAGGTAGCGGAGTTGCTGGCCGCGGAGGCGGAAGGCGAGCTTCGATTCCGGCACGTCCACGACGCGAATGTAGTCGGCGAAGTGGACGCCGTTTTTGAGTTCGTGGTCTTCGGTCGAGCCATCGGCGTACTGCAACCGGACGATCATCGTGACCGAATCTTTTTCGCCGTACGGGAAGCCCCAACCGCTCACGCCGGAGAGCATGTGAATCGCGCGCGCGGGCGAATTGCACGGTAGCGTCACTGACTTCGGCATCTTCGGCGGGATGTTGCCGCTGCGCGAGTTGAGCAGGATCGCGTTTGGCACGCGATCGCCTTGCGGATCGACGAGCACGAACGGCACGCCCTCGAATTCTTTCGGCGACCAGTCGCGGAAGACGAGTCGCTCGGCCGGCGCGTCTTCACTGTTGAACATGCCGCGCGTGCTGACGACGGTTGCGACTTTTCGCAGGTCGAGCGGCAGGAACTTGCCGCGGGCCGCGAGGAATTCGAGCAGGTTCACCAGTTCCTCGCGCGACACCTGCTTCTCGAAGCCGTCCGGCATGAGCGACTTGGGCGACTCGACGAGTTCCTCGATGTCCTCGCGCAGCACGACTTGTTTCTTGCCCTCGGGGTCGAACAGTTCCAGCGCGGTCTTCGTCTCCGACGCGAGCAGCCCGGTCAGAATGCGGCCGTCTTTCGTCGCGACCAGATACGCGCGGAAGTTGCCCTCGACCGAGCGGCTGGGGTCGAGGATGTTGGTAAGCAGCTCGATCTTCGGATGGACGGCCACGCCCGTCAGGTCCGGGCCGACCTTGGCCCCTTCGCCCGAGTGCGTGTGGCACTTCGCACAATGCTTCGTAAACGACTCCTTGCCCGCCGCCACGTCGCCGCGCTCTTTCGTGATCGGCTCAAACTCATCGAGCACCTTCTGCCGGTCCGGATCCGGCAGTCGCCCCTTCCGCGCGAGCACCGTCTTCGCCCGCTCCGCGATCGTCTTGTCCGGATGCCCAGCGAGTGTCGTCGCCTGGTCTGACGCCAGATCGGTCGAATCCACCTTCCCCTGCTCGATCGCATCGAGCAGCGCCCGCGTCCACGCCGGCCGTCTGACAAGCACCGCCAGCGCCGCCCGCCGCGTCGCCGGCGTCAGCGACGACCAGCGCGCGATGATTGCAGCGCCCACGTCGTCCGAGCCGCTTTCGCCAAGTGCTTCGATGATCCCGCCTGACAACGTAGGAGTTGCCGCCGGAGTTACCAGGTCGAGCAACGCCTTCATAGATTCGCTGTCCGCGCCGACTGCCACGATTTGTCGCGCTGCCGCAATTCGAGCCTCGTCGGTCGATTTCGCATCAGCAATCTGCGTTAGCATCGAAGTACGGATGGCGGCGACGGCTGATTGAAACTTGCCTTTGATACCCCACCTATTGGCAAGTTGAGCGACGGCAATTTGTCCTTGCGGCGAGAGTTTGCCAACCAGGCTTGCCAGCGCCGCCTGGGAGTCATCGTCGAGTTTTGGAACGTGGCCAGTCGGCCATCCGGCAGCGAGTCCGGCCACTACGGCGTCAATGAACTGCGCGTCCGCCGAGGGAAGTCTCGCCACAAGGTGCTGCACGGAATCACCCGGCTTGCCACGCGCGAAGTGCTCGGCCACGACACGCACCACCTCCGAGAACAGTTTGGCTCGCTGACGTGACGGATGAACTGAGGCTGCGCCGACTAGAAATTCGCGGTCGTTTCGCGCCGCTGAGACCACGGTGGCCTTTGAAAGCCATTGGTCGGAATAAAGCCGGTCTTGCTCCGGATCACTGCTCCCAAATGACGCGGCAATCTCGCCGCCCACGGATTCGAGGGGGGCGGCCTCTCCTTTCGCCAGCAATAACTCCAGCAAACAACCTGGGTCGTCGGGGAGGCCATGTGCGTCGACTGCACCGAACGCCGGGCGAACACCGCACGCAGCGCGCGCGAGTGCCGGCGAGACACCCGCTGCGGCGTGCCACTGAAACTCACGAAGTTCCTGAATTGCTCCGTCGCTTGAATCCGTGAGGCCGCTGAGTGTCCACAGCGCATGCGCGGCGCTTAACTCATCCACTGACTCGGCGGGCCAACTGCTTTTCCGGTCGACCCACTTATCGCCGACCTTAATCGTGACACCACGGGCGAAAAACACAAATGGCTTCAGAATTGGGATCGCCTCGCGCTGTCCTCGCTCTACCAGGAGCCGCTGCACGGTAAGCCGCCACCACATGTTGTCATTGCGAAGTGCCTTCGCCAACTCCTTCGGACTCAATTCCTCAATGCGGACAACGGGTGGCTGGGGTCGAGTCTTCGAGCCCCCAGCCTTGTCGTCTCCAGCCTGGGGCTTCGCAGACTCAGCCCCAGCCACCCCGGATGATTTCGGCCCGTCGTACACCACGCGATAAATCCGCCCGTGGGTCTGGTCGCGGAGCGGGGTTTCGTAGGCGTTGCCGCGGCCGGTCTTGAAGCCGGCGGGCGTGGGGTTGTGCTGGATGATGTAGTTGTACCAGTCGAGAATCCAGACGGCGCCGTCCGGGCCGACCTTCGCATCGACCGGGCCGAACCACGGGTCGGTGCTGGCCACAAGGTTCCAGCCGTCGCGGGCGATGAAGCCGGAGCCGTTCGGCACGAGCCAGTCGATGTGGACCAGCCGCGCGGTCGGCTCGCAGACGAACACCGCGCGGTTCCAGTATTCCGGCGGGAAGCTCCGGGCCGTGTACACCTCGCAACCGGCCGCGGCCGTGAACCCGCCGTGCCAGTCCATCTGACGGAAGTCGGAGGCGATCGGATGCACCCGCTTGTGGTCCTCGATCCCCGCCGAGCCGACGCCGTGCCAGCCGCGGACCGATTCGAAGTAGCGGTTCGGGATTGCCATGTGGACGAGGTGCTGATTGTTCGCCGTCGAGCAGAACACGTCGCCGGTCTCGCTGAAGCCGAGTCCCCAGGTGTTGTTGGACGTGGGCGTGATGACCTCGAAGTCGGAGACGCGAGGAACGGAGGGTTGCGGGTTGAGAGTTGAGGGTTGAGGGCCAGAGGCAGGTTTCGCGATGGTCGAATCAAGTTTGAACCGGAAGATGCACTGGCGGAAGTTGTGCTCGGTGTCGCCGACCTTGACCTTGCCGCCGGAGTAGCCGCAGGTGCCCCAGATCCAGTTGTCGAGGCCGTAGCGCAGGTTTGACGTGACTGCGTGCGTGTCGCCGCGGCCGAAGCCGGTGAGGATAATCTCGCGCACGTCGGCCCGGTCGTCGCCATCGGTGTCTTTGAGGAATAGCAAGTGCGGCGTACACGCGACGACCACGCCGCCGTGCGAGTGGACGATCGCGCTTGGGATGTTCAGTTTGTCGGCGAACACGGTGAACTTGTCCGCGCGGCCGTCGCCGTCGGTGTCCTCGCAAATCTTGATGCGGTCGTTGCCGTTTTGGTGCGGGTCGTCGAGCAGTCTGTTCGGGTAATCGACGCTCTCGATGATCCACAGCCGGCCGCGCTCGTCCCACGACGCGGCCATCGGCTTCACGATGTCCGGTTCGGCAGCGAATAGCTCCGCGCGGAATCCTTCCGGCATGTGCATGTGCTTGATCGACAGTTCCGGCGGCAGCGGCTTGGCGATCTTGTTGAGATTCTGGCCCTGCGTGCCCCATTTTTTGGCGGGCGTGTAGTTTGGAATTGGCGCGCCGGAATCGACGTATTCGAGCGGCGGCAGGTCGTCGTCGAGTCGCCCGCACGCCCAGCGAATACCGTTCTCGACGAGCTGGTGAAACTCCGGCTGGCCGAAGGTCTTTTCGTCGTGCCCGAGCGCGGTGTAAAAAACGCGGCCTTTGCCCTGCCGACGCACCCAGCAGCTCGGCTCATAGCCACCCGCGTCGTCGCGCACCATCAGCGTCTGAATGTCGGCCGCAATGTCCGAGTGCGTGTAGTCTTCGTCCGTGACCTCGAAGCCGTGCAACTCGCGCATGGCTGGGTGCTGCGCATCGATGATCTTCGCGTGGAACTTGCCGAAGCTGTGTTTCGAGAACTTGCCGCCGACGAGCGACACGTATTTCGCGCTGCCGCCGAAGCACGCGGACGCACAGTGGAGCGGCACAAACCCCTTGCCGCCTTCGACGAACTCGACGAGCGCCGTCTCCTGCTCGGCCGACATCGACGTGTGGTTCGCGTATATGACGAGGCCGTCGTACGCCACGAGGGACTTCGCGTTCAGATCGCTCGTTCGGTCGGAGTACGTCAGCTCGATCCCGCGCGCGGCCAGCACCGGCTGCAATTGTCGGAACCGCGCGGCTGGCTGGTGGTGTCCGTTGTCGCCGAGGAACAGAATCCGCAGCGGCTCATCAAATGCGTTAGTGGGCGTCTTCGCGCCGGCCGGATCGACTGCGACGGCACACCACAGCGTCGCGAACAGGGAACACGACGCGAGCGTTAACTTCAAGGTGCGGTTCATTCGGAATGCTCCCAACAGTGCGCGCATGCCACCTGGGGCTCGAAGACTCGACCTCAGGCAGCCGATTTCGGATTTCTATCTCGGTCCCACGGTTTCAATCTCGATCAAAGTCTATTCTGTGTCAATTCGACGGACACCGCGCGGCCGGCAACCTGAACGGTCACGGCGAGTGATGGAGTCCGGCTTGCGACGAACTGCGGCACGGCGCGGAGCGCCGCTTCGAGCAGTCGCAGATCGGCGGCGGTCGGCGACGTCACGCCCTTGCCCGGCAGAATGCGATACACGACCGGGTACGCCTCTGGTGCGGCCACGGGCCAGCCAAACTGTTCCGCGGCGTCCAAATCGGCCGGACTCACTTCGTGTTGTTCACCGAAGATGAGCGACAGCGCCGATGCGTCCTTCAGCGCGTCTTCGGGGCTGCTCGGCTCCCGCATCGATGCTTGCAGCCCTCGACCTTCTTCATACATTGCCAATCCGAGCGCCTGGCCGTTTTGTCCGATGACGACGGCGACCCACGGCTTGGCCGACAGCTCGCACACGACGTCGATGCACGAATCGGTCGGCGTGCGACGCCACGGTGCACTACGGAAAAAGTCCGCAGCCGCCTCGAAGAAGCTGCCGAGCAGGGCCGGATCGACGCCCGGCAATTCGACGAGCGGTCCGACTCGCCGCGGGCCTTCCATGCTTCGCGCGAGGCCGCCGTAGACATGATCCCAGTGATCGAGATCGTTGCGAGCATCGCACGGGACGCCGGCCGATTCGAGCCGCGGCGCGAGCGATAGCCGCTGATCGGCCGAGCGCACCTCGATGCGTCTGGGCCGCCGCGGCTCGCCCATCGCCGGCCGCCGCATGCCGCCCTCGATCACTTCCCTGATCTGATCGAGCGACGGCTGCTCGGTCTTTATTTCGTGCGCCACGATCGAATCGTCGCTGGGACACGTCACCATGACGACCCACGGCCGCACGGTGTTGCCGTCCTCGTCGGGCAGCCAGATTCCCATTTGGCGGCAATCCGCCTGCCAAACCTCATCCGGCGTTTGCGGTAATTCGTCGAGCTGCCGATCGTCGGGCGCGGCTTGCGGCGACGACAGGTCCGCGAGGCACTCCTTCAATTCCGCCGCATCTTCCGCGACTGCGGACTCGATGCCGAGCTTACTCAGCCGGCCGCCGAGTTGCTCGTGCAGTTCCTCGTCGCAGAAATCGACGCGACCCGGCCGCCGCGGATTACCCAGGACCGGCTCGGTCATGCTCTCGGCGAGGATGCTCCACACACCGTTGCTGTTCGGGGTTTCTTCGAGCACGTCGGAGCCAACGAAGTCGTGGTGCTCGACGGAAATCACCGCGACGGCCCGCAGCGGCTTTTCGTTCGAGTCCGCGTCCTCCCGGGGCATCTCGTGTACCACGAGTTTCCAGCATTCGTGGCGGTTCTGCGGCAGTTTTTGCAAGCGCTTCGTGGACGGCACGTCGCGCGGCTCGTCGCGGTCCCCCAAGCCGACGCCGGAAACTTTGCGCAGCCACGTCGTCGCTCCGGGCACACTCTTCCACGCCGCCGCCGCGTCGCCAGCGTAAATCAGCGCCTCGTCCTCGCCGCTGGGCGCATATTGCGATGGCCGATCGAACAGCGGCCGCTGGCCCGTGAGGTAGCGCGGCACGTGGTCGTTCGACTTGATCGCACGTTTCGCGAATCCCCGCGCCGCGCGCGAGTCACCCTCCTGCTGAAAGGCGCGCAGTGCTCGCGTGTAGAGCCAGTGCGCCGAATTCTCAGTGTATCGACGCAGCAATTCGTCCAGCTCGTCCAGGCAACCGCACTCGATCAGCCGCACCATAAGTATGTAACGGATGCCCTGATTGTCGTTGGGATTGAGTTTGAGCAACTCTCGCCAATGGCCGACCGCTTCGTCTCGGCGTCCGGCCGCCCAGAGGCAACCCGCCAGCCCTTCGCGCGCGCGCATGTACGGCCGTGTCGCTAGGCTGCTCCAAAAATGACCGATCGCCGCGTCGAACTGGTCGCCAATTGCGCGGCGGCCGGCGGCGACTCCTTGCTCGTAGAACTCGGCCGCGCCGCTGAGCGTTTCCGACTCCTCGGCGAGCAGCACGTAGGCGTCCGCACAATCGGGCGAAATGCTGATCGCCTCGCGCGCCATCGCGATCGCCTCGTCCGCGTCGTCCACGTCGAACGCGTCGTACATCAGTTCTTGCGCTCGTGCCAGCGGCGAATCCGGGGCCCCTGTCATTCCGGCGACGTGTTTCCACATGGCGCCTTCGATTGCTCGGCGGTCGGGCAGCATTTCTGAGCCGAGCGCGTCGCCGGTGTCGCCGAAATCGTCACGGACCTGCACAACGTGAAAATCCTCGCTCGATTTCTTGGCCTGCTCTTTTTTCTTCAGCTCCCGCTTGCGAACCTTTTCCGCCCGCTTCTGACCGTTCGATGCTTTCCGTGCCATGTTGGCTCCTTGCTGATTTGCCGAGCAACCGGTCGCCGCCAAGCGTCCCGGTCGCCTTCGCCGGGCTCGCTGTCGGCCGCCGTCCATTCGGTTCACATATTTCAGCAATCTGCCCGCCCGCTGGCGAGTCCGCCGGAAAATATTTTGTGAATTGGGCCGCGCGGCCACCGAACTCTGGCCGGTCTCGCGACCGAGCTGGCAGATTGCTACTTGTTTCGATGCCTGATTCTGGCGAAAATTGGAGCCGTTGCCGAGCCGATTCCACCCCGCCTCCGCTTGACCGGCCATTGAGCGGCCTGAAAGTTAGAACGAGGAGCAGCCATGAACCACAATTTCCGTTCCGTCCTCCAGCGGGTTTGGATTTCGATCGCTTCGTGCATCGTGCTGATGACGGCCGGACTATCAGTCGGCCAGCCGCCGAAGATGGCCGCGCCGGCGGCGGCGAAGACGCCGCAGATCACGTCGGTGTTTCCGGCCGGCGGCCAGCGCGGCGCGACGGCGGAGATCGAGGTGAAAGGGAAAAACCTCAACGCCGTGACCGATCTCTATTTTGCGCGAGCCGTCGGCACGATCGAGAAGCTCGAAGCGAAAGGGGCCGATCGGCTGGTGGCAACCGTCGCGATCGGCAAGGACACGGAGCTCGGCGCGGTTGAACTGCGGGCGTTGTCGGCAGACGGTATGTCGAATTTGAAGTTGTTCCGCGTCGATGAGTTCGCCGAAGTCATCGAGACGACGGAAAAGAACGACGCGCCGGCGCAGGCCCAAGCGATCAATTTTCCAGTCGTCGTGAACGGCCAGCTCACGAACGCCGACATTGATTACTACAAGATCAACGTGAAGAAGAAGCAGCGAATCGTATTCGAGGTCGAAGCGCGGCGGCTCGGATCGCCGATCGAGGCGCGGCTGCGGCTCATGGATTCCAACGGCCGGTTCCTCGCCGACGCCGCGACCACGCGGGCCATCCGGCCTGACGAACGGCTCGATTTTGAACTCGCGGCGCCCGGCGAATACATCGTCGCGGTCGAGGACGCGCAATACGTCGGTGGCGACGGCGCGGTCTACCGGCTGCGCGTCGGCGCCTGGCCGTACGCCACCAGCATGTTCCCGCTCGGCGGACAACGCGGCAAGTCAGTCGAAGTGACGCTCGAAGGCGGCAATCTCGCGAAGCCGGCAAAGCACAAAGTCGAGTTGCCGTCCGATCCGAACGCCGCGGTGTTTCGGCCGCAGTTCGGCGGCAAGCAGGGCACGCTCGTTGCGCCGATGTTGCTCGCCGTCGGCGACGATCCGGAACTCGCCGAGACCGAGCCGAACGACGACCCGAAACAGCCGCAGTCGATCACGGCGCCCGCGGCCGTGAATGGACGCATCGGCAAACCGGGCGACAAAGATCGCTTCGTGCTCGCGGCAAAGAAGGGCGAAAAATTCACCGTCGAGGTTTTCGCGGACCGGCTTGGCTCGCAACTCGACAGCGTGCTCGCGGTGACCGACAAGAACGGCCGGCTGGTGATTGAAAATGACGATCTGCGCGCCGGCAACACGCAGCAGAACGTGCAAGGCAAGACCGGCATGACGCCGATCTCCGATTCGCGCGCCGAATTCACCGCGCCGGCCGACGGCGAATTCACGATCACGATCGACGACCGTTACAACTCGGGCGGGCCGGAGTTCGCGTACCGGCTCGCGGTGACCGCGAGCCGGTCCGATTTTCTGCTCACGTTCGGCCCGCCGCAGGCCGCGAAGAATCAGCCGCAGCCAAAGACGCCGCAGCCGACGCCGACCGACGTGCTTAATCTTGAGCCGGGCAAGTCGGTCGCCGTCTCTGTCAACGTGACGCGGCGCGGCTACGACGGCGAAATTGAACTCGCGGTCGAGGGCCTGCCGGACGGCGCCACGTTTGACGCCGGCAAAGTGCCGGCCAAACAAGCTGCCGGACAACTCACGATCAAGGCCGACGGCGAGTCGCCGTCGCGTGTGAGCCGCGTTCGCGTCGTCGGCCGCGCCAAGATCGGCGATCAAGAAGTGAAGCGCGCCGTGCAAAATGAAATTGTCGTCTCTCCCGCCGGCTTCGATCCGCTGCACACCGCGCGCGTCGAACTGTCCGACGTCGTGCTCGCCGTGAATCGCCGCGAGACGCCGCTGGCGCTCAAGGTGGACGGCGATGCCGTGCTCGCCCGCGGCCTTGACGCGGAAATAAGGGTCGCCATCGATCGCAAGGCCGGATTCAAAGGACCGGTCGAAATCAAACTCGACAAACTGCCCAAGGGCGTCTCGGCCGAACCAATCACAATCGCGGAGAACGACAGCGAGGGAGTCATCAAGATCACGTCGGCCGCGAGTGCCGCCGTCGCCAAGCAGAAAATTCAAATCATCTCGCAGGGCAAGCTCGGCGCCGCAACCATCGAAGCGTCCGCCGAAGTGCAGCTTGCCGTCGTCATGCCCTTCGAACTGACACTCGACCCGAAAGAGAAAGAACTCACGTTCGTCGTCGGCGAGGCGTGCACGCTCAAGGTCGGCGTAAAGCGGCAGGGAAACTTCGAGGGCTCGATCGAACTCGCCGTCACCGGCCTGCCCGCAGGAGTGACCGTCTCACCCGACAAGGTCGAGCCGGACCAGGACGAAGTCGAACTGAGCTTCGCCGTCTCGGACGATGCCAAACCGAACAAGTCCAGGAAGCCGATCAAAATTCAAGCGACCGGCTCGATCGGCGACCAGAAGATCAAGGTTGAGACCGCCGCGATCAACGTGACGGTAAAGGACGCGAACTGAACCGAGTGCGAAGATGCAATCAGCGCGATTGCACCAGTTTCGCACGCGATGTCTGCGACGCAGCGGACGCCGCCTCTTCCAGTTCAGCGAAGATGCGGTGCATCAACTCCATCGAATCGGCCGCTTCACGCTCCGTGATCACTAGCGGCGGGCTGATGCGAATCACCTTGCCAGCGAGCGGGCCGAGCAGGTGGATGCCGTCGCTGCCGGGCTCGCCGAGGTAGCCGGCGCGAACGCATTCGAGCGCCCAGTCGGCGGCGGAGCGGCCC
>Ga0247727_10020725_pt1 | contig 10013 bp, 8 predicted proteins | sample WisWelCaveWW1625_FD_202498 | JGI IMG/M metagenome (GOLD analysis project Ga0247727, IMG submission 202498) | Biofilm microbial communities from Wishing Well Cave, Virginia, United States - WW16-25 | ecosystem: Environmental > Aquatic > Deep subsurface > Groundwater > Cave microbial mat | place...
GTTCGAGATCGCGCGCTGCGCCGCCTCGGCCGCGCGGTTCTCGCCCTGGCCGACGCCCGTGCCCATCACCGCCTGGCCCATCCCCTTCATCACCGCGCGCACGTCGGCGAAGTCGAGGTTGATCTGGCCGGGGACGGTGATGATGTCGGAAATGCCCTGCACCGCCTGGCGCAGCACGTCGTCCGCCACGCGGAAGGCTTCGGTCACGGGGGTGTTGCGCGCCACCGAGGTCAGCAGGCGGTCGTTCGGGATCGCGATCACGGAGTCGACGCACTCGCGGAGCTGGCCGAGACCGTCGAGCGCCTGGGCCATGCGGCGCTTGCCCTCGAGCGCGAACGGCAGCGTGACGACCGCCACCGACAGCACGCCGCCGGTCTCGCCGCCGAGCTGGCTCGCGATCGAGGCCACCACCGGCGCTGCTCCCGTTCCTGTGCCGCCGCCGAGCCCTGCGGTGATGAAGATCATGTCGGAGCCCTCGAGCGCGTCGCAGATCTTCTCGGTGTCCTCGATCGCTGCCTGGCGGCCGACGTCGGGGTTGGCCCCGGCGCCGAGGCCCTTGGTGAGCTTGGCGCCGACCTGGATCTTGACCGAGGCACGGTTGGCCCGCAGCGCCTGGAGATCCGTGTTGACCGCGATGAACTCGACTCCCTGCAGCCCGGACGCAATCATGCGGCTCACCGCGTTGCCACCGCCCCCACCCACGCCCACCACCTTGATGCGGGCGCCGCGGACCTCCTCCTCGGCAAACTGGATGCGTGAAGGACGGTCGGTCTCTTTGGTCATGCTCAAGAAATCCCCTCGGAACAGCCGGTCATGAACCCGCAGTGGAGGCAGATGCGCTTGCAATGGTAAGCGACAACGGCGGCCCCGCACATCTCGCAGGGCAGCTCGCCCGCATCGGCGACCGGAAAGGGACTGCGCCGGGCCCGCGCCACGCGCGGGTCCGCGACGGGCAACGGCGGCAGGGCGGCGCCTTCGCGCTTCGTTTCCATTTCCCCTCCCTCAGAAGAAATCGGACAGCCAGCCCATGAGACGCCCGGTCACCCGGCCGAAGGTCCCCGTCGCCGCCTGACGGCTCGAGCCGAGCGAGCGCCCGGCCCGGTTCCGATAGCCGCACTGAACCAGCCCCACCGCCGTCGCGTAGACCGGGCTTGCCACCACGTCGACGAGACCGCCGATCCCGGCCGGGGTCCCGCGGCGCACCGGCATGTCGAAGATCTGCTCCGCGATCTCGGGCAGCCCCTCCAGGATGGCGCCGCCGCCGGTGAGGACGACGCCGCTGTTGAGGCTTCTCTCGAAGCCGGCGCGACGGATCTCGGCGAGCGCGAGCTGGCAGATCTCCTCCGCGCGCGCCTGGAGCACGTCGCCGAGCACCTGGCGCGCCATGATCCGGGGCTTGCGGCCGCCGACGCTCGGCACCTCGATCGAGTCCTCCTCCGGGATCATCGAGGTGAGCGCGCAGCCGTGCTTCTTCTTGATCTTCTCGGCCTCGTTCACCGGGGTGCGTAGCGCGACCGCCACGTCGTTCGTGAAGTGCTCGCCGCCCACCTGCAGCACCGCGGTGTGCCAGAGCGAGCCCTTCTCGAAGATGGCCAGGTCGGTGGTGCCGCCGCCGATGTCCACGATCGCGACCCCGAGCTCCTTCTCGTCGGGCGTCAGGCACGCCTCGGAGGCCGCGATCTGCGTCAGCACCGTGTCCACCACCTCGAGCCCGGCGCGGTTGACGCAGGTGACCGTGTTATGCGCGGCTGTGGTGGAGCAGGTGATCACGTGGACGTTCACCTCGAGACGCGTCCCGGTCATTCCCGAGGGGTCGCCGATGCCGTCCTGGTCGTCCACCACGAACTCCTGCGGCAACACGTGGAGGATCTCGCGGTCGACCGGAATCGAGACCGCCTTGGCGGCGTCGATCACGCGCCGCACGTCCTCGCGGTCGATCGAGCGGTTCTTGCTCGAAACCGCGATCACGCCGCGCGAGTTGAAGCCCTTGACGTGGGTGCCGGCGATCCCGACGTAGACGGCGTCGATCTCCACCCCCGCCATCAGCTCCGCCTCCTCGACCACGCGCTTGATCGCGTCCACGGTGGCCTCGAGGTTGATGACGACACCCTTGCGGAGGCCCTTGGACTCGGTCTGCCCGATGCCGATCACGTCGAGGCGGCCCTCCTCGGTGAGCTCCGCGACGATCGCGCAGATCTTGTGCGTGCCCACGTCCAGGCCGACGATGTAGCGGTCCTTCTTCTTGGCCAGGGTGTCCCTCTATCTTTCTTCTGGGGGGCGCTGCGTCGCGCCCCCCAGACCCCCCGCTCGCTTCGGGGGAGTGAATCCCCCTTCACTCGCAGTCAGTGGCCTGTGGGCGGGCCGCTGCGTCGGACCCCCCAGACCCTCCCACCGCTGCGCCGGAGTGAATCCGGCTCCGCGGCGAAGGCGTTGCCGTGTCAGACCGGTGCTGCTGGCCCTGGCTGCAAAGCCAGGTTGCGACTGGCGCAGGATGCCCGCTCGCTGCACCGGAGCTGGTTCCGGGTTGGAGGTGAAGGCCGCTGCCAGTGGCGAGCGGCCTGTTGGGGGCCCGGCCGCGCGGGGCGGTCCGGGCTTCTTGTTCTCCGCCGCCGGGTGGGAGGGTCTGGCACCCGGCTCGGAAGGAGTGGTGACGGGTTTCGGCGGCTGCTTCGCGAAGATGCGACCGCGGAAGCGCAGGTCGAAGTGCTCGGCGCCCGGCGCCTTCTCGGCCAGCTCCCGGCGCAGGCTGAGGAACGTCACGAGACGCGTGCGGTAGGGCGCCTCACCGAACAGCAACACCTCGCCCGCACCGCGCAGGACCACGCGCAGGTCTCCCGAGGGCTCCACGTACACCTCGGAGATCTCGCTCGCGAGCTCGGCGAGGTCGGCGAGCAGGGCGCCCGCTCGCCGCGCGCGGTCGCGCCGCGATTCCGCCTCGACGCCCAGCAGCCCGCGCACGATAGGCAGATCGAACGCCCCGGTGCGCGGGCCGTAGATGTCGATCAGCCCGCCGTCCTGGTCCATGAGGTAGAGGTGATCGAGCTCGGCGAGCGCCAGCGGCACGCGTTCGTGGATCTCGACGCGCACGGTGTCGGGCAAGGTGCGCGTGACGGTCGCCTCGTCGACCCACGGCGAGGCGAGCAGGCGCGCCTTGAGCGCCTCGATGTCGAGCGCCAGGATGCTCTCGCCGACCGCGGGCCCGACGAGCTCGCGCACCTCGCCCTCGGAGAGGAAGTGGCTGCCGCGCACCTCGAGCCGGCCGACGCGCAGGCGGTCGCTCGCGAAAACGCGCTGCCACGCCGTCCACGCCCCCACCACTGCGACGAGGCCCACCGCGGCGACCTGCACCACCAGCAGCGCGCGCGCCGTGAAGCCGCGCCGGCGCGGGCGCAGCCGCGTGCGCCGCCGCGGACGCAGGAACGGCGACTCGTCGGCCGCGGGGTCGAGCGGGAGATCCATCAGCTCTTCGGGCGGCGGACCGACCGGCAGACCGCGGCGCGTCATGCGCGGAGCCTCCGCAGCAGCTCTTCTCCCGCCGTCCACACGCTCCCGGCGCCGAGTGTCAGCACCACGTCGCCCTCACGGGCATCGTGGAACAACCGCTCGCCGGCCGCGCGCAGGTCCCCCGCCCAGGCGACGTCGCGGTGGCCGCGTTCGGCGATCGCGCGCGCCAGCGCTTCCGAGCTCACGCCCGCGATCGGGTCCTCGGAGGCGGGGTAGACGTCGACGAGCCGCAGGACGTCGGCCTCGTCGAACGCCCGGCAGAAGTCGTCCCAGAGCGCCTGGGTACGCGTGAAGCGGTGGGGCTGGAACAGCACCAGCGTGCGCCGCGAGCCCGCGCAAAGGCGCAGCGTCTCGAGCGTCGCTCGGATCTCGGTCGGGTGGTGGCCGTAGTCGTCGATCACCAGGACACCCGCCGCCTCGCCGCGCACCTGGAAGCGCCGGTCGACGCCGGTGAAGGACGCAAGTCCCTGCTGGATCGCCTCGAACGGCAGCTCCAGGTCGAGGCCCACCGCCACGGCGGCGAGCGAGTTCGTGACGTTGTGGGCTCCGGGCACCCCGACCGTCACCGTCCCGAGCGGGCGGCCACCGAGTGTCGCCGTGTAGTGCGAGGTGGTCGGCAGCAGCTCCAGGTCTCGCGCGGAGACGCTCGCCTGTTGCGAGAGGCCATAGGTCACCACCCGGCGCTCGACGCGCGGCAGGATCTGCCGCACCGGCGCGTCGTCGAGGCACAGCACGGCGCAGCCGTAGAACGGCACCTTGTTGACGAAGCCGAGGAACGCCTCCTGGACGTCGGCCAGGTCGCGATACGCGTCGAGGTGCTCGCGGTCGATGTTGGTGACGACCGCCATGGTCGGCGAGAGCTTCAGGAACGAGCGGTCCGACTCGTCGGCCTCGGCCACCAGGAACTCGCCCTTGCCGAGCCGGGCGCCCGAGCCCAGTACGCCGAGCCGCCCGCCCACCACCACCGTGGGATCGAGCCCGCCGCGGTCGAGCACCAGCGCCACCATCGAGGTCGTCGTGGTCTTGCCGTGGCTGCCCGCGACAGCGACGCCGTATTTGAGGCGCATCAGCTCGGCCAGCATCTCGGCGCGCGGGATCACGGGCACGCCGCGCAGGCGCGCTTCGGCCAGCTCCGGGTTGGACGGCCGCACCGCGGTCGAGGTGACGACGACGTGGGCCCCTGCGACCTGGTCCGCGGCGTGGCCCTCGAAGACCCGCGCCCCGAGCGCCGTGAGGTGGCTCGTCACCGCCGAGAGCTTGAGGTCCGAGCCCGACACCGTGTAGCCGAGGGTCAGCAGCACCTCGGCGATGCCGCTCATGCCGGAGCCGCCGATGCCCACGAAGTGGACGTGCTGGATGCGCCTAAGCACGTTCCCCTCCCGGACCGAGCAGCAGGTCCGCCACACGGGCCGCGGCATCCGGGCGCCCCAGGCGACGGGCGGCCTCGCCCATCGCCGTGATCGCCTCCGGCTGGTCGACGAGAGCGCGCACGGCGCGAGCGAGCGACTCGCCGCTGAGGTGCTTCTCCTCGACGACTCGGGCGGCGCCCTTCGCCTCGAGCGCGCGGGCGTTCCGCGTCTGGTGATCGTCGGCGGCTTGCGCGAACGGCACCAGGATCGCGGCCTTCCCCGCCACGGCCAGCTCCGCGCAGGTGGTGGCGCCGCTGCGTGCGAGCACGAGATCGGCTTCGCCGAAGCGGCGCTCCATGTCGTCGAGGAACGCCGCCACCTCGGCCCCGCGGCCCGCCGCGCGGTAGGCCGCCTCGACCTCGTCGAGCAGGGCGGGACCGGTCTGGTGAACGATGCGGAGCCGCTCCCTTCCCGGCAGCAGCGGCAACGCGGCGACGAGCGCCTGGTTGAGCGCGCGGGAGCCCTGGCTGCCGCCGAAGGCGAGCAGCGTCAGCGGCTCGCGCTGCGGTTTCTGCGGAAGCGAAGCAAAGCCGCCGCGGACCGGGTTGCCGGTCACGACGCCCTTCGCTCCGAAAGACGCGCGCGCCTCGTCGTAGGCGCAGGCCGCCGCGGCGACGAACGGCCGGAGGATCCGGTTGGTGAAACCGGGGCGGGCGTTCGGCTCGAGGATCACCGCGCGGACGCCGAGGAGCGCGGCGAGCAGCGTCACCGGTCCGCCCGCGTAACCGCCGATGCCGAGCACCGCCGCCGGCCGAAGCCTCAGCACCAGGAGCGCCGACTTCAGCAATCCCCAGGGCAGCGCAAGCAGCCCCTTCAGCATCCGCCCGAGGCCGACGCCGTTCAGGGGCAGGATCGGCAGCAGCTCGAGCGCGTAGCCGGCCCGCGGCACGAGCCGCGACTCGAGGCCGCGCGGCGTCCCGGCGAAGACGACGCGCGTCCGGGCGTCCCGGCGGACGAGCTCGTCGGCCACGGCGATCCCCGGAAACAGGTGCCCGCCGGTGCCGCCCGCGGCGATCAGGACCGTGCGCACCGCGTCAGTCTCCATGCTGCGAGACGTTGGCCACGAGGCCGACGCCGAAGAGCGCGAAGACGAGTGAGGATCCGCCCGCGCTGATGAACGGCAGGGGAATGCCCTTGGGGGGCAGCAGGCCCAGGACCACCGACACGTTGATCAGCGCCTGGAACACGATCGAGATGGTGAGGCCGGCGGCGAGGAAGCGCCCGAACTCGTCGGGCGCGCTCCACGACGCGCGCAGCCCGCGCCACAGCAGCACGACGAAGGCGAGCACCACCGCCGCTGCGCCGAGCAGACCCAGCTCTTCTCCGATCACCGCGAACACGAAGTCGCTGTACGGATAGGGGAGATAGAAGAGCTTCTGACGGCCCTCCGCCAGGCCGACCCCGGTCACGCCGCCGGTGCCCACCGCGATCAGGCTCTGGATCACGTGGTAGCCCGCGCCCCGGGGATCGGCCCACGGGTTGAAGAAGCTCTCGAAGCGCACGCGCCGCCACGGCACCGCCATCACGGCCGCGTACAGCACCAAGAACGCCGGCACCGCGAGCGCGGCGAAGTATTTGAGCCGCATGCCCGCGGCGAACAGCATCACGCCGCCGGTGAGAACCAGGCAGAAGGCGGTGCCGAGGTCCTGCTGGATCAGGATCAGGAAGCCGAACCAGGAGACGAGCAGCAGCGCCGGCAAGAGCGTCACGAACTCGTTGATCCGCTCGGCGCGGCGCTCGATGTGGTACGCGAGGAACAGCACGATCGACAGCTTGGCGAGCTCCGCGGGCTGGAAGCTGAGCGCGCCGAGCCGGATCCAGCGGTGCGTGCCGTTCACGGGCCGCAGGAACAGCACCACGATCAGCAGCAGCGTCGAGACGATCAGCAGCGGGTAGACGACGCCCGGGCGGCGCAGCGTCTTGTAGTCGAGCCGCAGCGCGATCACGAGGCCGACGAGCCCGATCGTGCCCCAGCCCGCCTGCTTCAGCAGGAAGTAGTAGGGGCTGCCGTGGCTCTCCTGCGCGAGCGCCGAGGAGGCGCTCCACACCATCACCAGGCCGAAGCCGAAGAGCGCGAGCGTCACACCGAGCAAGATCAGGTCCGTGTTGAGCTTCCTAGCCATGGGGCCTCTCCTGCGGCGCGTCCGCGAGCCTTCGCACTTCGACCTTGAAGGCGCGCCCGCGATCGGCGTAGTCCCGGAACATGTCGAAGGACGAACAGGCCGGGGCGAGCAGGACCACATCGCCCGATCGGGCGGCGGCTCGCGCCCGCGCGACGGCCTCGCCGAGCGACGCGCAGCGCTCGACCGGCACCGCGGGCGCGAGCGCGGCCGCGATCCTCTCGCTCGCCTCGCCGATCGCGATCACGCTTCGGCCGTGGTCCCGAAGCGCCGGCGCGAGCTCCTCGAAGTCGCCGCCCTTGTAGCGCCCGCCCAGGATCACGACCACGGGTTGTGCGAACGCCTCGAGGCTGCGGCGCGCGGCCTCGACGTTGGTGGCCTTCGAGTCGTTGTAGAAAGCGACTCCGTCGAGCGTCGCCACGTGCTCGAGCACGTGCTCCACCCCGCGGAAGCCGCGAACCGCGCGGGCGATCGCCTCGGGCGCCGAGCCAAGCAGCCGCGCCGCGGCGGCGGCCACCAGCAGGTCGCCGCGGAGGTGCGCGCCGGGCAGGACCACGTCGCTGCGATCGAAGAGCGTCTCCTCGCGCCCGGACCGGCGCAGCCGCGCCAGGCCCCCATCGAAGAACGCGCCGTCGCCCGTGACGAGCGGCTCGCCGGTGACACGGAACGGCAGCTGGCGCGCGCGGGCGCGGCGCGCCTCCGCCAGCACGACCGGGTCGTCGGCGTTCACGACCGCCCAGTCCTCCGGCTCCTGGTTGGCGAAGACGCGCGCCTTGGCGGCGACGTAGGCGTCGAGCGTGGGATGGCGGTCGAGGTGGTCGGGCGACAGGTTCAGCCACACGGCTACGTGGGCCCGGAGGCGCACGATGCCCTCGAGTTGGAAGCTCGAGACCTCGACGGCGAACACGGTCGCGTCGGTCGAGCCTTCGACGAGGCCGACGAGCGGCGCGCCGATGTTGCCGCCCACGCGCGCGTCCATGCCGGCCTCGCGCAGCATCGCGCCGAGCGCGGCGGTGGTGGTCGACTTGCCCTTGGTTCCCGTGATCGCGGCCAGCTTGCCCTTCAGGTGGCGGAAGCCCAGCTCGATCTCGGCGATCACGGGAACGCCCGCGCGCCGGGCCGCCGTGAGCTCGGGCAGCTCCCAAGCAACGCCGGGCGAGACCACGATCAGCGACGCGCCGGTGAAGGTCTCGCCCCGGTGCGCCCCGAGCTCGAGCCTCACTCCGTGCTCGCGCAGCTTCAGGGCCTCCTGGGGCAGCTCGTCCTCCTGCTTGAGATCCACGGCCACGACCGAAGCCCCGCGCTTCGCGAGAAACGCCGCGGCCGCGATCCCCGATCGCGCGAGCCCGACCACGACGACGCTTTCGGCTCCGCTCAGCATGGCGCGCTCACCGCAGCTTCAGCGTCATGAGCGTGAAGGTCGCGAAGATGAAGGCCACGATCCAGAAGCGGATGATGATCTGCGGCTCCTTCCAGCCCACGAGCTCGAAGTGGTGGTGGAGCGGCGACATGCGGAAGACGCGCTTGCCGGTGAGGCGGAAAGAGGCGACCTGCAGCATCACGGAGAAGGCCTCGATCATGAACAGACCGCCCACCAGGAACAGCAGCAGCTCCTGCTTGATCAGGATCGCCACCGTGCCCAGGGCGCCCCCGAGCGCGAGGCTGCCCACGTCGCCCATGAACACCTGCGCCGGGTAGCAGTTCCACCACAGGAAGCCCATCGCCGCGCCGACCATCGCCCCGCAGAAAACGGTCACCTCGCCGGCCCCGGGCCGGTGCAGCAGGTCCAGGTACTCGGAGAAGCGGAAGTGGCTGGAGACGTAGGCGAGCCCGGCAAACGCCGCCGCCGCGATCAACGTGGTGCCGATCGCGAGCCCGTCGAGGCCGTCGGTCAGGTTGACGGCGTTGCTCGAGAGCGTGAGCAGCCACACCGCGAACAGCACGTAGAAGACACCGAGGTCGGGCACGAGGTGCTTGAAGAAGGGGAACTGGACACGCGTCGAGTACTCCTTCGGCTCGGCCTGCGCCAGAGCGTAGATCGCGATCCCGACCGCGAGCCCGATCGCGAACTGCCACAAGAGCTTGCGGCGAGCCGTCAGCCCCAGGTTCCGTTTCTTGACGACCTTGATGTAGTCGTCGGCGAAGCCGACGGCGCCGTAGGCGATCGTCGCGAGGATCAGAATCCAGATGCTGCGGTTCGTGAGGTCGGCCCACAGCAGTGTCGGCACCAGCACGCCGACGAGGATCAGCACCCCGCCCATCGTCGGCGTTCCCGCCTTGGCCTTGTGGGCCTGCGGCCCCTCGTCGCGGATATACTGGCCGATCTGCAGCCGCCGCAGCCGCTCGATCATCCACGGCCCGAGCGCCAGCACCAGGAACAGCGCCGTCAGGCTCGCGACCGCGGTGCGGAAGGTGATGTAGCGCGTTACGTTCAGCACCGACAGCTCGCCGCGCAGCGCATAGAAGAGGTGGTAGAGCATCAGCCCCGCGCCTCCCCGAAGCGCGCGACGAGCGCGTCTATCACCTGCTCGAGGCGCATGCCGCGCGAGGCTTTCACCAGCACGGCGTCACCGGGCGACACCAGGCTCGCGACGGCATCGGCCGCGCTGGCCGCGTCGGCGAAATGGACCACGCTTGCGGCGTCGAGCCCGGCCGCGCGCGCGCCAAGGACGATCTCGCGCGCGAGCGCTCCGATCCCGACCACGAGGTCCACGCGGCCGGCGAGGGCCCGGCCGCACTCGCGATGCAGCGCCGCCCCCGTGGGCCCGAGCTCGAGCATGTCGCCGACGACGGCGATCCGACGCAGGCCCGGCACGAGGCCGAGCGCCACGACCGCGGCCTCGAGCGCCTCGGGCGAGGAGTTGTAGCAGTCGTCGAGGACGAGGACGCCCTCGCCCAGCCGCCGCAGCTCGCCGCGGTGGCGCGCGGGCCGCATCCGCGTCGCGGCCTCGGCCATCGCCTCGGGCGCGATCCCGAGCAC
>Ga0247727_10020726_pt1 | contig 10013 bp, 8 predicted proteins | sample WisWelCaveWW1625_FD_202498 | JGI IMG/M metagenome (GOLD analysis project Ga0247727, IMG submission 202498) | Biofilm microbial communities from Wishing Well Cave, Virginia, United States - WW16-25 | ecosystem: Environmental > Aquatic > Deep subsurface > Groundwater > Cave microbial mat | place...
TCCCCTCCGTGAACCAGGAATTAAAGGATTATACAAAGAGCCAGTTGACTGAAATCAGGAAAAGGATACTTGCGGGCGAGGATTTTTGCATCCTGGCGCAATTATATTCTGAAGACCCGGGTTCAGCCGACCAATGCGGTGATTTGGGATTTATCAAGCGGGGCGAGATGGTGACCGAATTTGAAGGGGCGGCTTTCAGGCTGGCAGAGAATGAAATCTCCGAAGTGACTGAGACAAAATTCGGATTGCACATCATTCAAATGCTGGAAAAGAAGGGAGAGAAAATCCGGGCAAGGCACATCCTGATGCGACCGAAAACCACCAGCTTCGACCTGATTAATGCAAAGGAAAAGTTAGATTCCATCCGTACGCTAATCGTTAGCGGCAAAATCCAGTTCTCCGAAGCAGCGACAAAATTCTCAGAAGATGAGGAGACGAAAAACATGGGCGGCATGCTGGTGAACCCGCAGACGGGCAACACGTTCTTCGAGATAGACCAATTAGATAAAGCAATTTATTTTTCCATCGAAAAACTATCTCCCGGAGAAATATCACCGCCTGAGCTTTACCAGACTCCTGATGGAAGCCAGGCGTACCGGATACTTTATTTGAAGTCGGAGTCAACTGCGCACGAGGCGAATTTGAAAGACGATTATTCGAAAATCAAAGCTGCGGCAGCGCAGCAAAAAGATGAATTGGAATTCCAGAGATGGATAAAAGAAAAATCAAAGGGCGCCTACATATTCGTAGAGGAATCGTATAGCGGCTGTGAGCTGATGAAGAAATGGATGAAGGACGAAAAGGTGTCGGAGAAGAAGTATGACTGAAGATGGACACTTGCAAGAGATTTCTTAAAGCATAAATTTTCTAAAGAAAACATGAACAAGTTTACCTCAGATGTAGAAGCAGTCAGCGCGCTTTCATCATCCTACAAAATGCTGAAAGAGGAAATAGGCAAAGTGATTGTCGGGCAGGATAAGGTCATTGAATCGGTGATGATTTCCATCTTCTGTGACGGACACAGCTTGCTGGTTGGCGTTCCCGGTCTTGCCAAAACTTTGCTCGTAAGCACGCTCGCGCAGGCGCTTGAGCTTAGCTTTAAGAGAATCCAGTTCACTCCCGACCTGATGCCTTCCGATATTACCGGCTCGGAAATTTTCGATGAACACCGGCAGTTCAAATTCAACCGAGGTCCTGTATTCGCCAATATCGTTCTGGCTGACGAAATCAACCGCACACCGCCCAAAACGCAGGCTGCTTTGCTGGAAGCCATGCAGGAGCGCTCCGTGACCGCAGGAGGCACCACTCATAAGCTGGAGCTTCCGTTTTTTGTCCTCGCCACGCAGAACCCGATTGAGCAGGAAGGAACCTATCCGCTGCCGGAAGCGCAGCTTGACCGGTTTATGTTCAATATCATTGTTGACTATCCAAAGTATGAGGAGGAGCTGATGGTAGTGAGAAATACGACCTCGCTTAGAGAGGTAACCGTTGGCAAATGTTTGCACGGGAAAGATATCCGCGAATTCCAAAAGCTGATTCGTAAAATTCCGATAGCCGATAATGTGCTCGAATATGCGGTGACGCTTGCCGCGAAGACTCGCCCGAATACACCGAGAGCAACGGAAGTCGTCAACAACTACCTGACATGGGGAGCTGGACCCAGGGCTTCTCAATATCTGGTTCTTGGCGCCAAGTGCCACGCAGCGCTGAATGGAAAGTTTTCTCCTGACATTGAAGATGTGCGGGCGGTTGCATTACCGATTCTTCGTCACCGCGTGGTGAAAAACTACAAAGCGGAAGCGGAAGGCGTAAGCGTGGATGAAATTTTTAAGAAGTTGTTCTAAGAAATTTCTCCTGTCAATCCTGGATAAGGATTTTCTCCGTAAATTTTTTGTCACCTGAAAACACATTCAGGAAGTAAACTCCGGGAGCTAACTCGTCTGTATACAGTTGAATATTATTGTTTGAGCCGGTGATTTGCGGAAGCGCAATTACCGTTTGTCCGAGAACATTGGTGAGGCTGATTGATAATGTAACGGTTTGGGCAAATGAAAAACTCAGATTGATTTTTCCGGAAGTTGGGTTTGGGGAAACAGAAATTTTACCCGGAAATCCCGCATCTGCAATACCGGTGGCGCCAAAGACGTCTGATGAATCAGGCTGCGGGGCATCCACTCCGTAGGATACGCTTCCGCCAAAAATATATTTTGAATAATTGGAAATGATGGTCAGGTTTTGACTATCCTTCAGCGTGAACCCGGTTCCTGTCCCCAAGATACCGTCCCCATAAGAATCGTGCGTAACAAACTGGTAACAATCACCGGAAGCGAGGTTGAAATTTTCCGTTATCGGGGCGGGAAGCGGTGGACCGGTGGTGGGATTAGGAACATTGGTGTACGGACCTCCGCTGTAAAGTTCTGTTCCTGCGGAATTGACCACCTCCCACGTTACTTCAGCGCCATAATAATCCAATTGCAAGGTCATCGTCACGTTGTTGTCAGCATCGGGCGCTGAGTCGAAATTAAAGACGAGTTCATCATCCGTCACGTCAGGGTCCGTCACTCCGTTGGGAAGCCGGGTGTTTACCGTCAGCACATTAGGGGTGGTTGGGAAAAAATTAATATCGTCCAGAGCGATTTCTCCATTTTCAAAGCTCTCGATACTGCCGGTCCAGTACGTTGTTTTAACCGGGCTGCCGTTTATTGAATAATCGAAATAGAGGCTGGTTAAGAGCTGGCTCCCAAAATTCTGAACGGTAATCAACGGGGCGGTTGTGAAGCCGCACACCGTCTCATTCACAATTGCAGCGCTGACTACCCTTGAACTGTTTGCTCCAGGAAAGTTTGTGAAAACAGGCGTCACTTCAACGCCCGTGATGGTTTCCTGCAGGGTTTCAGTCAGAAAAACCGCAATTTTAAGATCTCCCAACACAACAGGGATGCTCTTGTAATTGTCCGGTATGCTATAAGTAAATGTTTTATCAATGGTGGTGCCCATTGCGATAGATGAAATGAGGCTCCCCGAAATCCCCGTTATCATTTCTCTGAGAACATGCTGGTGAAGGTATTTTCCATTGGGCAAGATATTGCCAGGGTTAAATGTTGATGCACCAACCTGAGGACCCTCAAGATTATCTTGTATCAAAGCAACATGGATTCGGTTGGAAGAAGAAGAAGGCGCGCCTGTATAATAGACCTGCACATTAACGGTCAGCAAGTTTGTCTGAACGTCTATAAATGCTTCTGCGCCTATGTTGGCGAAAGCATTTTCTGCGAGGATTTGGTCCGATGCGGCCACCCATCTGTTTCTTCCCATTGCAGTTTCACCGGCTGTCTGACTCCAGCCTGGAAATACGTGGCGGTTAATTGATGCCGCAGGCGCGCCCGTTAAGCCTGCCTGCCCTTCCAGGTAATTACCCGCAGAAGTTCTAAAATCCGGCTCACCCTCATCAGGAACCGCATAGTTGGTGGAATGAACTCTGATGAGCACCACGTCATTAGGATGTGCATCGTGTATTTGCTCAGCAATTTTATGCCCGTCAGGACAGTACGGACAATGGATGCCCGTATATTCTTCCAGCACAGCATTTTTCTTTTCCGGAGTATGCGAAACAGGAATCCCTTGTGAGAAAAGATTCGTAATGATAAAAGCGAAGAAAGCAGAGAGCAATAAATTTTTCATGTCAAATTTTTTTTGGAATGATTTTGAGTTACTCAAAGATATGCAATTCGGTTAATTTTTGTTAATCCCGGCACAAAATCTTGGTTTTCTCGTAGGTATTTATGTATATTTGGGTGAACAGTAAGGCTAAAATACGGAAATGAAAAGGATTTCCTCACTCGTAATAGCGATTTTAATTGGTGCTTCGGTGACGGGGCAGGTGCTCACTTTGAGCAGCGACACCACCTCCGTCAGCGGATATGTCAGGCTTACTGACATTATCGCGCACGCCACTATTCAGAATAATTCTGCCGGTACTGTTGATGTGCATTGGGTGAGATTTGTCGAAGAAATTCCTTCCGAATGGGAGGGCACTGCAGTGTGTGACGGGAATGGATGTTATTTAATGCCCGTAGGCGCATCACCGATACCATTTAGCATAGAGCCGGGTGTTTCAGAAATTCTCGATGTTCATTTTTATCCAAATGAAATGGCGGGAGATGGTACCGTTCGGCTTAGGGCATGGATGACAGGTGATAGCGCTAACACAGTCGTTGTGGGCACCTACAAGGCAACAGCAGAGGAATCAGTTGGAGTAACTACCCCGCAGGAAAGCGAAAAAATAAGGATATACCCGAATCCGGCTAAAGAGTATATCCTGATTAAGAATCTTCCGGAAGGCGAAGTTTCAACGGTGGAAGTGTATAACATTTTCGGAAGAAGGATGCTGTCGTTCTCTCAATCAGCCAGCAGCATTGATACGGTTCAGAAATTCGATGTCAGCACGCTTGCCAAAGGCATCTACATGATTCGCGTGTTTGATGCAGACATGAATGTGATTTATACGGAGTCGCTTTCTAAAGAATAGTTTCAAATCCTCCGGAGTTTACTTTGAAAGCTCCTTAATCTCATCTTCCAAAATCAATTCGTCCCCGCTTTTGTATCCAAGGTGGGTTGATACGATAGTTCCGTTTTTATTAACCAGAACGGTATATGGAGGCATTTGAAAGTTGAAAGCGCGCTTTAAATCTCCGTTAGGGTCCAGCAGCACGGCAAAATCCCATCCCTGCGCCTGCACCAACGATTTCACCTTGGCTGTGCTTCTGGAATCATCTATCGAAACAGCCACTAATTCCAGATTGTAATCTTTCTTCCAATCATCGTAAATGTCGCTGATGTTGTTTAACTCCAGCTTGCAAGGAGCGCACCAGGTAGCCCAAAAGCTGATAATGGTGATTTTGCCCTTCTTGCCGTAATCTGAAATATTCACGCGCTTGCCGTCAAGCGTCAGCACCTCAACGGACGGAAGTTTTTTGTCGGTGAAAGCTTCTTTGACCTGCGCATTCAGAAGAGAGGTGAAAACCAAAGCGGTCGCGAGAAAAGTAATCTTCTTCATTTCATATTTTGGTTGATGAACTCCAACTTTAATGCCATCTTTTCATTAAGGTCATTCCGAATTTAAAAGGACAACTTTAATTCAAATTTAGTTCGCCTGAATTAAACAATTATTTTTAGCAGATAAATCATAGGGCTTAGCATGAGATATTGGTTCTTGTCACTCGTGTTGGTATTAGATGGCTTGGGCGTGATCGCGCAGGGAAGTTTTTTCGGTGGCTTGCAGGTCAACACCAATTTTTATGTCAGGGATTCAGCCATTGGCGCCTACGGACCTCATTACGATAACCTGAAATCTTCCACTGACGGCTGGCTGAATCTCGATTACACCAACGACAAATATCTTTTCGATTTGGGAATGAGGCTGGACATGTTCAACCACTCCAACCTTCACACTCCGGGAGTTCCTTACTCAGATGTCGGAATCGGAAATTTCTATGTCCGCAAGCGTGGAGAAAAATATCGCGTCACAGGCGGATATTTTTACGACCAGTTTGGAAGCGGAATAGTTTTCAGGGCTTATGAAGACCGGACGCTTGGAATTGACAATGCCATTTTGGGAATTCATTTGGAAGCCGAACCCGTTCAGAAATTGAAAATAAAAGCGTTCACCGGAGTTCAGAAAAACAGGCTGAGCCTTTTCAAGCCCATCCTCATCGGGTTGAATGCGGAATATGATTTTTCGATTGGAAAAAAAGTCAGATTCACGCCCGGAATTTCAGTTGTTAACCGCACGCTGGACGAAGCAACGATGGATTTCATTGTCAGCAACATCGAAACTTACGACCCTAAGGGGCGCTTTGTGCCCAAATACAATGTGTATCTTTTTGGCGGTTACAACACGCTGACCATCGGAAATTTCTCATGGTATGCCGAAGCCGCGGGAAAGACAACCGAAGCAATCGCCTCGACAGTGAGAGCAGATTCATTAGTAAACCGGTCAGGGTACATTTTATACAGCACGATGAACTACGCCATTTCGCGGTTTGGGGCAGCCTTGCAATTTAAAAGAACAGAAAATTTCCCGTTCAGAGTCAGCCTGCTTCGGGGACCGGCAGCATTTGAGGGAGTTATCAATTTCATACCTCCCGTCACCCGGCAGAATGCGTTGCGGCTGCCTGCGCGTTACAATGCAACGGTTCAGGAATTAGAGGAGCTGGCATACAGCGGGGATATCAACTTCAGTCCGATTGCAAAAAAGCTGACCATCAACTTCAGCTATGCAGAATCGCGCGATTTTGAAAATGAGTTGAAATTCCGCGAGGCGTTTGGAAACGTGGAATTGAAGTTTAAAAAAGAATGGAAAGGAAATGTCGGCTTGCAGTTCATTCAATACGACCAGTTTTTTTACCAGCGCGACAAATTTGGCGATTACAGATTAGTGAATGCAATTGCCCCGTTTGCCCAGGTTACCTGGAAGGTGAGCAAGAAACATTCACTCGCTTTTGATGCGCAGGCGCAATTCACCGATGAAGATTTCGGAAGCTGGCTCTACGGCTCGATTGAGTACAACATTGCCCCGTGGTTTTCTTTGGCGGCATCTGATATGTACAACTATAGTCCCAATCCGGAAAGCCCGGTGAGCGATAAAATTCACTACTACCAGTTCTTTACATCATTCACATACCAGCAGCACGTATTAACTTTAGCCTACTCAAGGCAAGTGGCCGGAATCGTTTGCACCGGTGGTGTTTGCAGATATGAGCCGGCTTTCAGCGGAGTGAAGCTGACGCTTAATTCTACTTTTTGAAAATGAATTTTCACCGAATTGCAAAACTGTTTTCTAAGCTTCCTATGGATTGGAATAAGGGATGGGCAGGGCTTTCACTTGTAACGGGTGCGGCTCTTTTCTTTTTTTCTTCCTGCGAAGAAATCGGTCCCATCATTGACCTCACCGGCACTTTTAATGCTGACACTACTTACGTCACAACACAGGTTGACACGCCCCAAATAAAAAATGTTTTGCTGGAAGAATTCACCGGAGTGCGGTGCGTAAATTGCCCCAAAGGACACGTGTTGATTGATAACCTGAAAAACCAGTATGGCTCAAGATTCATTGCAGTTTCGGCTCACAGCGAATTCCAGGCGGAGCCCTACGATGGCGACCAGGATTTAAGAACTCCTCAAGCCGATTCATTGGAAAAACTGCTCGGTCCCATTATTGTAAAACCTTCAGGCGCAGTTGACAGAAAAAAATTTCCGGGCGACAGCTTGCTCGTGTTTACTTCGAAATGGACCACCTATGTCGCGCAGCAGATGACGCTCACCACACCCGTGAATATTTACCTAGAGGTGAACTATAACAACGGCAGCAGAATGCTTGACGCAACTGTCACCCTGCATTACACCTCGGAGGATACGCTTGAAAGCAGGTTCACGGTGATGCTTCTCGAAGATGAAATCATCACAGCGCAGTTGGGCAACAGCGGAATTGACAGCAATTATGTCCAAAAACGCGTGCTGCGAAAAATGCTGCCCTCCGTGACCGGAATTCCATTGACGATAACAAGAGAAAGAGGAAGGGTAATTGTGAAAAGTTTCAACTTCATCTTACCAACTCACTGGAACGCAGAGAATTTACGGGTCGTTGCATTTGTTCACCGCACTCAGGGAAACACGGAGGCGCTGCAAGTAGTGGAAGCGGAGGTGCAATGATTGACAGGAATAGAATCCTGATTGGCATGGTAATTTCAAATGGCTGCTTTTCATACTTTCCTTATGCTGATTCTAATGAACAATTATTTTTTTCAGGGTGTGTAATCACCCCTGAACGGAATTTAGAGGGATGTAACTTCGATGCTAAACTTTAAAGCGTTTCAAAATGAAGTCCGCAAATAATCCTCTTCTCATCATTTTAGTCGCTCTTTCCTTGAGCTTTTCTTTTCAGGAAACAAAGGCTCAAACTCCAACCGATGCTGTGATGATGAAGCCGGGGCAACTCTGTTTGGAAGCCGCTTACGAGCACGCCCGGTGGCGTAAATATTGGGAAGGAACCAACAAACGGGAAAATGGAAATATAGGAACATTCAGGCGGCATGCCATTGTCCCCATGTTCAACCTTGGGATTGTTAAATGGCTCAATGTAATGGCGGCATTTCCTTACGTTATCACCAGCCCTACCGCTGGGCAAATTGAAGGAGCCCATGGATTTTCAGATTTCGGTCTGTGGCTGAAAGCTGCGCCACTGCATAAAGAGTTGAGTTCAGGAACCCTTGATATTTTGGCTACTGCCGGATTTTCCGTTCCGATGAGCGACTACGTTCCTGATTATGCCTACAGCCTCGGCATGGGTTGCATGGAAGGGTCATTTAAAGCCATTGTTCAATACAGGATTAAAAAAGGATTTTACGCGCGCGCTCACGCAGGATACATGGTGCGCGGAGATTGCACCATTCCCCGCACTTATTATTACACCACGCAAGGCTACTATACCGACCGGGTGAATATTCCCAACGCAATGGATTACTCAGGAGTATTGGGCTACCTCGCATCCAGCGGACAATATAAAGCAGAAATCCGCGCGGAAGGAATGCACACCTTTGGCGGCTTCGATATTCGAGTGCAAGACATGGGATTTCCTTCCAACAAAATAGCCTACACAAGGCTGGGTGGTTTTTTTGAATATCATCCTTCCTTCGCAAAGGCGCTTGGCGTCAAAGCCTGGGGCGGATATGTTGTTGCCGGGCGAAACACAGGTCAGTCTGCCATAATAGGCAGCGCCATCAACTACACCTTCAGATTATGGAACCGGGAAAAGAAGGAAGAATCATCCACCAAATAATTATCTGAAACCATGAAAAGAACTTTCTTTCAAACACGGCTTCTAATATTGGTGTTCGTGCTGGCGCTAACACAATCTTGCCAGAAAGATTTAGATACCTATCTGAATTTTGATTCTTATTCATTTTCGGGGCTGGATGCCGGTGGCGGAACATGGAAACCATTCCTTCTAACAGGCGGGAACCAGTTTCCCGCTCCAGTTCCTGCTGATGTCAATTCTGCCGCTTATCAGCAGGAGCTGGCTGATTTGAAAACAACTATCAGCGGGCTTTCTTCGGATGAAAAAGATGCTGTTGAGTACTGGGGGAACAATTCATTGATTCGCTGGAATGAAATTGCAAATAACCTTGCGGCAAAGTACAACCTGCCACCCAAGCCTAATGACGATGGGACTTACAGTACACCCGATGCCGCAAATCCAGGCGCGTATCCTTTATTTCCGTTTGCACATCCTCCCTATGCATGCAGGATGCTCGCATACTGGGGCGGTGCGCAGTTGGATGCGATGATTGCCGTTTGGAATCAAAAATATCTCTACCACCGGCCGTCTCCCGCTAAGACGGACGCCTCCGTCACCACTTTGCTTCCCGAAAATGATTTGCCGGCTTATCCTTCGGAAGATGCGGCAATTGCTGCGGTGTCCGAAGTGATTTTAACCGCTATGTTTCCCCTTGAAAAAGATTTCATCAAGCAGCAGGCTGACGAACTGAAAAACACGCGCCTGTGGGCTGGAGTGAACGTGGCAAGCGACATAGCCGCAGGCGATTCCATTGGCAGAAAAGTGGCGGCTGTTTTTATCAACTGGTCAAAAACTGACGGGATGAAAAATGCCAACGTGAGCGTAGCGGTTGCCGACTCCATTGAAAATGCAGCGCAGGCGATGTGGGGATGGCATTGGGAGAATTTAGAAGTCCCGCAGAGGCGCGTGGGCATCCTGCCGAAATTCGGAAAGGTGAAGCCATGGTTCATTCCAGGCGTGGAGGCGGTTCGCCCCGGTCCGCCACCGGCACCGGGTTCTGCTGAATACAATGAAAATGTGGCGGAGTTGAAAAGATTGGATGATGACCTTTCTAAAGAGCAGCGCGACAATGCTTTCTTTTGGTCTGATGGACCCAGCACCTACACGCCACCCGGTCATTGGAACCGCATTGCCTATGATTATATCATTAACAACAAAT
>Ga0247727_10020727_pt1 | contig 10012 bp, 11 predicted proteins | sample WisWelCaveWW1625_FD_202498 | JGI IMG/M metagenome (GOLD analysis project Ga0247727, IMG submission 202498) | Biofilm microbial communities from Wishing Well Cave, Virginia, United States - WW16-25 | ecosystem: Environmental > Aquatic > Deep subsurface > Groundwater > Cave microbial mat | place...
AAAATCCTCGCCAAGCTCGGCGAAGGCGGCATGGGCATCGTGTACAAAGCCGAAGACATTAGGCTCAAGCACGTCGTCGCCATCAAGTTCTTGCCACGACAGATTGCCGCCAGCGAGGAAGAACGCGAGCGCTTCAAAATCGAAGCGCTCGCCGCGGTGGCGCTGAATCATCCCAACATCGCGGCGATTTATGCCATCGAAGAAGTCGATGGTGAGATGTTCATTGTGATGGAATTCATTGATGGGAAGGAATTAAAAATGAAAGTTATCAGTGATCAGGCTACGCCCGTAGGGTTATCAGTAAACAGTGTCATCGACATCGCCACGCAAATCGCCGAAGGGCTGAAAGCTGCGTATGCGAAAGGCATCACCCATCGGGACATCAAATCCAGCAACATTATGGTGACGGAAAGCGGACAGGTGAAGATCATGGATTTCGGCCTCGCGAAGATGGGCGGCGATGTTCATCTCACCAAAGCGGGCACGAGGCTCGGCACGGCGGCGTACATGTCACCGGAGCAGGCGCGCGGCGAAATGGTGGATCATCGCACGGATATTTGGACATTTGGCGTGGTGCAACCGATGATAAAAAGGCCGCAGCCGAACAATACTTTCAAAAAGCGCTCGAGCTGGCGCGACAACAGTCGGCGAAATCCTGGGAGCTACGCACGGCCATGAGCCGCGGTCGCCTGTGGCAGAAGCAAAACAAAACCGCCGAAGCGCGGCAATTGCTGTCGGAAGTCTACAATTGGTTCACCGAAGGATTTGACACGGCAGATTTGCAGGAGGCGAAGGCGCTGCTGGAAGCGTGGGCGTGAGAAGCGCCGCCTTACATGAAAAGCTCCTCGAACCTCACGACAAAAATTTCGATATGTCTGAGCAATTGAATGCCTTGCGGAGTCTTCTGAAGTTGTTTCATCAATGGAAACGAATACTCGGTTGGCGCCAAAACATTTCCGGAAGGATCTTCCCATGGGTATTCGGGATTGGGGCTGCTCTTTGCCAAAGCCGGAGCCAACAACTCGATTTCGCGGGCCAGCGGCAAAAGTTTTTTGAAATGCACTTGCAGTGGCGATCTTTTCAAACCCAGTGGTTTTTGTAGTTTTCGATTCGAACTCAGTGGTTTTTTGGTAGGCTTCCCAATCGGATCTGGCCTGCTTCAAGAATGCCGCCTGCCAATTTTGCCAAACGCTCATGCTGCAACCAGCTCGCGCGAGTAGACTTTATAATTTTCCAAGGTCCACCCTTTCGGCAGAGGAATTTCGTTTTGCAAAATTTTTTGCCACTCATCCGGCGTGATTTCGGCGATTTTCATGGCATAAGGAATTTCTTCCCAGGGGGCAAAATAAAACGACTGCACCATCCCGGTGGTTATGGTGTCGGAATTGATTTCCAATAGGCGGATTTCCGTCGTTTTATCAGGGTTGATCCAAATGACCTTTTCGAGGCTCGGCTCGAGCTCAAAATGTTCCTGGATCAGATTTTCAGCGACGCTGATGACGTTATGATTTTGCGACATGGTGGTTCACCAAAATGGGGATGAGAAAATGATCAGCTTGTCTTTAAGCTGCTCCAGTTTTTGACCAATTAAAAGCTACCATACTTTGTGTGAAAAAGCAAGTATATTATCGCATCGAAAAATTTGGAAATGACGGATGAAGAAATCGAAGCGTCCCGTGTGCGGGACGGCGCTGAACCATCCGAACATTGCCAGTAATGCCTCTTCGGTGGAAAAACGTAGTGCAGTCATCCTGACTGCAGACAAGATGTCTGCGCTACCCACCCGTAACTGAGGTGATACCATTGCCACGATTTTGCATGCCACGATTTTGCGGTTGACTTTCGTATTTTCTTATGTTATCTTTTGCCAGTCTTGCAGAGAGAAAGCCCTGCCAACAATTAACCGTCGGACCAGACTTTGCTTCTTTTATGATCAACCAAACCATCTCACACTACAAACTCCTCGCCAAGCTCGGCGAAGGCGGTATGGGTGTCGTTTACAAAGCCGAAGACACCAAGCTCAAGCGCGAGGTCGCCATCAAATTCCTGCCGCGACAGATTGCCGCCAGCGATGACGAGTGTGAGCGCTTCAAAATCGAAGCGCAGGCCGCGGCAGCGCTTAATCATCCCAACATCGCGACGATTTACGCCATCGAAGAAGTCGATGGTGAGATGTTCATCGTGATGGAGTTCATCGACGGGAGGGAATTAAGAAAATTTTCAATTGATAATTTGCAATTATCAATTGAAAATTGCCTCTCATACGCCTCTCAAATCGCCGAAGGCCTGAAAGCCGCGCACGCGAAGGGCATCACCCATCGCGACATCAAATCCAGCAACATCATGGTCACGAATTCCGGCCAAGTGAAGATCATGGATTTCGGTCTCGCGAAGATCGGCGGCGGTGTGCATCTCACCAAAACCGGCACGACGCTCGGCACCGCGGCGTATATGTCGCCGGAACAGGCGCGGGGCGAAGAGATCGATCATCGCACCGACATTTGGTCGTTCGGCGTGGTGCTGTATGAAATGCTCACGGGGCAGTTGCCGTTTCGCGGCGAGTACGAAGCGGCGATGATGTATTCGATTATCAATGAAGACCCGCAGCCGATCGCCAACTTTCGCAGCGAGGTGCCGATGGAATTGGAGCGAATAGCAACGCGAGCGCTGGCGAAGCAAACGCAAAACCGGTTTCAAACTATAGTCGATCTGCTTATTGAACTGCAAGAAGCAAAAAGAAAACAGCAAGAAGAAAAAAGCAAAGAGCAAGCTGCAAGTGCAACTCCAGAGAGGCCATCCACCAAATCTGCTGTCGCCGAGCGCCGCCAGGTGACGGTGATGTCGTGCCAACTCATCGCTTCGTCGATGAGTGCGGAAGCGCTCGATCCCGAAGAGCTTCACGCGCTGCTGCCGGAGTATCAAGCGCTGTGCGCTAAAGTCATCGCCCGCTACGAAGGACAGATCATCCAATCTTTCGGTGACAGCCTCTTGGTTTATTTCGGCTATCCCAATGCCCACGAGGATGATCCTCGTCGCGCCGTGCATGCCGGACTGGGGATTATCGAAGGGCTGCGGCAAATGAATTCTCATTTTGAGACCGAAAAGGGAATAAAGCTGGTCGCACGAGTTGGCATTCATACCGGCTTGGTGGTTGCCGGAGACCTGCAAGCGATGGTTGGCGAGACTCCAAGCCTCGCGACGCAGTTACAAAACTTCGCTGATCCTGATGCACTCGTGGTGAGTCAGGCCACCTACCGTTTGATCGAAGGCTATTTCGATTGCCGTGATTTGGGCGCGCATGTGATAAAAGGCTTCGCGCAACCGATGCCTTTGTATCAAGTACTTTATGCCAGCGCGGCCCGCAGTCGTCTCGACGCAGCGCGACTCACAGGCTTAACGCCATTGGTGGGTCGCGCGAAAGAAATTGGCATGTTGCAGGAACGCTGGGAGCAAGTTGTCGAAGGCAATGGGCAAGTGATTTTGCTCAACGGCGAAGCAGGCATCGGCAAATCCAGACTGGTGCAGGAACTGAAAGAGCACGTGGCGGCCAATCCCCAGGCCTGGCTCATCGAATGCGCTTGTTCGCCTTATCATCAGAACAGCGCGCTTTATCCCATCATCGATTTGTTGGAGCGTGTGGTGTTGCAATTTCAACGCGAAGATTCTCCCCAAGAAAAACTGCTCAAGATTGAAGGCTTGCTGGCGCAAAATGGTTTGCTCCGCGACGGCGGAGAAAACGTGACGCTCTTTGCCGCGCTGCTGTCGCTTTCTCTCGGCGAAAAGTATGCTCCACTCAACATGTCGCCCGAGCGACAAAAGCAAAAGACCCTGGCGATGCTGCTCAATCTTTTGTTGCTGCGGGCGGCCCAACAACCCGTGCTGTTCGTCATGGAAGATTTGCATTGGGCTGATCCCACCTCGCTGGAGCTGCTCAATCTGATCGTGGAGCAAGCCCCGACCTGCCGCATTCTCACCGCGCTCACGTTTCGTCCGGATTTTACGCCGCCGTGGGCGATGCGTTCGCACGTGACTTACATCACGTTTCCGCGCTTGGCCCGCAAGGACGCGGAGAACTTGGTCGCGCGCGTGGCCAAAGGCAAAACTTTGCCGGAGGCGGTGCGAGAGCACGTGATCAGCAAGACCGACGGCGTTCCGTTGTTTGTCGAAGAAATGACGAAAATGCTGCTGGAATCCGGCCTGCTTGAAGAACATGGCGATCGGTATGAGCTGAAGGGAGCGCTCGCACATTTTTCGATTCCGACGACGCTGCGCGACTCGTTGATGGCGCGTTTGGATCGGCTCGGTACGGCCAAAGAAGTGGCGCAACTGAGTGCGGTGCTCGGTCGGGAATTTCCTTATGAATGGCTGCAAGCGGTTTCTCCGTTGGATGAGATCGCGCTGCAACAAGAGCTCAAGCGTTTGGTGGAAGCGGAATTGCTCTTTCTCCGCGGCGCGCCTCCGCAGGCGACCTACATTTTCAAACATGCGCTGATTCAGGACGCGGCTTATGACTCTTTGCTCAAAAGCAAACGCCAGCAGTATCATCAGCGCTTCGCGCAAGCGTTGGCCGAGCGTTTTCCTGAAATCGTCGAAACCAATCCCGAGTTGTCGGGACATCATTATACCGCTGCCGGCCTCATCGACCAAGCCATTCCCTATTGGTACAAGGCTGGCCAGCAAGCTATCCAGCGTTCGGCGAACTTGGAAGCCATCGCGCACTTGACCCGTGCCCTCGAATTGCTGAAATCCCTTCCGGACTCGCCTGAGAAAATGCAACAGGAATTGCTTTTGCAAATCACGCTGGGGCCGGCTCTGATAGCCATCAAAGGTTATGTAGTTCCGGAAGTAGCCGCCGTGTACAATCGCGCATGGGAAATCTGCCGGCAAATCGGCGAAACGCCACAAATTATCATGGTGCTGTTTGGGCTATGGGGGTTCCATTTCGTTCGTGGCGATTTGCAAACCGCGCGTGAGCTGGCAGAACAGATGCTACGGCTGGGCGAGCATTCCACAGATTCGGGCGTGCGCCTCGAAGCCCATGGTAACTTGGGTGCAACCTTGTACTTTCTCGGGGAATTCGTTTCGGCGCGAGAACATCTGGAACGAGCGATTGCCATTTACGATCCGCAGCAGCATCGCGGCCGTGCGCAGTTGTTTGCTCGAGAGCCTGGCATGGCAAGCCGAATGGACTTCGCCAAGACTTTGTGGATGCTGGGTTATCCGGATTTGTCTGAGCGCTATTGCCAGGAAGCCTTGACCATTGCCAAAGAAACCGCACAGCCATTTACTTCAGCTCATTGCTTGACCCTTTCGATGTTGCTCAAAAACTTTCGCCGTGAGCCACAAGAAACGCATGAACTCGCGGAACAAGCCCTTACGCTCGCTAAAGAACAAGCGTTCGCGCTATGGAGTGCAATGGCAACCATCATCCTGGGATGGACCGCAACGCAGCGCGGACAAATCGACCAGGGCATCGAACAGATGCGCCAGGACATCACGGCCTTTAAAGCGACAGGATCAAATCTTTATGTGCCGTATTTTTTCGCCCTGTTGGCGGAGGCGTGCATGCAAGCAGGAAGAATGGAAGAAAGCCATGAGGCAATTGAGGCGGCGTTGGCGCTCGAGGAAAATGGCGAAGAACGCGTGACGCTGGCAGAAATCTATCGTGTCAAAGGCGAAACGCTCCTGCGTGGTGCAACCGATGACAAAGAAGCCGCAGCCGAGCAATACTTTCAAAAAGCGCTTGAGTTGGCGCGACAACAGTCGGCAAAATCCTGGGAACTGCGCGCGGCCATGAGCCTCGGTCGTTTGTGGCAGCAACAGAATAAAAAAGCCGAAGCGCGGCAATTGCTGTCGGAGGTTTACAATTGGTTCACCGAAGGATTTGACACGGCAGATTTGCAGGAAGCGAAGGCGTTGCTGGAGGAATGGGGGTGCTGAAGTTTAGCGGCGTGAGGCTAAACGCAAGCGCAAGCCTTCAATAGTCAAGGAGAGACGAAAGACCATCGAATCAAAGAATCGCGCAATGGATTGAAACGGGGAACGCTGGGGGCGCGGCTTGCTGTCGGCAGCAAGCGCGTAAGTCGTAAAAGTGTGGTCGGGGCAAAAAGTGTAGATTGCGCCCATGTTGTCAACATAGAGGCGGCTTGCTGCAAAAATATGACGCGCAGATGAATTCACCTCTGGGCAATAGAAATGCGGCAAGAAGGTTTGGCCGCAGGCTTCGCAGGCCAACGGCGTTTCCAAAGTATTGCCGTTGACTGCACCGGCAACAGTGGAGCGACATTTTGGGCAAGCGATTTTAGTGTTTATCGAATTCATGGTTTTGTTTTCAACAATAAGCGTATTTTGTCAATGGCAAAAAGTATATCACGTCTTGGAAGCGGCTCGCCGTAGTACTCCGCCCAAGCTTCGCGGAAGTCGCCGCTTTTGAGCGCGTTTTCAAGTTTTCTGAGTTGAGCGGTGATGTGAGCCGTGTTATCGGTTCGTTCACAATTTGCCCAAAACGTGTGGACATCGATATTCGGCAAATCCAGCAGCAGTGCAATGATGTCGCACAAATCGCGATCACGCAACGGCATCAGTTTGAGTATCAACAAATCTTCGGCGGAAACTGCCGGCGCGAGCAAGCCACCGGCCTCATCAATCGACACTTCCGCCGAGTCGGAAGAAATTGTGTAAGTTTGGTTGGAAGTCATATCCCACACGCGGTCAATCGCGATATGAATCTCAACCGTTTTATTGCCGATGCGCTTGCTCGCCTTCACGCCTTCAAACTGCGATTGGTCTTGATAGTCAAAGCCCATCTGTTTGAGAATCGTGACCAAATTGGGCTTGTCGAAACGGCTGCTGGCGAGATCGATATCATGCGTGTACCGCTTTCGCCGCGCAAACCCGCGCACGGCCAACCCACCGATCAGTCGCGGTTGAACGCCGAAGTCGCGGCACAGTTTCAAAAGTTGCTCGAGCGTTTGCTTGAGTTCGTTGTCAATGTCCATATAGTTGAGCAACTGAATGCCGTGCGGAGTTTGATGAAGTCGTTGCATCAGTGTAAAGGGGGGATCGACCGGCGCTAAAATAGACCTTGTAATTGTCCAACGTCCATCCTTCAGGCAACGGAATTTCGGCTTGCAAAATTTTTTGCCACTCTTCCGGCGTGATTTCGGCGATTTTCATGGCATAAGGAATTTCTTCCCAGGGGGCAAAATAAAATGACTGCACCATCCCGGTGGTAATGGTGTCGGAATTGATTTCCAACAGGCGGATTTCCGTCGTTTTATCGGGGTTGATCCAAATGATCTTTTCAAGATTCGGTTCGAGATCAAAATGTTCCTGAATCAAATTTTCAGCGACGCTGATGACGTTATGATTTTGCGACATGTTGGTTCACCAAAATTGGGGATTAGAAAATGATCACCGTGTCTTTATGCTACTCCAGTTTTTGACTGATTAAAAGCTACCATACTTTGTGCGAAAAAGCAAGTATATTATCGCATCGAAAATTTGGAAATGACGGGTGAGGAAATCGAAGCGTCCCGCGTGCGGGACGGCGCTGAACCATCCGAACATTGCCACGATTTTGCAGTTGACTTTCGCCTTTTCTTATGTTATCTTTTGGTCGTGACTGCAACGGAAAATGAAAATGCGCATGCCCATAACTCGACCGCAAATTAATTTTGACCGCCTTGAAACCCGCCCCAAACGCGTGACGCCGGCGGTGATTCATGCCGTTTGCCGGCGTATCATTGACAACGTCCGCCCCGAAAAGATCGTGCTTTTTGGTTCACAGGCTTTTGGCACAGCCAAGCGAGATAGTGATTTGGATTTGTTGGTTATTATTGACAGCCAAAACCCTTTAGCCTTGTTGCAAAAACGGGATCGCTATGTAGAAATTTTGCGTCTATTTCGCCATAAGGGATTCGGATTGGATGCCATTGTGGTGACAGATAAAGAAGTTCAGAAGTTAGTTGATGAAAACGAAGGCGAATGGGATTTAATTTTAGAAATCCTCAACGAGGGTAAAATACTTTATGAACAAAACGCCTGAGTTGAGTGAACATGTTCGCCGGCGAACGAAGGAGTGGTTTCGAAAAGCAGAACATGAGCTCAAATTTTTAGAGCACGCTCCTTTTGATGTTGAAGATCCACCTACTGATACCGCTTGCCGATTAGCTCATATGGCCGCAGAATACAGCCTCAAAGGCTATTTGATGCTGAATAAAAAGAAGATCCGAAAAATACATGAATTGGGCGATCTCCTTGATGATTGTATTGCCATTCGGCAGGACAAAACCTTTGAAGCTCTCCGCGATGATTGCGTTGTTTTGACAAAATACAAACTCGAGCTAACTTATCCTGATCATATCCCACAAGTAGTTTCTTTGGAAGAAGCAAAAGCAGCAATTGAAAAAGCTCGCCGAATTAAAAATTTTGTGTTGGAAAAGTCTAAAGAATTCGGGTATTGATTTTCTCCTCATGCCCATCAAACTCGATACCCTTAAGCATTCTTAGAAGTATTTCACCTGCCAGTCATGTTGACTGGACAAAAACCTCAGGAGGCTTTTGTATGACCCACAAAATCAAACTCACCGTCAACGGCGTCGCGCGTTCCACCGAAGTGTCACCGCGATTATTGCTGGTGCACTTGCTGCGCGAGACGCTCGGTTTGACGGGAACGAATGTTGGTTGCGATACCAGCTAGTGCGGCGCATGCACTGTTTGGTGGATGGCAACCCAAATCTAAAATTTCACTTGCGACGATAATCCGCAAGCAACAAATTAACCCGCGGCAACAGCCGCACATTTTGATTGAAAGGAGAAGGGTGTTATGAGATTCTCAATTTATGCTCTTTTGTTTGTTTTGGGACTCTCCTTGGCGCTGCTCTCCTGCGCCAGGCCCGAAGAATGGGATGTGGCAGCGGTTCGCAAGGCTATTGAGGAGACGAACGCCAAATTTGCCGAGGCGTTCAATCGTGGCGACGCCGCCGCCGTAGCCGCATTGTACACAGACGATGCGACCATGCTACCGCCGAACGACGAGGCGGTTCAAGGAAAGCAAAAGATCCAAGAATTTGGGGACGGCCTCGTGAAAATGGGGGCGAAGGGTTTAACGTTGACCACGGTAAGCGTAGGTGGCAATGGTGACACGGCTTACGAAATCGGCAAGTATACCATCACCATCCAACCCGAAGGCCAAGCGGCCATGCTGGACACAGGCAAATATGTCGTGGTCTGGAAAAAGCAAGCCGACGGCGCCTGGAGATTGCACGCCGATATTTGGAACAGCGATCTGCCGATGCCGGGGCAGTAGATTTCAAAGTAGCAGTGGCAGTAGCAGTCCCCCACTGGTCGGGAGCATTGCTACTGCTATTGCCACTTTGGTGAAATTCTAACCAATCAACCGGATCAAAATTCTGAGGAGGCGATGGCATGACCCACAAACTAAAACTCACCGTCAACGGCGTCGCGCGAGCCGCAGAGGTGCAGCCGCGTTTGCTGCTGGCGCACTTTCTGCGCGAGACGCTCGGCTTGACGGGAACCAACATCGGCTGTGACACGAGCCAGTGCGGCGCGTGTACGGTGCTGATGGATGGCAAAGCCGTGAAGTCTTGCACCGTGCTCGCGGTGCAGGCGAACGCGAGCAAGATCACCACGATCGAAGGTCTCGCGCAAAACGGCAATTTGCACGCGCTGCAAAATGCGTTTTGGGAGAAGCACGGCTTGCAATGCGGCTTCTGCACGCCCGGCATGATTATGTGCGCGCACGATCTGTTGCAGCACAATCCTCATCCCACCGAAGCGGAGATTCGCTACGGCTTGGAAGGTAACCTGTGCCGCTGCACCGGCTACCAGAATATCGTCACGGCGATCCAATATGCCGCGGCAGCAATGATGAAAGGAGGCGTATAATGGCTAAGTATGTCGGCGCCAGCATCAAACGGCGCGAAGATCCTCGCTTCATTCAGGGCAAGGGCAGTTACGTTGCCAATCTCCAATTGCCCAATATGGCCTA
>Ga0247727_10020728_pt1 | contig 10012 bp, 12 predicted proteins | sample WisWelCaveWW1625_FD_202498 | JGI IMG/M metagenome (GOLD analysis project Ga0247727, IMG submission 202498) | Biofilm microbial communities from Wishing Well Cave, Virginia, United States - WW16-25 | ecosystem: Environmental > Aquatic > Deep subsurface > Groundwater > Cave microbial mat | place...
CTTTTGATGCGCTGGGAGCGATTACCAGAGGCATGGAGTGCTTTTGCTGTGTTGGGATTAGTATTTATGTGGCTGCAAATTTTATTAGGATAGGTTCATTCATTCAGACTTAACCCTCTTTTATATGGCAGCAAGTGTTTAAAAATTAAATAGTTATAATTGCTACGCAGCTTTGAGACTGATATAATTCCGCAACAGCCTGTGCGAAATTTTCTGAATTCCTCGGGCTTCCCGACCAAGCTGCATTGATCATTATCCCCAATATAGGGTATAATGAAGAATTGGAGATAGCGTTATGGAAATAAAGCCGATTATGTGGGTTGGTTCCTCTAAGGGTGATCTTAGATCTCTGGGAGATGGGGCTAGACACGAAATAGGGCATGCCCTGTTCCGAGCCCAGATGGGTGGGAAAAGCAATAAAGCCAAACCTTTTAAAGGGTTCGGTAGCGCGGCTGTTTTGGAGATAGTCGAGTATAGTGTAGGCGGAACTTATCGAGCTGTTTATACGGTAAGATTTAAAGAGGTTATCGCTGTGTTGCATGTCTTTCATAAGAAATCAACTCAGGGGATAAAAACGCCTAAACAGGACGTAGAGCTAATTAAAAATCGACTTAGGCTTGCAGAGAAAAAGTATGAGGCTTGGCTGCTTAATAAAGAGGGGGATTTATGAAAAAACAAAAAACTCACGAAGAAGAAATGGCCGATACTAGAGTAGAAATAGGCGGTGGAAGTATCTATGAACAGCTGGGCTATAAAGACTATAAAGAGATGGAAACAAAATCCACTCTAGTCATGGAAATAAGCAGTGCAATTAAAAATAAAAAACTGACCCAAACTGATGCTGCTGAAATCCTTGGAATCTCCCAACCCAAACTGTCTGGGCTATTGAACGGACATTTTAGAGGCTATTCAGTTGAGCGTTTGATACATTTTCTTAATGAACTCGGAAAAGATGTCGATATTGTAGTGAAGGCGAAGCCACGCAATCGCAGGGCTCGAGTCAACGTTTACCACTCCAGTGGTGCAAATCGCCCCACCACACGAATGGTAGCTAAAGGAATGTAAGGTTTTCTTTTCTGACAACAGCGCTTTCAATGCCTCTGCAAGTAACAGAGGTGGCCCTTTCTTGCGCATTCGGCTGAAGAGGAGATTTAAGCCTTAACGGAGTTTTCTGCTTCATTGCTCCCTAAATCCCTATCTTAAAGAAAATTGACTTTTTCACCTTCTGATTGGCATTGTGGAACGCTTGCAATTTGAGGAAGGTTGTATGAATCTTGAAGAGGGGACCCAAGACATTCCTGCCGAATTGAGCTTATCAGCGGAAGGGCATGTTTATTTCAATCGAGATATGCAGCCGAGCGAACGGCTGCTTCCGGCTGAGTTCGCCAAAATCCAGGAACTTTTTGCTAAAGATACGGCTACCGGCCTTCTGCATCTAGGACTTTGCGATAGACTGGGTGAATGGGGTTTTGCAACGGTCTCTCTATGTACCAATTTTAATCACGCCCGATCAGGATTGGAGATTTTGCGTCACGACGCGCGTGATGATTTCGCTCACCCTTCCGCGATCGATCTGGCCGTTCCACCAGATCAGCTGTTGCTCTACTGCTTGCTGGATGAACATCTCATAACCATAGACGAGACGGCAGCCGCGCTTTTGAGCTTTGCTTAAAAATGGGGTGAGCTTAGGCACGTAAACGATGTCCATCGCAATGATGTTTGATTGAATCCAATCTTCGGGAAGCCACTCTGTCTCTGGCAAGCAGTTGATTAGGACGTCGTAGTTCAAATCGCGCAGCTCTTCTAAAGCGCCGCTTCTGAGCCCAAAGCGTTTGGCGAGCTCTTCAGCTTTATCTAGCGTGCGATTGAGAATCGTGACGCGTGCTCCGCGCTTGATAGCTTCCGCCACAATCGACTTCGCGGCACCGCCAGCTCCTAGTAGGAGCAGCTGTTTATTTTGGACTGGAATATGGCGCTCAAGGCTATCGAGTGCGCCAATCCCGTCGGTGTTGAAGCCGACAAAGTAGCCATTTTGATGCAGAAGTGTATTCGCAGCGCGTATGGCGCTAACAGCTGGAGATAGTTCTGCCAGATGGGGTACAACCGCTTCTTTGAGCGGCATCGTGACGCTGAGACCATGAAAACCAAGCGTTGCAAGCTTTTCAAGCGCTGCTGCTACTTCCTCTTTTGCTACACGCAGCTTGAGGTAGACAGCGTTAAGCTTTAGCTCGCGAAAGACGGCGTTGTGGATGAGATGGCCCAAACTTTGATCGACAGGGTCGCCAAGCAGGGCAAACACGGCCGTATTAGGCGTCAACTGTTTAAAGTGATAGGTGGTTTGCAGCTCTTGAGCTGTGAGCTGACCTGGCGCAACGGCCTGAAGCTCGCTTGGCGCGCAATAGGTGAGAGCGCAGCCCGCCACTGGCGCTAAAATGCGCGTCGCCCTCCCCTCTTCACCCATGCAGATCCCAATCACGCCTTCTTGAGCATGCTGGCGCACAAACGCAAGCATGCGCAGCGCATCTATAGTCGACTGTGCAAACGTGGCGATCTTGTAAATGTGAGTATAGGGGTTGCGCATTTGCGCTAGAACTTGCTCTAGATTTTCTGGAGTGGATGTAAAATTGTGATGGGAGGAGAGAAACACAACATTTGGAAACTGCTCAAACAGCGCCTTGCGATACTCCAAAGGCACATCGGACTCGAGATCGACGTAGGCAGGGCCGCAAGCGCACACTTTTTCTAGAAGTGCTAGACGCTCAGGCTCTGTTCCTGCAAAATCGCCTCCCTGATCGCGTCTGCGCAGTGTGAGCATGACAGGCAAGGAGCAGCGCTGGATAAATACTGCGACATGATCGAGCTCGCTCAAATGCATGCGATCCAAGCGCACCTCGACGCCATCTACGAAGCTGTGTAAGTGTTTGAACTCTGTTTCGAGCTGTGAGAATGTGGGGCCACAAAGAGAAACAAAGAGCATAAGGGATTCTTTTGTCTTTTTTGAACGGACCTGAATATACTGCAACTGATTATACAAGTGAAGACGCGATGAGCGAGATCCAATTGAAGATCGGTGGTGAATTTGCCACGCACCAATTGCTTTCCTTTGCATTTATCTTTAATTCAGACTGTATTTATGAGCTGAAAAATTTAGCTCCCCGTTTTGCACTGTTCTGCGATGATGTGGTCGAAAAACAGATCGGTGAGCGTTTTCTCTCGTTTCTAAAAGAGCACGGACTCGATGTCATGCTTTTCACTTTCCCAGCAGGTGAAGCATCTAAGTCGCGCGCGGTGAAGGCTGAACTTGAGGATCGTTTGCTCGAGCGCCGCTTTGGACGCGACGCCTGCTTCATCGCGCTAGGCGGCGGTGTGACCACTGATCTCGTGGGATTCCTCGCTGCCACCTACTTGCGCGGGGTGGCCCTCGTGTGCATCCCCACAACACTGCTCGGCATGGTCGACGCCAGCATCGGTGGCAAAACCGCTGTGAATACACCATTTGGTAAAAACTTGATCGGCGCTTTTTATCTACCCCAGAAAATTTTCATCGACCTTTCGCTGCTGCGCACCTTGCCAGAGCAGGAGTGGCGCAACGGTTTTGCCGAGGTGATCAAATACGCTATCACGCGCTCGGCTACTCTTTTCAAAGCGCTCGAAAAAAGTGAGCACCGCGATCCCCTCTTCCTCGACTTGGCAATTGCTGAGTCTATCAGGATTAAAGCTGAGGTCGTCGAAACCGACTTTGAGGAAAAGGCAGGCCTGCGCCGCATCCTCAACTTTGGACACACCATCGCACACGCTATCGAACAGCTAGAAAATTACAAACTCCCTCACGGCGAAGCGGTAGCCATTGGATTGCTAGTTGAAAGCTATCTCAGTCTTAAGCTAAAAACATTGCCCGGAGGTGATTTTACAGCAATCTCAAATCTTGTGCGCTCGTTTGGATTCAAGTTAGAGCTCTCTGCGCATGTCACACGCGCTAAAATGCTTGAGGCGATGTCGCGGGACAAAAAAGCGGAAGGCGCCATTCCCCGCTTTGTACAGCTGAGGCGCATTGGTGAAGTGCTTGCCTTTGATGGGGCGTATTGCTCAGCAGTGGATGCAGCGACTTTAGATGAAACGCTCGCATGGATGCTGGCAGAATTTGGAGTTAGGGCATGAGCAGCTATCGCATTCGCCCCTCTAAACTGCAAGGATTGATCTTCATCCCACCCTCTAAATCCCACACTCTGCGCGCTATCTTGTTTGCCCTACTAGCCAAAGGGCGATCGGAGATCCGCCACTACCTCCATTCCCCTGATGCAACTGCCATGATCTACGCCATCCGCTGCCTTGGAGCGGTAGTTGACATCCAGCAAGATCGCCTGCTGATCGATGGGGTCGATCTGAAGCTCAAACCCTCTGACGATATCATCAACGCGGGAAATTCAGGCATCGTGCTGCGCTTCATCGGCGCACTCGCTGCGCTTTTGCCCACTTATACGATCATCACAGGCGATCACTCCATCCGCCACAATCGCCCTGTGCGTCCGTTGCTCGAAGGGCTCAAACAACTCGGCGCTTTTGCAGAATCGATGCGCCAAGATGGCTACGCACCCATCATCATTCGCGGTCCCCTCCAGCCAGGTACCGCCACTCTCGATGGGCAAGACTCCCAGCCCGTCTCTGGCCTTTTGATCGCTTGCTCCTTCCTTCCTGGACCCACCACACTGAATGTCCAAAATCCTGGAGAAAAGCCCTGGATCGACCTCACGCTTTTCTGGCTGCGCCGCTTTGGGATCGAGATCACACATCAAGACTACACCCGATACCACATTCCTGGAAACGCACGCCTAGACGCATTTTCGCTCGCCATCCCCGGTGATTTCAGCTCCGCTGCTTTCCCAATCGCCGCAGCGCTGGTCACGGATTCAGAACTGACCATCCAAAACATCGACATGCAGGATTGCCAAGGGGATAAAGAGCTCATCCCCGCCCTACAGCGCATGGGAGCACGCCTCGAGATCGACGCAAGTAGTCATACGCTCATCGTGCGCAAAGGCAGCCAGCTTCAAGGGATTCAGCTCGATATCAACAACTACATCGACGCGCTTCCCATTCTGGCCGTGATTGCCTGCTACGCGCAAGGCACGACGCTGATCACAGGCGCTGCCATTGCACGTCAAAAAGAATCGGACCGCATCCATGCGATTGCCACCGAGCTTAAAAAGATGGGCGCACGCCTCGAAGAGCGTCCAGACGGCCTCCTGATCCACAACAGCCCCTTAAAAGGCGCTACACTCGCCTCTCACCACGACCATCGCATCGCCATGGCCACTGCCGTCGCCGCGCTCGGCGCCATCGGTGAGAGCCGTATCGACGGCATCGAATGCATCGCCAAAACCTATCCCACCTTTGCCACCGACTTCCAAGCCATCAAAGCCCAACTTGAAGTGGTGCATAAATAGAATCAAAAAAAAATAACCAGAGCTAAAGTTAAGCCGTCAATCCAAAATAATCACTCGTTGCCCCAAAGCAGAAATGTCAAGCTCCGTGAAGTAACAAGGTTTCTGTATCTACGCAATTGCTCCTTCGGAGCACTCCCGCCTTCGAGTTTTATGCGCAGACACATAAAGTGGGGAGGGATGCTGCTTGCGCATAAAACTCTCAGTTGGACTTTTGTATTTGTGAATAATTGTCCGACGAGCAATGGCTTTAGTTTCCAATCTAACGAATTGGGAGTTCCTCCTTCTAGAGAGACCCCCCAATTCATCAGAAAGGATCAATCTGGTCAAGCGGTCTACTCTCCGGGCATTCCGCAAGCTGGACAACGGTCACTCCATGTATCGCTGAACCACCATCGTGTGCCACATTCGCGGTCAGGACATATAAAATAGTAATCGTCTTTGCTGCGGCAGGAAAGATAATATCCCATCTGGTCGGTAGCCAGGGTTGGTAGCAAAATTGTAGAATAGCCGCTACAAAGCACAAGTCCCTCATTAGTAGGATAGATTTTTTCTGCTTTTAGATATAACCTCTCCCCATCATAATGTTGGATAGATTCCACTTGTTTTGTGACAATTTGCATTATGAGAGGGGCAGCGCTTGCTTTGCTTGGCGTACGCAGGCTGTCGTTGCCATTAACTACTGTGCATAAAATAGAAAAAATAAATGCAGGTAAAGATGTGTTGATCATGAGTCCTCCCTCATTTCTCAAAAAAAATGTTTTTTCGATACTATTTGGACTTCTTTTTTTAGTCATCACTTTTTCTGCTGTTGCGTGCAGTAGCAAGAAGCAACCGCTCCTTAGCGCTTGTTTGACAGCTGAAGAAAAAGCAGATCTAGAATACTTTTTAAGGCTTCTTATTTTTGAAAACTATGGAGCTTTTGTGCTGTTTGGCAGCAAACCGCTCTGTGAAATGAACTTTAGTGATACAGAATCTACTGCTGCTGAACTTCCCTTTCAAACATGGTATGCTTCGTTACCTGACGACAGGCGAAGAGAACTAGAAGCTAAGACAAAAAGGAAAACACAAGCAGAACCAGAGCTAGAGCGTAATCTTTATCGTGGCTGGCTCGCTTGGGAAAAGGTGCGAAAAACTTTTGAAATGAAGCACTACATCCTAAGAGTTGATCCCCTGCGCGGACAGGGTCATTATGCAGTGATTTTAGCAAATATCCAACAAACTGCGCTTGTCTTGGCCGAAAATCAAGAAATCTTTCAAAATGCTGCTGGGATGCAGTTTCACCCTCTTCAGGTTGTGTTTGAACTGCAAAATCCAGAATCAATTTTTTGGAAAAAAATTTTTTCTCTTCCAAATCATTTAGCTAAAGGGCTTCTTTTTGGATTTGGGCTAAGAAACTCAATATTTGGTAATTGGCACTTTTCATACTCGAACGCAAAAGTTTCTTCAGAGCTAGGAGAGCATATTGTTGAATATCTAAAAGGCGTACCGTCTGCCGTATCTACGAATTCAGTGAAATTTGGTAAGGGATCCCCATCAAATTTTACAATTCCTCTATTTGGTACCATCCCAGGAGATGATATGGTAGACAAATACACAAAAGAAAAGAGCAAGATAGAAAAAATTTATCGTGGACAGGATCTAGTCGAAGTCACTCTTCAACGCCTCGCAAGCTATTAACCCGAGCCTCAAAAAGGTGACAATTTATTTGCTGCGGCTTTGCCTCGCGGCGCATCTTGTCACCTATTTGGGGCTTGGGGTAATAAATAGATATGAACTACATCCTGTTCGGCTTTAAGTGCTGTGGCAAAACAACGCTGGGAAAGCGCGTGGCAGATGCGCTGGGTATGCGCTTTGTCGACACTGACGATCTGATTACGGCTTTGTATCAGCAGGAAACCGGTGCGCAGATGACGTGTCGTGAAATTGCGCTCAAGGCGGGTGCAGAGAGATTTCGAGAGCTGGAAGCTTGTGCGATCGCGCAATTGCAAGATGTACAAGGTGCCATCATCGCCGTAGGTGGTGGAGCTGTGTTGTTTGCCGGCAACCTCACTAAGCTTGCAGCCATTGGCCAACTCATCTATCTTGATCTGGATAGAGCAACGCTTAAACAGCGGATCCTAGCGGGGCCCCTCCCCTCTTACCTGGATCCTGAGGATGTGGAGGGATCATTTCAGAAGATGTATGAGGTGCGTAAAGAGATGTATGAGCGCATACCAGCCGCCAAAATCAGTCTAACTGGCCAAAGCGCGGATCAAAGCGTAGATGAACTTTGCAAACTAATGAGAGGTTCCACCTATGGCAAGTAATTCGTTTGGCCGCATTTTTCGCTTCACGACGTGGGGAGAGTCCCATGGACCTGCCATCGGGGTGGTAATCGATGGGTGTCCAGCTGGCCTCGAGATTAGCGCAGCGGAGATCAACGCAGAACTTGCACGCCGTCAAGGGGGCAAAAGCCCTTACGTCACGCCGCGCAAGGAGAGCGATGAGGTTGAACTGCTCTCAGGGGTGTTTGAAGGCAAAACCACCGGCGCGCCCATCTCGCTGCTCATTCGCAACCAAAACGTCGACTCGAGCAAGTATGAGCCGATGCGCGAGCTGATGCGCCCTGGCCATGCTAATTTCACCTACCTTGAAAAATACGGGATCTTCGACTACCGCGGCGGAGGCAGATCGTCAGCGCGTGAGACCGCTTGCCGCGTCGCAGCTGGCGCGATTGCGCGCAAATTCTTGCGCGCGCATGGGATCGAAATCCTGGCTTACATCCGCGAAATCGGTGGCATCGCCATCCCAGAGCCCGATCTCTCCTCGCCAGTTGAGCTGCAAAAGAAGATCGACGCAAGTCTGATTTTTTGCCCTCATGCGCAAACGAGCGACGCCATCATGCAAAAACTGGAAGAAGTAAAAAAAGCGGGCGATTCTTTAGGAGGTGTGATTGAGGCGGTCGCATTTTCCGTACCCGTAGGACTGGGAGATCCCGTCTATGAAAAGCTCGAAGCGAATTTGGCTGCAGCGATGCTCTCGATCCACGCCACAAAAGGTTTTGAGATCGGCTCAGGCTTTGCCGCAGCGCGGATGCGCGGATCCCAGCACAACGATACATTCACAGTAGATGAGAAGGGCAAAATCTGCACGGAGACCAACTTCGCTGGAGGCACACTCGGCGGCATCAGCACCGGCATGCCGCTGATCTTCCGCACCGCTTTCAAACCCACGTCCAGTATCCAGCGCTCCCAAAAAACTGTCGACACGCAAGGCACGGAGCGAGAGTTTAAGCTCCCCGAAGGCTCGCGCCATGACCCCTGCGTCACCATCCGCGCCGTTCCCATCGTCGAAGCGATGACCGCGCTCGTCCTGGCCGACGCCCTGCTTACGCAGCGCTGCGCTAGATATTGAGGTTGGTGAATTTGACGATCTTGCGGAACTCTTCGGGAAGTGGAATGGAAAAGTTCATCCGCTTGCCGGAGGTGGGATGGGTGAACTTGAGGCTTTGAGCGTGTAGGAATAGGCGCTTGCCCGATGCGGTTTGGGCGCCGTATTTCTCGTCGCCGAGGATAGGAATGCCCGCTTCGCTGCAGTGCACGCGCAGTTGGTTCTTGCGTCCTGTAAGCGGCCTAAGGCGCAGTAAGGTAAAGCGCTTGTTTCCGGCCACCTCTTCATACTGCGTCACGGCGAGTTTTCCACTCTCTGAACTTTTTACAAAGAACATCGCATCCTCTTGCAAAAAGCTCTCCCATGTGCCTTTTGGCGACTCTGGTTTGCCTTCGACAATAGCGTAATAGAGTTTCTCGATCCCATGCTGCGCAAATTGCTCTTTGAGGTGGTCGCGCGATCGTTCATGATAAGTGAAGACCATCACGCCCGAGGTATCGCGATCGAGTCGATGTACAGGAAAGACGCGCTTGCCGCGCGATCTGCGCTTGAGGATCTCGTGCACGGTGCGATTTTTCTTAAATTCTGTAGCGACGCTAAGGAGTCCAGCTGGCTTGATAAGCACGACTACATCTTCATCTTCGTAGAGCACCTGGATCTCTTCTGCCAAATGCAAAGCCTTAGGCGCAACCGTCACACTCTGAGCGGCAAGCAGGGCGCGATCCGTGCGCGTCACGACGGCGCCATCTACGGCAATGCGTCCCCCCTTGATCCAAGAGCGCAGGGTCGACTTGGAGCAATCAGGATAGGCCTCTTGCAGCAAATCGATGAGGGCTGGAGGTTGATTTGGGACTGTTAACTTCATATTTTAAAAAAACTCTTTAGATAGAGGGATTTTAACAGATTCATGGCTTCTTGTCGCTGGGGAAGCTATCTCACTATGCATTTTTGAAGGTTTCATAGCTAAAAATGGTCGTTTTTGAATAACAGTATAGGTTCAAAATGTGTCGTCGTGTATAAATCTGATCTTTAAAGAGCCAGTTGCAAAACTCGCCTGCCCTGGAAAAACCGATGATTTTGAGGCAGAGGCATTCCGATATGACGAGACATACCCGGGTAGGGTAGGCGAGGAGTGGAGGGATGTCAGCCATGCTCAGCATGGCGATCTGTCGCAAAAGGGTGGTTTTAACAGGGCAATG
>Ga0247727_10020729_pt1 | contig 10012 bp, 6 predicted proteins | sample WisWelCaveWW1625_FD_202498 | JGI IMG/M metagenome (GOLD analysis project Ga0247727, IMG submission 202498) | Biofilm microbial communities from Wishing Well Cave, Virginia, United States - WW16-25 | ecosystem: Environmental > Aquatic > Deep subsurface > Groundwater > Cave microbial mat | place...
TATCTGACTCGGGCAACTACGCGTATGTTGCTGCCCGTGAGGACAACGGACTCGAAATCGTCGATGTCTCGAATCCCGCGAGCCCGATACATGCAGGAGTACTCTTTGACAACGGGGAAACGGCGCTCAACGGTGCCCGCGCTATCGATATCGAAGGGTCCTTTGCCTATATCGCGTCGTATCTCGACAACGGGGTGGAGGTCGTTGACATCTCCAACCCATCCTTACCCGTTCACGCCGGTGCGATCTTCGACAATGCCACGACAGCCTTGGGGGCAGCCTGGTCGATTGATGTCGTGGGTCAGCGGGCCTATGTCACTGCCAACGCGGATGACGGCGTTGAAGTGCTGGATGTTTCCAACCCTGCAAGTCCAACACATGTTGGAGCGATCTTCGACAGCCCGACGACGGCTCTGGCGGCTGCACGATCTGTCCGTGTGAATGGCACCTACGCATATGTTGCCTCGTTCCAGGACCACGGGATGGAAGTGCTTGATATCTCAGGCACGGTTGCAGGTGAAGCTCCTGTTGTTAGTGACATTCCCAACCAGACAATCACTCTCGGCGGACGCTTCCGGAACATTCGTGCCGATGATTACGTTGCCGATCCCGACAATCTTGACAGTGAGATTGTCTGGACATGGTTTGGTAACAGCAACCTCACCGTTCAATGGAATCAGACGAGGAGGGCAATCCGCGTTACACCACCGCAAGGATGGACAGGAAGCGAGACGGTGACGTTCACGGCAACCGACCCGGACGGTTTTTCGGACAGCGACGCTGCAACGTTCACGGTGACATCCTCGGTTTCAGGATTACTCTCTCAAGAACGCGACGATGAGGAATTCACTGATGATGTCGGGAACAGCAGGGAACTGGACGACGCAGAGTATCCCGTGACATCGATACTTTTGGGGAATTACCCAAACCCGTTTAATCCGACGACAACCATCAGCTTTTCCGTCCCGCCTAGCGGGACGAGATCTCGTCCCGACGGAAGTCGGGACGGACAGCTCTCAGCGGTCAGCTTCGTTGAGCTGAGAGTGTTTGATGTTCTCGGTCGTGAAGTAGCAACGCTCGTGAACGAACAGCTCTCGCCGCGAAGATATGTGAGGGAATTCAATGCCGGGAATTTGTCGAGCGGCGTGTATTTCTATCGGTTTCAAGCGGGGAGCTACACTGAGTTGAAGAAGCTTGTGGTAACAAAATGAGGCGTGACTATTTGATTTGATGAGATTGGCTGCTTATCATCAAATCACCAAATCAAGAAATCGGTAAATCAGTAATTCTCCCTATCCACTCTTCGTGAATCTTTCGTCCATCGTTGAACTTGTGCTTGGCGTTACGCTCCTCGTCCTTGGCCGGAAGCTCTTCTGGCTGATGGTTGCCGTCGCGGGCTTTGCCGTCGGTTGGATCCTCGCGCCTCAATTCTTTCCAGACGGTCAGGAGCACGTGCCACTGATTGCAGGCATAGTGCTCGGGCTCCTCGGCGCTTTGGCGGGGGTATTTGCCCAGAAGGTCGCGGTATTGCTGGGTGGTTTTCTTGCCGGTGGATATGTCTTGATGTTGCTCTCCCGCGGCGCTCTCGCCATTCCCGAATGGATTCCGTTTGTCGCCGGTGGTATCCTCGGAGCGCTTTTCATGAAGTGGATGTTTGAGTGGACTCTCATCCTGTTGACCTCCCTTCTGGGGGCTCTGTTGATCGTGTCGGGCCTGGGGGTTGAAACTGAATGGCATGTTTGGTCAGTAGCGATTCTTTCAGTTGTCGGGGTTGTGATACAAGCAAAAATGAAGGGGAAGAAGAAGGGATAGTGTGTAACAATCTCATGTTATTGAATAAACATTCTACCATTTTCAACAAACGACTGTCGAGGTATGATGGTACGTCACGCCGCTCAATGTGCGCTTCTTGTGTTTGTTCTTTTTGAATCTTCTGCCATCGTGCAAGGAGGTGTCGGGGAAGGTCCTCCCTGGATGGAGGAGTCGACGAAGAAGATGATCGGAGAGATTGTCAGCATTCACGGTGAGGACCAACGGGTTCGCGCTGAACGGGGAGCGAAGCAGGTTGCCGCTCTCTGGAGGGAGAATGATGGGGATGCCGCCACGTTTGAGGATTTTGTGAGAAGGAACTTCGCCGGCGACCCCGCTTCTCACGATACGATGTTTGCCCGGTTCGAGCGGATACTCGAAGTTCTTGGCGGACACATGCAGGAGATCAGCCGGGAGTTCAGGAACCAGATGGACCTCGAGATTGGACCAATTGAGCCATACGACGAGGTCTTTGCCGCCTATGACGCCTCGGCCCATATCACGGATGATTTCTTTGATAACAAGCTTGCCTTTACTGTACTCCTGAATTTTCCACTCACAACACTGGAGCAAAGACTTGCTGAAGGTGAACAGTGGAGCCGGAGAGAATGGGCGGAAGTCCGCCTCGCCCAGCGTTTTTCAAAACGGATACCATCCGAGGTCAATTTGGCGCTCTCGCAGGCAAGTGCAGAAGCCGACCAGTACATCGCCGAGTACAATATCTGGATGCATCACCTGATCGATACCGATGGCAAGCGGCTCTTTCCGCCGAAGCTCAGATTGTTGTCCCACTGGAATCTGCGGGATGAGATCAAGGCAAGTTACAGTCTGGTCGACAAGCAAGAGGCGATAGCCAAGCAGCGGACAATTCAGAAAGTGATGGAACGGATTGTAACGCAGACCATTCCGGAGATTGTAGTGAACAATCCTCATGTTGACTGGAATCCCGTGACGAATGAAGTGAAGTTGGCAACTTCAACGGATAGTGATGTTCCTTCTCCATCTGACATGAAAGTGATCAATGCTCCCGAGCCGGATACGCGCTATCGGGTCTTGCTGAACACCTTTCTTGCATCGAAGAAGGCCGATCCGTATTCCCCAACGGCGCCCACCCTGATTGCTCGGAGGTTTGATGAGGGGCGGGAAATTCCTGAGGCGCGGGTGAGGGCAATGCTTGAAGAAGTCCTCTCTTCACCACTTGTTCCAAAGGTGGCGAAGCTGATTGAAATGCGACTTGGCCGTCCGCTCGAGCCCTTTGACGTCTGGTACAATGGATTCAGGCCAAGAGGCGCGTACACGGAAGAAGAGCTCGACAAGATTGTTTCTTCGAGATATCCCACCGCGGAGGCCTACTGGAAGAACATTCCCTCCTTGCTCCGGGGACTTGGGTTCACGGCCGAGCGTGCAGAGTATCTGGCAAGCCACATTGTTGTCGACCCGGCGCGCGGCTCCGGACATGCCATGGGTGCAGCGATGAGGTCTGAAAAAGCCCATCTCAGAACACGAGTGGAGAAGACCGGAATGAACTACAAAGGATTCAACATCGCAGTGCATGAAATGGGGCACAATGTCGAGCAGGTCTTTTCACTCAACAACATCGACCACACTCTGCTGCAGGGTGTGCCGAACACCGCATTCACCGAAGCTCTGGCGTTTGTGTTCCAGGCGCACGACCTGGAGCTGCTCGGACTCTCGTCTCCTGATTCCAGGAACACGGCGTTGCAGGCGCTGAACGATTTCTGGGGAACATACGAGATTGCCGGCGTTGCCCTCGTCGATATGGCCGTGTGGCACTGGATGTATGATCATCCTCAGGCAACCCCGGCAGAGCTGAAGGAAGCGACCATCAGGATTTCGAAGGAAATCTGGAACAGGTACTTTGCGCCGGTGTTCGGGAAAACCGATGTTGTCCTTCTCGGCATCTACTCTCACATGATTCATTCTTTTCTTTATCTGCCTGATTATCCAATCGGACATCTCATCGCTCATCAGATTGAGGAGCAGATGCGCAAAGCCGGCAGCATTGGCTCGGAGTTCGAACGGATGGCCACGTATGGCTCGGTCGCTCCGGATCTTTGGATGAAGCATGCCACTGGCGCACCTGTTGGAGCGGGAGCTCTCATTGAGTCCGCTGAACGGGCTCTGAAGGTGCTCGGAGAACGATAGATGAGGCGGCGCGCGTTCGTTTCTTTTCTTCAACCTACCGCGGAGCCTCCGGGAGGCCGGCAATGACCTCGTGGGTGATGTGCCTGATCATCGCCAATGCCATTGTGTACCTCCTCAGTATGCTGCAACCTGCAGTTCGAGAGGCGTTCGCCTTTGTCCCTGCACATATTCTCGAGCAACCCTGGACGCTCATTACGTACATGTTTCTCCATGCAAAGGGTTTCGGGCACATTGTGTTTAACATGCTTGGCCTTCTTTTTTTTGGACCACGGCTTGAGGCGTTTCTCGGCGGGAAGCGTTTCCTGTTTCTGTATTTCTTCAGCGGGCTTGTTGCGGCATTGACTTCCTGTGTCCTGTCTCCTCAGAGTTCCATCATCGGAGCATCCGGTGCCGTGTACGGGGTGTTTCTTGGTTTCGCACGCATGTGGCCGAGAGAGATTATCAGGATTTGGGGTGTGTTCCCTATCGAAGCGAGATGGATGGCCGTTCTCATGACTGCCCTCTCACTCTTCGGCGGACTCGGGATGACTGGTGGCAATATAGCTCATTTTGCTCACCTCGGAGGTTTCATCGGCGCGTACATCTATCTCCGGTTCCTTGAACGCTCACTCGCTCAATCTTCACAGCGGAAAGAAACCCGTGTGCAGATCTCAAAAGGGGATCTTGCGCGATGGTCAGGAATCGACCGCGCCAGACTTCATGAGGTCAATCGCGAGGAATACGATAGGATTCGCCAGAAGCTCGATCAACAGGCCGGGACCATTACCGAGGGGGAACGCCAATTCCTGGACAGGTTTAGCCAGACGGGGAGATAGCAGGTTGCTGAAGAATGTGATTGCGGAGGACCAACGTCACCCTGAGCAACTCATGGGATCTTCGCCAGTGGAGTCTGCGCCGGAGGCACATCAGCCCTATGCTGCGAAGGGTGTCAAACGCATCAAATGACGCGCTTCCCCGACAGAGTCGGGGCTCAGCCTGCCCGCCACACTAAGTACCTGGACGGTCAGGCGGACGTGACGTATTTTTGGTCTTTTATCAACCGTTGTGCTGCTTGTCGGTCGAGAATCCGACATATTAATGTAGTTCCACTTGATATCGTTGACCGAACTTCGTAGTATTATTCCCGTTGCTGATAAGCGATTATCCTCCCCGTATCTATTGTAACCTGCTTCTCAAAACCATCACATGTTGAGGTGCATCATGATCCATCGTCGCTCCATCTGGTTGTTCGGCATGATTTCTCTTGTTGTAGTCGGTTCCGGTCTCTGGATCGGGTGCGGTGAACAGGAGCAAGCGCCTGTTGCTCCATTTGACCAACAGCAGGTAATCCTTGACAGGTCAAATCCTGGGATCAAGGCCGCCATGGAGGTTCAGGACAAGCACACAGCGACGCTCATGGCCATGCCAGAGGTGGTCGGCACTGCCACTGGTGTTCTCGATGATGGAACGCCCGCCATTCTCGTGTTCCTGAAGACGGAAATCGAACCGTCGCTCCTTACCAAGGGAACGATTATTCCTTCTGAGCTTGAAGGTGTTCCGGTCGTGGTTCAGGTGACTGGCGAGTTGCGTGCAATGAAAGGTGGGGGCGGTGTCAGCCATACGGCAAAGCAAACCCCGCCGATTCAGCTCGGAACATCGGGCGGATGGAGATATGACCTTGCCAACGGTTTCTGTTGCGGCGGCACCATTGGGTCGCTTATTCTGAAGGCTGGAAGCCAGTACGTGTTGAGCAACTACCACGTGCTGTGGGGAGATATTGTTTCCGGTGGAAACGGCCGTGTCGCCGTCGCCGGCGATCCCGTGATTCAACCCGGACTGATCGACGTTGGATGCAATGCGGCGACAGCCCAGGATGTTGCCACGCTGTCGGGCTCCGGGAGCCTCCCGTCGGCGAACGTGGACGCCGGCTATGCATTGGTCATCCCCGGAATGGTGAAAACCGACGGCTCTATTCTTGAAGTCGGAGTTCTCACGTCAGCCACATCGACCCCTTTCGTCGGCCAGCTCGTCAAGAAGAGCGGTCGCACTACGGGTCTTACCCGCAGCAGCGTTACGGGCATCAACGGAACGGTTTCGATCACGTATGGAAATGAGTGTGCGGGTGGAACGGCGTTCACGAAGGTGTTTACCGGACAGGTGATCATTGCAAATGCCCGTTGCCGTTTCCAGAATGGGGGAGACTCCGGATCGCTCCTCGTTCAGGATATCACCACAAACCCGAGGGCAGTCGGTCTCTGCTATGCAGGCAGCGTTACCTGCAATCAAAGTGCGATTGCCATCGCCAATCCGATTGGTGCAGTGCTTGCTTGGGCTGGCGCAACAATGGCTGGCATATAGTTTCACCGATTCTGAAACTACGAGTGCCGCTTCCAAAGAGAAATGTTGTGTTTTGATGTACGAACCTACTGTTGGAAGCGAGCCCCGGCCTCGCCCGAACGAATGCTTCGCTTCGGCCGAGGGCGGGCACTAGTGCCAGTTTCCTGCGGTATTGACCTTCAAGAAATACATGCTCCCTTATTAGGGCACGAGCCCACTCCTGTAGCATCGGAGTGGGTTTTCTGTTTTCGAGAATGATTGTGCCCTCTGCGAAAATCACCCCTGTCATTCTCTTGTCTGCATCGCTGCTGCTGGCAGCTTGCAATCAGGACGCGCAGCCGAAGCGAAACGAAGGAGGGGAATCAGTCATGTCTGACATTAAAGAGGTTCATGAGAAGCACACGGCTGCTCTTATGAAAATCGATGGCGTCGTGGGAACCGCAATTGGCGCGTTGGGGGATGGATCCCCCTGCATTCTTGTTTTCGTGAAAGAAGACTCGTCGGAAATGAGAAAAAAATTTCCGTTGAATTTTGACGGGTATCCTGTCGTGATCCAGGTGACGGGGGAGATCGGCCCGCAATGATCTGTTGGTCGAGAGACCCTCCCAACCAATCCTACCAGCTTTTTCCCTCCGCACCGAAATATTGGTGCAGCTCCCCGCGAGCAATCATGTTGATCTCCTCCGCCCGAAGGTCCACGGGGTTCAGGTTGTCAGTGAGTGGTATGAAGTTGCGGGTGTCGGGCTCGAATTGGTTATCCCACGCGTGAACCTTGGCATAGCCGGGTCCGTAGCGCCAGTCGGGGTCAAGCGTTTCGTTTCTCTCCGGCTCCCGCAACGGCAAGAGCGGTTTGTTCGATGCGAGCAGAATCAGGTTTCCCAATCTGTTTGGCGGCTCAGCCATCGGAAGCGCAAGCACATGAGGAAACACCTCCTTCAGTGTGGCAGCAACTAGGCCGACGATGTGGTCATCCCATCCTTTGGTTTCCAGGTTTACGGCGAGTATCCCGTTCTGAGTGAGCCGCTGGGCGGCCAATCTGAATGCCTCCACGGTGATCAGATGAAAGGGAATGGAGCTGCTCCCAAATGCATCTAGGAGGATGACGTTGTACCGTTCCTCCGTTGTCATTAGGAACTGGCGGCCGTCGGCGTGAACAATTGAAGCTGCGTGCGGATCGAGCCCGAAATAGCGCTCCGCGAGGTCGATCACACCGTCGTCGATCTCCACGGCGGTGACTCCCCAGCCGTCCCGAACGTAGTCCTTCACCAGCGTCCCACCCCCGAGTCCGACCAGAAGTATCGTGCCGGCCTTCCTGTAAAAATATTTCGGCAGATTCATCACAGCGGTGTAGCGGTGGGATGATTCTCCTGTTGCTGTGTCGATCATGCTGTGAATTCCACCATCGATCAGGAAATGCCGGATGCCGTTCCTGTCGAGGACACGAAGCTCAGCATAGGGGCTTTGTTCGATCGCAACCAATCCGGCTTTCGGGTCTGCAGCATCCTCGGCGGCATAGGCAAGAAAACCGAGAATCAAAGCGACAACCAGGAGTGTCGCGTTCCGGAGGACTCCGGAACGAGAGGCCTCGGTGCGTTTGTTGAACCCCCACAGGGAGGTAAGCACCAATGCTCCTCCGATGATCAGCGTCAGGCGGGTGACGCCGACATTTGGGATGAGGAAGAACCCTGTCAGCAACGCCGAAGCCACACTTGCGAGAGTGGAGATTGCATAGAGGTTGCCTGCTGTTCTCCCCACGTGGGCCAGCGATGACGTTCTGAGCCGGATCGCGAATGGGCTGATCATCCCGAGCAGGAAGAGTGGGGGGAAGAAAAGAAGAGTGGCTGCGAGCATGACAGCCGCACGCAGTCCGAGCGGCTCCGTGAGAGTTAACATCGGTTCTTTCATGAGAGGAATCAGAAGGACCCATGCGCCAGCGATCCCAATGATTCTGCTCAATGTTGCAACCGATCCATTGCGGTCGGCGCGGTTACCTCCTACCGCGTAGCCCGCGCTCAAAGCGGCAAGCGTAACCGTGATCAGCGCAGACCAGAGAAACAAGCTCGCACCATAGAATGGGGCAAGTATCCTTGTGCCGAGGATTTCAAGGGCGAGAACAGCCGCACCGCCGACTGAAACCACGACAGAAATATAGTATCGGTTCATTACAGATTTTTTTCTTTGTTGGAAAAGTGTGGCTGGTACCGTTCCAACTAAATGATTGTACGGACCATCAAGATTCTACCAGCTGGAACGAGCACTGTACCACTTCGGTTGTATGTTCATTTAGTTGTAGAGGCACTAGTAATATAGCATTTTGCCAACCGATGGCAATGCTCAATCCCTTGCATCATGGCGACTCACCACAAAGCGTACCTTGCTTTTCCATGCGAAAAGAGATACTTTTTTCCCGGTCGATCAGTCCCATTGGGAAAACACTTGCCACCGTCTCCAAAAGCTCTGCGTCTTTTCTTTCCTCTTATTGTCGTCTTGGTACTTTGTTCTCCCGTCCTATCCGGCCAGCCAATAGTGGTTCGTCCTTCGCTTGAGCCCGTCACGCCGCGCTGGGAGGTTCTTCGCAAGGAGCGGCTTAAGCGCCCCACCGTTGCAATTGTCCTCAGCGGAGGGGGAGCCCGTGGGATGGCACAGATCGGCGTGCTGAAAGTCCTTGAGCAGCATGGAATTCCGGTTGATTTCATAGCCGCAACAAGTTTGGGCGCCGTTGTTGGTGGACTGTATGCATCGGGATATACGGTAGCGGAACTGGAGAGTGTGGCGATTTTCACCGATTGGGATGAAGTGCTGTCGCTCACCGGCGACACACGCCGGACCGAGATGGTGGTGGAGGACAAGCTGGCCTCCGATCGCAGCTTTCTCTCTCTGCGGTTCGAGGGGCTGGAACCCGTTCTTCCCGTTGCCGTTTCGAGTGGACAGCGTCTGACGAATTTTCTGAATACGCTTACCCTTCAGTCGGTGTATCACCCAGAGCGAAGTTTTGACGATCTGAAGATTACCTTTCGAGCGGTCTCAACCGACCTTATTTCGGGGCAGAGGATCGTCATAAGAGACGGCTCGCTGGCTGAGGCCCTCCGCGCAAGCTCAACGGTTCCGCTGCTCTTCAATCCGGTGGAAAAAGACAGTCTCCGGTTGATCGACGGAGGACTGGTGTCCAATATCCCGGTCGATGTCGCTCGCGATGAGGGATACGATATCGTTATTGCCGTCAATACGACAAGTGGCATGAGGCGTGAAGAGGAACTGAAGGCCCCGTGGCAGACCGCCGACCAAATCATGGGCATCATGATGCAGCTGGCAAACAGCCAGCAGCTTGCGCGGGCTGACATTGTGGTGACCCCCGACCTCGGAAGACACCTTTCATCGGATTTCAGCGGATTGAATGACATGATGTTTGAGGGTGAGCGGGCGACCCTGGAAATGATTGGCCAAATCCAGGCGCTCTATGATTCCGCTGTAAATGCGAAATCGACGGATGTTGATCAGCCATTCCCGACGACGGTGATTGAGCGAACAGGGGCCTGGCCCGACGATTCGTTGTGGCAGGATATCTGGCAAAGCGCGTCGTCCGGTACCCATTCGATGGCAGATGTGCGGCAGCATGTTGAAAAGATATTCTCCACCGGAATGGTGGCCGATGTATATGCCGAGGTTGATACAACCCAGTACACGGCCAGAGTGAAATACCATATTGATCCGACGCCGGATC
>Ga0247727_10020730_pt1 | contig 10011 bp, 9 predicted proteins | sample WisWelCaveWW1625_FD_202498 | JGI IMG/M metagenome (GOLD analysis project Ga0247727, IMG submission 202498) | Biofilm microbial communities from Wishing Well Cave, Virginia, United States - WW16-25 | ecosystem: Environmental > Aquatic > Deep subsurface > Groundwater > Cave microbial mat | place...
ACAAAGCGGCACGCACTCCGCGGACCTTGTTGGCGGCAATCGTCATCCCGGTCCCGCTCCAGCAAATGGCAATTCCAAAATCCACCTTCCCTTCGGAAACCGTTTTGCCGACCTTGCAGGCAAACTCCGGATAATCGACCGAATCCTCCGAAAAGCCCCCCAAGTCGGTGACGGCGTGCCCTTCGGCTATGAGTTTCTTTTTGATTTCCTCCTTGAGTTTAAAACCTTTATGGTCGGCCCCAATGGCAATTTTTTTCATTTTCCGGTCAGCACCTTATCCTCTTGCTTTAAGGGGTTGTTCTTCTCTTTTTTTGCGGGTGGATTGACAAAAGTCAACCAGCCGCGGCTGTCGGATTCGGGATGCTCAAAGATATCGAAGAACCGTTTTTGCAGCCTCTTGGTGACCGGCCCGGCCGCGCCGGAGCCGATTTTGATTTTGTCGATGGAGGTAATCGGGGTAATCTCGGCCGCCGTGCCGCAAAAGAACACCTCGTCGGCAATGTAGAGCGCCTCGCGGGGGATGTCCTCCTCGATGACCCGGATGCCCAATTCGTTGGCCAAATGGATCACGGTGCTGCGGGTCACGCCCGGCAAAATCGCAGCCCCAAAGGGAGGCGTGATGAGCGTACTTTCGCGAACGATGAAAATATTTTCGCCGGAGCCTTCCGAAACATGGCCGAAATAGTCCAAGGCAATGCCTTCGGCATAGCCGTGGGCGCGGGCCTCCAGACGAATGAGCTGGGAGTTCATATAATTGGCGGCCGACTTGGCCATCGCCGGCAGCGTGTTGGGCGCCATCCGCGACCAGGAGGAAACCCCGACCGAAATCCCTTTCTCCAGGGAATCGGCACCGAGGTATTTCCCCCATTTATACGTGGCGATTACCGTGTCAATCGGGCAGTTGGTCGGGTCCACCCCCAGCTCAAAGTAGCCGCGATAGACCAGCGGGCGGATGTAGCATTCCTCAAATCTGTTAATGCGAACAAGCTCCAGCGAGGCAAAGCACAATTGCTCTTTGGTGTAGGCCGGTTCCATTCGATAGATTTTGCAGGAGTCAAGCAGTCGCTTCATATGGGCATCCAGCCGGAAGACCGCCGGGCCCATTTTGGTTTTGTAACAGCGGATGCCTTCAAACAAAGAGGAGCCGTAATGCACCACGTGGGACAAAACGTGAATCTGGGCATCGTCCCAGTTTATCAGCTTTCCGTTCATCCAGATTTTATCTACTTTTTCCAACGGCATAGCTCCTCCCGGCTTTTGTGAGCAAAGTCGAACCGCCTCCGGCCGCCTCGCTCCAATCTCTCTTTCAAGATAATTTCCCGGCCACGATTCCGCCAAACAAATTTTCTACCCCGCTTAAAATCTCGCGCGCAATCACGATGCGCTGGATTTCAGAGGTTCCCTCTCCGATTTCACACAGCTTCATATCCCGGTACATCCGCTCCACCGGAAAACGGGCCGAAACTCCGCTTCCGCCCAGAATCTGGATGGCCTGATAGGTAACGAAACGGGCCGCTTCGGAAGCGAAAAGCTTGGCCATCGAGGCCTCTTTGACCAGCGGAAGTCCCAAATCCTTCATCCGGGCCGCGTGGTAGACAAGATGGCGGGAGGCCTCGATTTGGGTGGCCATATCCGCCAGCTTCCATTGAATCGCCTGGAAAGCCGCAATCGGCTGGCCGAAGGCCTGGCGCTCATTGGCGAAGCGGGCGGCGGAGTCCAAGGCCCCCTGTGCCAAACCCAAAGCCATAGCGCCAATGGCCACGCGGCCGTTGTCCAAGGTCATCATAAAAAGCTTAAAGCCTTCTCCTTCCTGTCCCAGCATGTTCTCCTCCGGGCAAAAAAGCTCGTCCAGATGCAAAAAAGCGGTATCCGAGCCCCGCAGGCCCATCTTGTTTTCCTTTTTACCGGAGGAAAACCCCTTCCAGCCCCGTTCGATGATGAAGGCCGAAATTCCCTTCGGCCCTTTTGAATAGGGATCGGTGCGGGCCGTGAGATTGAAAACTTCACCAAAGCTGGCGTTGGTAATCCAGCATTTGGTTCCGCTAATCTTCCAGCCCCCTTTAGCCCGGGCGGCCGAAGTCTGGGTGTTGCCGGCATCGCTGCCCGCCTGCGGCTCGGTCAGCCCGAAGGAGGCGATTTTTTTGCCGCAAGCGATATCGGGCAAATACTTCTTCTTCTGCGCTTCGGTGCCGAACCGGACGATGGGGGAAGATCCCAGACCGTTGTGCGCCGCCACGGAAAGGCCGGTGGAGCCGCACACGCGGGAAAGCTCCTCGACCGCCATGACGTATTCGAGAAATTCGAACCCGGAACCGCCGTATTCTTTCGGCACCACCATCCCCAGATACCCTTCCTTGCCCATGGCAGCAAAAAGTTCCGGCGGGTAGATGCCGGTTTCGTCCACCTTGGCCGCGTGCGGCCCGATAACCCGTTCAGCAAAACCCCGGATTCGGGCACGGAAATCATTATATTTTTTTTCTAAATACACTTAGCTCTTTTTTAGAATGGAGCGGGAAATGACAATTTTTTGGGCTTCTGAAGTTCCCTCGTAAATTTCCGTCACCCGCGCGTCGCGAAAGTAGCGTTCTACCGGATATTCCTTGACGTAGCCGTAGCCGCCGTGAATCTGCAGCGCTTCGTTGGTCACCCAGTTGGCCGCCTCGGAGGCGTACACTTTGGCCATCGAAACTTCTGCGGCGGCGTCTTCCCCCCTTTCGTAAAGCAGGGCGGCCTTGTAAACTAAAAGCCGGGCCGCCTCAATCTTGGTGGACATATCCGCCAGCTTGAACTGGGTCGCCTGAAAGTTGGCAATCGGCTGGCCAAAGGCCACGCGTTGTTGGGAGTATTTCAGCGCTTCAGCAAAGGCCGCCTCAGCAATCCCCAACGCCTGGGCGCCGACGCCGACCCGCCCGATGTTAAGAAGCGAAAATGCTATTTTCAACCCCTGTCCCTCCTGCCCCAACAAATTGCCAACCGGCACTTCGGCACCGCTAAGATAGGTTTCCCGGGTGTCGGAGCACTTAAGCCCCATTTTCTTTTCCTTTTCCCCTACCGCAAAACCTTTTGTATTCCGCTCCACCAGCATGGACGAAATTCCTTCGCGGCCCAACTCTGGACGGGTTTTGACAAAGATTACAAAAATCCCGGCGAAATCGGCATTGGTCACCCAGTTTTTGGTGCCGTTGACGACGTAGCAATCGCCCTTTTTTACCGCCTTAGTCTTCAGACCGCCGGCATCCGTGCCGGCATCGGGCTCAGACAGGCAGTAAGCGCCAAGTAGTTCCCCTTTGGCCATCCTGGGCAAATACTTTTTCTTCTGTTCTTCCGTGCCGTATGTGACGATGGCCTGGCAGGCCAGCGAATTGTGCACCGAAAGGGTGATTTCGACAGCGGCATTGGCTTTGGAAATTTCTTCCAGCGCCAGAATGTAAGCCAAGGGGTCCAGCCCCAAACCGCCGTACGCTTCCGGCAACAGCATTCCGAAATACCCAAGTTCAGCCATCTCCGCCAGGACTTCTTTGGGCATCTCTTCGGCCTCGTCCCATTCCCGCGCAAAAGGCGCCAAACGCTTTTGGGCAAATTCGCGGGCCGAGTCCCGCATCAAAAGCTGCTGCTCGTTCAGTTCAAAGTCCATCTCTAACTCTTTTCCCTTTCAAATTTTTTGGGAGGGCACAATTTATTGTGCCCCTACGATTGATAATCGTAAAACCCCTTCCCCGTCTTTCTTCCCAGATACCCCGCCTGAACCATTTTTACCAAAAGCGGGCAGGGGCGGTATTTCGAATCTTTGAATCCATCGTACAGAACTTGCATTATGGCTAAACAAACGTCCAGCCCGATGAAATCGGCCAGGGTTAAGGGCCCCATTGGATGGTTGGCTCCCAACTTCATCACCGTGTCAATCGCTTCCTTGGAGGCCACCCCTTCCATAAGCGCAAAGCAGGCCTCGTTTATCATCGGCATTAAAATCCGGTTGGAGACGAATCCGGGATAATCGTTCACCTCCACCGGCAGCTTGCCAAGCTTTTCGGAAACGGATTTGACGGTGGCAAAAGTTTCGTCCGTCGTTTGCGCCCCGCGAATGAGCTCGACCAACTTCATTAGAGGCACCGGGTTCATAAAGTGCATCCCGATGACCTGTCCCGGCCTTTTGGTCGATGCCGCGATGGCGGTGATGGGCAAAGAAGAAGTATTGGAAGCCAGAATTGTCTCCGGCGGGCAATGTTTGTCCAAAGCGGAAAAGACCTCTTTTTTAATGCCAAAATCTTCCGAAACCGCCTCGACCACCAGTTGGCAGGCCGAACTTCCATCCAGCGAGGTGGCCGGAAAAATCGCCGCCAAGGCGTTCTTTTTTTCTTCGGCCGTTATGGTTTGCTTGGATACTTGCCGTTCCAAATTCGTCTTTATGCTTGAAAGCCCGCGCTCCAAAAATTCCTTTTTCGTATCCACCAGCACCACCGGCCAGCCAGAAAGGGCGAAAACATGGGCAATGCCTCCTCCCATCGTTCCAGCGCCGATGACGCCGACTTTTTTTATCGATTTAATTCCCGTCACTTTTAGAGCTTCTCCAACTTGAATAGAGGGCCCAAAATATTGGGCCCGTAAAAAGGGGCGGGCCATCCCTCGACTTTCCTCGACTGCGCTTCCTCGACTCCGCTCGGAACAAGTCGGAACAAGTCGGAACAGGTCGCTCGGGACAAGTCGCCCGTCCGGATACTACATCATCTCAATCGAAAGCGCCACGGCGTTGCCACCCCCCAGACAGAGGGAAGCCAGCCCATTTTTCAATCCTCTATCCTGCAAAGCGTAAATCAAAGTTGCCAGAATGCGGGCACCGGACGCACCGATGGGATGGCCCAAGGCAATCGCCCCGCCGTGGACATTCAGTCGCTTCCAGTCCCAACCCAGCTCCTTGCCGTCCGCCAAAACCTGCGCCGCAAACGCCTCATTGGTTTCGGCCAAATCCCAGAAGTTGATGTCCACACCCATTTGTTTCATCAGCTTGCGCACGGCATAAATCGGGGCGTAGAACAAAAGCTCCGGGTCGGTGCCGGCGGAAGCGTAGCCATTGATTTTCGCCAGCGGTTTCAGCCCATTCTTCTCGGCATATTCGAGGGAGCTGACCACCGCCGCCGCCGCGCCGTCGTTAAGCCCGGGAGCGTTACCGGCTGTCACCGTCCCATCTTTTTGAAAAGCCGGCTTCAGCCTGGCCAGCTTTTCCAGCGAGGTATCCGCTCGGATGCATTCATCTTTGTCAAACTTCAATGGCTCGCCGGTTTTTTGCGGAATTTCCACCGGCACAATTTCTTTGGCAAACTTGCAGCCCTTTTGGGCCGCCGCCGCTTTCATTTGAGAGTTATAGGCGTATTCATCCTGCTCCTGCCGGGAAATGTTTGACTTTTTGGCCGTCAGCTCGGCGGCGTTTCCCATATGGAAGTTGTTGAACGAATCCCAAAGCCCATCCAAAATCATGGTGTCTTTAAGCTCCCGGTGGCCGAACTTGAACCCGCCTTTGGCCCCGTGCAAAACGTACGGGGTGGCCGACATCGACTCCATTCCGCCGGCGACGATGAGCTTTTCATCCCCGGCTCTTATGGCCTGCGCCGCCAGCATCACGGCCTTCAACCCGGAACCGCAGACTTTGTTTATGGTCATCGCCGGAACGGAAGTGGGCACGCCGCTGTGCACGGCCGCCTGACGGCCCGGTGCCTGACCCTCCCCCGCCTGAATCACGTTTCCCATTATCACTTCGTCAATTTCTTCCAGCCTCGCAAGGCCCGCCCGCTTGACTGTTTCCCGAATGACGATGGCGCCCAGTTGGGGAGCCGTGTAGCGGGACAGCCCGCCCAAAAAGTTTCCAATTGCCGTGCGGCAGGCGGAAAGGATTACCGGAATTTTAGCTTTATCCGTCATAAAAACCTCCTACACTTGGTTATATCGGGAGTAACTCCTGACGCAACCTTAGTGCAATTTTCTAATAGGTTCCAATCTTAACATTGTTCACAACCAATTTCGCTTCCGTAGCTTTCTTTACATCCTCAACCGAAACACCAAGAGCTGTTTCCAACAAATGAAGGCCATCCGGCATTACATCCATCACCGCCAAATCGGTGATTATCCGATGCACCACCTTTTTGCCGGTAAAGGGGAGCGTGCATTTTTTTAACACCTTCGACGAGCCGTCTTTGGCGCCGTGCTGCATCGTTACCACCACCCGCTTGGCGCCAGCCACCAAATCCATCGCCCCCCCCATTCCCTTGACCATTTTTCCCGGAATCATCCAGTTGGCCAAATTCCCCTCCTGGTCCACTTCCATTGCCCCCAGAATGGTCAAATCGACATGCCCGCCTCGAATCATAGCAAACGAATCGGAGGAGGAGAAATAGGAGGCCCCCCGCGTTTCGGTGATAGTCTGTTTTCCGGCGTTTATCAAATCCGGCTCTTCTTCCCCTTCATAGGGAAAGGGGCCGATGCCCAGAAGCCCGTTTTCCGACTGCAAGACGACCTCCATTCCTTCCGGAATGTAGTTGGCCACTAAAGTCGGCATCCCGATGCCTAAATTGACGTAGTAGCCGCTTTTAAGCTCGAGCGCCGCCCTTTGGACGATTCGTTCTTTGCTCGATTCGCTTTTCATATTTTTCGCCTTTTAAAATCAAATCCACATAGATGCCGGGAGTATGGACAAAGTCCGGGTCGATTTGTCCGATTTCGTCTAACTGCTCCACTTCCGCAATGGTGAAATCGGAGGCGGTGGCCATCATCGGGTTGAAATTGCGGGCGGTTTTGCGATAAACCAAATTTCCCGCCTTATCGCCTCGATAGGCTTTCACCAGCGTCAAATCGGCTCGCAAACCCCGCTCCATCACATACTCCTTACCGTTGAAAACCCGCGTCTCTTTTCCTTCTGCGATAACCGTGCCGACTCCCGCCGGCGTGAAGAAAGCCGGGATGCCGGCACCGCCGGCCCGAATCCGCTCGGCAAAAGTTCCCTGCGGAACGAACTCCAGCTCGAGCGAGCCGTCCAGAAATTGCTTCTCAAAGGTGGCGTTTTCCCCAACATAGGTGGAAACCATTTTTTTTATCTGCCGGGTCTCGAGAAGCAGGCCCAAACCGAAATCATCCACGCCGGCGTTGTTGGAAATGACGGTTAAGTTTTTGACCCCCGAATCGCGCAGGGCGGCAATTAAGTTTTCCGGGATGCCGCACAGGCCGAATCCCCCGACCATAACCGTCATTCCGTCTTTGATTTTGGCTTTCCCCAACGCTTCTTTTGCTGTTTTAACCGATTTGTCCATAGCTTTTCGAATTTAACTTTTTACCCCCTCGGTTGCAAGCCGAGAATCTTTGAAAGAGAGTTCCACATCCCGCCCGCAGATTAGCTTTTGAATGCGTATTCGCAAGCAAAAAACAACCCTCTTTTTGAACATTATGCCCTGAATGACAGTATTGATACTATTCGGTCCAAGGGGGTGTTTTCTTTTCCAAAAATGCCGCTAGCCCATCCTGTGCTTCCCTTCCGGTGCGCAACTGCGCCATCCAAGTGGCCGCCTGATTATTAATGTCGGCGGGGGGAAACGGCCACTTGCGAAGATACATCTTGGCTCTACGCGCGGCTCCCGGCGCGGCTTTGTTAAAAATCCCCATCCACTTCTTTTGCGCTTCAGCTAGCCCCGCAACGCCCTCGGCCATTTCGTGCGCCAACCCAATGCGCAGAGCCATTGCCGCACCGAAACGTTCCCCGGAAAGGAAAAGGGAACGGGCCTGTGAAAGGCCGATTTTTGAGATGACAAACGGCCCCACCACGGCGGGAATCAGACCGACCCGCACTTCGGTCAAGCCAAAAACCGCTCTGCTTTCGGAAACCACATGGTCGCATACGGCGGCCAAACCGACTCCGCCGCCCAAAGCGGCACCCTGAACTAGCCCAACCGCCGGCGCCGGGAATTCATTGACGGCTGCCAGCATCCGCGAAAGCTTTTGAGCATCCTCCAGATTTTGTTCGGCGGTCATCTTCAAGCTGGATTTCATCCAGTTCACATCCGCGCCGGCGCAGAAAACGTCACCTCTACCGCGCAGAAAGACGACGCGCAGCTTGTCGTCCGCAGCGAGCACTGAAAAGGTCCCGGCAAGCTCGGCGATAAGCTCCGGATGAAGGGCGTTTTTTGTCTCCGGGCGATTCAACCAGACGGTGGCGGCAAAGCCATCCCGCTTGACCGTCAGGAATTTACATTCAGAAGACTCCATCGCTGACTACCCAGCAACCATCACCAAAACCTCTGACGAAGCCCCACCGACAGGTCCTTTTATTTTTCCTCCAGATCCCGGCGGATGGAACGCGGGAGGCGATCGAGGGCGTAAAGAACCGGAAATGCTTCGAGGTTCGGCAGCCACAGCTCTCCTTCCATTACGGCATCGGAAAGGGAGCCCCCGGCAACCCACTTGGAGAAAACGGCCGGATTTTCCACGGTCATAGTGAAGTCGGCTTTGGGGGCCGAAGGTGGAGAAACATTTATCGCCAGTCTGCCCTTCTCAATTTTCATTCCGAATTCGCCGCCGCCGGTCTTTATCCGGATAACGTGCTTCCGACCAGCCAGGTCTTTCTCGGCCCGCGAGCCGGCCTTAATCTTGGCGGCCATGCCTTGCATGGCTTTCAGCGCGGTCGAAAGCACGGGCTTCAGCGCGGGGTCTGATTTGACTTTCGGCACGGGCGGAGCTTTGAGGTTCAAGGCCGATGCAAAAAGAGGTTCCTTCGCACGGAGCTTTTCGGGCACCTCCGCCATTGGAACGGCGAAGATATCCAGGATGGTGCCTTGCCGCTGGTTTTCAAAAACGAGTTTAAGCTCCGTCCCTTTGACGAATATCCCCGGTCGCGGTATGCCGGTGGTGGTGCGCAGCCGGCAGGGAAGAAAGGACGCGATTTTTGCCTCGGTGGCAACATCAACATAACCACGGCAGAATGGAGCCTGCCCGATAAAGGATGCGGACGGGAAGAACGTAATGGGCGCCGTCGCCGCAAGAACCCCACGATGTGGCAAGCTCACCTCTTCCATTTCAGCAAAGTTGCAATTGGGGCAATACCAGGTGGCCGCCGGGACCATGACTTGACCGCACGTCTTGCACCGGCTGCCGATCAGCCGGGCTTCCCGCAGGGCCATAAAGAATCGGGAGAGCTCTCCGTAGGTCTGCTTATAGAGCGTCAGCATACCGGTATTAAACTGCAGATAGGGCTTGCCGTCCGCTCCCTTGACCACGCTGACTTCCTTGGGAAGATTAAAGTCGCGCGGTATCACCATTTCTCTTTCTTTTCCTTTCATTACATACCCCTTTCATCGAGTTCGAGAACGAGGGCGCCGCCGTAGCAAGCATTGATGGCGCCGGTGGCGTGAACGAGCGCCAAGGGAACCTGCCGGCTGATCATTTCCTTGCGGGCCGACCAGAGCGAGAACATGTTTGAGCCGCCCACAAAGTGGCCGCCGAAGATGAGGCCTCCGGAAGGATTAACCAGTATTTGACCATCCGGCGGGGCCTTGGTATCACCCAGTTCGCCGATATCGGCCATAATCCCGTCATCGATGAGGGCGCGGGTTCGGCCAATCGGCACAAACCCCATCTCCCCCATGGTGATCATAAGCTGAGCCACAAAGGCATCGTGAAGCTCGACGATTTTGATATCCGTTGGGCGAACCCCGGCCATCTCGTAGGCCCTTTCCGCCGCCAGCCGATCCGAAACGATGCGATCCAAGGGCTTGTAGTAGCCGCCGCGACCGACGGCATACGCTTCGTTTGCCGCACCCACCCCGCGGACCCAGACGATCGGCTCACCGGTACGCTCGCTGAACTCCCGCGCTTTGTCTTCGGAGGCGAAGATGACCGCACCGGCCCCTTCGGTGTACATGCAGGCCTCGAGTAGCCGAAGAAACGGCGGGATAATCCAGCGGGAGTGCATAACCTGTTCTACGGTTACTTTTTCGTGGCGGCGCTGGGCGTAGGGGTTGCGGTTCCCCTGCCGGC
>Ga0247727_10020731_pt1 | contig 10010 bp, 10 predicted proteins | sample WisWelCaveWW1625_FD_202498 | JGI IMG/M metagenome (GOLD analysis project Ga0247727, IMG submission 202498) | Biofilm microbial communities from Wishing Well Cave, Virginia, United States - WW16-25 | ecosystem: Environmental > Aquatic > Deep subsurface > Groundwater > Cave microbial mat | place...
GGAGTGCGGGAGCTTGCTCCCGCCTTTTCGACAGCAAGCTGTCGGACTCCAGAGTTATAACCTTATTCGCCGCTTCGACGAAATCGGACATAAGAATCACATCCGCATTGATGATGCAGAGGAGGGGAGAGGCGCTGTTTTCACGCGCGAGTTGAAACATGGACGAGATGAGAGGCGTGCCGTTCGTATTGCGTGCTACGTGAGGGATGTGCTTCACACCAAGTTCGCGCGCGGCTTTGGCGAGACCTGTCTCTTCGCCGAGCAAAATGACTTCGACATCGGGGAGCAGAGTCCACGATTTGATCGCGTTGCGCTGGATCATCGCGATGTGCGGATCGGTGAAAGGTTTGGGGGCAGAGAAGAGAGTAAATAAAGTCATAACATACTAAGCAGTATATAACTCAACAAACCTTATACAATGGGGGATTGATGGGTATGATGCCAGAACCCTTCAAACTATAATATTTCACGAGAAAATCAGAATATTGATTCCATAAGTCTGGTCGACGTAGATCAAACAAATCAAATAAACGTTGACCATAATGTTGCCAAACAGCGGCGTTCATTGACAATTGTCTTTCATACTGGGTGGAATATTTATTTGTCGTCCCTAATTTTGAGAGTTCATCAACAAAACGTGGAAAAGTATTTTTTGATGCTTCAAGTGGTGTCAGCCTATCTAGAAAATCAAGAAATTCATAGGGATGATGCCAACAATTACATTCTTCACCATTCCAAGTCATCGTAGATCTATCACTTATGGCATGCGACCTACCATAATAAATCATTACGGTGTCACCTGTATACATATCCCAACCTTCCCACAAGAGTTTAATACGACATTTCCCAGAATCATAGATGACTATTGCATAGGGTTCGATAAGAACTTCACTTTTTTGAAAACCAAACTCGCTCAACGGCAAAAACCGTTCAGCCAATTCTGCCATTTCCTTACATTTCAACTCGTGTTTAGGATTCATCCGCTTTTCAATTATTATGATTTTCTGGCTTACGTTTTCTTCAATGCTCGAGTATCTACATCCTTGAGCGTCTTATGTTGCACACCCGCGTTGATTTGCATCAATTGCGGTTCGTTGTGAACTAAATCAAGCACTTCCTTCCATGAAAAGTCATCGCGACCGTTGAAACGGCTGTAGACTTGCCGCATGAATTCCAAGTCTTCGGGCGTGTCCACCGTCCAACGGTAATCGCCGAAGTCGGTGGGGTGGTGGAGGAGGGCGATGTGGAAGCCGCGTGGGGAAAGACCAGTAGAGAGTGTTGCGTGTTGCGTACTTAGTTCAACCCCTTCGTAAAAATACGGCATGACGTGTTCGCGGTGTTGGGGTTTCTTCGCTTCCTTCCAGGCGCGTTCCAAAGCCGCGAAAGTACAAACTTCGGTATCCAAGCCAATCGGGTAAGTTCGATGGAACGGCGGAGGCAAACGATTCGCCGCGAAATCCACTGATGACCCTTCGACCTTGCTCAGGGCAGGCTGATCACTGACAGCGTCCCCTTTGGGGATCACTGTTTTTACTACTTCATCAATCAACCCTGCATCAATCACAGGACAATCGGCAGTAACGCGAACCACCACATCCGCCTTTGCCTCTTTCGCGGTTTGATAATAACGATCCAGCACGTCGAATTGACTGCCGCGCGTGAAGGGGATTCCGCTGAAGTCGCAGCATTCGGCGACGGGGTCGTCGGAGGCGTCCGTCGTCGTGGCGAAAATGGTTTCGATAACGGTGGCAGACCGCGAGGTCCGCACGAAGACGCGTTGCAGCATGGGTTGTCCCGCGATGTCGGCGAGAATCTTCCCTGGCAGGCGGGATGAACTCATACGTCCTTGAATGACGGCAACAACTCTTGGTTTCATAACAAACGTAGGTCGGATTGGCAATCCGACTTACGATATCTCTCCTTCAAATGGAATTGGAAGAGGAGTCACAAATCCTTTGGCGCGGAATTTTTCGACGTACTCACGCACCATCCAGTAATCGAGACCGACCTGCGCGGCGATGTCAAATACTGTATGCTCGCCTTCGAATCGCATCATGATCTTTTCGATGGCGCGGTTGAGGTCCCAATTGTCACGCCAATCCACCCACAAGCCGTTGCCGCTGAGAAAGACGGGGCCGCGGAAATTTCGCTTTGCGATGTAGTTGCTTGCATAAATGCGGATGATCTCCTCGATGACGTCCGCGGCTTCCTGCAATTTTTCCTCGTGGATGATGGACAGGTTGTCTTCGGTGGTGTGATATTCGGGATAGGGAAAGCGGCTGATGGAAAGGCAGGGCACGTTCACACCCGGACCGTTGAGTACACGTTCGTCGTTTGCGATGATCTCGGCAAACCTGCCTTCGCGGAATTCCGCGCCGCGCCGTTGTAGAACAAACTGACCGACGCGGTCAAGCATATCATCATGCTGACGTGTATGCTGGAGCGCGATCGTGTTGTCATTGCCTGTCATCTCGATGAAGATGCCGCCGCGCAGATGCGGGATCAGGTCTTCGTGATGGGCGAGATAGGCGATGGAGCCAATCGTCTCGGGTCCGAACCAGAAGCGGATACTCATCGAACCAGGTGGGAGCGGATTTGAAGCGAGTCGCCGCGCCACCTCGATGGCTGTTACCACGCCCGCCGCATCGTCATTGGCTTGATTGGGATGGCAGACGTGCGCCATGATGAACATTTCGCCGGCTGATGGATTCGCTCCACCCTGAGGGTGAATAAGCGCGGTGGATACTTTGAATCCCTGCGCGGGATCCGTGATGAACTCAGCATTGATGATTGCATGATATTTTTTATCGCGCGGCAAGGCGTCGAACAGATTCTTCGGCAGGCAGAAACCCCAATCGCGTTCGTAGTATTTGAACTGCCATGGCACCGCGTTCGGATATTTTTCGCTGAAATACAGATTCGGCTCCAATTCAGCCCAAGTGAGGACTTTATCAATCGGCAATGAATAAGAGACAATGTGCAGGGGATTATCGTTGAAATCCACGATGCGCTCTCCGTCCTCTATCTCCAGATACGCCTCATGCACAACATAACGTTCAGGCACGTACCACGTCCAGACGGGCTTGAGCGGCGCGTAGGTCTCGATCTTGTAATTCGCGTTTTCGGGGAGATAAGAGCCGATGATGTCGAGCGCGGCGTCTGTGCCGTCTGAGGCGAGCGTACGATGCAGAGGCATGATCTCGGCGAGCACATCCTTCAATGACACGATCGGCTTCATCGGGGGAATCCAATCTTTGGCGCGTTCGGGAGTCTCGATGATGTACGTGAGTCCTGGTCCTTTGTGTTCTTTCAGCGCCTCAACAGCCACGCGGAACACGTCGTTGCATTTCATCAACCGCACGTCCGCTTCGCCGATTTGACGCCGCGTCACCACCTGACTGTCGAGCAGCGCGCCGATGGGTTCGAAGTCCAGCACCACGCCTCGTTCGACGTCGCGCACGAACATCGTGTAAGTTTCTTCATGTAGCTTGCCCTGCGCGTCAATCGCCGTACCTTTGAACTCCTTGAGGAAGCGATAGTCCACGCCCGCGGCTTGTTCGCAGTGATGCAGAAAGGTGATGCTCTTACTATAAGCCAGACCCAAAATCAAAATCTTCGCGTCCCAGTCGCGGAACTTCTTGAAGACTGTCGTCTCGCCAAAACAATCGTTCGTGCGGTGCGCGGCGACCTCATCCGCAAGTCTGCCTATTGCCGCCATGGAATAGATCGCATGGTGCATCCGCTTGGCGCGCGGGTCGAGCCGCACAAGTTCAGTCAGCACACCCATTTGCGAGGGCGTGTTGTGAAAATCCCAGGGCGCGCCTTTGAGAAAGTCGTAATTGAAGGTCGGCATAATGAGCGTGCCGTCCGCGCCGATCACATCGAGTAGCGCGTCAATCACAGTTTGCGGTCCGCCTTCCACGCCGCCAAAGGATTTGTAGGAACTGTGGATGAACAGGACATCGCCCTTCGTCACGCCCAGGTCGCGAAATTCCTTCACCAGTTTTTCAAACGTCAACATTCATCCTCCAAAAAATTCGCGTCATTGCGAGGAGGGTTGAGACGCGCAGCGTCGAAATCCCGACGAAGCAATCTCCTTCGCGACAAAATTTGCCAAAGTTGTTGGAGATTGCTTCGGGCAGAAGATCACTGCCCTCGCAATGACGATACCTTGTCATACGCCTCAAGAAGTTTACCAAAATTCTTCTTCCAGTCTGCTTTTTGTTCCGCGGTCTTACGAGCGGACTCGCCAATCTTCTTAAACGACCTGCGATTTTTGATTGCCTGCAAGATCTTATCAGCAAGATCGTTCGCATCGCCATCACGGAACAGCCAGCCGTTGACTCCATCTTTGATCCATTCTTTGTTGCCTGCGATATCCGAAACGAGACAAGATGTCCCAGACGCCAGCGCTTCCATCAAAGAAACGGACGAGCCATCCACGTGCGATGGCGAGATATAAATATCAGCCATGTGATACCAACGTGGCAGATCACCGTAGGTAACCTGCCCCCCAAAATGGACTCGATCCAGCACACCGCCGTTCATCAAAATCTGACGAATGCGCGATCCCTGCGAACCTCCACCCAGTAGGATGAGATTCACATTCGTATTATTCGCTGCCACTTTGACAAATGCTTTTGCCAGAACATCCACGCCATAAATTGATTCCCATGTGCGGTTGCAAAAGAGAGTGATCGATTTTGGATTTACGATTTTGGATTTACGATTTTTGACAGGCGACTTCTTTCCTCCCTTCGAGACCTTCGGCAGGGCAATGCTTTCTTCTTTCCTAGGAACAAAGTGTCCAACATCCACTCCCCACGGAAAAATGACTGTTTTCTCTGGGTTCATTCCAAAAGCAACGGCTTTATCGCGTGTAAACTGTGCATCGCTGGTGAAATACGCGCTTCGTTTCAACGTGTAACGTGTCACCCATTTCATCCATGAGTTACGGTCTGCATCCTGAACGAGATCATATCCCCAACACATTGTGAGGATCGAACGAAATCCGCTCAACGCGACGAGGAACGCGCAATTCTGAATCGGACCTGCATGGATCAGATCAGGCTTGATTTCTTTGGTCAAACGTCGAAGGTCAAACGTCAAACGCGGCACATCGCGCCAGCGGAATTCGCATTGTCCGCCTGCCCATGGGATTTGCTGAACATTCTCAGGGACAGGGCGATCTTCCGTCTGGCGGCTTGTCGCTTCCAGTTGCAGAAAGAATATATCATGCTCCGTCTTCGATAATGAAGATAGAAACCGATAATCGTGGGGGGTGTAATTTTTACTGAAGTAAATGATTCGCATGAAACTGTTTAAACACGAAGGGCACAACGGTCACGAAGGATTCTTCGTGAGGAATTAAAAACTTTGTGTCCTTCGTGTCCTTTGTGTTTAATGGTTTAAGCCGCGCCGAGATCCGACCAACGTAATTCCTGACCATACTGGAGGTCATACAACGCCTTCGTACCGATAACATTCTCGATCTGATCGGGTTTGATCGCACCAGGAGTCGCAGGACGCAGCACATCTATCATGTCGCGCGTGAAAACTTCACCAGCCTTGATGTCACGCGCCGCGCGCAGGCATCGCCTCTGCACAACGGCAGTATCAACCTCATTCTCGGCGATGAACTTATCCGATGAGCCGAGCGAACGTTCGAGCAGACGCGTCTCTTCGACCATTCTCGCCCATTTATCGGGATCCATTGCGAACTTGTGGTCGGGACCTTCGCGGTCATTGCTATCGGTGAAGTGACGCTCGATGACGCGCGCACCAAGCGTCACCGCCGCGAGAACCGGAGCGACCGCGTGGGTGTGGTCGGAGAGTCCCAGAATCACATCGGGGAACATGGTTGCGTAGGTCTTCAACACGTTGACATGCAAATGGTCATAGTTGTTCGGGCTGGCGGTGTAATTCGTGTTGCATTGCATCAACACGAGTTGCTTGTTGATTTTCAAAATCGCATGGACAGCCTTCTGCACTTCGCCAATCGTGGACGCGCCCGTTGCGACAAAGAACGGCTTGCCTTTGCTTGCCATGCGCTCCAGCGCCTCGATCCAATCTATTTCGCCAGAGCCAGCCTTGTAGACAGGCACGTACTGGTCAAGGAAATCAATCGCGTTGAAATCATACGGTGACGAGAAGTAGTCAATGCCCACTTCCTGACATTCCTCCACCAGGGTCATGGACCAGTCAAAGGGAATGGACGCGGCGCGATAGACCTCGGTCACGGATTTCTTCCATGTTGCCTGATGGCTGACCTGCGCGTTCATGTGCGAGAAGCCGTAATCTGAGACAATCTTCGGCGCGTCGAAGTTCTGGAATTTGGCGGCATCCGCTCCCGCTTCCTTCGCCAGGCGGATGAGTAGTTTCGCCCGTTCCAGATCGCCATCATGATTCGCGGCAATGTCAGCGATGAAATAGGTGGGATGGTTCAAACCGATGATGCGATTGCCAAATTTGATTTCCATGTTGTCCTCCAAAGTGAGAATTTTGTCGTGTTGCGCTCTTTCCGTAAAATTGCAATGGAATTTTGACAAAACATGCTATATAATACAGTTAATCCGTTTAGCGGAGGTGGATCGCCCGTAGGGGCGAGCGTAAGAGAGTCTCGCAAGAGGCTCTTTTATTTTTTGGGGTAAAGCACAATTCCATAACCTTCCAGTTTGTTGTTATAAAGTTGACGGTTGAATTTTTCCTCCACGATTTTCATCAGGCGGCTTGCAAAAGGAGCAGGCTCTTCTTTGACAATCCCATAATGCCGCAGCGCCCACATTTTTGCGGGATGTCCGAGCAGGTCTGCGAGTTGCAATCCCGAAATATTGGCTTTCTTCTCGCGGAGTTTTAATTGACGGGAGGAAAGCGCGGCTTGAAAGGACGCCGCTGAAGTTACCCCCCAACTGCCGTGTTCATAAACGCGGGTATACGATTCCTGCAATAACAGATCTTCCCTGCGCCCGCGCGCTTCCGCCATCACATCGCCCACGCGATTGATGCGATTCAAATAGCCTGCAAAACGCTGGAGTAAAAAACCCAAGCCAAGATGGTATGGGTGCGCGGCAGATTCGCCATAAGACGCGCGCAGGGCGGCTTTATCAATGACGACAGCCACCACCCTGAATTCCGCCGCCTGGATGACGTTCAACAGGTCGTTGTCGAATTCGGCGCGTTTTTTTCCGTCCTGCAAAATTTTAAAAACCCTGCGCGCATTGATTATGTCTTCGCGATGCAAAATCACTGGGTTGTCGGGGTGATGATGAAAGCGGCGCTCTTTCAATCTTTCCAGTGATTCATGGAATTGGAGGTAGTCTGGGTTTTTAAACCAGCATCCCAACAGGCAAAGAAAGCGATGGGCGGTTTCTGTGGTTTCTCGAAACACATGGTCGCCTGATTCGTCCATATATAAACGAAAACGATCCTCGAACTCCACAGGTCGGGATGGATTTGATTCCTTTGCCATGTTTTCACCAGTTATTCTTCATCTACAATTTTACTTCTTCCAAGCTGCCAGGCGGAGAGCAGTTTCGCGCGTTCCAGATCGCCATCATGATTGGCGGCGATGTCCGTGATGAAATAGGTCGGGTGGTTCAAGCCGATGACGCGATTTCCAAATTTGATTTCCATGTTGTCCTCCGAATTAGTTGGAGGTGACAGTCACTTCCGAAGTGACTGTCACCTTTTACGCGATGCGACTCGATGAGCGTGCATCCTGTTTTGGATTTGAGAAGTTCAAGAGGCATAATTTATCTATTGGGATTGCCAGAATCATTTAGATAATTCAAAGACATTGCTACAACTGCTGACCACGCCAATATCTTAAATTCACCCGCTTTCAAGGCATTTTCTATCTCGCTTCGAGTGAGAAACAATAATTCTTGGTCTTCCAAATCGTCGCTGTTTGGCTTGGCTACTTGTTTTGCGTTCAAAGCCAAAAACAAGTGTATGGTTGCTATACCACGATTAGGGTCTAATATATGGCTTCCCAAATTAACCCATTCTGACGATTCGCATCCCATTTCCTCGAGCAATTCTCGTTTTGCAGCGTCAAGTGGTTTTTCGTTTGGTTCAAGCATACCGCCAACAGGTGCTAATGCTGTTCCTGCCACTGCATATTTCGTTTGCCGAAAACAGAGAAATTTATTGTCGGTGGTTACTGCAAGAACGATAGCAGCACTTGGAATAATGAGCCACGCCCAATTGGGAATTATTTGTCCATCAGGGAGTTTTACAGTGTGGCTTTCAACAGTTAAGAATTTGCTATGACTAAGGATGGTTTTTCTCGAAACAGTCTCCCAAACTCTTAATTCTTTCTTATCCATAACTACCTCCCAATCCTCCCCAAATGCGTATTCTGAAACGCGTCGGGGTACTTCAAGCCGTAGCCGAAGACGCGGTCAAAGCTGGAGTGACCGAGCAGGAGCGTGCCTGCGAACATCAGCGCGGGGTTGGCGGTTAGGGAGCCCAAAACATAAAGCGCCACCGCAAGCCCTTTGTGGTGAATCAGGTTATAAGTCCAGGCGCCGAGGCGGGGGTTCATCAAGTAGCCAATCATGCTCAGGTCGGGCGCCAGAAACAGGAGCGCGTATGCGCCCCATCCGTAATCCAATTGAGAAAAAAGAAAAAGCGCAAGCCCGAACATCAAGAGTTCTTCAAGTTTGAGTAGGTTTTTCATAGCATCTCCTCGTAGGTCGGATTGCCAATCCGACTTACTGTTGATAACCCCTGATTTTCTGTGGATAACCCTGCTGGTACTGTGTATAAAACTCGTTCAAACCAGTGGAAAATTCGGGGATTTCGCGCCCCAAATCTGTGGATAACTTGTGGATGGACAGCCACAAATTGTGGGAACGCGGCGCGGTCAAACCCGACCCTTCAACTGACTTCGGGGAAATATGGCTTTCCTTCAGCCCGAACTTTCGCGCGATCTCCACCCCAAACTGATATTTGCTCATTGCCTGCGCGCCGACCGCGTGATACAAGCCGCTCAAGCCATTCGCCAGCATCTCCAGCAGGAGGCGGGCGGTATCGTTGACAAGCATTGGGCAGAAGATGACATCGGTGAAGCCGTTGACGTATTTACCTTCACTCAGATTATTGACAAAGAACTCGCCGAGACTTCGTTTGCCGCCTAAACTCCAGCCATAAAAATTGACGCGTGCGATGACGGCTTGGGAGTTGGCTTTCAAGACAGCGCGCTCACCATCGAGTTTGGTCTGTGCATAGGCGCCTTGAGGATTTGGCTCATCCTCTTCTGTGTACACGCCTTCCTTTGTGCCATCGAAGACCGCATCAGTGGAAAGGTGGAAAAAGCGTATGTTTCGTCGCTCGCAGGCAATCGCCAATTCGCCAGGGATTTCAGCATTCAGAATTCGGGCGCGGTCAGGATATTCCTCACACTCTTCAAGATTTGCAAGCGCGGCGCAATTGATCAAAGCGTCGGGCTGCGCAGAATCGAGAATGGAATCAATCGCGTTCCTGTGAAACAGATCCGCTTTGAGGACCTGAAACGGCGCGGACTTCAACTTGCCGCGATCCACGCCAATGACTTCATGCTCGCGCATGGCTTCCATGGCGAGGTTGATTCCGAGCAGTCCGCTTGCGCCAGTGATTAATAGTTTCATGTGTCAAGTATCAGGTGTCAGGTTAAGGTATCAAGTACCAAATGTCAGGTGCCAGGCTACGTGGCACCCTTCGACAAGCTCAGGGCATCGCTTGATACCTGAAACCTGACACTTGCTTTTAGCCTTCCAACTTCCCCTGTTTGAACAATTCCTCAAACGGCGCGACGAATTCCTTGATGCCGTTGATGTCGAGCCATTCGGCGTTGTTGTCACTTGAGTAATGATAGTCGTCGGGGAGGAGTTTGCCCTTGTCTTTCCACGAATAACCGAACCACGTTGCCTCGGGGGGTTGAATGACATACATCTTTTCAAGCTCAATAGTGTGACGCGCTTCGTCATCTGAAATCAAATCTTCGTGCAGTTTTTCGCCAGGGCGAATGC
>Ga0247727_10020732_pt1 | contig 10010 bp, 7 predicted proteins | sample WisWelCaveWW1625_FD_202498 | JGI IMG/M metagenome (GOLD analysis project Ga0247727, IMG submission 202498) | Biofilm microbial communities from Wishing Well Cave, Virginia, United States - WW16-25 | ecosystem: Environmental > Aquatic > Deep subsurface > Groundwater > Cave microbial mat | place...
GGCCCGATCGCGACACCGCGGCTCGCTTCGCGGACTATGCGCACCTCGTGGTGCGGGCGCTCGGCGACCGCGTCTCGGACTGGATGCTGTTCAACGAGCCCGCGATCTTCACGCTCTTCGGCTACGGCCTCGGCATCCACGCACCCGGCCGCAGTGACCGCAGCGCACTGCTGCGCGCCACGCACACGGTGGCGCTGGCCCAGGGCGAGGCCTTCCGCGCGCTCAAAGGGGAGCGTCCGGGGCTCCGGGTCGGCAGCGCCTTCTCGATGCAGCCGGCCGAGCCTGCGAGTGACGCAGCCTCCGACGCCGACGCCGCCGAGCGCATGCACGGCTGGATCAACGACTGGTTCCTGCGCCCGGCATTGCGCGGCGCGTATCCTGATTGCTTCGAGGGCGGCGTGCCCGAAGACGTGATGGACGTGCGCGAGGGCGACATGCTGCGCGTGCGGGCGCCACTCGACTTCATCGGCATCAACCTCTACTCGCGCATGCTCGTGTGCGCCGACGCGAAGGACCCGCTGGGGCTCGGCGCGCGCTCGCTCGGCATGGGCGGCGACACGGGTCCGAAGACCGACTTCGGCTGGGAGGTGTGGCCCGACTCGCTGCGCACCATGCTGCTGCGCGTCACGCGCGACTACGACCGGCCCGTCATCGAGATCACCGAGAACGGCTGCTCCTATGCCGATGCGCCGGGAGACGACGGCGTGATCCGCGACCCACGCCGCATCGACTTCTTCCGCGGCTACCTCGCGGCGCTACAGCGCGCCATCACCGAGGGCGCCGACGTGCGCGGCTACCACGCCTGGAGCCTGCTCGACAACTTCGAGTGGGCCGAGGGCTTCTCGCAGCGCTTCGGCCTCGCCTGGACCGACTTCGCCACCTGCGAACGCACCCTCAAGCAGAGCGGCGAGTGGTTCGCCCGCGTCGCCGCCGAGAACGGCCTCGACCCGGAGGCGGAGGGAACCGACGTCTGAGAGGCGCGCTACGCCAGGGCCTCGAGGAGCATCCTGGCCTCGCGCAGATCGGCCGTGTCGAAGCCTTCCGTGAACCAGCCGTAGATCGGGGCCAACAACTCCCGCGCCAGGGCCCGCTTGCCCTGCTGCTGCCACAGGCGGCTCAGGCTCATGGCAGCCCGCAGCTCGAATGACTTCGCCTGCTGCTGGCGGGCGACTTCGACGGCCAGGCGAAGGCATCGTTCCGCCTCTTGCTCGTCAGTCGCCTCCTGCTTCAGCAGGAGCTCCCCCTCGAGCCGATGCAGCTCGGCCTCGTGCTGGCGCTCCCCGGCCTTCTGCACCGCCGCCAGCGCTTCGCTCAGCACGCTCATTCCCTCGTCGAGTTGCCCTGCCTTCGCATGCGCCTCCGCCAGCAGCGCGAGGAAGTACGGCAGCTGAAGCTCCGTTCCCATTCCACGCCAGGCCGCTATGCCCTGGCGTATCTGCTCGATCCCCTCCGCTCCGTGCCCCTGCTCGGCCAACGCCCAGCCCCGGACGACCGTGCCCCACGCGGTCCAGAGTGGAAACCCCTGCTCGTTCGAGAGCGCAATCTCCTCCTCGGCATCCTCGCGCGCTGCCGAACATTCACGGCGCAGCTGATGCAGCCAGGCGGCAAAGCCGAGAGCAAAGCCAAGGCTGTAGGGGTGCGACAGCTCCCGGGCGAGCGTCAGCGCCTCGTCCATTCTCCTCTGAGCCTGGTCTGGGTAGCCCAGATACCACAGCGCCCAGGCCAGGAAGCAGAGGCAGTGCACGCCGGAGTCGTATCCGTAGAGGAACGCGTGGGAGCGATGCTGCTGGAGATCGTAGAGCGCGATGCCCCGCTCCAGGTGTTCGCGTGCGGAGGCGAACTCTCCCAGCCAGATCAATGTATCCCCCATCACATTGTGGGCGGCCAGAAGGACGTCCTCCTCCCCTACGCGCTGCGCCAACGCAAGGAGCTGTTCTGCCAGCTCGCGCGCCGCCTGCAAGTCCCCCTGAAGCTCGTAGAACTCCCACAGCCCCCGCAGCACCGGGAAGAGCTGAGGGGTCTCCCCGACCTGGCGGCACAGCTCCCGTGCCCGCGCATAGACGTGACCGACTTCGGGCGCAGCCATACCCCTCGTGGCCCGCAGCGGCATCCCCAGCGCGTTGCGCAGCGTGAGCTCTCGCTGGGTGCGCTCGGGAGTATCCGGCAGCAGCTCGAGGAGCTTCAGCCCGGTGGTGAGATGCTCGATCGCTTCCAGGTTTGCGGAGCGCTCGATGGCTCGCTGGCCCGCCTTCTGCCAGCAGTCGATGGCCTGCTCGTGTAGGCCCGCCTCGGTAGCGTGATGCGCCAGCAGCTCGGGCTGGGTCTCGGGGATCGTGGGAAACTGCACCGTCAGCGCCGTGGCGATGCGCCCATGCAGCGCGCGCCGCTGGCTGCGCAGCAGCGACCCGTAGGCGGCTTCCTGCACCAGCGCGTGTTTGAACACGTAGCTGGCTTCGGGGGGGGAGACCGCGCGCGAAGGTCAGCTCTGCGTCCGCGAGCCGGCCGAGATCGATGCGGAGCTCCTCGTCGCTTCGCTCTGCGACGGCGCTGAGCAGCCGCCAGCTGAACTCGCGGCCGATCACCGAGGCGACCTGCGCCACCTCCCGTGCGGGGCCGAGGCGATCGAGCCGCTCCATCAGCGAGTCGGCGAGCGTCGTGGGCACCTGGCGAGCGTCGGCGGAGGCCCCTCCCTCGACGACCGTCTTGGTGAGCTCTTCGACGAAGAGGGGGACGCCGTCGGTGCGGGCCACCACGGCGTCGAGCAGCGCCTCGGACAGCTTCGCCTCGCTCGCGACGTGATTGGCCAGCTCCCGCACCTGGCGCCTCCCGAGACGCGCGAGCGTGAGCTGCGCATGGTGCGCCCGCAGCGGCCAGGGCGCGCGGAACTCCGGTCGCGCCGTGTAGACCAGCAGCAACGGCGCCGTCGCAGCCTGCTCCGCCAGGATCTCCTGGAGCGCGAGCGTCGAGGGATCCACCCAGTGGAGATCTTCGATCACCACCACGGCGGGCTGCCCGCCTGCAAGGCCGAACACCCAGCCGGCGAGTGCGGCGAGGAGCCGCTCGCGCGCCTGCTCGACTGAGATCCGGAGCGGCGCGAAACGTCCCTCGGGCAGCTCGATGCCGAGCAGGGGCGCGATCAGCGGGATCGAGTCCAGGGGCTTCTGCCCCGCGCGCGCGAGGCCGCGCTCGAGGCTCGCCAGGCGCTCAGCGGGCGACTCGTCGCCGCGGAAGCCGAGCACCTGCTGGAGCAGCTCGGTCACCGCGAAGAAGGGCGTGTTGGCGTGGAAGGGCGAGCCCCCGCACTCGACCCAGACATGGGCTTCGCTGCGCTCGGCGAGCTCCTGGCGCAGGGTCTGGACGAGCCGCGACTTCCCGATGCCGGGCTCGCCCACGATCAGCACGGCCTGACCGTCGCCCTCGCGTGCGGACTCGAAGCGCGAGCGCAACAGACGCCGCTCGTCATCCCGGCCCACGAAGGGGCTGAGGCCGCGCGCTGCGGCCGCGGCCAGGCGACCTCGGGCGCCGCTCGCTCCGACGACCCGCAGCAGCTCGAGCGGCTCGGGCACGCCGCGCAGGCGTCGCGCGCCGAGCGCCTCCACCGTGAACAGACCTGTTACGAGGCGGTGGGTGGCGGCCGTGGCGAGCACGCCGCCGGCACTCGCCTCCCCCTGCACGCGCGCCGCGAGGTTCGGTGTCTCTCCGAGCGCGAGCATCTCACTGGGACCGGCGCCACCGCCGACTTCACTCACGACCACGGGCCCGGTGTGGACCCCGACGCGCACCGCGAGCCTCTCTCCTGCTGCGAGCGTGTCCTCGAGACCAGAAACGGCGTCGACCAGCTCGAGCCCCGCGCGCACGGCGCGCTCGGCATCGTCGCCATGCGCCGAAGGCCAGCCGAAGTAGGCGAGCAGACCGTCGCCGAGGTGCTGTGCGACGTGGCCGCCGTAGCGCGCGATCACGGCCTCGGCCGCACGTTGATAGCCGCCGAGCACCTCGCGCCAGTCCTCGGGATCGAGCCGCACCGAGACCTCGGTGGAGCCCACGAGGTCGCAGAAGAGCACCGTGAGCTGGCGCCGCCCGGCAGGTTCGGACGCGGGCGGGGGGGATGCGGAGTCCGCGAGCGCAGCGCCGCACGCGCCGCAGAAGCGCCCGAGCGCGCCAACCGCTGCCCCGCAGACGCCGCAGGAACGCGCGAGCTTCCCGCCGCAGCCCTCGCAGAAGCGGGCCTCGGAGCGGTTCTCGTAGCTGCAGGCGGGGCAACGCATCGGCTCGGACGCCTCGGCCCCATGCTATCCCGAGGCGCCCGTGCGGCGCCTTCGCCTGCAACGGCGCCGCGGTCCACGCCGCACGCATCCGCTAGCGGCTTACCTCGTCGTCACTCGCAGCGCTGCCATCGCGTAGAATCCGCTGCCCCCGGACGCCGGAGGGAGGTCAGCTGAGCCCTGCCGTTCGCCGACTCACCGCCATCATGTTCGCCGACGTGGTGGGATACACCGCCGCCATGGCACGGAGCGAGGCGGAAGGCCTGCTCCTGCGGCGACGCCATCGCAGCATCGTGCGCCCGCTCGTCGAGCGCTATGGCGGCCAGTGGATCGAGGAGACGGGCGACGAATCGCTGTCGAGCTTCGGGAGCGCGCTCGATGCCGTGAACTGCGCCCTCGCGATTCGCGACGCCCTGCGCGACGACCGCGAGCTTCAGCTCCGCATCGGCATCCATCTCGGTGACGTGGTGTTCGAAGACGGACGCGTCTACTGCGACGGCGTGAACATTGCCGCGCGCATCCGGCCGCTGGCCGAGCCGGGTGGGATCTGCGTCTCGGACGAGGTCCGCCACTCCGTGCAGAACCAGTCCCACATCGGGCTGCGCTCGCTCGGCGAGCACAGCCTCAAGAACGTGCCTCGCCCGATCGCCGTCCATGCCGTGAGCGGCGAGCCGGCACCTCCGGCGGTCTCGCTCTCTTCCCCGCGTGAGGCGCGGCGGCGGGCGTGGCCCGCCGTCATCGGGGCGGGAGCCCTCGTAGTAACAGCTCTCGTCGTCTGGCAATTTCGAGAGACGCTCCTGCCGGCCGCGGCGGAGCACTCGCTCGCCGTGCTCCCCTTCGCGGACCTCTCCCCCGCACGCGACCAGGAGCCCTTCGCGGACGGGCTCAGCGAAGAGCTCATCCACGTCTTGTCGCGCGTCGAGGGCTTGCGCGTCACGGCCCGCACCTCGGCCTTCGCGTTCAAGGGGCGCAACGAGGACGTGCGCCGGATCGGCGAGCAGCTCGGCGTCGGCGCGGTGGTGGAGGGGAGCGTGCGCAAGGACGGCGACCGGCTGCGCATCACCGCGCAGCTCGTGCAGACCGCCGACGGCTTCCACGTCTGGTCGGAGAGCTTCGATCGCGGGCTCGACGACGTCTTCGCGGTGCAGGAGGAGATTGCGCGCGCAGTGGCGCAGGCGCTGAAGGGCCGTGTGCTCGCCGCCGAGGATCTACCGCGGCTCGCGCGTCCGACCGAGAACCTGCGCGCCTATTAGCTCTTTCTGACGGCGCGACACTTCATGCATCGACCGGGGGGAAACCCGAAGGCAGTCGAGTACTTCGAGCAGGCGCTCGCGCTCGAGCCGGACTTCGTGCTTGCCCGCGCATATCTCGGCTGGGCTCTAGCCGACCGCTGGAATCTCAACGGCCCCGACAAAGGAGAACCGGGGTTGCTGGCGCGAGCAGACGCCGAATCGAGACGGGCGCTGGAGCTCGATGAGAAATCTGCGGAGGCACACGCGGTGCGAAGCGTCCTCCTCTGGTTCCGCGGGCGGCTAGACGACGGGCTCAGGGAGGCAGAGCGCGCCATAGAGCTCGACCCCGGCTCCGCGATGGTTCACCAGGTGTACGCGTGGAATCTGATGGAGTCGGGACAGGTCGAGGACGCGCTGGCAGGGCTGGAGCGGGCGCGCGAGCTCGATCCGCTCGTGCCCGATAGGCTCGAGACTTTGGGGTTCTTCCAGCTCGCCGCGGGGGATCCCGACGCCGCGATCGCGAGCTTGCGCCGCGCCCTCGAGCTGGCGCCCGACCTCGAGGGGGCCCGCCTCACTCTCGCAAGGGCCTACTCCGCGAAAGGACTCGATCGAGAAGCTCTCGAAGAGATTCTGCGCCTACCCCTTCCAAGCGAGGCCAAGGCTGCGATCCGGGGCGGATTCGAGAGGGCAGGCATCGCTGGAGCGACCCGCGCCAGCCTCGAGCTGGAGCGGATGAAGGCGGGCCGAGAGTGCACCGATGCCCCCGCCGGGGCGGCGTTCTTGCTAGCGGGGCTCGGACAGGCGGACGAGATGTTCGCCTGCCTGCGCGAGGTCCTCGATCGGGACCGGGACCCCCGTTTCCGCTTCGATCTGAAGGTCGATCCCATCTACGCTCCCTACCGCTCCGATCCGCGCTTCGCGGAAGTCCTCCGGGCTGCGAGTCTGGAGCAGTAACGAGGAAGAGAGGATCCACGCCGCCCGCATCCGGCCGCGCTCTACCCTGTCGTCAGTCGCGGCGCCCCAAGACTGGTGGAGCCGAGCGGGATCGAACCGCCAACCTCCGCGTTGCGAACGCGGCGCTCTCCCAATTGAGCTACGGCCCCGAAAGGCGGCTGACGGTACGCCTCGCCCTTGCGCGGCGCAACGCCGCGGGCGTAGGCTGGGTGGCGTGATCCAGGTCCAACGCATCCTCGTGCCGCTCGACTTCTCGCGCCACGCCGACTTCGTGCTGGAGTGGGCGACCCACCTCGCCAAAGAGCACGGCAGCCGGCTGCTGCTGCTGCACGCCTACCACCTGCCGGTGGAGTTCCAGCAGCTCGAGGGCGCCTACCTGCCGCAGGACTTCTGGGCCTCGGTGAAGGCCGAGGCGGAGCAGAACCTCCAGCGCTACGCGGAGCCGCTCCGCGCGCAGGGTCTCAGCGTCGACCTGCTCGTACGCGAGGGCTATCCGGCCACGGTGATCGAGCAGGAGGCCGTCGATCAGCGGGCAGATCTGATCGTGATCGGTACGCGCGGGCTCAGCGGCCTCAAGCACCTGCTGCTCGGCAGCATTGCCGAGCGCGTCGTACAGAAGGCGCCGTGCCCGGTGCTCACGGTCAAGACGAAGGACTAGGCCGGCTTTCGCCCCGTGTACTCGATGAAGGCGCCGGGCAGCGTCACCTGGGCGCGGGCGTACGCGAAGCCCGCCTCTTCGAGCACGCGCACGATGGTCTCGGGCGGCACCGCCTTGTCCACCGTGTCCCAGTAGTAGTCCATCAGCTCCTTGGCCTCGCGGCTGCCGGTTGCGATCAGCGTCATGCCCGGGATCAGCCGCGCCCACACGAAGCGCGTCACGCGCTGGCCGAGCGCCGAGCGCGGCACGTGGCCCTCGAGGATCCAGACGCGGCCGCCGGGCTTGAGCACGCGGAAGTACTCGCGGAAGGCCGCACGCAGGTCCGAGACGTGGCGGAGTGCGATGCCCATCGTCACGAAGTCGAAGTACTCGCTGCGGATCGGGAGCGCCTGGCCATAGCCGCGCACGCGAGGGCCGTGGAACACCTTGGCGGCCTCGGCCAGCATGCCCTGGCTGGGATCGACGCCCACCACGAGGCCTTCGGGGCCGACGATCTTCGCCGCGCCGCGACCGACGGCTGCCGTGCCCATCGCCACGTCGAGCACCTTCATGCCGCGCGCGAGGCCGGCGCGACGCAGCGAGAGGCGCCGATAGAGCAATCCTCCGTTGCCGAACAGCTTCTCGACCGTGTCGTAGTACTTCGCGGTCTTGTTGAAGAGGTCCGCGACGTAGCGCTCGCGCTCCGCGTCCTCGCCGTAGTAGCGGGTGAGCGGGCGATGCGGAGGGACGGGCGCCTGGCGGTCCGTCGGTTGCTGCCCGGTGCTCGGCTGCATGGCTCGCCCTCCCATCGAAGGGCCGGATACTGCCGGGCCGGAGCCCGACTGTCAGCCCCGGATACGCTGCATGTGCGACCATCGTGTGCGTGTATGGCTCGAACGACCGACCGAGACGCGCCCTGGCCGCCGCGCCCTGGCTCGCCTATCCGCTCGCGGTCTGGGCCGCTCTCACGCTCTGCGGCCCGCGCGCCGCCGCCTCGCTCGTGCTGGTGGCGCTTGCGGCGCGCACGCTGCCGCTCTGGCGGGGCACAGCGGCGGCGGCGCGGCGCCAGCTGCTCGTCCTGCTGGCCGGCGCCGGTGTGCCGGCCGCCGGCGCCGCCTGGCTCGACGACCCGCTGCTGCTGCTGTTCGTACCGGTGCTCGTGAGCCTCGGGCTGCTCTTCGCGTTCGCGCGCAGCCTTTGGTGGGGGCCTCCTCTCGTCGAGACCTTGGCGCGACTCCAGGTGGGCGAGCTGTCGGCCGCGGAGCTGCGCTACTGCCGCAGCGTCACCTGGGTCTGGTGCCTCTTCTTCGCAGCGAATGCCCTCGTGGCGGCGCTGCTCGCGTGGTCGGCTTCGCTGCGAGCGTGGGCCCTGTGGACCGGTGCGTTCTCGTACCTGGCGATCGCCGTGCTGGTCACGCTCGAGCTCGGCGTGCGCTCCTGGCGCTTTCGACGCTACACCGGCGGAGGGGCCGACTGGCTGATGCGCCGCCTATTCCCGCCGCGCGCCTAGGACCTCTCGAGCGGCAACGCTCCGCTGCGCAGCAGCACGAGCACGCGCGCGATGTCGAGGTCCTGCCTGCGGTCCTCGTGCACAGCGGGAACTTCCGCACGCAGCGCAGCGAGCAGCAACGCTAGTCGGGGCGGCAGCTTTGCCTCGCGCAGCTCGGCGCCCTGGCAGCTCACGAGCAGCCCGATCGCCGCCACCGTCTCGGTCAGCTCGACCACGCGCAAGGCGTCGCGGGCGGCCAGCGTCCCCATGCTCACCTTGTCCTGGTTGTGCGACTCCGTGCTGCGGCTGAAGGACGCCGCGGGCAGCGTCAGCTTCAGCGCCTCGGCCGTGAGTGCGCTCGCCGAGATCTGCATGGCCTTGAAGCCGTGGTGCGAAGCGCCGTGGATCAGGTTCGCCGGCAGGCCGCCGCTCGTCTCGGGCGCGCACAGCAGCTGGAGCTGGCGATCGAGCAGGTCGGCGACGCTCGCGACCGCTGCCTTGAGGGCGTCCATCACGAAGGCGACGTGCCCGCCGTAGAAGTTGCCGCCGTGATGTATGGCGCCGCTCTCCGGATCGATGATCGGGTTGTCGTCCACACCGTTGAGCTCGATCTCGAGCAGCTCGCGCGAGAAGTCGAGCGCGTCGAGCAGCACCCCGATCACGTGCGGGGCGCAGCGGATCGAGTAGCGATCCTGGAGGCGCGCGGGCGCAGCCGGCGCCGCGCCCGCGAGGCTGTCGCGGATCCATGCGGCGGCGCGGCGCGTGCCGCGGTGCGGCTTCAACTCGAAGATCTCCGCCGCGAAATGGGCCGGGTTGCCCGCCACGGCGTGGCTCGCCAGCGCCGTGACCGAGCAGGCCAGCTTTGCCATGCGTGCGGCGCGCTCGAAGGCCAGGCAGGCGAGCGCCGTCATCGCGCTCGTGCCATTCATCAGCGCGAGGCTCTCCTTGGGCTCGAGCACGAGCGGCTCGAGGCCGGCGGCGGCGAGCGCCTCGCACGCCGGACGCACTTCGCCCGCGACCCACGCCTCGCGCTCCCCGACGAGCAGCGCCGCCAGATAGGAGAGCGGCGTCAGGTCGCCGCTCGCGCCGACCGAGCCTTCCTCCGGGATGCTGGGCAGGATGCGCCGCTCGAGCAGCGCGCACAGCCGCTCGAGCAGCAGGAGGCGCACCCCCGAGTAGCCGCGCGCCAGCGAGACCAGGCGCGCCACCAGCACGGCCGCGGCGGCCTCCGCGTCGAGCAGGCGACCGGTGCCGCAGCCGTGAAAGCGCAGCAGGTTGAGCGCCATGCGCTGGCGCTCCTCGGCGGGCACCTCGGTGGTGACCGATGCGCCGACGCCGGTGCTCACCCCGTAGACCGGCCGGCCCTCGGCGAGCGCGTGCGCGAGTGCGCGCCGCCCCGCGTCGAGCCGCTCGCGGAACTTCGCATCCTGCTCGAG
>Ga0247727_10020733_pt1 | contig 10009 bp, 7 predicted proteins | sample WisWelCaveWW1625_FD_202498 | JGI IMG/M metagenome (GOLD analysis project Ga0247727, IMG submission 202498) | Biofilm microbial communities from Wishing Well Cave, Virginia, United States - WW16-25 | ecosystem: Environmental > Aquatic > Deep subsurface > Groundwater > Cave microbial mat | place...
GGGCATGCCGCCACCTGGCATGGCCGGAGCCTTCTCGGGCTTCTCTGCCACGACGGCCTCGGTCGTGAGGAACAGGGCCGCGATGCTGGCCGCGTTCTGCAGCGCCGAGCGCGTGACCTTCGTCGCGTCGGTGATGCCGGCCGTGAACATGTCCACGTACTCACCGTTCGCCGCGTTCAGACCGTAACCGGCATCGAGCGAGCGGACCTTCTCGATGACCACGCCGCCCTCATGCCCGGCATTGTGCGCGATCATCTTGAGCGGCTCCTCGAGCGCTCGGCGGACGATCGCGACGCCGGTCGCCTCGTCGCCCTCCAGGTCGTGCTTGTCCAGCGCAGCTTGCGCGTTCAGCAGGGCCACGCCGCCACCGGGGACGACACCCTCCTCGACCGCAGCCTTCGTGGTCTGAACGGCGTCCTCGATGCGGTGCTTCTTCTCCTTGAGCTCGACCTCGGTGGCCGCGCCGACCTTGATGACCGCCACGCCGCCGGAGAGCTTGGCCAGCCGCTCCTGCAGCTTCTCGCGGTCGTAGTCGGAATCGGTCTTCTCGATCTCGCTCTTGATCTGGTTGATCCGGCCCTTGATCTCCTTGTCGGAGCCACCTCCCTCGACGACCGTCGTGTCGTCCTTCGTCACGACGACCTTGCGGGCGCTACCGAGCAGGTCCAGGGTCGCGTTCTCGAGCTTCAGGCCGACCTCCTCGGAGATGACCTGCCCGCCCGTGAGGATCGCGATGTCCTGGAGCATGGCCTTGCGGCGGTCGCCGAAGCCGGGGGCCTTCACGGCCGCTGACTTGAACGTGCCGCGGATCTTGTTTACCACGAGGGTCGCGAGGGCCTCGCCCTCGACGTCCTCGGCCAATACCAGCACGGGCTTGCCGGTCTGCATGACCTTCTCCAGCAGCGGCAGGAGGTCCTTCACCGCCGAGATCTTCGAGTTCGCGATCAGGACGTAGGGCTCCTCCAGGATCGCCTCTTGCCGCTCAGGGTCGGTCAGGAAGTACGGTGAGATGTAGCCCTTGTCGAACCGCATGCCCTCGACGAAGTCGAGCTCCATCCCGAAGGTGTTTGACTCCTCGACGGTGATGACCCCGTCCTTGCCGACCTTGTCGACGGCCTCGGCGATCTCCTCGCCGATCTCGGGGTCCGCGGCGGAGATGGCGCCCACGGAGGCGATGTCCTCCTTGGTCTCCACCTCCTTGGACTGGTTCTTGATCGCCTCGACGGCGAGCTCGGTGGCCCGCTCGATGCCTCGCTTGAGGGCCATCGGGTTGGCGCCGGCGGCGACGTTGCGCATGCCCTCCTTGACGATGGCCTGAGCGAGCACGGTCGCCGTGGTGGTGCCGTCGCCGGCCACGTCGTCGGTCTTCTTCGCGACTTCCTTGACCAGCTCGGCGCCGATCTTCTCCTGCGGGTCTTCGAGCTCGATCTCCTTGGCGATCGAGACGCCGTCGTTCGTGATCGTGGGAGCGCCCCACTTCTTCTCGAGGACGACGTTGCGGCCTTTGGGACCGAGCGTGATCTTGACGGCGTTCGCGAGCTGGTCCATGCCCCGCTCGAGGGCACGCCGAGCGTCCTCGCTGAAAGTGATGATCTTCGGAGCCATCCTTGGTCCTTTCTCTCTCGTCGGCCTTCGGCCTTTCAGCCTGGGCCTTCGACTGCTAGCACTCAACGGGTGCGAGTGCTAACGATTGTAGCCAGAATCGACCCCACCGTGGCAACCGCTGACATCCTGGGCCGGTGAACGACGCGCCTGAGCACGAAGCGTGGAGGGACGCGCTGTGGTACCTGGGATTCTCGGTCGCCGCGCTCGTGGTCGCGTTGGTCGACTCGGCGCCGCTGGCGCGGCACTGGGGCTTGATCGCCTCCGCGGGCTACGGGGTCGGGGCCCTGGCGTCGATCGGGCTCGGCCGGACTCTCACCCAGCGATGGGCGGTCGTGATGGTGGTGTTCGCCGGAGTCATCCTCCTCCCGCTCGGACTAGAGGTCTGGTGGCGCGCGGAGAACGGGCTCGGCACACATGCCAAGTCTGAGACGGTCGTCACCGAGGAAGCTGCACGAGCGTTCTTCGACAGGAAGAACCCCTATACGGTCGACTACTCGGACGGGCCGCTGGGCAGGTTCCCCGCCGGTGTGGACTCGCACGTCCCCTACCTGCCCGGGAACCTGGCGTTCGGCGTCGGCAGGCCGATCCTCGGCGACGGCGTGGCCGGCGATGCGAGGATCGGGTTCGCTCTGGTGTTCCTCGGCACCGTGGCTGTTGCGCTCAGGCTCTCGGGGGCGCCGAGCGGCGTGAAGCTCAGAGCCTTCATGGTCGTGGTGGTCTCGCCGCTCGGCGCCCGCTACGTCGTCGGCGGCGGGAACGACCTGCCCGTGATCGGGATGATGCTGCTCGCGCTGGTGCTGCTCGAACGGCGGCGGCCGGCCGGCGGCGGTCTCGCCGCCGGCCTGGCCGCCGCCGTGAAACTCAACGCCTGGCCCCTCCTGCCCTTCCTGGTCGTTGCGGCACGCGGTCCAGCAGGTCGCTCGGCTCGCGCCAAGGCGGCCGCGATCGCAGGCGCGGTCGTCACCGCCGCGGTCGTGCCGTTCCTGCTCATGGACCCAGGAGCGATGTTCGAAGACGTCGTTCGCTATCCGTTGGGCCTCACCGCCGGCGGCACGCCGGCCGCGAGCCCGACCCTCGGCGGGCTTCTCGCGCGGTGGCTCCCGAGCGCCCGCACCGAGGTCGCCTTCGGGGCTGGCGCCATCGTCGCAGCCACGACCCTCTGGCTGCTCCTCCGGCGCCCGCCCCGCTCCGCCCGCGACGCGGCCCGGGCGACGGCGATGGTGCTGCTCTCAGCTACCGTGCTCGCGACCGCCGGGCGCTTCGGCTACCTCGTCTACGTGATCGATCTCTGGTTCTGGTCAGCCTGGATCCTAAGGGAGGACCCGTCGGTCACTGCTCACGAACGTGCACCAGCGACAACGGGATAGGCTCGGGCTCCCATGCTGGACGAGCGCTGGAAGCTCCGGTTCACCGCGACCGAGCTGAGCCTGCCCTCCTGGTGTGACGCCCACCCCGATCGGCTCGCGTTCATCTCGAACGAGAGCGGCATCCGGCAGGTGTGGGCGCTCGACCTCACTACCCGCGAGCGAAGACAGGTCTCGAACGATCCAGTGGGCGTGCAGCACGTGCTCGTGGCGCCTGACGGACGGATCGTCTGGTGGTTCGACGCGTTGGGGGATGAGAAGGGGCACTGGGTCGGGGCGCCGTTCGAGGGTGGGCAACCGAGTCCCCTCGTCCTAGGCGTGCCCGACGCCTGGTCGATGGGCATCTCGATGGTCGGCGACACGATCGCGCTCGGCCTGTCAACCGACGACGACTACCGGGTGTACGTCGCGCAAGCAGGCAGGCCCGCTCGGCTGCTCTACCGTCACGAGCAGCCCGCCGGGGTCGGACGCGGGTGGCCCGAGGGCGCGGGCGGCCTGTCCGTCGACGGCTCGCTCCTGTGCATCCGCCATGCCGAGCACGGCAACATCCTCCATCACGCCCTCCGCGTGCTGGAGCCGCGCACAGGGGTCGCGGTCGGCGAGCTGGAAGACGCCGGGAGGCTGTTGGACCCCGTTGCATGGTCGCCTCGCGGTGCCAGGCTGCTCTTCACGTCTGAGCTCGGAACCTTCGAGCGGCCGGCGATCTGGGATCTCACGAGGGGCGAGCGACGGGACCTCGACGTCGACCTTCCCGGGGCTCTGATCCCAGTCGGCTGGTATCCCAACGGCGACGCGATCCTCGTTCGGCAGGAGCACCAGGCGGTGGACCGGCTCCACCGCGTGGACATCCGAACCGGTCAGGCCTCACTCGTGGCCGACCCCGGCGGGGAGATCGAGGATGCGACGGTCCGGCCCGACGGTGATGTGTGGCTGTCGATCAGCGACCACGAACTCCCTCAGCGGCCGGTCACGGTCGGCGGTCGAGCGGTCGTCGAGGCGTCAGGCGATCCGCCGCCGCCCGGCCTCCCGTTCCGGTCGTTCTGGTTCACGAACCCGGCCGGGAACCGGATCCAGGCGCTGGTGGTCACGCCCCAGGGCACCGGCCCGTTTCCCGTCGTGATGCACGTGCACGGAGGCCCGGAATGGCACCACAGGAACCGGTGGGAGCCCGAGATCCAGGCGCTGGTCGACGCCGGCTTCGCGGTCGCGCTGGTGAACTACCGTGGATCGACCGGATACGGCATCGCGTTCCGGGAGCGGCTGATCGGCGATCCCTGGTTCCCCGAGTCCGAGGACGTGCTCGCATGCCTCGATGCGCTCGTGGGAGAAGGCGTGGTCGACGGCGACCGCGCGTTCTTCGCCGGCTGGTCGTGGGGCGGCTGCCTCGCCTGTCTGAACGAAGGCCTGCATCCCGAGAGATGGCGGGCCGTGTTCGCGGGCATCCCGGCGGGCGATATGGTCGCCGCACACTGGGCGAGCATGCCGTCGATCCGCGCGTACGACGTCGCGCTCTACGGCGGGAAGCCTGACGAGCTCCCCAAGCTCTACGCCGAGCGCAACCCGATGACCTACGTGGATCGGGCGAAGGCACCCGTGCTGGTGATCGCGGGAGAGCACGACCCCCGCTGTCCGGTGGAGGGCATCACGCCGTGGATCAACGCGCTCCGCGAGCGCGGCGTGGACGTGGAAACGTACTTCTACCCCGCCGGACACCACGCGAATAGGACCAGCGAGCAGATCCGGCACGTCGAGATGATCCTGGAGTTCTTACGGAGGAACCTTCCAGCGTCGCCGGCGCCGGAAGGGTCCGAGGCCTGACTCAGCCCGTGGGCACCCGCTCGTAGTCCTCGAACTCGAGCTCGCCTCCCTCGCGTTTGCGGACCCGAAGGAACTCGAGCGCATAGGACTCGTACATCTCTTCCACCAGCCCGATGGCACGCTGGTGGGCTGGACCCGCGGCTGCCTCGCGGGCGTGCTCCCGTGACTCCCACAGGCAGAACGACAGGCACTCGTTCCGCTCGTTCGGTTGTCCGTGGAAGTAGTGGACGAACCCTGGGCGTCCTCGAGCCTCCCGATGGGCCCGGCGGTCGTGTTCCCATAGCTGCACCAGGTCGGCAGAAGGACGGAGGATCGAGCGGAAAGCCACGAGGTACCACTCCCCGGAGGCGAGGCCGCCCACACATGCATCCCACGTGAATGCCTCAGGGATCGGCAGGGAGGCATAGCCCGGGACGGGGGCGAGCGAGGCGAATGCCGAACGTGAGGGGCCCATCGATGATGGGGAGGATAGTTGAATCTCGGCGGGATTACTAGTATGCAAGAATCCAATCGGTCATAGTTCGATAGACGTAACCCTTCAAGGAACAGGGAAGCGCAGGTGGGGCCATCGTGGGCCTTCCTTTCCGTATGACTGCCGGGAGCGGTCTCGCCGAGCGAGAGGGCTAGATCGTCTCGTCAGCCAGCGCCGCCATCAGCGCTTCCGCCGCATCGCGCAGCAGCCGGCGGGCGCCCGGGCGCCAGGTCAGCCCACACCGGACGTCGGGGCCGGTGAGGCCCAAGGCGGCGACGATCCCGTCCTCCCGGAAGATCGGAACGGCCATGGCCACGGCACCGGGGATGAGCTCCCCTTCGCTCATGGCGATGCCTGCGGCACGGATCTCGTCGAGACCTGTGCGAAGCACCTGCTCCGAGGGTGTTTCGGGCGTGACGGGATCGAGCCCTTGCCCGATCACCTCCTCGAGGATCTCGGGTGGCGCGAACGCCAGCAGTACGCGTGACATCGCGCCAGCGAACAGAGGGGTCATCGCGCCGGGCTCGTGCACCACGCGCATGCCCTTCCTCGACTCGACCTGATGGAGGCACATCGCCGAGAGCCCGACGCGTCTCATGACCACGGCGGTCTCTCCCGTCTCATCCACCAGCATCCGGAGGATCGGATCTGCGTGACGGGTGAGCCGCTCGCTACTCACCCTGGACTCGGTGCCGATCAGCAGGCGAGGACCCAGCCGGTACCGGCCGTCGTGGCGGTCGACGAAGCCGAACTCCGCGAGCGTCCGGAGATATCGGTACGCGGTCGACAGCGGCATCCCCAGCACGTTCGCGAGGTCATCGGCGCGGATCTCGCCGCGGTCCGCGACGGTCAGTAGCAGACGGAGCCCCCGGGCGAACGAGGAATCTTCGGCGGCTTCCTCCGGGGGGCGATCTCTAGCGGTCGACATAGCGGCCATTGTCTACGACGGGCCGTTGACCGGCGACCGTTCGACGGTCCCCGCCACCGTGGGATCCACGATCACGATCGTCCGGGCACCTTCGCCGCGCCGGAGCCGGTCGAAGGCCACTCCGATGCCGTCGAGGTCCGTCACATGGGACACCACCCCGTCCAGATCGAGCACGCCGTCGACAGCGAACGACGCGAGCTCGGCGAGGTCTCGAGCGGGATCGCCGGACCCGTAGTACGAGCCTCGGATCTTCTTCTCCTGGATGAAGTCCTGGGCAGGCAACGAGACCTCCACGCCCCTGGGCACGATACCGACGACCACGGCGCTCCCGCCAGGACGGAGCACGTCGAACGCGGTGCGGATGGTGTCGGCGCGGCCGACGACCTCGAAGGCGTGGTCGACGCCGCCCTCGACCAGCCCGCGGACCACCTCGACGGCCTCCGGTCCCTCGGCTCGAACGACGTGTCCGGCACCACGCCCGCGGGCGCGCTCGAGCTTGGTCTCATCCAGGTCGACCGCGATCAGTGGGTCGGCGCCCGCCAGCCGCGCCGCCGCCACCACTTGGAGGCCCACTCCTCCACACCCCACCACGCACACGCTCTCGCCGCGCACGACGCCGGCGGCGTTCCGGACGGCGCCGAAGCCGGTGACGGCGCCGCACCCGAGCAGTGCAGCGTCACGGAGCGGAAGAGCCGCGGGGATCGGCACCGCGGAGCCCGCCGGCACCACGCAGCGTTCGGCGAAGCAGGAGACGAAGTTGAAGTGCTGGATCGGCGAGCCGTCTGGGAACGAGAGCCGCGTGGTCCCGTCCAGCAGCGTGCCGGCCCGCGATGCCTCCGCGGCCGCCGTGCAGAGCGCTCGACGCCCGCCGAGGCACTGGGGGCACGATCCGCACGAGGGGACGAAACAGAACGCCACGAGGTCGCCGGGCACGACGTGGTCGACCTCCTCGCCCGCCGACTCGACAACGCCGGCGCCCTCGTGCCCGAGGACGATCGGCCAACGCCCGTCACCCAGATGTCCCTCGGCGAGGTGCAAGTCCGTATGACACACGCCGGCCGCCGCGACCCGGACGAGAACCTCGCCGGGTCGCGGCGGCCCCAGTAAGACGTCCTCCACACGCAGCAGCTCGCCCGCTGCGTGAAGCACCGCCGCGCGCATCACGCGCTCGTCGGTCATGCGATCCGGTACGCCTCCAGGGCCTCGAGATCGGGCGTCACGCCGAGACCCGGGCCTGGCGGAGGCGCGATCGTGCCGTCCGCCGCAACCTCTAACGGCACGGGCAACAAGGCATCGCGTCGCTCTGGACTCCACGCCGGCGGGTCGTAGGGGACCTCGATGTAAGGACAGGTCGACACCGCGAGCGCGAGATGCAGGTTGGCCACCAAGCCGAGGCCGTTCGACCAGGTGTGCGGCGAGTACATCCGACCGTGGAGGTCGGCCATCGCCGCCACGCGCCGGCACCCGCCGATCCCACCCGCGAGCACCACATCGGGCTGGATCACGTCGATGCCCCCGCGCACGATCAGGTCCCGGGCCTCCGCGGACCGCCGAACCATCTCGCCGGCGGCGATCCGCATCGACGTGAGGCGACGGAGCGCCGCATAACCCTCGACGTCGTCGGTGGGAAGCGGCTCCTCGAGCCAGTACACGTCGAGCGCCTCCAGCGCGCGGGCGCAGGCCGCCGCCGTCGCAACGTCCCAGGCCGGCGATCGATCGCCGGGCATCCTCCAGCCGTGATTGGCGTCGACCATGATGTCGATGGCCCCCCCCAAGGCTTCGCGAACAACCCGGACCACGTCGAGGTCCTGCCGCCAGTCCTGGTGATGGAACCTGATCTTGACCGCGCGGAACCCCCGCTCGGTCAGCTCCTTCACGCGCCGGACCCGCTCCTCGGCCTCCACCAGCTCTCCGGTGGACGCGTAGGCGAGCAGACGTTCGGAGCGCCCACCCAGGACCCGCCACAAGGGAAGGTCGAGAGCGTGACCGACCAGGTCCCACACCGCCACCTCGGAGATCCACGGACGCCCTCCGTGGAAGTCCACCGTCTCACACACCTCCCGCACGACCTCCGTTCGGAACGGGTCGAGGCCGACGAGCAACCCACGGAGTCGTTCGGCGTCGGGCAGGTCGTTCCCGCTCGCGAACCCCCGAAGCCCATCATCGCCATGGACGATCGCGAGCGTCGCCTCGACCCGGGTGCGCGGCTCGGGGTCCCAGGCGGCCACGAACGGAGGATCGAGCGGGAAGGCGTACCGGCGAGCTTCGAGGTCGGTGATCCTCACCGGCTCAGTCTCCCGTGTAGTAGGCGTTGTGGGCGTCCTCGCGCCGATCGACGAGCGCACGCACGCGATCGGCCGAGGCGGGCGAGACGGCGTCCGCGATCGCGTCCCGGACGGCAGTGCGGTTGGCGACACGGACGGCCGTCTCGTCCTCGGCCGCGGGATCGACCCACACCGGCACGAGTAGCACCAGTTCGTCTGCATCCGCGGGGTCGATCAGGCCCTCGGCCACGGCGTCCATCACGCCCTGGGCTATCCCGAGCTGCGCGGCACCCCAGGTGATCCGGCCGTGGGGATCCCCTTCGATCGTGGACTTGTTGACCACGACGGTGCGGGGTCGGATCGCAACACCCAGCTCCAGGCAGGCGAGGAAGGGCAGGTGACCGGGCCGAGGCGACGCGAGCGCCCCCACGATCGCGGCGGCCGTGGGCGAACCGCGTCGTCCGAGCACGACGTTGATGTGGCTGCCGTTCGGCGCCTCTCCCGCCCACGCCTCGCCGATCCTGCCGTCGAAACCATCCACCCGGCTTGGCTCCTCTTCAGTCCATCGTCAGGACGGCCCGAAGCGTAGCGCCGCGGCGTAGGAGTTCGAACGCCTCCGCGACGTCCGCGAGCGGGAACCGGTGGCTGATCAACCGGTCGATCGGTAGCTCGCCTCGGATGTACCGCTCCACGATCTCGGGGAAATCGCGCTCCGGAACCGTGGAGCCGTACATGCTGCCCAGCACCCGGCGCTCCATCCGGGGGATCGGCAGCGCGGGGAACGAGACCTCGGCGCCCGCTCGCGGGATTCCGATCAGCACCGCCGCACCACGAACCCGGGTGGACAGGAACGCGGCCCTGGCCGCTTCGGGACGCCCGGTCGCCTCGATCGCGGCGTCGACGCCGCCCCCGCTGGCCTCGCGCACCAGCGCGGAGGTCTCGTCCGCTCCGCCCGCCCACGCGACCGTTACGTCTGCCCCCAGCTCGGCGGCCACGACCAGCTTCTCGGGGACGACGTCCACCGCGACGATCGTCGAGGCCCCCGCGGCCGCGGCACCCATCACCGCCGACAGCCCCACGCCACCGCAGCCGAAAACGGCCACGCGGTCGCCTGGGCGGACCCCGGCCGTGCGCCAGACGGCACCCGTTCCCGTCGCCACACAGCATCCGATGAGCGACGCCACGTCGAACGGGACATCGTCCGGGATCGCGATGCACGAGCCTGCGGCCACGACGGTCCGCTCGGCAAAGGTCGAGAGGAGCGAGTAGTGGTAGACGGGCGCGCCGTCGCGCGAGAGCCGAGACGTGCCGTCCAACAGGCCCCCCGTCCCCATCGCTTCCCAAGCTGTCCGGCACAGATGCCGCAGGTCCCTGGCGCACTCCTCGCATCGGCCGCACGAAGGCATCCACGACAACGCCACGTGCTGACCGACCTCGATATCGACCCCCGCGCCCACCCGCTCCACCACGCCGGCGCCTTCGTGCCCGAGGACCGCAGGACAAGGCGTGTCCGCGGTGCCGTCGATCGCGTTCTGGTCGGAGTGGCAGATACCGGTGG
>Ga0247727_10020734_pt1 | contig 10009 bp, 7 predicted proteins | sample WisWelCaveWW1625_FD_202498 | JGI IMG/M metagenome (GOLD analysis project Ga0247727, IMG submission 202498) | Biofilm microbial communities from Wishing Well Cave, Virginia, United States - WW16-25 | ecosystem: Environmental > Aquatic > Deep subsurface > Groundwater > Cave microbial mat | place...
CTTTCTCGACTAAATCCCATTTATTGACGCCGATGACGATGCCTTTGTGCAATTTGGCCGCGTCGCTGACAATGTGCAAATCCTGATCGACGGCTTTTTCCAGCGCATCAAATAGAATGATGGCGACATGGCAGCGGCGAATGCTCTCGCGGGTGCGCAGCGTGCTGTAATATTCAATCGACTCTTTCACGCGCGAAGTTTTGCGCAAACCGGCGGTGTCGATTAACACGATCTCCTGATTTTTATACCGCAAACGCGTATCGATCGAATCGCGCGTCGTGCCGGGAATAGCGGTGACGATGACTTGCTCGTGTCCCAGCACGGCGTTGACGAACGACGATTTGCCGACGTTGGGCCGCCCGATGACGGCGAGATGCAACGCCTCGGTTTCTTCTTTTTTCTCGGCTTCATCGTCGCTCACTTTGCGTTTTGCCGAGGCAGGCAACAACGCAACGAGACGATCCAAAAAGTCGCCGATTTGACGGCCACTTGCGGCAGAAATCGGCAACGGCTCGCCGAGGCCGAGATCAAAAAATTCTGCGAACGCCGGTTCGTGTTTGGCGTCATCAATTTTATTCACCACCAGAATCAGTGGCCGATCGCTACGGCGCAAAATGCGCGCAATCTCCGCATCGGTCGCGGTCACGCCGGTTTGCGCATCAACGACAAAAATCAAACCGTCGGCTTCTTCAATGGCGTCATAAACTTGTTTGAGCACGGCTTGCTCGATGACATTGTCGCTGTCGCGAAAATAGCCGCCGGTGTCCATCAGCGTGAACTCGTAGCCGGTCCAATCGGCTTCGGCATAATTGCGGTCGCGCGTCACGCCGGGCGTCTCGTGCACAATCGCCTCGCGCTTGCGAATGATGCGATTAAACAACGTCGATTTGCCGACATTCGGCCGGCCGATGATGGCGACGAGGGGTTTCTTTTTCATGAGGAAGCCGCAAGAATTTTCGTCGTGCGCTCCCCACCATCCAATTCAATACGCAGCGGAAATTCATATAGCAAATTGCGTCCAACCAAAGCTTTTCGAACCGAATTCTCAATGATATTTTTGCTGCGCATCAAACCATAATCCAACATTATATTTCCGGAGCCTGTATCAAGATCAGTATCAAATTGGAGGCCTTTCTTCATAACGTCCTCCTGATTCCAATTTTCTGCACCGAAGGCTACAGAAACGCTCGGATAAAAATCATTATCAGAAATTGCAGCCCAATAGGATTCTTCAATTATAGGATTTGCAATAAAAGTCCATGGTGCATACCCCATTTGCCTGCCGATCGTATGCCTTTTTTTACGAGAAGGATAATCATCGAGCTTTGGCGACCACTCAATAGTTTTGCCTCCACAGATCAGCATCCACCTTGCACGGCGTTTGGCAAGCTCGCGATCAATCCAATCACGATATTTTTCATAAGCCATGAGCTTTAATTCTTCTCCTTCATCATCGGAGAGGGCGAGATAATCATCGAATGAAATTAAAAATCTTTCGTCTTCGAGCAGGGATTTTGGCGCTGAAAAGCTTTTAGGTTTGTTCTTTTCGCGCGTGAGTTGTTTTTCAACGACCTCGAGATCCTCCAGATCGAGCTTGCCCAAAGTTTGGAGAACTTGTTCGAGACCGGTTTCGGCAGAAATCATATTAACCTCGCCTGTTTAAGGTATTCATCTTCGATTGCAATTAACAACGTCGATTTGCCGACATTCGGCCGGCCAATAATGGCGACGAGGGGTTTCTTTTTCATGAGGACTCTTCAATGCGCAGGTTAGCAACAAAAACAAGCGGCGCGCAACCAAGTTGCTTGCCGAGAGCAGACATTCTTTCATCGGAGGGATAATCTTGCAGCTTTGCAGACCATTCAATAAGTTTTCCTCCACAAACCAGCATCCATCGTGCATGAAGCTCTTCGAGCTTTTTATCAATCCAAGAGCCATATTTTTCATACGCCAACGATTGGATTTCATCGCGCTCGTCATCCGACAAAGCGAGATAATCCTCAAATGAAATTAAAAACCTTTCGTCTTCGAGCAAGGTTTGGGACGGCGAGAAAATGCGATCATCCGTCTTTTGATTCGTAAGCCGCGCTAAAATAATTTCACGGCCCGCTGACGGCAACGCATCAAGCGTTTGCCAAATTTGTTCGACATCAGTTTGGACGGCAGTCATAAACGCCTCCGCATCGGTTAAGGTTAAACCTGAGCAACCCAGAAAGATTCTTCATCAGCCTACTCAATAACTTCCACCCCCGTAACAAAATACTCCGTCTCGCCAAAGCAATCCGTCGGCACGCCTTTGTGCTGTTCGTAAACCAGTTTGACGCGTTGACCGAGCGATTGGTTGATTTGCGCGGCAACGGAATCATCGCGAACGCTGAACTCAAATTTCTCCGGCATGGAGCCGGGCATGGTGACCATCGTCAGTTCACCTTCCCACGTTTTGCAGAGCCAGCCCTTTTTCGAGAATTTTTGCACGTAGCCGGCGCGCTCGCCTTCGGAATAATTCCACGCCAACGCGAGCCAGGTATAAAGCGCGAGAAGCAGCACCGGCACGATAACAACAGCGCCGAAGCAACCAAGCCTGCGGGATTTTTTCGGTTTCGTTTCCATTTCCTCTCTCCTCCTCAGTTGTTCCATTATATATACACGGACTCTTTGTAAAAAAAAAGCAAACACTTTCACGCAAAGACGCGAAGTCGCAAAGAAAACTTTGCGTCATCTTTGTGTCTCTGCGTGCGTTTTTATTTTGGATGTAGTTAACGCCGCGCTACGCAAAAGCTTTTTCCGATTAATCGTCGAGTACATGAGTCGCCTTTTTGCGACCGTCCAATTTAACTTGCAGCGATAGTTGCGTGAGCACATTTCGGCCAACAAGAGCTTCGCGGGATTGATTTGGCAAACGAAAAGGACTCTGAGACCAGTCACGCACGCAGAGGGCTTCTATGACACCGGAAATAATCTTGCCGGCTTCAGTGACAACCCCTATCAAGACTGGCAGGATATGATAACGAAAGGGACGCCCTAAATGAAAATGCACATTAGCACGCCGGAATTCCTGTCGTCTGATTACGCCCTCATTTGATAATTTCGCTTGATCAAAAAAAACGTCACCCGATCCTGTATCAAGATCAGCAGTAATTATTAAACCGTCGCCTTGAGAGTCATGAAGATTTTTATTTTCGGCAGCAACAATGATTGAAAGGCGAGGATAAAAATCATTGTCGGGAAGAACCGCCCAAGTTAATTCCTCGATCAAAGGCTGCGCGGCAAAAACAAAAGGAATGAGACCATATTGTTCGCCCACCTCTCTTAACTTCTCATCCCTTGGGTAATTTTGCAAAGTCGGAGATGATTCAATAACAGTTCCTCCACACACCAACATCCATCTCGCATGACGCTGCCCGAGTTCTTCATCAATCCATTTTGTATACTTCTCGTATGCCTCGTCCTGAATCGCGTCACGTTCTTCATCCGACATGGCCAGATATTCCTCAAACGTGATGGAAAAAATATCACGAGTGGCCGCTGGCAAAACCGGAACCCGCGCGCCGCCGTTTTTCTTTTCGCGAACCGAGGCGAGACGCTTCTCTAAAAGATCAAGCTCGTCAGACGCGAAATCATCTATTGTTTCTAAAATCTGTTCGAGGGTCGAGTTTTTAGTTTCCATACCAGCCTCGTTTGATGTGGTTAATTTTGGAGATCAAATTCAACTTCAAAATCTTTAGTTGTGTCGAACGCTGATACTATTCCTGTTTTCAAAAACTCAAAAATGCCGCTGAAATTATTTTTCAACGGCACGACGGGCGCGCCGAGTTTTTCTTGCAACTCGCTCAGTTTCCAATCATCGAGAAAAATTTGCAGATCATTCAAACAGCTTTTGGGCAGGAAAACCGCGGCGCCGAGATCGCGGTCTTTTAATGCGGCGAAAATATCCTGTCCGGTGAGCAGGCCGGAAACGCGGATGGTGTCGCCGTAAAATTTATTAACGACAACGATTAATTCCGGAGCAAAATTTTTGATTTGCTGCAGGCGCGGCAAAATATTTTCCGCAAGAAAGCTGCCGGCCAATGTCGCAGTTACGAGAGTAACTTTCGTTGGCTGCGGCAAACGTTTGGGCAGGCGTTGGATTTGTTTCTCATTAAAATCATCCAGCAAATCGCGCAACATGCCGACGCCGTTTTCCATTTGCTCGAAGGCGTCGTAACGGCTCGCGGGCGGAATCGGCTCACCGGCCATGATGTAAAATTCGTCGGAGGGATAAACGAAATTCATCCCGAGGCGCTGGCGAAATTCGGCGGCGTAATCGTCGGCAATGCGCAAGAATTGTCGGGCGTATTCTTTCGTCACCGGTTTGATCGGCGTCAAGCTGTCGCGGTGTTTGGTCAACCCGACGGGCACGACGGCAACGCTGCGCAGATGCGGATGATAACGGCTGAGATCGTTCAATGTTCGGCGCAGCACTTCGCCATCATTAATTTCCGGACATAAAACGATTTGCGTATGCAGCTCGATGCCGTTTTGCGTGAGATAATCAAATTTCTCCAATAACCGATCATCGAATTTGATGCCAAGCAGAAATTTTCTGACGGCGGGTTCGGTCGCGTGCACGGAAATGAAGAGGGGAGTCAAGCGCTGGCGGACGATACGCTCCAAATCGGCGCGGGACATGTTGCTGAGCGTGACGTAATGGCCCGAAAGAAATGACAGCCGAAAATCTTCGTCGCGAAAATACATCGTCGAGCGCATATTGGCGGGATTTTGATCGACGAAGCAGAAGATGCAATCATTGCCGCAGCGGCGAATTTTGAGCGGCGCGAAATTTAGGCCGAGACTGTCGTCAGGATCTTTTTCAATATCAAAAATAATTTGCTCTTCACCGCGGCGAATTTCCATTTCCAGCGTTTCGTCGGCAGTGAGAAAGCGATAATCAAGAATGTCGCGCACGGTCTCGCCGTTGATGCGCAGAACTTCGTCGCCGGGCTGCAAGCCGAGCTCAATGCCGGTGCTGGCTTTGTCGATTGCGATAATTTTCACAGCGATTTTTTAACTCTGTAGAACGTTTTAGAATTGCCTAAAAACACAAAACGCTCCCCGACTTTCCTTTTGAAATTTACAAGGAAATCGGGGAGCGCTAAAATATACGAATTTAAATAGTTGCAGTCAATTCAATTTTCTGCACTGGGCGAAGTCCGACCTGGGCAGCGAGCGTTTTGTTAAATTGGAAAACTGCCTCGCCCAGGTCGGACTTCACTTCGTCACTTCGTGATTCAATTTTCTGCGGAAATCGACGTTTCCGTCAGCAGCGCCGGTTCTTTCGCTTTGGTTTGATTGACAAAAATATTGATGATCGCGGCGACGGGCACGGCCAGCAAAAGCCCCCAAAAGCCGAAGAATTGCGCGCCGACGAGCACGCTCAATATGACGATCATCGGATGCAGGCCGACTTTGTCGCCGACGATTTTGGGCGAGATGACGGCGCCTTCCAGGCCTTGCACGATGGCAAAAATGATCGCGGCTTTGATCATGGTGGCCACCGGATGCGCGGTAAACAGGGCGACGACTAATGTCAAGATCAGGCTGATGAACAAGCCGAGATACGGAATGATGTTGAGCAGGCCGGTCATCAAACCGACGAATAGCGAATAGGGAACGCCAACGAGACTCAAACCGACGCCGGTGAGAATCCCGACAATTGCCATGACGGTCAATTGGCCGCGCAAGAAACCGCTCATGGTATCGTCGGCGATTTGCACTTTTTGCCGGATGACCGGCCGGCGATCTTCGGGAAAGAGGCGGAGGACGAACTGCTCCCACAGTTTTTCGCCGTCGTTGAGAAAATAAAACGTCAGCACCGGGATGAGAATGACATTGAGCAGTTGCCCCAACACGGCCGAGGTGGTGGCGGTAAAATTCAGCGCGCCGCGCAAGATCGTTCCCAGCACGGCTTGCAATTTGTCGGGCAAATCTTGCAACAGCGCATTTTGCAATTTTTGAACATCAATGGGAAAACGCGCGAGAAAGCTGACGACGGTGTTTTGAATCCAATCGCGGACCTGCGGCAGGGCGGTGACGGTGCGCTCGATGAGATCGCCGATTTCTTGAACCAATTGCGGGACGAGAAAAATGCCGAGCGTTGCGAGCACTGCCATAAAAACGAGGAGAACGAGCAAGCTGGCGAGCGCGCGTTTGAGACCGCGTTTTTGCAGCCAACTGACGAGGGGGTTGAGCAAATACGCCATGGCGATTGAAAAAAAGAACGGGCCGAGGACGCCGGCGAGCTCCTGGTAAATCCAAATGACCATGAGGGCGAGGGCGGCAAAAACGATGGGCCTGGCAGCCGGCCGATCGCGCATGGTGAAATAAAAAACGGCCAGCGCCACGAAGCCGACGAAGGGTGTTAATATTTCGCGCAGGCTGTATAGAAATGCTGCGAAGATAACAACGCCGGCCAGCGCGACGATGCGCTCGACGTAAGTTTCAGATGATTGATTCATAGTAAGAAAAATTTCGACAGTGTCAAGCTTTTTTTATCATGTCATGCTGTGAAGCATCTTTTTTCTTCTGGCTCTGGCAGCTTCGATGCTCGTAAATGGATGCGACACCGGATAACCGGCGCTCCACTGATGGGATTGACCGCCGGATACGGGCTGGGCGTACCGTGAAGAACGCGCTTTTCAAGTAAGCCAGCACCAGAATGAGAATGCCGGCGATCACCAGATCGAAATTTCAACTGCTGTGAATGGCAAGATACGTGATGATGCCGGTAATAAGCAACAGGGTGGAGATGGCGGCAATACGCGCAATGTTTTGGATTACAGCCATAAAATTAAAAATTTTATTGACAAATTTTCATCCCAATTTACATCTTTTGCAGCGGAAATGCAAACGCTAAAAATAAGTGGTTCATTCTCAACTTCGGAACGAACCACTTAAAATCTCAAGGTGTTTGAAAAGTAAAACATGAGACTGACCGGTCACTTAAAGCGGTTGAATTGTAAAACATTTTGTGCGCAAGAAGTGACCGGTCAATGGCTTTCCGAACACGCTCTCAACAAAATTTCAGCTTCAGCTAATCAAAAAAATACCGCAAGCCGATCTGCGCCTGCCAGCGCGAGAAGAGGCCGGGGTCGTCGATATACGTATCAAGTTCGTCAAGAGCCGTTGCCGGATTATCAACAGGCCCAATGTAGTTGAAGACCGGCGCGCCTTGCGCGTTGAAGCGAAGCAATTGCAGCGGTGAAGTCGCCGCCGCGCTCGCCACTTTTCTGACGCCCCAGTCGGAATTGAGAAAATTCGCGACGTTCAACAAATCAAAATTCAATTGGAAGGTGTGCTTTTGGCCGCCGGCGTTGAGCGAAAGATCCTGCAAAATCCGCAAGTCGATATTGCTGTACCACGGATTCACCGCGCCGAAGCGCTCGGCAATCTCGCCGCGGTGCGAGCTCAGATATTTGTCTTGTTGGATGAATGCCTCGAATTTTTGCGCGTCACCGGCGTTGTCAAAAATGATCTCGTTCGGATCGCCGGCATTGCGCGGAATATAAATGAGATCGTTGCCGCCATGGCCATCGCCGTTGACATCGCCGGAATAAACGAACGAATAGCGATTACCGCCCGATCCGGCGAAACGGTTGCCTGCGGCGATTTCCAAAAACAAACCGAAATGCGTCGCGAAATTTTTCGACCACGTTCTGCTGTAAGTGCCGCTGCCGACGAGGCGATGCCGCTGGCCAAATTCAGAAAAACCGATTTCGGGCTTGTTGGGATTGCCTTGCACCGGCTGCGCTGAATATAAAACGCTGGCAATCTCGGTCGATCTTAAATTGCTTTTGGCTTCGGTGAAGCTATACGCCAGCGTAGTAAAAAGTCCGGAAGAAAAATTTTTACGCAGTTGCGCGGTCGCGTTGAAATTGTGCCCTTCGTCCGTGTTATCGATCACGTAAATGCCGGCGCCGAAATCCGCATTCAGCTCATTGTTGCCGTCCCTGCCGCCATAACGTGGCCTGCCGTCAGGAAGAGTGCGAATCGAATCCGGTCGCACGTCCAGGTCGGCATTGCGCACAAACACGGCATTGAGATCTTTGCCATAAATCACTTCGAGCGTGCCGAGAATGTCCGCCGGCAGTTTCTTATCGATTGCCAGATTGGTCGTCCACACCTGCGGCCATTTGAAATCGGGATCCATCGCATTCAAGTCAAATGAGTGCAGATGATCCGGTAGGTTGGTATTTACCCCCGGGTTTGAAATATTATTGCCAACCCAAACAAACGGCACGCGCCCGGTAAAGATGCCGGTGCCGCCGCGCAATTGCGTCGAACGATCGCCGCTGGCATTCCAGTTAAAACCGATCCGCGGCGAAAACAAAAACTTCGTGTCCGGCAGCTTGCTCTGATCCACGGTTTCCGGATTGCCATTTTCATCCAGTGCTTTTAAACCGCGCGAATAGGCATTGTCCGCGAGATCATTGAAATACATCGGCAAATCAACGCGCAGTCCGTAGGTCAAATTGAGCCGCTCCGAAACCAGAAATTCATCCTGCGCATAAAAGGCGAGTTGGCCGACATCGATATCTTCGCCTTTAAAAGGAACCTGCTGAGCGGTAGCAACGGCCGCATTATAATCAAAAAACCCCGGTGTGCCGCGCCTCGCGTGTGACAAAAACTCAGCTACCGATGAAAACAGCGGATTGCCTACGCTGGTCGGCAAGAAACCGAGAATGGTACCGTATTTGAATATATTGAAAGAATTGAAAAACGAAAACGTTTCAAAAGTGGCGCCGACGGTGTAAACGTGCTTGCCGGAAAAGAAACTGAGATTATTCGTGAGCTGCAAAACATCCTGATCCAAAATGTTGGCGATCGAGAACGGCTCGTGTCCCACCGTCGTATATTGCACGCCGCCCGAGCCGATTTCTATCGTTGGAAACGGCTTGCTAAATGGCTCCCGAAAATCACGGAAGCGATTGAAACTGGCAAAAAAACGATTGGCGAGTTTTGTTGACCGGCTGTTGAGTTCGAGCGCAAAAGAATTCAGCTCGTTGTTGATGCGATAGCCGGAATTTTGGAACGGCAGACTGCTTTCATTCGGGCCGCGTCCAGTGTTGTTAAAACTCAACACAAATGGATGCGGCGGCAAATCGCGCCGGGCGTCGAGCAGATTGTAGCGAAAAGATAGATTGTGATTCTCGCTGACATTCCAATCCAATTTGACGAGGAGTTTGTCGTTGTTCGTCTCGTGAATAAAACCTTCAAAAAGTCCGGGATCATACCCGTAATTCTGAATCAACGCATCTTTGATGAGTTGCAACGAATCGGCGCGCACGCGCGATTCGCCGAATTGCTGCGTGGCATCGCGATTCGCCACGAAGTTCGTGCCCGGATCGTCGCGCCGCTCCAGCTCGCCGTTGATAAAGATAAACAGTTTGTCGCGAATGAGCGGCCCGCTGGCGGTAAAACCCGACTGGTTGAATTTCAAATCCGGATTGGCGATGACGTCATTGCCGCGCACGGAGTTGCCGAGAAAACTTTCATTGCGCAAAAAGCTGTAAAGCGAGCCGCGAAAATTGTTGGTGCCGCTCTTCGTCACGGTGTTGATGCCGGCGCCGCTAAAGCCGCCCTCGCGCACGTCGAACGGCGCAATCGAAACCTGCACCTGCTCGACCGCGTCATAAGGCACCGGCTCGGCATTGGTTTGGCCGCCGGGCGCCGGGTCGTCGAGGCCGAAGGGATTGTTAAAATAAGAGCCATCCAGCGAAATATTATTGTACAGCCAATTTCGCCCGCCAAAACTGAAATTGCCGTCACTGCGCGGATCCAGGCGCGTCAAATCTCTCGTGCTGCGTTTGATCGAGGGCAGCGCCGTCACCTGTTCGGAGTTGATAAAAGTTGCGGCGCCGGTGCGATCGCTGTTGAGCACCTCGTCGCGCTCGGCGGTGACCTGCACGCCTTCGATGGTAATGGCCTCTTCAACCAATCTAAAATCAACGCGAACGGTTTGGCCCAAACTGAG
>Ga0247727_10020735_pt1 | contig 10009 bp, 7 predicted proteins | sample WisWelCaveWW1625_FD_202498 | JGI IMG/M metagenome (GOLD analysis project Ga0247727, IMG submission 202498) | Biofilm microbial communities from Wishing Well Cave, Virginia, United States - WW16-25 | ecosystem: Environmental > Aquatic > Deep subsurface > Groundwater > Cave microbial mat | place...
CGAGACATGGAAAGTGCGCGTCGCGGCGGGCCGCGCGGAAATCCCGTATCTCACCGGCCCGGAGCGCTACAACAAAATCCCCGCCGATAGCGCGATCTATTGGCTCCGGCAACTCTCCCCGCCGCCGCTCATTGGCCGCAACGTGCAGTTGCCGCTGGATGAGGGGATGATGATCAGCGGCATGGAGGTGATCAACGCGCCTGGACACGCGCCGGGCATGATCGCGCTCCTGCACTACGCCGACCGCGCTTTGATCTGCGGGGATGCCTTCATCATCGCGAACGGCAAAATTGCCGACCCTATGACTGCGTTCACCTACGACCGCCAACTCAACCGCCGCTCACAGGTCAAAGTGACGGAGCGCGACTTTGATCATCTGCTCGTCAGCCACGGCCCGCCGCGGATGAACACCGGGCGGGCCGACGCCCGCACTTACGCCGTCGCCCGGCTCAAGTAACAAGTAAGGACAGCCAGCGGGCGACACCTGACAGGTTCGCTTCGCGAGAACCTGTCAGGTGTCGCCCTCCCCAACGTTGTATAATGTTCAGTGCGACCTGCAGGCGGCGCAGGGGGTCTTGGGGTTTCGGCCAACAAGCTCATCGTGCACCTCTAGCGTCCATGATCGTACGTATCCGCATCCCGCGTTGCAGCGACGCGCCGTTCTATTATTGCGCCGTAATCTCTGGCGGTGCGCCGCCGCCCGCCTTCGTCCGCGTGTTTGGGTTGCCCGTTTGACCATGTCCACTGGCCTTCACGTCCTCATCCTCACCAACCGCGCCGCCGAGGCCGAGCCACTGCTCGCCGCCTTGCGCCAGGCAGGTTTTGAGCCGGATGGGGAGTGGGCGGACTCGGAGCCGGCCTTCCTCGCCCATCTCTCCTTCACCGTCAATCTCATCCTGGCGGATTACGCCCTGGAGAGTTGTCCGGCCTTGCACGCGCTGGCGCTCCTCCGAGACCGCCAACTCAACATCCCGGTGATTGTCCTGAGCGATGGCCTGAACGACGACGACGCTGTGGAGTGTCTGCGGCAGGGCGCGGCGGATTACGTGCGCTGGGATCAACTGGATCGCCTGGGCGACCGCGCGCACCGGTCGTTGGGGCACCAGCGCAACCAGCAGGAGCAAATGGTCCTGGCCGACGCCTTACGCCACACGGCGGAAATCCTCAACAGCACGCTTCGCTTTGACGAAGTCCTGGATCGGATTCTCGATGGCGCCCGCCGCGTGGTGCCGCACGAAGCCGCCGGCCTGTGGCTGATCACCCACACCGGTGACGTTTATCTGGCCCGCTTCCGCGGCCTCGTCTCGCCGGAACTCGAAGCCAGCCTGCGCCAACAGCGCTTCTCCATTGATCGCCCCGGCTTTTTTCAGCAACTGGCCGAGGCGCGCCGGCCGTTGATCGTCGCGGACACGCGCACGGCCCCCAACTGGGGCCGACGGATTCCGGAAACAGGCTGGATCCTCGCCTCGCTCGGCGTGGCGTTATCCACACGCGGCCAGATCATCGGCTTCCTGCAACTCGCCAGCGGCACGCCAAATTTTTTCAACGCGGCCCAGGCCCGCCAATTGCAGGCCTTTGCCGATCAGGCCGTGGTGGCGATTGAGAACGCGCGCCTGTACGACTCCATCCAACGCCAGGCCGCCGAGTTGAACGCGCTCTATCGCGCCTCCGCTCAACTGCTCAACCCGGGCAATGGTCTGATCACCCTGGCCGACCAGATCGCGCGCGCGGTCACGCAGGAATTTGAATTTGCTGATTGCGGCGTGATGATCGTGGACGAAGCCGCCGGGGAACTGCGCCGCGTGGCGCGCGCCGGGCCGTACGCGGTGACGACCACCAATCCCTTGCTCCTGGACGGCCCCGGCCTCACCGTAGCCGCCGTGCGCACCGACCAGTTGGTGTACGCCCCCGACGTGACTCAAGACCCGCGCTACATCCCCAACGAGAGCCGGACGCGCTCTGAGCTGGCGATGCCGTTGCGCGCAGGCGGGCGCGTCGTCGGCGTGTTGGATTTGCAAAGCTCCGAGCCGCACGCGTTTGACGACCGCGCCATCCGCATCATCACCACGTTTGCCGAGCGCGCCGCCCTGGCCCTCTCCAACGCGCTGATGATCGAGCGGCTCAACCAGGCCCGCCAGATTGCGGAGGAAGCCAGCCGGGTCAAGAGCGAGTTCCTGGCCAACACCTCGCATGAACTGCGCACTCCGCTGACCGCGATCATGGGCTCGCTCAACCTGTTCCTCAACGAAGACAGCGACTCGCCCGAGGAGGCCCGGCAGTTCGTCCAGATCGCGTACGACTCCGCCCGCAATCTGCTCGCCATTGTGAACGATCTGCTGGACATCGCGCGCATCGAAGCCGGGCGGATGATGGTGAAGCCGCACCCCGCGGACATTAACCCCTTGCTGGCGGAAGTGTACATGCTGATGTGGGCGCAGGCCGAGGCAAAAAACCTCACACTCGATGTCCGCTTGCCGGAGACGCCCGTCATGGTGATGGCGGATCCGGAGAAACTCAAACAGATTCTAATCAACGTGGTCGGCAATGCCCTCAAGTTCACCGAGCAAGGCTCGATCACCGTTCGCACGGTGCTGGAGACGGACGCGCACCGCTTTCAGATCATCGTGCAAGACACCGGCATCGGTATCCCGGTGGACAAGCAGACCCATTTGTTTCAGCCGTTCGTGCAGGTGGATGGCACGACGACGCGCAAGTACGGCGGCACCGGCCTGGGCCTGAGCATCTCCCGCCGCCTGGCCGAGATGATGGGCGGCGCGCTCACCCTCCACAGCCCGGGCGAACGGCAGGGCAGTACCCTGACGCTCACCCTGCCGCTGGCTCGACCCGATCACGGCCACCATCCCGAAATCATGAATTAGCGGCCTCTGCCCTCGCCCGTGCCCTCTCCCTCCGGGAGAGGGCACGGGCGAGGGAAACCCAGAGACCTTCATGCTATACTCCTCGGCATGGATTTGTTTGAGCATGCCCTCCAGCAGAGGCTGACGACCGAAGCGCCGTTGGCCGCGCGCATGCGCCCGCGCACGCTGGATGAGTTCATCGGGCAGGAGGAGATTGTGGGGCCGGGGCGGCTCCTGCGCCGCGCCATCCAGGCCGACCGGCTGTTCGCGTCCATCCTCTTGTGGGGGCCGCCCGGCACGGGCAAGACCACGCTCGCCCGCGTCATCGCCAACACCACCCGCTCGCAATTTGAAACGCTCAACGCCGTGCTGGCGGGCATCGCCGACCTGCGCAAAGTGATCGCCGAGGCCAAAGAGCGCCGCCAACTGCACGGCCAACGCACGATCTTGTTCGTGGATGAAGTGCACCGCTGGAACAAGGCCCAGCAGGATGCGCTCCTGCCGCACGTGGAGGATGGCACGTTTGTCCTCATCGGCGCGACGACCGAGAATCCGTATTTTGAAGTGATCGGGGCGCTGGTCTCGCGCTCGCGCATCTTTCAGCTCAAGGCGCTCGCGGATGACGACACGCGGCGCATTCTGCTCAATACGCTGGCCGATCAGGAGCGCGGTTACGGTGATCGCAGTGTGCAGATTGACGACGACGCGCTGGCGCACCTGATCAACGTGGCGGGCGGCGATGCGCGCAACGCGCTCAACGCGCTGGAGCTGGCCGTGGAAACTACGCCCTCCGCCTCGGACGGCGCGATCCACATCACGCTGGCCGTGGCGCAAGAGTCCATCCAGCGGCGGGCCGTGCTGTACGACAAGGACGGCGACGCGCACTACGACACGATCAGCGCCTTCATCAAGAGCGTGCGCGGCAGTGACCCGGATGCGGCGCTGTATTGGCTGGCGAAGATGTTGTACGCCGGGGAAAGCCCGCGCTTCATTCTGCGCCGCCTGCTCATCCTCGCCGGTGAAGACATCGGCCTGGCCGACCCGCTGGGCCTGGTGGTCGCCAACGCCGCCGTGCAGGCCTTTGAGTTCGTCGGCCTGCCGGAGGGCATCTTCCCCATCGTCGAGGCCACGCTGTATCTGGCGACCGCGCCCAAGTCCAACACGACGACGGCCTACTTCAAGGCGTACCAAAAAGTGGAAGCCGAGGGCAAAGTGGATGTGCCGAGGCACCTGCAAGACGGCAACCGCGACGCCAAGGGCCTGGGCCACGGCGAGGGCTATCAGTATCCGCACGAGTTCGAGGGCCACCACATCGCCCAGCAGTATCTCCCCACCGCCCTGCTCGGCACGTACTTCTACTCGCCCTCTGCGGAAGGCTACGAGGCCGCCGTCAAGGACCGCCTGACCCGCTGGCGCGCGGCGCAGGAGAAGGCGCTGGGGTTGGAAGAGACCATGACGTTGCCCGAACTGACCGAAGATCAGATCACTTCCCTCAAGCGAAAGGCCGGCGGGCGCGGGGAGTGATGACCTCCAATCCCCATCTCCAGTCACTTATGACCCATCTCCTTCTGATTCGTCACGGCGAAAACGAGTACACCCAGAAAGGCAAACTGGCGGGCTGGATCAAAGGCGTGCATCTCAACGAGACCGGCCAGAAGCAGGCGCAGACCCTGGCGGCGCGGCTGAGCCAGGCGCCGATCAAGGCTATCTACTCCAGCCCGCTGGAGCGCGCGCGCGAGACCGCAATCCCGCTGGCCGAGGCGAAGAAGCTCACGGTTGAAATTCTGGACGGGTTGGGCGAAGTCCGCTACGGCGAGTGGCAGGGCCAGAGCTTGAAGCGGCTGGCGCGCACCAAACTCTGGCGCACCGTGCAGGGCTTGCCCTCGGCCATGCAGTTCCCGGCGGGCGAGACGTTCCGCTCGGTGCAGTCGCGGGCGGTGAACGCGATTGAGCAGATCGTGAAACAGCATCCCAAAGACATGGTGGCGGCCTTCTCGCACGGCGACGTGGTTAAGCTAGTGGTGGCGCATTACCTCGGCGTGCCGCTCGACTTGTTCCAGCGGATCATGATCAACACCGGCTCCGTCACCCTCCTGCGCCTGGGCCGCGGCCATCCGACTTTGGTAAAATTGAATGACACCAGCGGAATGGAAGAAAGACAAAAGAAAGAGAAAGAGAAAAAGCAGTAGCCGCAGACGCTCTTTCTCTTTCCTGCTCTCTTTCTCTTTCTTTTTTCATGGGCACGCTCTACGAACTCAACCCTGTCTCCCATATCACCGCCGGCTTCGTCGGCCAGCCGGGCAAGCGCGTGTTTTACTTGCAAGCTACGCGCGGCTTGCAGGTGGTCACGTTGATCGTGGAGAAAGCCCAGGTGCAGGCGCTCGCGGACTACATCCGGGAGTTCGTCAAAGAGCTTCAGGACAAGAACCCCGACCTGACGCCGGCCGCCGCCCACTATAAAGCCGAGCGCATGACCCTCAAACTGCCGCTCGACCCGGCCTTCCGCGTGGGGCAGTTGGGCCTGGGCTACGACGAGGGCCGCGACCTGCTGGTGATCGTGGCGCAGGCGATTGTGCCGGAAGAAACGGCAGCCGAAGAGGCCGATATCGCGCGCCTGTTTGCCACGCGCGCGCAAATGCTGGCGCTTGGCGAGCACGGCCTCGTCATCATCAAACAGGGCCGCCCGATCTGCGGCATGTGCGGCCAGCCCATCGACCCCGAAGGGCACTTCTGCCCGAAGAGCAATGGACACCGGTGGTGAAACGTAGGGCGTGAAACGCAAACCATCACGGTTCACATTTCACGTGACGATGCCCAGCGATAAAGCCCCTCGTCCCATCAGCCTGCCCGCAATGCTCGCCTTGCTCCGTGAAGGGGAGCTCAGCGTCGAGGGCCTGTTGCCCTACGGCTCCAACTACACCTTCCTCGCCCAAATCCGCCGCCACGATCAGGTGGTGCTTTGCGTGTACAAGCCCATCCGGGGCGAGCGCCCGCTGTGGGACTTCCCGGAGAACACACTGGCGTTCCGCGAAGTGGCGGCGTTTGCGGTGAGCGAGGCGCTGGGCTGGAACTTTGTGCCGCCCACCGTCTACCGGGAGAAAGGCCCGCACGGCCCCGGCTCCGCGCAATACTTCATCCAACAAGCCGACCCGGAGTTCCACTACTTCAACATCCCCGACGACGACAAGCCGGAACTGCGGCGCGTGGCGCTGTTCGACATCCTCATCAACAACGCCGACCGCAAGGGCGGCCACTTGCTCAAAGACGAGGCGGGCAAGCTGTGGCTGATCGATCACGGCATCGGCTTCCACGCGCAAAACAAGCTCCGCACCGTGATCTGGGATTTTGCAAGCGAGCCGATCCCGGACGATCTGCTTAAAGACACCGCCGACTTCCGCCAGCGGCTGGAGTGCGACGAGGACCTGAAGACCGCCCTCAACGGTCTGCTCGATCCGCTGGAGATCGCCGCCCTGCGCCGCCGCGTGGATAAAGTCCTCGCCGCGCGCCGCTTTCCCGCCTCGAATTCCGGGCGGGCGTATCCCTGGCCGCCCGTTTAGCCCAATGCTTTTCAGTGCGTGCTCTCTAACAGTGTCTCCCTGAAGACACTTCGGGCCGACGGCCTGCGCGCCACTTAAGCGTTGGGTGAGCGTTGTTGAACCGTTCCCGCCTTCCGAGGGTAAAATAAGAGCCGCAGGGGAAGGAGCATGCATGACGATCAAACTCGAAGAAGGTTGGACGACGGTCTTTCTCCTCGCCGCGCTGGTGAGTGTAGCGGCCTGGGGGGTGGAGGCCTCGGCCTGGACGGTGGCGCTGTGGGTGGGCGGGGTGGCCGCCGTCACCGGCGTGTTCGCCGGGCTGGCGCTGGCCAAAAGCCGCTTCCGGGAGCCGGTGGCCGCGCTGTTCGGCGCCGTCTACGGCCTGTTCGTGGTCGGCTTCTGCATCGCCAGTATCCTCAAGGGCGATTGGCACCGCCGCACGGTGGAAGTCATCATCCGCGTCAACAACTGGCTGTATTATGCCCTGCACGGCGGCACCTCGCGCGATATCCTGCCGTTCCCCGTCTTCGTCGGCCTCGTCTTCTGGATCATCGGCCTGGTGGGCGCGTGGGCCATCTTCCGGCGCGCGGGGATGTGGGCCGCCGTCCTGCCCGGCGGCCTCATCCTGTTGATCAACGCCTACTATTCCGCCGCCGCCAACATCGAACTGTATCTCGCCGCTTATCTCGTGCTGGCCCTGATCCTGATGGCGCGCCTGAACCTGCTGGCGCGCGAGCGCGAGTGGCAGGCGAAGCGCGTGGCCTACAACTCCGAAGTCCGCTTTGAATTTCTGCGCGCGGGTTTGGTCGCGGCGGTCGGCGTGGTCTTCGCGGCCTCCGTAGCGCAGAACCTCACGCCGGCCGTCGCCAATGCGCAAGCGGTGGCCACCTGGAACCAGGTCAACGGCGCGTGGTCCAACGTGCGCGAAAACTTTGAGCGCCTGTTCAACGCGGTGCGCAACCCCGGCATCCAGGCTACCGATTTCTACGGCGACTCGCTTTCGCTGGGCGGCGCGAACTCGTTGAGCGACCGACCGGTGCTGGATGTCGCAGTCGGCCCGGTGGACGACGATGTGGAAGGCGAGTCGATCCAGCTTCAGCCCGTGGCGCGCTTCTACTGGCGGGCCGTCGCCTATCAAGAGTACGGCGGCGGGCGCTGGCAAGCCGGGGACGCGCGGGAGTTCCGTGAGGTGAACCCCTCGCGGCCGCTGATCCGCCTGCCGGGCTATCGGATGCGCCAGGACGTGAAGGCCACGTTTATCACCCATCAGCCGAATGTGAGCCGCCTGTACATCCTGCCTCAGCCCAAGTCGGTCGATCGCACCGTCAGCTACGAGACCTTGATCCTCCCCAACAACGCCTGGGACCCGGCCTCGGTGCGCGCGCAGACCCTCCTGCAAGGCGATGACCGGCGCTATACGGTCGTCGCCTCCGTCTCCTTCGCCGACATGGAGAGCCTGCGCGACGCCGGTGAAAACTATCCGCCCTGGGTCAAGGAGCACTTCCTGCAACTGCCGGGCGACATCACCCAGCGCACGCGCGACCTGGCCCGGCAGATTGTGAGCGACGCCAGAGCCGCCAGCCCTTACGACAAGGCGCAAGCCATCACCGACTGGCTGCGCAAGAACATCACCTACGATCTGGGGATCAACGCCCCGCCGGATGGCCGCGAGCCGGTGGATTGGTTCCTGTTTGAGACCCAACACGGCTATTGCAATTATTACGCCTCGGCGGAAGTCATCTTACTGCGCGCGTTGGGCATCCCGGCGCGCATGTCGGTGGGCTTCAGCGAAGGCACGTTCGATCGCTCGACCGGCGTGTACAAAGTCATCGAGCGCAACGCGCACGCCTGGCCGGAGGTCTTCTTCCCGGATTACGGCTGGGTTGAGTTCGAGCCGACCGGCTCCGAGCCGCCGCTCCTGCGCCCGGAGCGGCAGGCCGTGGCGCCCACGCCCGATCCGAATCGCACGCCCGATGCGGCGCCAACCCGCCGCCCAGAGGAGGATCTGCGTGAACTTGAAAACGTCCCGGGTGCTCAAGCGGCGATTGATTGGGCCGCCCTGCTCGCGCAGATCGGAACCGTGACGGGCACGACGTTGGGGATCACGGTGATCGTCAGCCTCATCGTCCTGGCGATTCTGGTGCGCGCGGGCCTGGTGGGGCTGGACAGCCTGGGCGCGCCCGGGCGGAGCCTTCTGCGCTGGGTAGGCCGCGCCGTGCCATCGGCGGTGAGCCAGGCCTACGCGGAACTGGAGCGCGCCGGGCGCTGGCTGGGGCTGAAGCTCCCGGAGCACATCACGCCCTACGAACGCGCCGCCGCGCTGAACGAGGTCTTGCCGGATATGAGCCAGTCCGTGAACACCATCACGCAGGAATACGTGGAGGAGCAATACGGCCCCACGCCGTCCAGTGCTAACGGCTCGCGCGCGCAATCCGCCTGGCGCACGATCCGCCTGAAGGTCTGGCGGGAGGGCGTGATCCGCTTCTGGCGCGCGTGGACGGAGAGCGACCTCAGCCGCGCCTCGCGCCGCCTGCGGATGAACTCGTCCGGCTCCGAATAATCCGGGGAAGATTTTTCCGCACCGAATTCCGCGAATTTTCACGAAGGTAGCCAATCGAATTCGCATCCCGGCGCGCGAAAGGGTGCATGCAAAACACGCATGCAAAACACGTCAGTTAGGCACAGACCAGCGCCGTCTCCGAGATGTCACCTCCCCGGCCTGGATTCAGACTTGACTCCATTTCAGGCCAAACCTACAATCGCAGTAATCACATCACCACCGCACTCGGAGGAGAGTTCCCGCCCACGCGGGACACCGAAGGGGCAAGCGTCGCCGCCCAGCGAGCGGCCCCGCGAATCTCTCAGGTAAAAGGACCCCGAGTGCGCGACCCTCTGAAAAGTTGATGGGCACAGTTCGCTCGTCACACCGAAGGTGCAAACCCTCCGCCCTGCGCGAAGGGTGAATCTCTCAGGTCAGATACAGGGGACACAGCGCCGCACTGCCTGTGTCCCTTTTTCTTTTCTCTCTTTCGGAGGCCCCATGAACATCCCTGCTGATTTGAAATATGCCCGGAGCGACGAGTGGATCCGCGTCGCCGGCAATACCGCCACGGTCGGCGTCAGCGATTACGCGCAGAACGAGCTGTCCGACATCGTGTACGTGGAGATGCCCGGCGCGGGCGACACCTTCACGGCGGGCCAATCCTTCGGTTCGGTCGAGTCCGTCAAGGCCGCCTCGGATGTTTACCTCCCGGTGGGCGGCGTGGTGGCCGAGGTCAATGCGGCGCTGACCAACAGGCCGGAGCTGATCAACCAGGACCCCTACGGCCAGGGCTGGATCGTCAAGATCACCCTGAGCAACCCCGCCGACCTGGACGCGCTGATGGATGCGGCGGCGTATCAGAAGTATTGCGAAGAACGGAAACAATAATAGATTGGGTCATTGGGACATTGAGCCAATGTCCCAATGACCCAATGACCCAATGAGGCAATGCCATGAGCTACTACCCCCACACCGACACCGATCGGGCGGAGATGCTGGCCGCCATTGGAGTGAAAGGCATTGAAGACCTGTTCGCCGACGTGCCCGCCCGGCATCGCTTCCCCAAACTCAAC
>Ga0247727_10020736_pt1 | contig 10009 bp, 10 predicted proteins | sample WisWelCaveWW1625_FD_202498 | JGI IMG/M metagenome (GOLD analysis project Ga0247727, IMG submission 202498) | Biofilm microbial communities from Wishing Well Cave, Virginia, United States - WW16-25 | ecosystem: Environmental > Aquatic > Deep subsurface > Groundwater > Cave microbial mat | place...
GCCCATTTCGGTCGCGAGATTCGGTTGGTAACCGACCGCGGAAGGCATGCGGCCCAAAAGCGCCGACACCTCTGAGCCCGCCTGCACAAAGCGGAAAATATTATCGATAAAAAGGAGAACGTCCTGCTTTTCCTCGTCGCGGAAGTATTCGGCCATTGTGAGAGCTGTAAGCCCCACGCGAAGCCTCGTCCCCGGCGGCTCATTCATCTGTCCAAAAACAAGGCACGTCTTGTCCAAGACGCCTGAGTGTTTCATCTCATAGTAAAGATCATTCCCCTCACGGGTGCGTTCGCCCACGCCGCCAAACACAGAGAAGCCGCCGTGCTGGGACGCGATATTGCGGATAAGCTCCATGATGATGACTGTTTTGCCGACTCCCGCGCCGCCGAATAAGCCGACTTTTCCGCCTTTAGGATACGGCGCCAAAAGATCCACCGCTTTTATTCCCGTCTCAAAAATTTGAGTGGCGGGCTCGCGTTCTTCCAGCCCCGGCGCGGTCCTATGGATCGGGGAAAACTTTTTCGCGGGAGGCGCCGGCTTTTCGTCAATGGGCTGTCCCAAAACGTTGAACATCCGTCCCAGCGTCTCGCGCCCCACGGGGACCGTGATCGGTTTTCCCGTATTGGTGACCTCCATGCCGCGCACCACGCCGTCCGTGGAGGAAAGCCCGATACAGCGCACAAGATTATTTCCCAGATGCTGGGCCGTCTCGGCGACAAGCTCTGTCTCGCCTATTTTTAGGACCACGGCGTCCAAAACATTCGGCAAATGCCCCGCCTCAAAGCGAACGTCGAGCGTCGGTCCGATCACTTGAACCACGTGCCCAATCTCAGGATTGGCTTTCATAGCGCTTTCAGCAACTTTCTTTGGAATCTGTTTTTCAGCGACATTTGTCTGCATTGTTTCATACTCTCCTCTTAAAAATCAAACTAAAACGCTTGATCCGCTCACGATCTCCGAAAGCTCACGCGTAATTGTGGCCTGCCTTGTTTTATTCCGCATAAGCGTCAGGTTATCCAAAACCTCTTCGCCGTTCTCCGTCGCCTGCTTCATGGCCGCCATCCGGGCGCTGTACTCCGAAGTAAGCGACTCGAGAATGTTCAGGTAAATTTTCCCCTCGAGGTAACGCGCGATAAGCGGCTCAAAAACACCCTGAAAATCCGGCTCATAAATATACTCGATGACGGCGAGGGACTTCTCCTTTTTTATAAAATAACCAAGTGGCAAATAAGGATTGACGCTGTTCCGCCCCGTTCCGCCAAGCCGGAAAGAAGTATAAAGAATCTCCACCGAATCCACTTTTTTCCCTAGGAAAGCGCTTTTTAAATCCTCGGTGATTTTCCTGGCGAGCGCCGGATCCCCCATGCCTCTTTCAGGATAAGAAAATAAAAAGGGCGTGGTTCTTTTCTTAAAATACTCGGCGCCCACTTTGCCGACGGGGATAAGGAAAGTCTCAACACCGCTGTTTTGTTTGAGCCACTGCATGGCGTTCTTAATAACATTGGAGTTGTAAGCGCCGCAAAGTCCCTTGTCCCCTGTCATGACCACGAGCGCTTTCCGCTCACTTTTTCTTTCTTGAAACAAGGGGTGAGCGAAATCCTCGGGCACCGCGCCAGAAAGATTCGCTGTGAGTTTTTCCATCTCAAGAAGATAAGGTTTGGCCTTGTTAAACCGCGTCTCAGCCTTCTTCAAGCGAAAACCCGCGATCATCTCCATGGCCTTGGTGATCTCATGGATGTTCTCGATGCTCTTCATCCTTCTTTTTATCTGCCTAAGCGACGCCATAAAATTCCCGGATTATTTTCCCAAGAAAGCGCTTTTAAACTCCCCCGCCGCGCGGTCAAGCCGCTGGGTGATGGAATCGGTAAGATCCTTTGTCTTCTCGATATCATTCACCACATCGGGATACTTTTCAGCCACGAATTTATGAAATCCTTTTTCAAATTCCTGCACCCGCTCCAAGGGAATTTCATCCAAATGCCCTTTCGTGCCCACATAGATAATGCTCACTTCCTGGGCAAGCGACATCGGGGTGTATTGCCCCTGCTTCAGCGCCTCGACAAGACGCGAACCGCGGTTTAGCTGATCGCGCGTAGACTTGTCCATGTCCGACCCAAACTGCATGAAGGCGGCGAGCTCCCGGTACTGGGCGAGCTCAAGCCTCAGACGCCCGGCCACCTTTTTCATCGCCTTGGTCTGCGCGGCGCCTCCCACACGCGAAACCGAAAGACCCACGTTAACCGCGGGCCGCACGCCCGAATAAAAAAGATCGGGTTCAAGATATATCTGCCCGTCCGTGATGGAAATAACATTCGTGGGGATGTAACCCGAAACGTCGCCAGCCTGTGTCTCAATGATAGGAAGCGCCGTGAGGCTCCCGCCTTTCAGGTCATCGCGAAGCTTCGCCGCGCGCTCCAGGAGCCTTGAGTGGAGATAAAAAACATCGCCCGGAAACGCCTCACGTCCGGGCGGGCGCCGCAAAAGTAAAGAGAGCTCCCTGTACGCCGCCGCGTGTTTCGACAAATCGTCGTAAATCACAAGCGCGTGCATCCCACTATAGAGGTAGTATTCCCCGATCGCGGCGCCCGCGTAGGGGCTCAGATACTGCAATGTCGCCGCTACGTCCGCCGGAGCGCTCACGACCGTGGTGTAATCCATGGCGCCCTGTTCTTCCAAAGTCTTTATCACCGACAAAACACTCGATGACTTCTGTCCCGTCGCCACATAAACACAGTGAACGTCCTTCCCCTTCTGATTCAAAATGGTATCGATCACGATAGCCGTTTTGCCCGTCTGCCGGTCGCCGATAATAAGCTCTCTTTGACCCCGGCCGATCGGGATCATCCCGTCGATCGCTTTAATCCCCGTCTGCAGAGGCTCTTTCACCGATTGCCTTAAAAGAACGCCCGGCGCTTTAAATTCAATGGGCCTTGTTTCCGTCGCGACGATCGGGCCTTTGTTGTCGAGAGGCCGCCCGAGAGCATCCACGACGCGGCCCAAAAGCCCTTTTCCTACCGGGATACTCGCGATCCTGCCGGTGCGTTTCACCGCGTCACCCTCTTTTATCCCATGTCCCTCGCCGCAGAGCACGACACCGACGTTGGACTCCTCAAGATTCAAAGCGATCCCCAGCTCCCCTCCCGGAAACTCCAGAAGCTCGCCCGCCATGCAGTCATCGAGACCATACACGCGCGCGATGCCATCCCCGATGGAAAGAATAATGCCGGTCGATTCCATTTTGACGGCGGATTCAAAGTTTTTGATTTCCTGTTTCAAAATAGTCGTGATTTCATCGGGTCTTAACGCCATAAAATCTCCTTTAAATACTCCTTGTCTTGGTCAATGCCTTTTTTATTTCGTCGACCCGGTTTCGCACCGAGCCGTCTATGACACGATTCCTTACTTTCACAAGGACGCCCCCAATCAGGGAGGGGTCCGTTTGATTCTTTATCGTGATTTTGAGGCCCGTGATTCTCTCAAGTTTCGCCGCGATCTTGCCCTGCGCACTGGCATCGAGTGGAACAGCCGTCTTGATCTCGGCAAGCGCCTGCCCCTGGGCTTCATCGGCGATACGCTTGAAACTCGCCGCTATCTCATGAATGAGAGAGAAACGGTTCTTCTGAAACAAAACCCCGAAAAATTGAACGAGAATCGGATAAATTTCCCCCGCCGTCCCGCTGTAGAGCTTCGAGATGAGCCGCTTTCTATCCTCCGTGCTAAGCTTGGGATGGTTTAAGACCCGCTCAAGCTCGGGTGATGCCCGGAGTGTTTCAGAAAACGCCACGAGCTCGGCTTCGGCTTCTTCGTCCTTCCCCAAAGGCTTTACGAGCTCAAGCAAAGCCCCCGCGTACCGCTGGGCAGCCAAAATGTCCTTCATGTGATCCGGTCCAAGTCCTTGATAAACTTCTCGACAAGCTTCGCGTGCTCCTGGGGATTAAGCCTCTCTTGAATCACCTTCTCGGTTATGAGGCTTGATAGATCCACCAATTGGTCCCGCATGGAAACCCTGGCCTTGGCGATCTCCATTTCGATCTCCGCCTTGGCGCGATCGATCAGTTTCTGGGCCTCTTCCCTCGCCTTGTTCTGAATGTCCTTGGAGAGCTGAAGCCCCTGTCCGGCGGCCTCCTGGATCTTCGCCCTTGCCTCCTCCTCGATTTTCTCAAGGCGGAGACGGTAATCCTTCTCGAGGGTCTCGAGACTGCTTTTCTGCTTCTCGATCCCGTGAAACTCATCCTCGATTTTCTGGCGCCGCGCGTCGATGGCGCCCAGAAGCTTCGACCAGGCGAGTTTCTTTAAAAGAAAGAAAACCGCGAGAAAACCCAGGACTTGAACGATTATTTCGCTTAATATCTGACGATTGTCCATTGGACGTTAGGCAATCTTCCCCGACAAAACAAACACCACAACGAGCACGTAAATCGTCAAAGCCTCGATGAGCGCGCAGCCGGCCATCATGTTGACGAGGATTTTACCGGACGCTTCCGGCTGACGGGCGGTCGCTTCCATCGCACTTCCCACGGCTTTCCCGAGACCCAGCGCCGAACCGAAAGCGGCGATCCCGAGCGCCAAAGGAAGAAATATAGCAAGTGCAGCTTGATAAGTCATAACGTGAACTCCCTCCTATTTATGAATGAGCTACTTCAGTGTGATGCTCTTCCTTGTGTTCATGAGGAAGCATCATCGCTATGTAGACCGTGCTTAAGAGCGTGAACACAAACGCCTGGATGGTTCCTGTAACCATCGCGAGCAAAAGAAAAGGAAAGTGAATCGGCGCGCCGGCCGGCACGGGCAAAAAGGCGAGCATTCCGATGCCCAGCCCCATAAACACGGCCAACAGCACGTCCTCTCCCCAGATATTTCCGTAAAGACGGAAAGCCAGGCTCAAGGGCTTGGCAAACTCCCCGATCACGTGAATCACGAACATCAAAGGCATCAGGACAAACCCGAAAATATCGCGCGGCGTGCCCGCCATGTGATCGAGATACCCCACGATCCCCTGCTCTTTGATACCGATAAACTGGACATAGAAAAATACAAGGATAGCGAGCGCCGCTGTCGTGGTCGGCACCGGTATCGTGATGGGCCCAAGCGTCATCATGAGAGAATTTGTCGTCGGCGATTTCATGAGCGGCACGAGACCCAGCATATTCATCGTCCAGATATAAAGAAAAAGCGTGCCTAGAAACGGCGTGTATTTTTTACCTTGGGGTCCCAGGATCCCGCAGACAAAGCTGTCCAATCCCCCCACGATCGCCTCACACGCCGCCTGGAGCCTCCCGGGCCGGAGCGCGGGCCGTCGCGACGCGAAGAAAAAGAGCGCCCCCAGGATCGAGATCACGATGACGCCGAATATCACGTTCTCAAACCGCTCCAAAAAATCCCCAAAAGGCGTGTGCTCAAAATAACCACCGACTAAATGGACAAAATTTAAAATATGCAGGGAGGCCTGCTTGGCACCCTCGTGGGCTTCGGGGGCCGCGTGCGGGGCGCTCATGATACATGGCCCTCCAAGTTTCTTTTGCCCGCATTAAACCGGAACCATACGGCAGTAAAGGCCAGCATGAAAAGGGTGAGCCCCAGGAGAATGCTGTAAATGGGGAAAAAACGGCTCTTTAAAATAAAAAATCCCGCCACGTAAAGAACGGGAAATTTCAGAATGGAAAGAATAAGAATCTTGTCCTTCCCCTTAACCTTGGCGGGGCTAAAGCTCATCTCAAGAAGCTGAAACAGGAAAAAGCTGTTCAGAAAAATCCAGAAGGTGCTGACGAGGACCCCGAGCGACCAGGGCCAATGACCGAGAAAGAAAAGGACAAGCGCCGCGGCGGCTGACAGAATAAAGCCGGCACTCGCCACGCCCTTAAAAAAAGAATTCCTCATCCTGAATCATCCCTCTCTAGACCATGCAGCGCACGTTTAAACGTGCGCTACTTCTTAGAGCTGTCGCTTTCTAAAATCACTTTTAAAAGATGAGCGATTTCACGCCCCGCGGCGACAAATCCAAGGGCAACAAAAATAATTGTAAACCAAGGATAAATATGAGCCTTACGATCAATCCAACCACCGATAACAAAACCGATGATCGGCCCTACGAGGAGTATAATGGGGATGGTTGTAAGTACGCCTAATTGCTTGAGTTGCGAATAGAAAGCGTTCTTCTTAACCACTGAGCCCCATTAGTTTGCGCACATTCTAACAGGGGGAGGTACGTTTGTCAATTATCGTAATATTGCCGTAACAAAATGCTACTGAATGGGGACCACTATTTCACTTTTTTTCGCGGCGGCTTTTGGAATCCGGACGGTCAGCACCCCGTTTTCATAATTGGCCTCGATACCGCTGTCACGCGCCTCGGAGGGAAGCTCGATACGCCGCTGAAAACGCCCGCGTTGACGCGCAGAGTCCCTTTGCCCGAAAATGCGAAGCACTTTATTATTCTCGATGCGAACTCTTATTTCCTCCTTTTTAACACCCGGCAGATCCACTTTCACGGTCATTTCCTTGTCCGTCTCTCTGATGCTCACATCATCGGAAGCGATGTTCCCCCAATTCTGGGAAGGCCTTCCAAAATCCTCATCAGGCTTCACGATTTTCATTTCGCCCGTTTCTTCATCAATGACAGGCACACCTTCTTCCTTGATCACGTCCTTTATCTCATTGGTGATTTCCTTGTATTGGCTGTTTAAAGCCTTTAACTGCTCGAGGAAAATCTTATAATCGTGTTTCGCCTGCTCCACAGCGGCGTCATTGGAAGCGGACTGATCCACCGCGAGAAGCGGCCCCGCGAAAAAACAGGACGAAAAAACTAAAGTCAAAAATAGTGTCTTTTTCATAACGACCTCCTAAACTTCACTGTCATTGCGAGCGAAGCGAAGCAATCCAACCTGTAACGTCATCCTGAGGCGGTCGCCGTAGCGACCGCCGAAGGATCTCAACTTTAGATTCTTCGCGCTTCGCGCTCAGAATGACGATCACTTCGCTCCTCGCAATGACACATCTACTTTAATCCCCGACTCCCTGGTTTCATAAGAGCAATTTCCCCTTCTTTGCACAACGGGCACTCCTCCGGCTTGTACGTTTTAATATGAACTTTAAGCAAACTGTAAAAAGGCATCTGAAACGGCAGTAATAAATCGCTCCGATCGACAATCGAGGCTACCCCCGCCACTTTCCCCTCAAGCTGTCTCACGACTTCTATCACCTCGTTGGTGGATTTCCCCGTCGTCACGACATCCTCCACCACCAAAACTTTTTCGCCCTTCTTAACGCTAAAACCGCGGCGGAGGGTAAAAGCGCCGTCAGCCCTCTCGGCGAAGATCGACCTCACCTTAAGCGCCCGCCCGAGCTCGTACGCGACGACGACACCGCCCAGCGCTGGGCCGATGACCACGTCCGCTTTCACTTTCGCTTTCTTTAGCTTTTGGGCCAGCGCCTTGCAAAGCCTCTCAGCGATCCATGGCTTTTGCAAGAGAAGCGCGCACTGTATGTAATTCGGGCTGTGCAGCCCGCTCGAAAGCAGAAAATGCCCCGAGAGCAGTGCCTTCTCCGATTTAAAAATTTTAAGCGCCTCTTTTTCCGTCATCACTGTCCACATTCTGTCATTCTGAGGTCGCCGTAGGCGACCGAAGAATCTAAAAGCGAGATCCTTCGCTTCGCTCAGGATGACGTTATTATTATACTCCCGCGACCTTAAAACAAAATGAATTTTGGATTACAAAGTCTTAATGGTATTGGGGTCAAGGCTTTACATTTGACAGATTGATATTTCGAGCTTTTTTATAAGCCCCCGCAGCCTTTTGTCTTCGCTCTTCGCTTGCTCAAGCCGTCTTACCACCTGACAAAGACCCGATGGACTCAGGCTCCCTATTTTTTCACCTATCTCTTTTAAGCTAAACGGCGTAAATTTCTTTAATAAATAGACCAACAGTTTCTTGTTGAGTTTTGGATCGTGCCCCAGTTTGCTTATAGCCGCTTCTATGTGTTCGATATCCCTTGGTCTTTGGAGCTCTTTAAGTCTTGAAATCGATGAGTCTTTCTTTTTTGGGACCCATTTATTTTTTATTTCATCAAGGAATGCTTCTCGACCAAGAAGACTGCCTCCCTTGGCTTCCTTCAAAGGTTCCCAACTGTCACTTAGTCCGTCCAAGGTGAATTGCCTGAAAGCTTCTCGAGGATCTTTTGCGTTTGTGGAAACTTGCGAGAAAAGCCACTTGGTTTTGACAAAGACCTTTGGGTCTTGTTGTCTTAGGAAGAGCGCGTAGCTTGACCATTCATAATCTTCCGGGTTTTTGACGAGGCCTGCCTTCACAGGATTTAGATGAATATATCGAGACAGTTGAAGGGAGTAATATTCTTTGTCAATCAAGATCGCCTTGTACCGCCCCTGGAAGAGAGGCCCCACCCTTTTATATTTACGATTGAAATACTGGGTGTAGAGGCTATTTAAATTTCTCATAAAACTTGAAAGATTGGCGCGAGGCGTTTCTATATAAAAATGGTAGTGATTGGGCATCAGGCAATAACTATGAAAAAAGAATTGGAACTTGGGATAGAGAGCCTGGCAGATATTAAGAAATGATTTGTAATCCGATTTATCCTTAAAAATCACCCGGCGCTCGAGGCCCCGGTTCATGACATGATAGAAAGCGTTCTCGTATTGGATTCTAAGCGGACGAGCCATGAGAAAAAGTGTAACAAAGGAGAGCTAGAGTGTCAAATGTAAAGCCTTGACCCCCTTTCCGCTGCTCGATATCCTTCGCGGCTTCGCCGCTCAGGATGACGAAACGGGTTCGAACTTCTTATTTTTCCAAATTCCCCTATCATGCAAGAAGTAGCTTAGCATCACCCACAGAATCCCAAGGCCATAGACGATACTCGGCCACAGCCTGATCGTCGAGGCCTCCTCAAAATACCGCGTGCGGATGGGAATTTCCTCGATCTTAAAGCGGCCCGCGATGATTTGAACGATGATTTCCGTGTCAAATACAAAACCGTCAGAGTCGGCCTTGTAAGGGATTTGCTTAAGAAGCCGGGCGCTATAAGCGCGAAACCCCGAGTGATATTCCGTAAGATACGTCCCCAGCATCACGTTCTCAAAAGCGGTGAGGAGGATATTCGCGTTGTGTTTCCAAAGCGGCATGCCACCCTCGAGCGCCCCGCCCTTCATCATGCGCGAACCAAATACCGCGTCCGCCCGGCCCGACCGGATCGGCTCGATAAGCTGAGGAATAATTTTGGGGTCGTATTGATAATCCGGGTGGACCATCACCACGATATCCGCGCCGCGCTCGATCGCTTTGTCATAGCACGTTTTTTGGTTGGCGCCGTAGCCTATATTTTTTTCGTGCTGAAAGATGGTCAGGCCGAGCTTCCGGGCGATCTCAACCGTTTTGTCACCGCTTTTGTCGTCGACCAGAATGATCTCATCGACGGCGTCTTTTGGAATATCGGCGACTGTTTTTTCCAGAGTCCCTTCGGCGTTGTAAGCCGGGAGCACCGCCGCCACCTTCAATTTCTCCCGGGAAGGCGGCTCCGCGGCCTCGTCCTCCTGAAACACGGAGTCGAGCCTTTGAACCTTTCTTGCGATGACTCCGATCTGGTCATGCAAAACAATTTTAAGCGGCCGGTCCCCAAAATGGTTGAGCCCCGAGAGGAACTCAAACGGTTTATAAATAAAAAAAGGATAAGACTTGAGCCTTTTTGTCCAATAATTAAACGTAAACACGCGCGGATACGGCGAATAACGAAGCGATTTAAAACCTACCTCCGCGAAGAGCTTCTCAAGCGTGCGGCCGGCGAAGTAAAAAAGATGGTATTTGTTGATCCCCCACCAGCGGGCGCCCAAAACGCGGCTTAAGACGCTCTCGATGTCCGGCGTGCTGAGATAGATGACCCCGTCGTTTTTCAAGACGCGCCTTATTTCCTTTAAAACCCCCTTGGGGTCCGTAACATGCTCGATGAAATCATTGAGGACAATGACGTCAAAAGTCCTGTCAGGAAATCGGGCGGCTTC
>Ga0247727_10020737_pt1 | contig 10008 bp, 11 predicted proteins | sample WisWelCaveWW1625_FD_202498 | JGI IMG/M metagenome (GOLD analysis project Ga0247727, IMG submission 202498) | Biofilm microbial communities from Wishing Well Cave, Virginia, United States - WW16-25 | ecosystem: Environmental > Aquatic > Deep subsurface > Groundwater > Cave microbial mat | place...
CCCAGCGCGCCTTCATCATGCCGCGCATCACCGCGCGCGACAGGCGGAAAACGGCCTTGAGGTTGGTGTCGATGACCTCGTCCCACTCGGCGTCCTTCATGCGCAGCGCGAGGTTGTCGCGCGTGATGCCCGCATTGTTGACCAGGACCGCGATGTCCCCGTGCGCCTTGCGCACCGCCTCGATCAGAGCGTCACAGCCCGCCGCATCGCGCACATTCAGCACCATCCCCGCGCCCTTGATCCCCGCCTGCGAGAGCGCGTTGCCGATCTGCGCTGCGCCCGCCGCGGAGGTCGCTGTGCCAACGACGCTTGCCCCCTGCCCCCCCAGCTCGAGCGCAATCGCGTGGCCGATGCCGCGAGTGGCGCCAGTGACCAGTGCAAGCCTGCCCTGCAGCGTCATGCGGCCGCCTTCAGCGCGGCCAAGGCCTGCTCCAGCGACGCCCTGTCGGCCAGCGCGTGGCTGTGCAATTCACCGTCGATGCGCTTGGCCATCCCGGCCAGCACCCTGCCGGGGCCGCACTCGACGACATGCGTCACGCCCATTTCTTTCATCCTGCGGACTGTCTCCACCCAGCGCACGGGCGATGCTGCCTGGCGCACCAGCGCATCCCTGATTTCCGCGGGCTGCCTGCGCACCGCGACGTCCACGTTGTTGAGCAGGTCGACTTTCGGCTCGAGCACTGCCATGCGCTCCAGATAGCCGCGCAGTTTCTCGGCCGCCGGCCGCATCAGACTGGAATGAAACGGCGCGCTCACCGGCAGCGGCAGCGCCCGCCTGGCGCCGCGTGCCATGCACGAGTCCATCGCTCTTGCCACCGCGGCCTTGTGGCCGGCAATGACGATCTGCCCGGGCGCATTGAAGTTCACCGCCTGCACCACCTCGCCCTGCGCCGCCTCTTCGCATGCGGCGCGCACCTGCTCGTCGTCGAGGTTGATAATCGCGGCCATTGCGCCCTGGCCCTCCGGCACAGCCTCCTGCATCGATTGCGCGCGGAACCTGACCAACGGCAGGCAGTCGCGAAACGCGATCGCCCCAGCGGCGACCAGCGCAGTGTATTCACCGAGGCTGTGTCCGGCCATCACTGAGGGCGCCGGCCCGCCGAGCGCGCGCCAGGCGCGGTAAGCCGCGCAACCGGCGGTGAGCATCGCCGGCTGCGTGTTGACCGTGCGATTGAGCGCCTCCCCGGGTCCTTGGTCGAGCAAGTTGACGAAATCGCCGCCGAGCGCCTCGTGAGCTTCCTGCCGCACTTCCTCCACGCCAGGCAGCCCGGCATAGGCCTGCAGCATGCCGACCGATTGCGACCCCTGACCCGGAAATACCATCGCCAGTTTCATCGCCCTACATCGTCGCGAGCGTCGCGCCCCAGGTGAATCCGCCGCCTACGCCTTGCATCATCACACGATGCCCGGGCCGGATCTTGCCGGCGCGCACGTATTCGTCGAGTGCCAGCGGCACCGAGGCCGCCGAAGTGTTGCCATGGTGGTCCACCGTCACTACCAGCTTGTCGCGCGGCAGGCCGAGCCTCTTCGCGGTGGCTTCGAGTATTCGCAAATTGGCCTGGTGCGGGATCAGCCAGTCGATGTCCTCCAGGCGCATGCCGGCCGCGGCCGCGGTTTCACGCGCCACCTCATCCAGAACCTTGACCGCGAACTTGAACACCTGGCTGCCCTGCATCTGCAGGAAAGGCGAGCCGACGATGCGGCCGCCGCAGACATTGCCGGGAACCGAGAGGATGCCCGCATGGCTGCCATCGGCGCGCAGCACCGAGGCGTGCAGGCCCGGCTTGGCCGCGGCGGCGAGCACGACTGCACCAGCGCCGTCACCGAACAGGACGCAGGTGCCGCGGTCGTTCCAGTCCAGGATGCGCGAGAACACCTCGGCGCCCACCACCAGCGCGGACTTGTGGCTGCCGGCGCGGATGAAGTTGTCGGCCGTGGCGAGCGCATACACGAACCCGCTGCACACCGCCTGCAAGTCGAATGCCGCGCAGTTCGCGACCCCCAGCTTGGCCTGCAGCAGGCAGGCGGTGCTGGGGAAAACGAAATCCGGCGTCGAGGTCGCAACCACGATCAGGTCGAGGTCCGGCGCCTTCATGCCAGCGGCCGCGAGCGCGGCGCGGCTTGCTTCGAGCGAGAGGTCGCTGGAGGTCTGCGTTTCGGCGGCGATGTGGCGCTGCACTATGCCGGTGCGTCCCCGGATCCACGCATCGCTGGTATCCAGGCGCGCGGCGAATTCCGCATTCGTCATGACGCGGGGCGGCAGGTAGCTGCCGGTGCCGACGATGCGCGAGTAGATCATTCTGCGACCGCCTGCGCCGCCGGCGATGCGGGATGCATCCGCGCCATGCTCTGCGCAATGCGCCGGATCACGTCGTTGCGCACTTCATCCACCGCCCGCTCCAGCGCCTTGCCGAATGCGAATGCGTCGGCCGCGCCGTGGCTCTTGATCACCACGCCGCGCAGGCCAAGCAGGCTGGCGCCGTTGTAGCGCCCCGGGTCCATGCGCCGGCGCAACGCCTTCAGCACCGGCATCGCCACCAGGGCGGCAAGCTTGCGCAAGGGATTGCGCGTGAACTCCTGCTGCAGGAATGCGACGATCATGGTGGCGACACCCTCGGCGGCCTTGAGCACCGAATTGCCAACGAAACCGTCGCAAACCACCACGTCGGTCGTACCCTTGAAAATGTCGTCGCCCTCGACGTTGCCGTGGAAATTGAGCCCGCTGTCGCGCAGAAGTTCGGCCGCCCTTTTCACGGTCTCGTTGCCCTTGATGTCTTCCACACCGATGTTGAGCAGCCCGACAGAAGGCCGCTCCTTGTGCTCCACCGCCGCGACCAGCATTGCGCCCATCACGCCGAACTGCATCAATTGCTCCGGCGTGCAATCGACGTTTGCGCCGAGGTCCAGCACGTAGGTCCAGCCGCCGCGCATATTGGGCAGGACTGTGGCGATCGCGGGTCGATCGATGCCGGGCAGAGTTTTCAGCACATAGCGCGAAGTCGCCATCAAGGCGCCGGTATTGCCGGCGCTGACGCAGGCATGGGCCGCGCCGCTCTTCACCAGGTTGACCGCCACGCGCATCGAGGAATCCTTCTTGTAGCGCAGCGCCTGCGCCGGCGGCTCCTGCATTGTCACCACTTCGCCGGCGTGCTGCAGGCGCAGCCGCGGCCCGGCCGCCGCACCGTGCTTGGCGAGCTCCGCTTCGAGCGCCTGGCGCTGGCCGACCAGGATGATGGCGACGTCCGCATGGCCGCGCTGCAATTCGAGTGCGGCTGGGATCGTCACGTAGGGGCCGTAGTCGCCCCCCATGCAGTCGATGGCGACGGTGATTTCCATCGAGCCTGGGCCGCCCGCGCAGCGGGCGCGGGACTCGAGCGCGCGCTGGACTACTCGCCCTTGGCCTTGGCGAGCTTCTTGCCGCGGTAATAGCCCGTCGGGCTGATGTGGTGGCGCAGGTGCACTTCGCCCGTCGTCGGCTCGACCGCCAGCGGCGGATTGACCAGGAAATCGTGGGCGCGATGCATGCCGCGCCTGGACGGGGATTTCTTGTTCTGCTGGACTGCCATGTTCAAGCTCCTCTCAATTTCGGTTCTTGCCGCGCAGCATGCCGCGCAGCCCTGCCAACGGCGTGTGCCGCGTCCCCGGAGCGTCCCTGCCCTGCGCCGGACAATTCTCGTGCCGCGGCGTGTAAGGCAGCGCCAGCAGCAATTCGTCTTCGACCAGGTCGCGCAGCGCCATCGCCTTGTGCGCCACGATCCATTCCGGTCCTTCCACGCGGATCGGTTCGGCGTCGATCTGCGCCTGCGACCCCGCCAACAGCAGCGTGGCCTCGGTGCCCAGCACGCATTCGACCGCCCCCAGGCAGCGCCGACATGTCAATTGCAGCGTTGCCGAAGCGCGCAACTCGAGCTGCGGCCGCCCGTGAGCGTCGCAACCACCCTGCACTTCGAATTCGACTGCCCCCGCCTCGTCATGCAATTCCTCGCACAACCGGGGCAAGACGCTGACCGGCCACGCGCCGTGCATACTGCCACTGGCTGCCGCAAATTCGAAGCCGTCGATCAGGGGAAACCGCGCCGGCTGCTGCGGCATGACGGCGCGAATGATATCATTGCCGAAAAACCGTGTCAAAACAAAGCCATGCCTGAGCCGCGGCAACTGGTCCTCGCCTCCACCTCGCGCTACCGCCGTGAGCTGCTGGGGCGCCTGGGGCTGAGCTTCGATTGCGCCGACCCGGGCGTGGTGGAGCTTTCGCGCCCCGGCGAAGCCACCGCCGAGACCGCCGCAAGACTCGCGGCACTCAAGGCGCGCGCAGTCGCGCCACGCTTTCCCGGTGCCCTGATCGTCGGCGCAGACCAGGTGGCTTCCTGCGACGGCGCGATTCTCGACAAGCCCGGCACGCATGCCATTGCAGTGCGCCAACTCGCCGCGATGAGCGGCAGGACCGCCCGCTTCGACACAGCGCTGGCGCTCCTCGACGCTGACCGCGGAGCGATGAATTCGCGGGTAGTGCCCTGCCTGGTGCACTTTCGCCGGCTGAGCGCGGCGCAGATCGAAGACTACCTGCGGCGCGAGCAACCCTACGACTGCGCCGGCAGCGCCAAGTCCGAAGGACTGGGCATCGCACTGATTGCCCGCATCGAGGCAGAAGACCCGACCGCGCTGGTCGGGCTGCCGCTCATCGCGCTGACCGAGATGCTGGCGCGGGCCGGCATGCCGGTGTTGCGCGGATGAAACCCACTTTGTATCTGGTGCCCGCGCCTCTCGGCGGGCCAGCGACGGAATCTCTTCCCGCCGCGGCGGTGGAAACAGTCCGCTCGTTGCGCGATTTCGCCGTGGAGAACGCCAAGAGCGCGCGGGCATTTCTCGGCGCGCTGGGGATGCCCTGCGCAATCCGCGAATTGAGCATTCACGAGATTGCTGGCGACGCGGCAGCCCTGCTCGCTCCGTTGCGCGCGGGCCGTCCGCTCGGCGTGCTTGCCGAGGCAGGCTGCCCGGCGGTGGCGGACCCCGGCGCCGCATTGGTTGCGGCGGCGCACGCCGAAGGCTACCGCGTGATTCCGCTGGTCGGTGCTTCGGCACTCCTGCTCGCGTTGATGGCCTCGGGACTGGAAGGCCAGCGCTTCGCGTTCTGCGGCTACCTGCCGCGCGAGAGAATTGAACGGGGGGAGCGCATCCGTGCTCTCGAGCGGCGCTCGCGCGCCGAGCGCGAGACGCAGATCTTCATCGAGACGCCCTACCGCAACGAGGCGCTGCTCGACGCCTTGCTGCAATGCTGCGATGCAGGCACCCGTCTGTGCGTTGCCGCAGACCTCACCCTGCCGTCGGAGGAAATCGCCACGCGCACGGTCGCACAGTGGCGCTTGGCACGCAGCGCCATCGGCCGTCGGCCGGCAGTGTTCCTGCTGCAGGCCTAGCGCAGCTGCGGCGGAGCTTGGCGCAATGCCAGCTCGAGGATCGCGGCCGCCGCACCCGCACCGAACCGGCGGGCGACCTTCTCGGCGATGTTTTCCTTCTGCGTGTAGTCCACGATGTTCTCGGCCTTGATCACTTCGCGCGCCACGTAGTCCAGGCTGCCCAAGGCATCGGCCAGGCCCAGCTCCAGGCTCTTCTGGCCGGTCCAGATCAGCCCCGAGAACATATCCGGGGTTTCCTTCAGGCGCTTGCCGCGTCCTTCGCGCACCACGCCCATGAACTGCAGGTGGATGTCGTTGAGCAGCGCCTGCGCATGCTGCTTTTGCTTCTCGTCCACCGGCAGGAAGGGGTCCAGGAAGCCCTTGTTCTCCCCCGCGGTGAGCAGCCGGCGCTCGACGCCGAGCTTGTCCATCAATCCGGTGACGCCGAAGCTGTCCATGCGCACGCCGATCGAGCCGACGATGCTGGATTTGGCGACATAGATCCGGTCGGCGCCCGCGGCGACGTAATAGCCGCCGGAAGCGCACAGGTCCTCGACCACTGCGTACAGCGGTACTTTGGGATTCTTCAGTCGCAGCCTGCGCATCTCCTCGTAGATGTTCTGCGCCTGCACCGGGCTGCCGCCGGGACTGTTGATGCGCACCACCACGCCTTGCGTATTCTTGTCCTTGAACGCCGCCTGCAAGGCGGTCGTGACGCGTTCCGCGCTTGCATCGGTGCCGGGGGCGATGATCCCGCTCACCTCGACCAGCGCGGTGTGCTTGCCGGACATCTCGCCGCCGCCCTTCCAGTCCACCGCCAGCAGGATGATCACGGTGAGGTAGGCAAAAGTGAGCAGCTTGAAGAAAATGCCCCACAGGCGCGCACGACGCTGCTCCTTGAAGGCCGCGGTGGCAAGCTTCTCGATCAGCCCGCGCTCCCACTGCCCGTCGTTGTCAGCCATCGTCGACTCCCATGAAGTAAACCTGCCCGGCGCGCTCCTCGATCGCCAGCCGCACCAGCGGCGCACCTGCGCACGGGCCGCCCAGGCAGCGGCCGCTGTCGGCGGCGTAGAGGGCCCCGTGCGTCGAGCATATCAAATCGCGCCGCTCGAGATCGAAGAATTCGCCTTTGCGCCAGTCCAGTTCCATCGCCACGTGCGCGCAGCGGTTGAGGTAACCGTGCACGCGGCCGGCGTAGCGCACCACGAACGCGGGCGCCGTGTCGCCGAAGTACTCCACTTCAAAGCGCACGCCCGGGCCCGCGTCCTGCAATGCGGCCGAAGCGCAGATCAGGCGTTCGCCGTCAGCCATGCGCGCAACTCGGCGACGCTTGCAACGCAGGCACGCGGCGCCAGCGCGTGCAGCTCGGCACCCGGATGCGCGCCGTAGGTCACCGCCACCGCGTCCACGCCCGCGCTGCGCGCCATCTCGAGGTCATGCGAGGTATCGCCGATCATCAGCGCCTGCGCGGGCGCGGCCGCCAACTGCTCCATCAGCTCGAGCAGCATGGCCGGGTGCGGCTTCGGATTGGTCTCGTCGGCGCAACGCGACGCGGCAAAGAACCTGCGCAAGGCGGTCGATTCGAGCGCGTGCTCGAGGCCGCGGCGGCTCTTGCCGGTGGCCACCGCAAGGCGATGGCCGGCGGCATGCAGGTCCTGCAACAGCTCGCGCACCTCGGGGAACAACGCCATCATGCCCTGCCGGGCGAGAAAGTGCCTGCGATACGCTTCGGCAAACTCCTGGTACTTGTCTGCCGGCAGCGTTGGTACCGCCGTGCGCAGGGAGTCGTGCAGGCCCAGGCCGATGACGTGGCTTGCCGTTTCGCGCGCCGGCACCGCAAGACCCAAGTCGCGGGCTGCTTCCTGGATGCACTCTGCAATGCCGCCAGCCGAGTCGATCAGCGTCCCGTCCCAGTCAAATACGATCAGGCTATAGCGCAAGCTGCGCCTCCGCAAAGCGGCGCATGTCGGGCGGCAAGGGCGCCTCGAACCGCAGCACCGTGCCCGTCAGCGGATGGACAAACGACAGGCGGCGGGCGTGCAGGAACAATCTTTTCACCCCTTCCTTGGCCAGCGCATGATTGAGCTCGAAGTCGCCGTACTTGTCGTCGCCGAGGACCGGATGGCCCGCATGCGCGAGATGCACGCGGATCTGATGCGTGCGCCCCGTCAGCAGCCGCAGTTCCAGCAGGCTGTAATGGTCGGTGGCCGCGACCGGCTTCACCTGGGTTACGGCCGCCTGCCCGTCACCATGCACTGCGACACGCCGCTCGCCACCGGCAGTGACAAACTTGTGCAGCCGCTCGCGCAATTCACGCTCGCCGCCCCGCCAGCGGCCCTGCACCAGCGCCGCATACACCTTTTCCACTTCACCCTCGCGCAGCATGCGGTGCAACTCGACCAGGGCGCTGCGCTTCTTGGCGATGATCAGCAACCCCGAGGTATCGCGGTCCAGGCGATGGGCAAGCTCCAGCGACTTCGCCTCGGGCCGTTGCGCACGCAAGGATTCGATCACCCCGTAGCTCACGCCGCTGCCCCCGTGCACCGCGACGCCGGAGGGCTTGTCGATCACCAGCAGGGCGGCATCCTCATACACGATCGGCAGCTCCAGGGAACGCGGCGCGGGCCTGGCGGCGGGGGTCGCGAGGCGGACCGGAGGCACCCTTACCCGGTCACCGGCCTGCAGCCGGTAGTCCGGCTTGACCCGGCCGCTGTTGACCCGGACCTCGCCGCTGCGCAACACCCGGTAGACATGGCTTTTCGGCACCCCTTTGAGCCGGCGCAGCAGGAAATTGTCGATGCGCTGCTCGACGCTTTCCTCACCGACTTCGAGTAGCGTGGCGCGAGCCTTGCTTAAGTCTTTCATTTTTCGTATTATCTGCGTGTTGCTTCGAGATGCGAGGCACAGGTTCGATAAGGGTGGCGCAGACTTTTTCCGCCGCCTGGACCTGCAACCCGCCTCCTGTTCGGCCACAGCCGGACCTGAAGCAGTGGTGATGTTCGCTCACCGTAAGTAGCGATACTACCCAATAGCGCGCGGCCGGAATGATCCCCGCCCCTTCAACCCATTGACCGACGGTACGCCGGGCCTCCTGCGCGCGCAGGAGAACAAGAAGTGAAACGAATGTTGTTTAACGCGACCCAGCAGGAAGAACTGCGCGTCGCCATCGTAGAAGGACAGAAGTTAGTCGACCTCGACATCGAATCGGCAGCCAGGGAGCAGCGCAAGAGCAACATCTACAAAGGCATCATCACCCGCGTCGAGCCCAGCCTCGAAGCCGCCTTCGTCGAGTACGGCGAGGAACGGCACGGGTTCCTGCCCTTCAAGGAAGTCGACAAGGTCAATTTCAAGCCCGGCGTGGACCTCGGCCGGGCCCGCATCCAGGACGCCCTCACCGAAGGCCAGGACCTGATCGTCCAGGTCGAGAAGGACGAGCGCGGCACCAAGGGCGCGGCGCTCACCACCTACATCAGCCTGGCGGGGCGCTACCTGGTCCTGATGCCCAACAATCCGCGCGGCGGCGGCGTATCGCGCCGCGTAGAAGGCGAAGACCGCGACGAGCTGCGCGACACCCTGGACCATCTGCAGGTGCCCGCGGGCATGAGCGTGATCGCGCGCACCGCGGCGATCGGGCGCTCGCCCGAGGAACTGCAATGGGACCTCAACTACCTGTTGCAGCTGTGGGGCGCCGTCGAGGGCGCGGCCAAGACCCAGGACAAGAAGCCGTTCCTGATCTACCTGGAATCGAGCCTGGTCATCCGCGCCATCCGCGACTATTTCCAGCCCGACATCGGCGAGATCCTGATCGACACCGAGGAGATCTACGAGCAGGCGCGCGCCTTCATGCAGACCGTCATGCCGGGGAACGTCGGCAAGGTCAAGCTGTACCGGGACGACGTGCCCCTGTTCTCGCGCTTCCAGATCGAGCACCAGATCGAGAGCGCCTACTCGCGCCAGGTCAGCCTGCCCTCGGGCGGCGCCATCGTCATCGACCATACCGAAGCGCTGGTGGCGGTGGACGTCAATTCGGCGCGCGCCACCAAGGGCAGCGACATCGAGGAAACCGCGACGCGCACCAACCTCGAGGCCGCCGACGAAGTCGCTCGGCAACTGCGCCTGCGCGACCTGGGCGGCCTGATCGTGGTGGACTTCATCGACATGGAGTCGCAGAAGAACCAGCGCGAGGTGGAGAACCGCTTCCGCGACGCGCTGCGCCATGACCGCGCGCGCGTGCAGGTCGGCAAGATCTCGCGCTTCGGGCTGCTGGAGCTGTCGCGCCAGCGCCTGCAGGCCTCGCTGGAGGAGACTGCGCATATCAGCTGCCCGCGCTGCAGCGGCACCGGCTTCATCCGCGGCACCGAGTCCACTGCGCTGCACGTGCTGCGCATCATGCAGGAAGAAGCCATGAAGGAGAACACCGGCTCAGTGCATGTGCAGGTGCCGGTCGATGTGGCGAGCTTCCTGCTCAACGAGAAGCGTCCCGAGATCCAGAAGCTGGAAGCGCGGCTCAAGGTCAACATCATCCTGGTGCCGAACCCGCACCTGGAGACACCGCACTACAAGGTGCAGCGCCTGCGCCACGACGAGCTCAACGCCATGGAGCACGTGCCCG
>Ga0247727_10020738_pt1 | contig 10007 bp, 6 predicted proteins | sample WisWelCaveWW1625_FD_202498 | JGI IMG/M metagenome (GOLD analysis project Ga0247727, IMG submission 202498) | Biofilm microbial communities from Wishing Well Cave, Virginia, United States - WW16-25 | ecosystem: Environmental > Aquatic > Deep subsurface > Groundwater > Cave microbial mat | place...
GACGCGCTCCAAGAGCTCCCGGACATACTCAGGCGAGATGCGCTCCGCCGCCATGCGCCCATTCAACCACCTTTAAGTGCCGTATGAGGTCCGATGTCTGAACTGGGGCCCCGGTAAACAGATACCACCAGACATAGCGGGTCAACGGATCGGTCAGAAAGCGCGACACGCGGAGACGGATCCGCGTCTCGCGCTAGCGTACTTCCCAGGTGTCGCCGGCCTGCAACAGCTTCCGGAGATCGCCCTTGCCCTTCTTCGCCGCGACCACGGCGAGCTGGTCCGCGATCTGCTTTTCGTAGATCGGCCCCTCGACCGCGCGCAGCACTCCGAGGGGCGTCGGGAAGCCGGGCGTCGCGTCCATGCGCGAGAGCAGGAACGCGTACGCCGGGTTCGGGTGGCGCTCGTCGTGGACGATCAGGTTCTTCTCGGTGATGCCATCGCCGAGCTTGACCACCTCGAGCTCGAGGCCATTGATGCGGATGCCCTTGTCCTTCGCTTTGCCGAAGACCAGCGGCTGGCCGTGCTCGATCGCGATGGTGTGGTCGTCGCGCAGCTCCTTCTCGGTCAGGTTCTCCCAGGCCCCGTCGTTGAAGATGTTGCAGTTCTGCAGGATCTCGACGAAAGCGGAGCCCTTGTGCGCCGCCGCCTTCCTGAGCACGGCCTTCTGGTGCGCCAGGAACACGTCGACCGAGCGCGCCACGAACGTGGCCTCCGCCCCGAGCGCCAGCGAGAGCGGGTTGAACGGCCGGTCGAGCGACCCGTACGGGGTCGACTTCGCTTTCTTGCCGATCTCCGAAGTCGGGGAATACTGCCCCTTGGTGAGGCCGTAGATCTTGTTGTTGAACAGCAGCACCTTGATCCCGACGTTGCGGCGCAGCATGTGGATCGTGTGGTTGCCGCCGATCGACAGCGCGTCGCCGTCGCCCGTTGCCATCCAGACGTCGAGATCCGGCCGCGCGATCTTGATCCCGGTGGCGACCGCCGGAGCCCGGCCGTGAATCGTGTGGAAGCCGAAGGTGTTCATGTAATACGGGAAGCGGCTCGAGCAGCCGATCCCCGACACCACCACGAACTTCTCCCTGGGAATCCCTAGCTCCGGGAACACCTGCTGCACCGCGGACAGGATCGCGTAGTCGCCGCAGCCGGGGCACCAGCGCACTTCCTGGTCGGTTTGGAAGTCCTTCTTCGTGTACGCGGGCAGCGTCGCGGTCATGTCTCTTCCTCTAGTGGGCCCGCAGCGACTGGATCTTTGCCTCGAGCTCGGCCTGCATGAAGGGCTTGCCCTGCACCTTCGGGTACGAGATGGCGTCGACCAGGTAGCGCGCGCGCAGCAGCCACACGAGCTGGCCGAGGTTGAGCTCGGGAACGAGCACCCGCTTGTAGCGCTTCAGCACCTCGCCCAGGTTGGCCGGCAGCGGGTTCAGGTGCCGCAGGTGCACGTGTCCGATCCGATGGCCTGTCACGCGCTGCGTTCGCAGCGCCGCGGTGATGGCGCCGTAGGTCGAGCCCCAGCCGACGATCAGCAGATCGCCGTCCGCGTCTCCGGCCGGCACCACGTCCGGCACGTCCTGGACGATCCCGGCCACCTTCTGGGCGCGGAGCTGCACCATGCGCTCGTGGTTGAGCGGCTCGTAGTTGACGTTGCCGGTGACGTCCTGCTTCTCGAGCCCGCCGATCCGGTGCTCGAGCCCCGGCGTCCCCGGCACGGCCCACGGCCGCGCGAGCGTGTGCGGCTCGCGCTCGTAGGGCCGGAAGCCCTCGGGCTCGGTGCGGAACTTCACGGGGATCTCGGGCAGCTCGCTGAGCTCGGGGATCCGCCACGGCTCGGCGCCGTTCGCGAGGTAGCCGTCGGAGAGCACGATCACCGGCACCATGTACTTGAGCGCGATCCGGCTCGCCTCGAGCGCCACCCAGAAGCAGTCGCCGGGAGAGCTGGCCGCGATCACCGGCACCGGTGCCTCGGAGTTGCGCCCGAAGAGCGCCTGGAACAGGTCGGCCTGCTCGGTCTTGGTCGGCAAGCCGGTCGAGGGGCCGCCGCGCTGGATGTCGATCACGACCAGCGGCAGCTCGACCATCGTGGCAAGGCCGATCGCCTCGGTCTTGAGCGCCATGCCGGGGCCGGAGGTGGTGGTGATCGCGAGCGAGCCGGCGTACGCGGCGCCGATCGCGGAAGTGATCGCGGCGATCTCGTCCTCGGCCTGGAACGTGATCACGCCGAACTCCTTGTACATCGAGAGCTCGTGCAGGATGTCGGACGCCGGCGTGATCGGGTAGCTGCCTTGGTAGAGGCGCAGCCCCGCCTTCTGCGCCGCCACCACGAAGCCCATCGCGAGCGCGGTGTTGCCCGAGAGGTTGCGGTAGACGCCGGGCGCGAGCTTCGCGGGCGGGACCTCGTAGCTGACCTGGAACGCCTCGGTCGCGTCGCAGAACGCGTAGCCGGCCTTCATCGCGAGCTTGTTGGCCTCGGCCAGCACCGGCTTCGAGCCGAACTTCAGGTCGAGCCAGCGGTGGGTCGCGTCCAGCGTCCGGTTGTAGAGCCAGTAGCACATGCCGAGCGCGAAGAAGTTCTTGCACCGGTCCATGTTCTTGGCGTCAAGCCCGAGGTCCTTGAGCGCGGCGCGCGTGAGCTTCGTGAGCTCGACCGGGAACAGCCGATAGCCCTCGAGCGAGCGGTCCTCGAGCGGGCTCACCGCCACCTGCGCCTTCTTGAGGTCGGTCTCCTTGAAGTTGTCGACGTTGACGACCAGGATCCCGCCCTTTTTCAGGTCGGCCAGGTTCATCTTGAGCGCCGCCGGATTCATCGCGATCAGCACGTCGACCGCGTCGCCGGGAGTGAAGATGTCCTTGGCCCCGAAATGGATCTGGAACCCGCTCACTCCGGGCAGCGTGCCCGCGGGGGCGCGGATCTCGGCCGGGAAGTCCGGGAAAGTGGCGAGGTCGTTGCCGAAGAGCGCCGTCGTGTTGGTGAACTGGCTGCCGGTGATCTGCATCCCGTCGCCGGAGTCTCCGGCGAAGCGGATCACGGCGCTGTCGAGCGTTTCCCTGCGGCGCGGCGGCGCTGCGGTCGTCTCTGTGGCCATATCCTCGCCTCTCGGGGAGGCAGCGGGGCAGCTGGCCCCTTGTGAGCCAGTATACCCTCCAAGCCGAGGGCCTGGGCGTCCGCCGAGGCCGTGCGCACGTCCATCATCATCGCGATCTCCGCGCACTCGATTGGCATCGTGGCACTCGAGTCGCGGTGCCGTGCGTGGTCGTGAGCAGCGCAGCCTGCGAAGCGGGGTGAGCTTGACTTTAGAATAGTCGGACAATTATAAAGTGGACAGTATGTTTAGTCGCTGGGTGGAGGAGGCCTGGAAGCGGCGCCTGGCGCGCCCGTACGTGCACATGGTGTTCGGAGCGCGACAAACCGGAAAGTCCACCCTGCTCCGGCGGCTCTGGCCCGATGCGGCTATCTGGATCGACTTCTCGGATCCGGCCCAACGTTCCGAAGCCTTGCGCAGGCCCGAGGCGTTGATCCAGCGCTGCCGCGCGCTGCCTGCGTCACGGCGAGCAGCCCGAGTCGTGGTGGACGAGGCCCAGAACGTTCCTGCGATCTTCGACTCGGTACAGCACCTCTACGACTCGGACAAGGGGCGCTTTCGGTTCGTCCTGTGTGGCAGCTCCGCGCGCAAGCTGCGGGTGACGGGAGCCAACCTGCTGCCGGGTCGCAGCCTGCAGCATCGCCTGTACCCGCTCGTGCTCCCCGAGCGCCCGCCCGCCCAGCCGATTCCTGCCCGGAAGCGGCCGACTTCGCCGCTGCCGCTCCCGTCGCGGCAGTCGTCCCAAGCGCCATTCCCGCCGTCAGACCTTGCCGACAGACTGCTCTTCGGCGAGCTGCCCGGGGTGGCCCTCGCCAGCCGCCGCGACCGTGCCGGGCTGCTGCGCGCGTACACCGCCGTCTACCTCGAGGAAGAGCTGCGGCGGGAAGCGCTGGTGAAGGACTGGGCGGCGTTCGCGCGCTTCCTGCAGCTGGCGGCCGCCGAAGCCGGGCAGATGATCAACTACGCCGCGGTCTCGCGCGAGGCGGGGCTGAGCCTGCCCACCGTCAAGTCCTACTACCAGCTGCTCGAGGACATGTTCATCGGCTTTCGCGTCACGGCATTCTCCGGCAGCCCGCGCAAGAGCCTTCTGTCCACCGAGCGCTTCTACTTCTTCGACCTCGGCGTCCGGAACGCCGCCGCGGAGCTGCCGCTGGAAACCGCGGCGCTGCGAGCCAATCCGGGACCCTTGTTCGAGCAGTGGGTGGGCGTCGAGCTCTGGAAGCGCCTGCAGTACCTGGAGGGCGGCAAGCTCCACTACCTGCGGACCAAGCATGGCGCGGAGGTGGACTTCATCCTCGCTCGTCGGGGAAAGCTCGTCCCGATCGAGGTCAAGTGGACGGAGCGCCCCACGCTCGCCGACGCGCGGCATCTGACTTCGTTCATGGACGAGCACCGACGCAGCGCGCGCCACGGCTACGTGATCTGCCGCTGCCCCGAGCCCCTGGCCCTCGACGACCGCGTCACGGCTCTGCCCTGGTCTTCGCTCTAGCCTCTACGCTCGACCCGCCGGAATTACCCTTCTTGAGCCTGCGATAGAGCGCCCTTCCGGAAGCGCCCCGTCGCTTGGCAGGTCGGCTCGATCAGGACGAAGTAGGCTAGCTGAGCACCGGCCGATATGTCGCGCCCGCGCTGGTCACAGACGGTCCGGTTCGTCCTTGCTCGGTTCGAAGATCGGCCGCACAATCCCGGCAAAGCCGCTTCCGCCAAAAAGCCGATTCCAGCAAGAGGACGGTCGGCGATGCTCGAGCCGGGCACGCGCGTCGGGCCGTACCAGGTGCTGTCTCCCCTCGGCGCCGGGGGGATGGGCGAGGTCTACCGCGCCCGCGACACGGTGCTCGGACGCCACGTCGCGCTCAAGACGCTGCCCGAGGAGCTCGCGCGCCACCCGCAGCGGCTCACGCGCCTCAAGCGCGAGGCCCGCATCCTCGCCTCGCTCAACCACCCCGGGATCGCGACGCTCTACGGCGTCGAGGAGCACGACGGCACGCCCGTGCTGGCCATGGAAGTCGTGGAAGGGGAGACGCTTTCCGAGCGACTGCATCGAGGCCCGCTGCCGCTCAAGGAAACGCTGCGGATCGGCCAGCAGGTGGCGGAGGCCGTCGCAACGCGGCTCACGAGCAGGGAGTGCTGCACCGGGACCTCAAGCCCGCCAACGTGCGCCTCACCCGAGACGGCCGCGCCAAGGTGCTCGACTTCGGCCTGGCACGCTCGCTCGACGAGCACGAGCTCTCGCCCGACTCCGCGGATCCGACCTTGACCTCGCCGGCCAGCCGCCCCGGAACGGTCCTGGGGACGGCGCCCTACATGAGCCCCGAGCAGACACGCGCCCAGGAGCTGGACGAGCGCACCGACGTCTGGGCCTTCGGATGTGTGGTCTACGAGATGCTGACGGGCCAGCGCGCCTTCCCGGGCGCGACCTTCCCGGAGGTGGCGGCGTCGATCCTCGAGAAGGATCCCGATTTCGCGGCCCTGCCGGAGTCGACCCCCTTCGTGCTGCTGCGGCTGCTGCGGCGTTGCCTGCGCCGCGACAAGGACGAGCGTTTGCGCGACATTGCTGACGCCGGCCTCGAGATGCGCGAGCTGCTGCAGGAGGTTTCCTCGGGCGCGCCGGTGGTATCGATGGGATCGGGGGCGGTCCATGCCAATCGGACCGCGGCTGCCCGCCGGCGTTCTTGGGGCCTCGTGGTGGCCGGCATCCTGCTCGTGGCCGCGTTAGGAACCTGGCCCCTTCTCTCTCGTCTGAGACGCACCTCGGCCGACGAGTCCCGCCAGCCCCGCTTCGAGACCACGCTGCCGCGGGGAGTGCGGCTCGTGGGGATCGGCTTCCCCCAGAACCCGCTGGCCCTGTCTCCCTACGGGCAACGGCTGGCCTTCGTCGGGTGCAGCGACGGAGCGTGTCAGATCTACCTTCGCGAGCGCCACGAAATAGACGCCCGGCCGCTCGCCGGAACCGAGGATGGAAGGAGTCCCTTCTTTTCTCCCGATGGCCGCTGGATCGGGTTTGGTGCGGGCGGCAAGCTCAAGAAGATCGCGCTCGACGGCGGCGCCATCGTCACGCTTTCGGATGCCCCGCAGTTCCGTGGCGGGAGCTGGGGCGACGACGGGGCCATCGTTTTCAACCGCGGCAAAGGAGGCCTGTTCCAGGTTGCCGCCGATGGCGGCGAGCCCCGGGAGGTCACGAACCCGGATCCGGCTCGCCGGGAGCGCAACCATCGCTGGCCCCAGCACATCCCTGGAAGCACGGCCGTGCTCTTCGACGTCACGTCCGAGACATTTGAGCACAGCGTCGCGGTCGTCGCCCTCGAGACCGGTCAGACCCGGATCCTGGCCGACAAGGGCGGCACGCCGCGCTGGTCGACCACGGGCCACGTCCTCTATGGACAGGGCGGCATCGTGTACGCCGCACCCTTCGACGTGCGCCGTCTCGAGCTCAGCGGCCCCGCCGTTCCCGTGCTCGAAGGCGTCGCGATGTTCAGCAGTCCGGGTGAGGTAAACAGCGCTGGCGGGAACGTCTACTACGCGCTGGCGCCTGATGGCACCCTCGTCTTCTCGCCGCGCGAGGCCCGCTTCCCGAAGCGGACGCTCGTGTGGGTGGACCGCCACGGGCAACGGGTTCCGGTCACGCCCAGGCAGCAGAACTACGTCCAGGCGCTGTTGTCGCCCGACGGAACACGGATCGCGACCAGCGTGGGGGCCGACACGGGGCCGCTCAGTCTCATCCTCGACTTGCGGCGCGAGGCGTGGGCGAAGGTCTCCATGGACGAGGAGGCCGGGACAGCAGGCACGTTCGTCGCGTCCTGGATGCCGGACGGAACGCGAGTGCTCGTTCGGACGACGCAGAATGAGGCTCGCCTCTTTCTGGTCCAGGTCGACGACCCTGGCTCCGCGGAGCTGTTGCACGCAGGCGAGACACAGCTCCTGGCAGCGGCTCCCGATGGGCGCTCGCTCCTGTTCTGTGCGCAGATTGGGCCTGCGGAATGGGACATCTGGCGTCTGGCTCTCGACGGGTCGCTCAAGGTCGAACCGTTTCTGGTGACTCCGGAGCGCGAGGTCGATCCGAGCTTCTCCCCCGACGGTCGCTTCGTGGCCTACCGGTCCGACGAATCCGGAAGGCCCGAGGTGTACGTGCGGCCCTACGCCGGGGCCGGGCCGAGACACATGGTTTCGACGCAGGGAGGCGGCTTCCCCCGCTGGTCGAGAGACGGCCGGGAGATCTTCTTCACGTCACGGGGTGCGATGACGTCGGCGGCCGTCCACATGACGCCGAGCTTCCGGTCCGATCCTCCGCGGAAGCTGTTCGATGTGCCCGAGGAGGTTCTCCTCGGGTACAGCTTCTACGACGTGACGCCGGACGGCCATCGCTTCCTCATGATCGAGAGGGACCCTTATGAGCTGCGGCCGCTCGGGCTCGTGATCGTTCCGAACTGGACCACGGACCTGAAGGCTCGCCTGGCGGCGGCCGGCCCGCGCGACTGACCCAGCGCGGGCTCCGGCTCATCCCGCCGGTAGAGGGCGGACTTGTGCCCGCCCAGGTCAGTCCCGCGACAGCCGGCCTTCGATCTCCTGGACCCGGTCTTCGAGCTCGCCCAGGCGGCGACGGAACTGGAGGACCTGGTCGCGAAGATCCTGTCGCTCCACGCGATGTTCCTCCAGCCGCGCTTCGAGGGCCTCGACCGTCTCCTTCAAGGACTTGATCTCCCTCTCGATCCGCTCGACCGCCGCCTTCAGCGTGCCGACATCGGACTTCAGCATGCCGACATCGGACTCGATGCGGGCCATGCCCGCCTTGATCATCTCGTACTCCTGTTCGAGACGGTCGAGGCGGTGGTGAACGGCGTCGAAGCGACCGTCGAGATCCAGTCGAAGCTCGCGGCGCCACTCGTCCATTCGTTCGACGAGGCGCTCTTCGAGTTTGGCGATTGCGGTCAGGACGGGGTCTGGAGTAGCCATCACGATCCTTCTCTGCAGCCCAGCGCGGGAGAGAGCGAGGGACTCTGCGGGTGAGTCTACACCGTGGGATGGCGCGCTGAGGTCCGAAGCCGAGGGTCCGTGCGCGGCGACCGATCGGCGCTCTCGTGGGAGCTCAGGCCCCCCCGAGCGCTTCCTTAACGAGCGCCTCCTGCTCGGCGAGGTGGACCTTGAGCGAGCCGGGGGCCGGGGCGGCCGAAGCGGCGCGGCCCGCGTAGCCCAGCGGCCGGCCCGAGGCGAGCACGTCACCGTCGAGGAAGCGCTCGCGCACGAAGCGCCAGGCGCCCATGTTGCGCGGCTCCTCCTGGCACCAGGTGAGCCCGGCCGACTGCGGGTAACGGAGCAGCGCCGCCTCGAGCTCGACGGATGGGAAGGGGTAAAGCCTCTCGACGCGCAGCAGCGCCACGTCCTGGCGCTTCTGGTCTTCGCGCGCCTTCAACAGGTCGTAGTACACCTTGCCGCTGCAGAGCACGATGCGCCGGACCTGTGCGGAGTCCAGCTTGCGGTCGTCGAGCACCGGCTCGAAACGCCCCTCGGCCAGCTCCTGGAGCGACGAGACGCAGCGTGGGTGCCGCAGCAGGCTCTTCGGCGTGAACACCACGAGCGGCTTTTCGACCGGCTCGCGGCCCTGAAAGCGCAGCAGGTGGAAGTACGAGGCCGGGGTCGAGGGGTAGGCGACGCGCAGGTTGTCCGCGGCCGCGAGGTTCAGGAAGCGCTCGATGCGCGCGCTCGAGTGCTCCGGCCCCTGCCCCTCGAACCCGTGCGGCAGCAGCAGGACCAGGCCGCTCGGCTGGCCCCACTTGGTCTCGGAGCCGGCCAGGAACTGGTCGATGATCACCTGCGCGCCGTTCATGAAGTCGCCGAACTGCGCCTCCCACAGCACGAGCGTGCGGTGCTCGGCGACCGAGTAGCCGAACTCGAAGCCCAGCACCGCGTTCTCGGAGAGCAGTGAGTCGAACACCTCGAAGCGCACGCCGGACGGGGCCACCGCGTTGAGCGGCACGTACTCCTTCTGTGTCCGCACGTCGTGGAGCACGGCATGCCGCTGCGAGAAGGTGCCGCGTCCCGAGTCCTGGCCCGAGAGCCGTACCGGGACGCCCTCGAGCAGCAGCGTGCCGAAGGCGAGCGCCTCGCCCGTTGACCAGTCGACCTCGCCCTTGCCTTCGAGCAGCTCCGCGCGCTTGCGAACGAAAGGCGCCAGCTTGGGATGGATCTCGACGCCGTCCGGGACGCTGCCGAGCGCCCGCAGCGTCGTCTTGAGCCGGCCCCACATCGCGGAGGCGTCGACCGGCGCCGGCGCATGCGTATCGCGCCGCCCGATCGCGACGAAGGGCGCCGCGGCGTCGCCGCCCTGGTTCTGCATCTCGGCCTTCTTCGCGGCCCACACGGCATCGAGCGCCTCGCGTGTCAGAACGCCCTCGCGCAGCAGCTTGTCGCCGTACAGCTTCGCCGCCGAGGGGTGGTCCTTGATCCGCGCGTACATCAGCGGCTGCGTGTAGCTCGGCTCGTCGGTCTCGTTGTGGCCCCAGCGGCGGTAGCAGACGAGGTCGATCACGACGTCCTTCTTGAACTTCTGGCGGTACTCGAGCGCCAGGCTCGCGACGTAGGCGACCGCCTCCGGGTCGTCGCCGTTCACGTGCAGCGCCGGCGCGTGGACCATCTTGGCGACGTCGGTCGCGTAGGTCGAGCTGCGGGCGTCCTCGGGCGCCGTCGTGAAGCCGATCTGGTTGTTCACGACCACGTGGATCGTGCCGCCGGTGCGATAGCCGTGGAGGCCCGAGAGGTGCATGGTCTCGGCCACGATCCCCTGGCCGGCGAAGGCGGCGTCGCCGTGCAGCAGCAGCGGCAGCACGCGGGCGTGCTCCTTGTCGCCCATCGCGTCCTGCTTGGCGCGCACCATGCCCTCGACCACCGGGTTGACGAACTCGAGGTGGCTCGGGTTGGGCGCGACCGTGACCGTGA
>Ga0247727_10020739_pt1 | contig 10007 bp, 9 predicted proteins | sample WisWelCaveWW1625_FD_202498 | JGI IMG/M metagenome (GOLD analysis project Ga0247727, IMG submission 202498) | Biofilm microbial communities from Wishing Well Cave, Virginia, United States - WW16-25 | ecosystem: Environmental > Aquatic > Deep subsurface > Groundwater > Cave microbial mat | place...
TTCTCAAAGTAAACGAGGTACTACTGATTACTGCGTGTACTAATAAGTTGCAGGCTACTGGATGCATCAGCCTTCAGCATCGAGCGCCCACACCTATCGGCTGCGAATTGTTAAAGAGCAGGACCGCACCCGCGCATCGCGCGGACCTTAAACGGCTGTTGGTTGCGGGGATAGGATTTGAACCTATGACCTTCGGGTTATGAGCCCGACGAGCTGCCAGACTGCTCCACCCCGCGTCCGTTGAGCCAAAGATTATAGTCGGCCTAGGCGTAGAGTGTCAATCTTTTGACGGTCGCGGGAGCCTTTGCCATGCCCACACTGCTGTTCTACGACAATCCGGTCGCCCTGAACTCGAAAACGCACCTCAATCTGAGGATCAAGCCGAGCGACGAAGGGTTGAGATTCTCGGCCAAGACCAACTCCGTGCTGCTGGCCGGCATCGAGTTCCCGGAGGCCTGCAAGCATTTTCCGATCGTGTTCGCCAAAATCGCGGGCCAGAACGTGCTGCCTCTGGCACTGCTCGGATTTCGCGACCAGGAAAACCTGTTCGTCGACGCCGGCGGGAAATGGCAAGGCGAATATGTGCCGGCCTACATCCGCCGCTACCCGTTCGTGCTCGCGAAGGGCGCAGCGGGCCAGGAACTGACCGTGTGCATCGACGAGTCCTATCCGGGTTTCGGCGCCGACGAGGGCCAGGCGCTGTTCAATGCAAAGGGCGAACCGACGGATCACCTGAAAGGGGTTCTGGCGTTCCTGAAGGATTACCAGGCGCAGATCGGGCGGACCGATATTTTTCTCCAGACGCTGCAGGAGTTCGACTTGCTGACCGATTTGGCTGCCAAGGTCGACCTGCCCGGCGGCGAGCGCTATTCGATGACCGGCCTGATGATGGTGGACGAGAGCAAGCTCCAGGCATTGCCGGATGCGCAGCTGTTGCGCCTGTTCCGCTCCGGCGAGCTGGCCTGGGTGTACAGCCACCTGCTTTCGCTCGGCAACTTCAGTCGCCTGCTCGGCAAAGCGGCGCCTGCTGTCGCCACCGCTGTTCCCGAAAAGGCCGCTGCTGCGGGAAAAGCCGCGCGCAAGAAGTAACTACTCCGCGGTGGCCCCGCTCGCCCGGATGACCTTCGACCACTTGGCCTGCTCGACGCGGATCCAGGCCGAGAACTCCGCAGGCGAGTTCGCCACGACGTCGAAACCCTGCTTGCCGAGCGTTTCGACCGTGTCGGTGGCGCGCATCGCCCGGATTGTTTGGCTGTTTATTCGATGCAAGATTTCCTGAGGCAATCCCGCGGGCGCAAGGAGGCCGATCCAGGCGAGCGATTCCAGCTGCGCATAGCCCAATTCGGCCACGCTCGGCACCTCGGGGGCGAGCGGGCTGCGTTTCAGGCCGGTCACGGCGAGCGCTCTGAGTTTTCCTGCTCTCACCTGCGGCAGCACCGCCGGAACGATCGCGAACATCGTCTGGATATTGCCCGAGAGCATATCGGTGACCGCCGGTGGAAAGCCGCGGTAGGGAATGTGCACGATGAAGACCCCGGCATCGCTTTTCAGCAGCTCCATGGTGAGGTGCGACGCGCTGCCACCACCGACCGAGCCGTAGGACAGGCGGCCGGGATTGCTCTTCAGGTATCGGACGAACGCCCTGAAGTCGTTTGCCTCGACCGATGGCGTCACCACGAGCATCTGCGGCGCCGAGGCAAGCAGCGATACCGGCAGCAGATCCTTGTCGGAGTCGTAGCCCAGGTTCCTGTAGAGGAACTTGTTGATCGCAGCCGGCCCATTGATCCCGATGAGCAGCGTGTAGCCGTCGGCGGGCGCCTTCGCCACCGCTTCGGCGCCGATGTTGCCGCCCGCGCCCGTGCGGTTCTCGACCACGAACGGCTGGCCGAGGGACTCCTGCAGCCTGGTCGAAAGCGTCCTGCCCACGATATCGGGGGTAGAGCCCGGCGGATAGGGAATGACGACGCGGACCGGCTTGGCCGGGTATTGCTGTGAACTTGCCGTGCAAGGCAAAAGGCAGAACAAAAGCAAGGCCAACATCCTCATCGTCAGATCCTCTCAGTCTCTCCGCTGCGGGGTTGCCACACCATGAGGCGCTTTTCGACCAGCGTCACGGCCCCGTCGAGCACCAGCGCGAACGCAGTCAGAACGAGTATGCCTGCGAATACCGTGTTGATGTCGAACACCCCCTCGGCCTGCAGGATCAGGTAGCCCACCCCCTCGGCCGAACCGAGGTACTCGCCCACTACCGCGCCGACGAACGCGAGCCCGACCGAATTGTGCAGGCTGGCGAACACCCAGCTCATCGCTGAGGGCAGGTAGACATAGCGCAACAGCTGCTTCTGCGTCGCGCCGAGCATGCGCGCGTTCGCCAGCACCACCGGGCTGACCTCGCGCACGCCCTGATAAACGTTGAAGAAGACGATGAAGAAGACGAGCGTCACGCCCAGCGCCACCTTGGAGGCTATCCCGAGGCCGAACCAGACGAAGAAGATCGGCGCCAGAATGACGCGCGGCATGGCGTTGAGCGCCTTGATGTAGGGATCGAAGATCGCGGAGGCGGTGGGCGCGAGCGCCAGCCAGATGCCGATCACGATGCCGGACACCGTGCCGATGACGAAGGCGAGCATGGTCTCCAGAAGCGTCACCCAGAGGTGGCGGTAGATGTCGCCACCCACGAACCAGTTCCAGATGCGCCCCAGCACCTTGAGCGGCTCGCCGAAGAAGAACGCCGCCTTGTACGGGTCGTCGAAATAAATCGGCGGCACGATGCCGGGCACCGCGAGCACGTGCCAGGCGAGGAACAGGCCAGCGAGCAGCAGCAGCTGCCAGGCGCGCAGCGCGGGGCTACTGGAGCTGCTGCGCATAGCCCTTCAGCACCTCGGCCTTCATCGCGTGCCAGATCTCGGCGTGCAACTCCAGAAAGCGCGGCGTCAGGCGCACCTCGGCGACGTCTCGAGGACGCGGCAGCCCGATGCGGTACTCGCCCAGCGGGTGCGCCTCGGGTCCGGCCGACAGCACCACCACCCGGTCCGAGAGCGCGATCGCTTCCTCAAGGTCGTGCGTGATGAAGATCACCGACTTGCGGTCCGCGGACCAGAGCTCGAGCAGTTCGTTCTCCATCAGCTGCCGGGTCTGGACGTCGAGCGCCGAGAACGGTTCGTCCATGAGCAGAATTTGGGGATTGAGGATCAGGGTCTGCGCGAGCGAGACCCGCTTTCGCATGCCGCCCGAGAGCTGGTGCGGATAGCGGTCGCCGAAGCCGCCGAGGCCGACGCGGCGCAGCCATTCGTTTCCTTTCGCCAGATATTCATTACGCTGCACGCCCCGGAACTCCAGTCCGGCGGTGACGTTGTCGAGCGCATTGCGCCAGGGCATCAGCGCCTCGGTCTGGAACAGGTAGCCGGCGCGGGCGTTGATGCCGGCGAGCGGCTCGCCGAGGACGCTCACCGAGCCCGCGGAGGGCTCGAGCAGCCCGGCGGCAATGTTGAGCAGCGTCGACTTGCCGCAGCCGGTCGGCCCGACCACGGCGACGAACTCGCCCGGCGCCACGGCGAGCGTGGTGTCCCTGAGAGCGGTGTAGCGCTGGGACCGGTCGTCGCGCGAAACGAAGGTGCAGGTGATGTTCTCGAGCGCGAGCGCGGATGTCCCGAGCGCGGGCGCGAGCGTCATTTGTATTTCTGGTTTGCCTTCCTGGCGAATTCGTTGGTATAGGTCTTCGCCAGCTCGATCTCGGCGGGCTTGACCGCCGGGTCGAAGGCCGCGAGCGACGTCACGGTCGCTTTCGCACCCGCCTCGGAGATCAGGCCGTCGGGCGAGATCGCTTCCTTCACCTTGTCGTAGGAGAACAGGTACAGGGCGCGGTCGCCCAGCAAGTAGGTTTCAGGGACCACCCGCGCGACGTCGGTCGCGCTCGCCTTCGCGATCCACTTGTCGGCGCGCACGATGGCGTTGGCGAGCGCCTGCACGGTGTGCGGGTTCTTCTGCACGAACTCGATCGCCGCGTGCAGGACGCCGGCAGGCAGCTGCGCGCCCCATATCGCCTCGGTGCCCTTCACGGTGCGGGTGTCGGCGACGACCTTGATGGTGCCGTCCAGCTCGAGCTTGGTCATCATCGGATCGACGTTGGAGACCGCGTCGATCTGCCCGCTCTGCATCGCGGCGATGACGCCGGCGCCGACGCCGACGCCAATGATCGACACGTCCTTGGCGGGATCCAATCCGGCCCTGGTGAGCAACTGCTTGACGAGGTTGTGGGTGCTGGAGCCCGGCGCCGAGACGCCGATCTTCATTCCCTTCAGGTCCTTGAAGGACTTGTAGGTCGCCGCTTTTGACTTCGACACGCCCAGCGCGATTTGCGGCAGGCGCCCCTGCAGCACGAATGCCTGGTAATACTGCTTTTTCGACTGCAGGCTGACGGTGTGCTCGTAGGCGCCGGATGCGACGTCGGCGCTGCCGCCGACAACGGCGCGCAGGGCGACGGCGCCGCCCGCGAAATCGCTGATCTTGATGTTGAGACCTTCATCCTTGAAATAGCCGAGGCGTTCCGCGATGGTGAGCGGCAGGTAGTAGAACGCGGCCTGCCCGCCGACCGCGATGTGCACGTCCCGTTTTTCGATCTGCGCATGGACCAATGAAACCGCAAATAAGATCGCAAAACCTGCGAGTATTCTCATGGCGTCCCTCCAGTACCCGGACTATAACCCGCGCCGGTCGAGCAGCGCCTGCGAGATGGTGCCGATGTCCACGTATTCCAGCTCGCCGCCGAGCGGCACGCCGCGCGCGATGCGCGTGGCTCGAATCCCGCGCGCGCGCAGCATTTCGGCGATGTAATGCGCGGTGGCCTCGCCCTCGTTGGTGAAATTCGTCGCGAGTATCACCTCCTGGACGACGCCGTCGGCGGCGCGCGCCAGCAGCCGGTCCAGGCCGATGTCGCGCGGGCCGACGCCGTCCAGGGGCGAGAGCCGGCCCATCAGGACGAAATACATGCCGGAGTAGCTGAGCGTCTGTTCCACCATGGACAGGTCGGCCGGAGTTTCGATCACGCACAGCAGCGCCGGATCGCGCCGTGGCGAGCGGCACAACGCGCAGAGCTCGTCTTCAGTGAAATTGTTGCAGCGCGAGCAATGGCGCACCGAACGCAGCGCCTCGCCCAACGATGCCCCGAGCGCCTCGGCCCCCGCGCGGTCGTGCTGCAGCAGGTAGTAGGCCATGCGCCGCGCCGAACGCGGCCCTACGCCAGGCAGCACGCGCAGCGCCTCGATCAGGCGTTCCAGTCCTGCCGGACTGGGGACAACATCGCGTTTCATTCTAGAAAGGCAGCTTCAATCCGGGCGGCAGGCCCATTCCCGCGGTCAGCGCGCCCATCTTTTCCTGCACCGTGGCCTCGACCTTGCGCGCGGCATCGTTGCAGGCCGCCACCAGCAGGTCTTCGAGCATGTCCCTGTCGTTGCCCACCAGCGACGGATCGATGCTGACGCGCCGCACCTCGTGCTTGCAGGTCATGGTCACCTTCACCATGCCGGAACCGGACTGGCCCTCCACTTCCATGCCGCCCAGCTGCTCCTGCATGCGGCGCATGTTCTCCTGCATCATCTGCGCCTGCTTCATCATCTGGCCGATATTGCCTTTCATCGCTGTTTTTCCTTGATCGTCGAATCGACGACCCTGCCGTCGAAGAGATTGACGAGCTCCTGCACGAAACTGTCCCCCTGCACGGCACGCACCGCTTCGGCGCGCCGCGCGCCTTTCTCCACCGTTTCCAGCGCGGCCGCGGTCGCGCCACCGGTCTCGCCGGCCGTGACCTGCACCTTCACCGGCCGGCCGAAATGCGCCGCGAGCACTGCCTGGAGCTTCCCCCTGTGGCTGTCGCCCGCCAGGTGCGCCATGGTCTTCGGCACCACCAGTTCGAACACGCCGTTGCTTTCGCTTTTGAGTTCGGTATTGCGCGCCAGTTCCTTCGCTGCGCCTGAAAGAGGAAGCTTCTGCACGAGCGCAGCCCAATCCCCGTCGAACGATGACTGTCGTGTTTTTGGCTTTGTTTCAGAAGAATTCAATTCCCCCGGGCGAAAGACCAGCATCCTCAGCAACGTCATGAGAAATCCGGCGTGCTCGTCCGGCGCAAGCGACAGGTCGTCGCGCCCCTGCAGCGCGATCTGGTAGCACAGCTGCACTGTTTCGGCATCGATCGCCGTGGCCAGCGCCATGATGCGCTCGCGCTCCGGCAGGTCTTCCTCCAGCGCCGCGGGCACCGTCTGCGCCAGCGTCAGGCGCAGCAGCAGGCTGGCGAGGTCCTGCAGCGCGCTGTCGAAGGACAGGCTGCGCGCCTGCATTTCATCGGCGATCGCCGCCAGCGCGGGGCCGTCGCCGCCCGCCAGCGCCTCGAGCAGGCGCAGCAGGTAGGTTTCGTCCACCGTGCCCAGCATCTCGCGCACCTCCGCAGGCACCAGCTTGCCGGCGCCGTGCGCGATCGCCTGGTCGAGCAGCGACAGCGCATCGCGCATGCTGCCCGCGGCGGCGCGCGCGATCAGCGCCAGCGCGTCGCGCTCGAAGGCGATGTTCTCCTGCGGCAGGATCTTCTCCAGGTGCGCGACGATCGCCGCGCGCGGCATCTGCTTCAGGTTGAACTGCAGGCAGCGCGACAACACCGTCACCGGGATCTTCTGCGGCTCGGTGGTGGCAAGGATGAACTTGATGTGCGCCGGCGGCTCCTCGAGCGTCTTCAGCATCGAGTTGAAGGCGGGCTTGGAGAGCATGTGCACTTCGTCGATGACGAACACCTTGAAGCGCCCGCGCACCGGCACGTAGGCCGCGTTGTCCTGCAAGGCGCGCATTTCATCAATGCCAGTATTGGTGGCGGCATCGATTTCGATCAGGTCGGGGAAGCGGCCGCCGTCGATTTCCGTGCAGGCGCTGCAATTGCCGCAGGGCTGCGGCGTGATGCCGGTCTCGCAGTTCAGGCACTTGGCGAGGATCCGCGCGAGCGTGGTCTTGCCCACACCGCGCGTGCCCGTGAATAGGTAGGCGTGGTGCAGCCGCTGCGCTTCGAGCGCGTGGCGCAGCGCCTTCACCACGTGCTCCTGCCCGACCAGGCTGGCGAAATCGCGCGGCCGCCACTTGCGGGCGAGGACCTGGTAGCTCATCCGTCGATTCTACCGGGGGGAGGAAGCGGATTGGCGAGCCTTACCCCGGCACTCGCAGTGTCCAGCTGTGGCTGCTTCCTTCCGGACCTGACCAGGTTCACCAGGCTGCAATGCGGGGGGGCCCGCCGCCGCCATTATGCCCGAGCTGCTGGCGGAGAGAGTGGGATTCGAACCCACGGTACGTGATTAGCGTACACACGCTTTCCAAGCGTGCGCCTTAAGCCGCTCGGCCATCTCTCCCCAGGCGCCAATTCTACGCCGCCAGCTCCCTGATCCTGTCGACGATCTCGGGATTGGCGAGCGTCGAGACATCGCCCGGATCCTGGCGATTGGAAATTGCCGCGAGCACCCGGCGCATGATCTTGCCCGAGCGCGTCTTCGGCATGTCGGGAACGATGATGACCCGGCGCGGCCTGGCGATCGCGCCGATCTGGGAAACGACCGACGCGGAAACTTTTTTCGCGAGTTCGTCGGAAGCTTTCAAGCCTGGCTTCAGCGCTACGTAGAGATCCGGAACCTTGCCCTTGATCGGGTCGGCCACGGGAACCACCGCCGCTTCGACAACCTCGGGCACGAGCAGTGCCGCCGATTCGATCTCCTTGGTGCCGAGGCGATGGCCGGCGACATTGATCACGTCGTCGATGCGGCCGAGAATCCGGTAGTAGCCGTCCTTCGCCTGCACCGCGCCGTCGCCCGCCATGTAGGGCCAGTCGCGCCAGTCCTTGCTCTCGCGATTCTTGCAGTAGCGCGAGTAGTACTGATGCACGAAGCGATCCGGGTCCTTCCAGATGGTCTGGAAGATGCCGGGCCAGGGGTTGCGGATGCAGATGTTGCCCGCCTTGCCCGAACCGGCCTTGAGCTCCTTGCCTTGCTCGTCATAGATTACCGGGTGAATGCCGGGAATCGCGGGGCCCGCGCTGCCTGGCTTCATCTTGTGAATTCCGGGCACCGTGCTGCACAGGAAGCCGCCGTTCTCCGTCTGCCACCAGGTGTCCACGATCACCGCCGCGCCCTTGCCAACCACTTTGTGGTACCACTTCCAGACCGGGGGTTCGATGGGCTCGCCCACCGTCGTCATGTGCTTGAAGCGGTAGTTGTACTTCGTCGGCTCATCCGGTCCTTCCTTGCGCAGCGCACGGATTGCAGTCGGTGACGTATGGAAAATGTTGACGCCGAGTTCCTCGGCGATGCGCCAGGGCCGGCCGGCATCGGGATGCATCGGCACTCCTTCGAACACCACCGAGGAGGCGGCGAGCGCAAGCGGGCCGTACACGATGTACGAATGGCCGGTGATCCAGCCGATGTCCGCCATGCACCAGTAGACGTCCTCGGGATGAATGTCCTGGATGTTCTTCGATGTCCAGGTCACGTAGGCGAGATAGCCGCCGATCGAATGCTGGCAGCCTTTCGGCCGCCCGGTGGTGCCGCTCGTGTACATGAGAAAAAGCGGCGCTTCGGCCGGCATCTGCACCGGCTCGATGCGCCTGCCCCGGTACTTCGTCAGCCCATCGTTGACAATGAAATCACGTCCGTCCACGAGCTTTGTCGGGCTCGAGTATTTGCCCGGGTAGCGCTGCCAGACGAGCACCTTGTCCACCTTGTGACCGTCTTTCGCTGCCTCGGCGACCGCGGTGTCGGCCTTTTCCTTGTGGTCGAGGAGCTTTCCGGCACGGTAATAGGCGTCCATGGTGATCAGCACGCGGCTCTCCGAATCCGAGACGCGGTCCGCGCAAGCCTTGCCGCTGAACCCGCTGAACACCTGCGAATGGATGACGCCGAGCCGCGCGCAAGCGAGCATGGTGATCGGCAGTTCCGCCACCATGGGCATGTGCAGCGTCACCCGGTCGCCTGCCTTCAGGCCGCAGAAGTCGCGCAGCAGCGCCGCGAACTCGTTGACGCGGACGTATAGCTCCTGATAGGTGATGTGCTGGATCGCCTCGTGTTCCGGCTCGGGCACGAAATGGATCGCGGTCTTGTTCCTGTGCCGGGCGAGATGGCGATCGACACAGTTGGTGCAGGCATTGATCCTGCCGCCGACGAACCAGCGCCAGAACGGGGGATTGCTGGCATCGAAGAGCTTGTCCCATTTCTTGTACCAGTCGAGGAGCGCGGCGAACTCCTTGTAGTACCCGGGAAACTTGTCCAGCGAAAAACGCTTGAAGACGCCCTTGTCGGTCAGGTTGGCCTGAGCGATGAAGTCCTTCGCGGGCGGGTAATAGGCCTCCTCCTGCCAATGCACGGCAATTTGCGCCTCGGAAATGTCATCGCTTTGCTGTTCTTTCGACGCGCGCCGCGTTTCACCGGATGCCATGAGTTCCTCCCCCGCTTTCGATCGGCGATAGAATCACTAATTCAATGCCTTGTAAAGCACCCGCCATGGCCACGATCCGGCGAGACGACCTGGTGCAGAGCGTCGCCGACGCGCTGCAGTTCATCTCCTACTACCACCCGCGCGACTATATCCAGGCGCTGGGGCGCGCTTATGAAAGGGAGCAATCGGCCGCCGCGAAGGATGCCATCGCGCAGATTCTCACCAATTCGCGCATGTGCGCCGAGGGCCACCGCCCGATCTGCCAGGACACCGGCATCGTCAACGTGTTCCTCAAGATCGGCATGGAGGTGCGCTTCGAGGGCTTCAAGGGCTCGTTCGAAGACGCCGTCAACGAAGGCGTGCGGCAGGCCTATAACCATCCGGACAATAAGCTGCGCGGTTCGGTGCTGGACGACCCTCAATTCGCACGCAGGAACACGAAAGACAACACCCCGGCGGTGATCAGCGTCCAGCTCGTCGCCGGCGGCAAGGTCGAGGTGGACGTCGCGGCGAAGGGCGGCGGCTCGGAAGCGAAGGCGAAGTTCGCCATGCTC
>Ga0247727_10020740_pt1 | contig 10007 bp, 9 predicted proteins | sample WisWelCaveWW1625_FD_202498 | JGI IMG/M metagenome (GOLD analysis project Ga0247727, IMG submission 202498) | Biofilm microbial communities from Wishing Well Cave, Virginia, United States - WW16-25 | ecosystem: Environmental > Aquatic > Deep subsurface > Groundwater > Cave microbial mat | place...
AACCATCAATGTTTTGTCCACTCCCAACATTCTTACTCGTGACAACATGGAGGCTGAAATTGTGGTGGGGCAAGTGGTCCCTTTTATTACGGCTCAAGGGAGAGATGTAAACAATCAACCCATTAACCAAATTCAAAGAGAAAATGTTGCTATTACATTACGGGTGACCCCGCAGATTAATGCTTCGGATGAATTAACGCTGAATATTTTTCAAGAGATCCAGGATCTTGTGCCAGGTCCAGATGTTGCTACTTTTGGTCCCACAACCTCAAAACGTTCCGCACGTACAACTGTTCTTGTGAAAGATGGGCAAACAGTGACAGTCGGTGGACTGATCAACGATCGGATCCAAAGTTCAGTCAGTAAAGTTCCTGTTCTTGGTGATGTGCCGCTATTAGGTTGGCTGTTCAAAAGCAAGAATACGACTAAAAGAAAGACAAGTTTAGTCATCTTTATGACTCCTCATATTATTCGTTTGCCTGAGGATTTACAGGCTGTTTCTGTAAGAAAGAACAATGAACGGCAACGTTTTTTGGAGGAAAATAACGTTCGAGAACACCCAGCCCTTAATCAATATGATCTTGACCGAGAGCTTCGAGTGCCTCAATCAAGATCAGAGCGGGTACCAGCAGATAGCCCTTCCGCTGCTTTTTTGGCTCCAGCAAATGAAGTTAAGCCACAGAACAAGACTTTGGACACGCAATGAAATCACCTTGGGACAAAGAGGAGGGGACGGTTATGATTCGCGGGCAAGAGGTCACAGAGCGTTGGAATATTCATGATAAGTCAAAATTTGCAAAAATCACCAAAACTGTTCCCGCCAAGAAGTCTTCTAACCCGCCAGAAGCATCTAAGCTAGCCGATGTGATTGACGATACGATCGGCCAGCTGAATAAACAAGAAGGGTGGGATCAATTTTCTGACGTGGTCGAAGCTGGGGAAATGAAAAGTCTTCAAGGAGCCGATTTGGGCCAAATCCTTTTGTCCACAACTTCGCTTAAGCCCCAACAGTTAGCGGAGGCTATTGCCCTTCGAAAAGAGCAAGGAGGGCAGGAAATGGTCGGAGAAGTCCTTGTTCGAAAAAAATTCATCTCTGAAAACGAACTTTTAAATGCTCTTTCTCTTCAACTGAATATTCCTTTAGCGCCGAACAATTTCAAAAATGATGTAAGTCCAGAGCTCGTCATCAAAATCCCGATTAACTTTGCCAAGAAGTTCTGTGTGCTTCCAATCAAACAAGAAAAGAACGTCACAATCGTTGCTATTTCAAACGGAATGGATCTCTCTCCGATCGATGACCTTCGTATTCTGCTCCAAAGCGATGTTAAACCAGTGCTCGCACGAAAGTCGGAAATTTTAGACGCAATCAATCAAGTCTATGATCGCGCAACCAGAACTCAAGGGGAACTCCATGACGACTTGATGGAAGATTTAGAAGCTCAAGGGCTGGACAATATTAACCTTAACGAGACTCAAGATCTTTTGGATAGCGAAGATGAAGCTCCCATTATTCGACTTGTCAATGCTTTGCTTTTGCAAGCTGTAAAGGAACGTGCAAGTGATATTCACATTGAGCCATTTGAGAAAGAGTTGTCCGTGCGATTTCGAATCGATGGTGTTTTGACCGAGATCATGAAACCTCCTAAAAAAGCCCAGGCTTCTATTAGCTCTAGGATCAAAATCATGGCTCAGCTAGATATTGCTGAAAAGAGAATTCCTCAGGATGGAAGAATTAAAATTAAAATCGGAGGCCGTGATGTAGATATCCGTCTTTCTACACTCCCTACTTCCCATGGCGAGAGACTCGTCATGCGTCTTTTGGATACCTCACATGTGATTCTGGATCTAAAAGACATTGGCTTCAGTACCAAACAACTTACCGTCATGGAAAAAATTATTCATTTGGCTCATGGAATTTTTCTAGTGACAGGGCCTACAGGTTCCGGAAAGACAACGACATTGTACGCCTGCTTAACCCGGATCAATTCAAGAGAGCGAAACATCATTACCGTAGAAGATCCAGTCGAAATTCAACTGACAGGAATAGGGCAAATTCAAGTCAATCCGAAAGTGAACCTCACCTTTGCTAGCGGGTTAAGATCCATTCTTCGGCAAGATCCTGACGTCATTATGATCGGTGAGATCCGTGACCTTGAAACTGCGGAAATAGCAATCCAGTCTTCCCTTACAGGCCACTTGGTATTTTCCACACTGCATACCAATGATGCTCCAAGTGCAATTACACGTCTTGTGGATATGGGTGTTGAACCTTTTCTTGTTTCATCTTCTTTAGTGGCCGTGATGGCTCAACGTCTGGCACGGCGTGTGTGTAATGAATGCCGGGAACCTCACAAACCGTCCCCGGCTGAACTTCAAGAAATTGGGATTCTTCCCGAATGGGCAGCAAAGGGCACAATCTTTCGAGCTCGTGGATGTTCTTCTTGTTCTAATACTGGTTACCTTGGAAGAACCGGCATTTATGAAATCCTTCCCATTGATGAGCACCTTCGAGCACTTATTCTCAAAGCAGCAGATGGAACCACATTGAAGAAAGCAGCTGTTTCACGGGGAATGAGGACTTTACGAGATGATGGAGCTTCTAAAGTTCTAAAAGGCATGACGACTATCGAAGAAGTGTTAAGAGTCACTCAAGAAGAAATGGTGATTGACTAGAAATGGCTGTTTTCGAATACAAAGGAGTGACAACTGCGGGGAAGAACGCCAAAGGGGTGATTGATGCCCCAAGTGCCTCGGAGGCACGTTCTCGGCTTCGAAAGGAAGGAACCTTTGTTACCGAGATTATGGAATCTAGCGGAGACAGTTCCTCGGTTCCGGGAAATATCAGTTTTTCAAAAGGCCGAGTCTCTCAGTTGGACCTCACGATCATGACCCGGCAACTCTCAACCCTTGTTGGAGCTGGAATTCCCCTTGTCGAAGCCTTAACCGCTCTGTGTGAACAAGTTGAAAAACTAAAACTCAAAAGAGCACTCTCCGATGTCAGAGAGAAGGTAAACGAAGGAAGTTCTCTCGCAGACGCCCTAAAATCCCACCCCAAGATCTTCTCCAACCTCTTTGTTAACATGGTCAGAGCCGGTGAAGCCTCAGGAGCGCTGGATGTAGTTTTAAATCGCTTAGCAGACTTTAGTGAAAATCAATCCAAAATCAAAGGAAAGGTGACAACCGCGATGGCCTATCCCGCCATTATGTTATTCATTGGTTTTGTCGCCATGGTCATCATCTTCACATTTGTAATCCCCAAATTGGTGACTCTATATCAAGGGTTGGGACAAAGCCTTCCTATTCCTACTCAGATTCTTATCGGGATCAGCAAATTTTTCACAAATTATTGGTACATCCCTCTCTCCCTGGGATTTCTTCTTTTTTTTTCACTACGAGCGTATCTCAAAACCGAAAATGGAAAGTGGCGTTACCATCGCTTTCTTCTCAATATGCCGATTTTTGGTCCTATGTTTCGAATGGTAGCCATAGCACGGTTTGCAAACACACTTTCCACCCTTCTTGCCAGCGGGGTCCCTATCCTTTTGGCAATGGAAATTGTCAAAAATATTTTAGATAATGTGATTCTATCTCGGGTCATTGACAATGTTCGCAAGAACGTGTCGGAGGGGGACTCGATTGCAGAGCCTTTAAAGCGATCGGGTGAGTTTCCTCCTCTTGTCACTCATATGATTGCGATTGGCGAAAAAACAGGAGAGGTAGAATCCATGTTATCAAAAGTCGCTGAAGCTTATAACAACCAAGTCGATAATCGGGTGTCTACGATGACATCATTGCTCGAGCCAATCATGATCGTTGTCATGGCAGTTGTTATTGGATTCATTGTATTTAGTGTAATGTTACCTATTTTCCAAATGGAACCACCCATTAAATAGGAGGGAAAAATGAATTTAAGAAGAAAAAAAATGATTAGAAAGTCCTTCAAAAAAGGCTTCACACTCATTGAGATTATGACCGTGATGATCATCATTGGCATGATTGTAGGGGTGGCATCACTGGGAATCGCAGGAAGAGTCAAGAAGGCGAGAATCGAAGCCACAAAAACCCAAATTTCAGCTTTTGAACAAGCGATTTCAGCTTTTAATCTGGACTGTGGATTTTATCCAGATTCCTTGGATGCGTTAATTAAGCCCCCATCCTCAGGAAAAACTTGTAAGGGGTACCCCTCGGAAGGCTTTCTAAGCAAAAAAGAAGTGCCCAGTGACCCCTGGAAAAACGCGTACAATTATGCACATCCAGGCACGCATAATACGGATGGATACGATCTATGGTCTATAGGACCCGATGGAGAAGACGCAACTTCCGACGATATCTCAAATTGGGCCACGGAGCAGCCTGAGGAGTCGTGAATCTTGATTCAAAGATTTGGGGACACGTACCTATTTCCAAATGGTGGAGTAGTGCCCAAAAGTTTGGAAATAGGTACGTGTCCCCAAAATGTGGATTCACACTTATCGAGCTTTTAGCCGTGATCGCCCTTATTGCCTTATTGAGTAGTGTAGCTATTCCCAGAGTATCAACGGTTTTAGGAGTTAATCTTAGAACTGGCGCCACGAAAGTCGCAGGCTATCTACAAGGTGGATACGAACAGGCCGTCATGAGGCATCAAAAAATTCGTATCCGTTTTGATCTTTTCCGCAACACCTATTGGGCAGAACAGTATCAAGACCTTCCTTTGATTCCCTTGATGGATCAAAACACCAAACTCGACGATGTCATCAATCAATTCGAAGAACTTGAAGAAACTCCGCCACTGACACCTGAGGAGCAACTTTTTAAAGAACAGGAGCGGTATAAGAAAACGGATCTTACCGGACTAAAACCTCAAGCTCTTCCTTCTGGAATTCGATTTAAAGGTGTCTATTTGGCTAGCGAAGGCAAAGTCATTGAAGAGCAAGCCCCTTGGGTTGATTTTTCTCCAAGCGGATTTGGCTCTAAAGCCATTGTTTACGTATCAAACAAAGCCGGAGATGTTTTCAGCATTATTATTCCTCCCTTGGGAGGACGGGCTCGGGTGGAAAAGGGAGAGATAAGACCCGATGATGTTTAACCCAGACACAAAGATTAAAAATAAAGGCTTTTCCTTTGTTGAAGTTTTGGTCGCCATGGTCATTCTTTCTATTTCCCTCGTTGTTCTCATTAATGCTCAAGCTCGATCTTTGGACCTTGTGGGGCGCACTCGATCGCTGGATAAAGCTACAACCCTTGCGATTTCAAAAATGACTGAACTTCTAGAAGAGGTAAAACAAAAAGGTCTGGGAACGTTAAGAGATGAAGAAAATGGAGAGTTTGATCAGGCAAAACACCCAGACTTTCGATGGCGATATTGGAAAGTTGCAGTTCCTGCTCCAGATTTTGGTGCAATGTTGAATGCAGTTGCTGGCACTTCAGAGGAGGATGCATCCAATCAAGGGAATGCTGCACTTCTGGCTGGTCCCTTAAAAATGATCGCCAAAGCTTGGGGAGAGGGATTACGTGAACTCCATGTCGAAGTGAAATGGGGTACAGGAAAAAACGAGCGAAGCTATGAATTGGTCACTCATTTGATCGCCCAAGATGCGATCTCCCAAGTGCAAGGCCTCATTGGCAGCCTTGGTGGTGGAGGCCAACAAGATGCGCAAGGCCAGCAGAATACGCAAAATCAAAAAGCTCCTCAAAGCCAACAACAACGTGGTGGACCTTTGCAATGAACGATCGAGGTTTTACGCTTATAGAGGTCCTCTTGGCCGCTGTTATTTTAAGCATTATTGGATCTCTGACCTGGGGTGCAATGAGTGCCACTTTTAAGACCCAACGCACGATCTCAGAGATTACAGAACTACAGGAAATGGGGACCGCCATTTTGGCGAAGATCCGCGAGGACTTAAGCCAGACTTTTTATGTTGAAACCCAGAGACCTTTAACGAGTTTTCGCGGAGAAGACAACCTTGACCATGACCGAATCCTCTTTACTGCCCTTTCCCACTACCCTTCCAAACCGCAAGCAAAAGAATCAGATCAAGCTGAGATCTTCTATGAGACGGAAAGCAATCCTTCTAATTCCTCCTTCTTTTTACTCAAACGAAAGGAAACGCCCTACCTTGGAGACCAGCCAAGCCAGGTTGATGAAGGTGTAGAATTCACAACGATCGCTTCGAATTTGCTAACTTTTAATCTCGAATATAGCGATGGCAACACTTTTCGCCCCACCTGGGATATACGCTCACCAGAGTTACTCAATAAGCTACCCAAACTGGTGCGAATTTCTTTCAGTATGAAAGATCCCGTCGGTCGGGAACAAACTTTTGAAACCACAGTAGATATTCCCATGTCAGAAGGCCTGGGAATCACACCGACTCTAAGTCCAGGAGTACCAAATACGGGACAGACTGGCCCGGCTCCTAATCAACCTCAATTGCCAGGTCCTATTCCTGGCCAACCTGCCCCTTTAAGGCCTTTTCGTGGGGAGCAAGACTAAATGAGCGTCGCGTTTCATAAAAAGATGAAACAGAAGGGATCTATTGCGCTTGTGCTCGTTTTAATTTCGATAGCCCTCATTACTGCGATCATGCTTGAAATCATGAGCCGCTCTCAAGTTTCTGCAACCATTGTCGTAAATAGGAGAGATAGTGCTAAGGCATATGAACTTGCGCGTGCGGCCTTTCAATGGTCTCTATTCCGCCTCCAGCTTGATTCAAGTTTGGATCAAATTCCTGTGATTCCCAATACAAATTATGGAGGAAAGAAAGATGATTTAAGTGAGGTCCAATGGGCAATTCCTTTAACCTACCCTCTCCCTTTTGCCACGTTAGCCAAATCTATAGAAGGCGAAGAAGGAAAAACGGTAAAAATCCAGGCCCCTAAGGAAGGGATAGATATTGGTGGGTCTTTTATTTCTGTGATCGCTGATGAATCTTCCAAAATAAATTTGAATGACGTTGGCTCAGGTGGACCGCCAGGAAATGTTCGGTGGTCGGGTGCTGCTGAAATTCTGGAAAATCTTTTGATCTCTTTTCGTCTTAAAAGATTTTTTAAAGGGAAAGACCATCGTGAACTGCTTTGGGCCATCGATGATTGGACAGATTCCGATAGCCAAGTGAACCATACGGGAGGAGGAATCGAAGATGCGGAGTACCGAGTTGAGGACACGCCGAATTCTTATCACGTCAAAAATGGTCCCTTCTATACGCTTCAAGAAATACACATGCTCAAGCCTATGGCAGACGAAATGTTTGAAGAACTTCGACCTTTTGTAACCGTTTATCCATTTGATGCTCGAATCCCTCGTGTATCTACAACTCCAGTCGTCCCTCTTGGAAAGGTCAACATTAATACAGCCCCTATGGAACTCATCGCTGCTCTGTTTTCGAGAGAAGCAATATCCAATTTGCGAGAACGTTTGGATTGTGCACAAAAATTTGTAAGGACTCGCCAGGGCATAGTCTTCCGGTCCATCAAGGGAACTGAGCCAAGCTTCAAATCCTTTCTTCAAAAAGCCTGTGGAGCCCCGGCAACTCCCGAGGAAGGTCCTGCGATTTTGACTCCGTCTGTAGAAGGTATTTTGGAAGTTCGCTCAGATCTTTTTCTGGTTGAAGCAACAGGAAGCTCAGGAGTTATTGAGAAAACCATTCAGGCAGTGGTCTGGCGGAAAGATCCTACCAAGGTAAAAACTCTGTTTTGGAAGGTCACATAATGCCACAAACTGTTTTAGGTCTGGATATTGGATCCTATTCCGTTAAAGCAGCTCTCTTTGATACGACTTTTCGTTCATTCGCTCTGACCGACCTTTTTGAATCTGCTCCACTACAAGCGGATGAATTAGACCCCCAAGATCGGCCTGTGGTCATCACAGAGGCCATTTTAAGGCTTATGCAGGAGAACAAAATCAAACCTCAAACGATTGTAACAGCTTTGTCTGGCATGATCGTGAGTACAAGATTACTCAAGCTTCCACTTCCAGAGAGGCAGGTTTCTAAGGTCCTTCCCTTTGAAATGGAGGCCTATATTCCTTTTGAGCTGGATGAAGTTTTGGTTAGCGAACATACGATTAGTTCGTCAAAAACGGAAACAATTTGCCTAGCTGCGGCGGTTCGAAAATTAGACGTTGCAGAACATCTCTCTCTTGTGAAGGGAGCTTCTCTTGAGCCTGCTTTTGTGGGACTGGACTCGTTGGCTCTCTACAATCTCAACCACCAAACCCTGAAGGACGATTCTGGAACCTATGCAATCGTAGACATAGGACACAAGAAGACTTCCATCTGCATTGTTTCTAATTATCTTGTTCAACAGGTGCGAACCTTATTTACAGCAGGATATGCAATCACTGAATCGATTCGCAATGATCTTGATCTTACTCTTTCCCAAGCCATGGAGGTAAAGCATAGCCATAGCATTTTAGAACTCGAAAGCCATCCTCTAAAGAGCGCGGATCTTCGGAGACTTTCCCTTGCCATTCAAAAAGCAATCAATTCGCTTATTCAAGAAATCCTTCAAACTTTCCATTCCTATCGATCGCAAAAAGCTAGCTCTGGAGAAGAAGCAGGATCGGTAGAAAGAGTCTACCTATGTGGTGGTTCCTCTCTGACTCGAAACTTACCCGAATATTTGACTTCGGTTACGAACATACCGGCGCAGCGACTTAAGGTGTTTAGTCCGCAAGATTCGTCCGGGGAGAAAACAAGTCGCGAGCCCATTTTTGCTCAGGCTGTATCTCTTGGCCTCCGTGCAGCAGCACGGGGCCCTTACGCAAAAAGAGTTGCGTCCATCAATTTCAGACTCGGTGACTTTGCTTTTGCACGTGACCTAAGTGGACTCAAGGACAAAGCCATTTTTTTTGGCAAATGGATTGCCACCATTTTCTTAGTCGCCCTTCTCCATGTGGGAATGAAGTATCAAAACCTTGCAAGCCAAAAACGAAATGCCAATGAACTTGTTTTGAGGGAATTTCGTAAAATTGTGCCAGATGTTAAGAATCCTCCAAAGAAATCCTCCGAGGCTTTAAAGACATTGAGAGAACGGATAAAAAAGTACCAAGAAAAGCAAGAGATTTTGACCGCTGGGTTAAAAGATATGACGGCTCTTTCAGTTTTGCGCGAATTGCACATCAGAATCCCCCAAGAAATCCCCCTTGATGCTCAAGAACTTTCCATCGATCGCAACAAAGTTACCCTGCGAGCAAATACGGATTCTTTTGAATCTGTTGATAAGGTGATCTTAGCTCTTAAAGAGAACTCTCAGTTTCAAAAAATCGATAAAGGTGACATTCGTGAATCTTCAGATGGAAGAAAAACGTTTCAACTCACCTTAACCATTGGAGAAAAAGAGAAAGTAAAAAGGCCGAATGAATAAGTGGCGCGAATTACTTGGGCAATTGGAAGTTCTTAAAACCTACTACGCAAGGTTGACAGAACGAGAGCGATACATCGTTTTAGGAGCTGGCGCTGGTGTGATATTTTTTATTTTGATTTCGATCTATTCCCTCTTATTGGCTGCTACCTCTAGTATGGGGAACAACATTGAACAAGCTCGGAAAGACTTAAGGGAGCTTTCTGAGCAGAAAATCCTGTACATGAAAATTGAACGACAGATTCAAGAACTTGAACAAACCATTCGAAGAACAGATCCTACTTTCCAACTTGCAACAGAGCTCGAAAAATTGGCTAGAAAACACAATGTAAACATGGATTCGCTAAAAGAGATGCCGGGGCCACCCAACGAACTGTACCAAGAAAACCAAGTTGCCATCACACTACGTCAAGTAACACTTAAAACTCTCACCAATTTTCTCTTTGACATTGAAAATTCTAGACAACTGATGAGAATCACGAAATTGCAGGTTAAACCTAACTTCCAAGACCCTAGCCAACTAAATGTGAATTTTGTTGTTTCCACTTTTCAACCTACTTCATAACGTATGAAATTGTTTCCCAGTAAACAAACTCTCTCCATAGCCACAAAATATTTGGCGGTCGGCGCTGCGGTCTTTGCTGTTGGCCTTGTCTGGAATTTCC
>Ga0247727_10020741_pt1 | contig 10006 bp, 8 predicted proteins | sample WisWelCaveWW1625_FD_202498 | JGI IMG/M metagenome (GOLD analysis project Ga0247727, IMG submission 202498) | Biofilm microbial communities from Wishing Well Cave, Virginia, United States - WW16-25 | ecosystem: Environmental > Aquatic > Deep subsurface > Groundwater > Cave microbial mat | place...
GATCGCGTAGATCACGAGCTCGATCGCATGTGGGAGGAGAATCGCCTTGCGGCCTGAACTTGACTCATCTGTCAACGTCACGCTTGGTCAAGGGCTCTAGCGCAGCCAGCCCGGTAGGCAGCCGGCGCGGCGGCACTCCTCTTCGAGGCCCTCGTCGAGGTACGCCTCGAGGCGCTTCTGCTCACGCCGCAGGGTCAGCTCGGTCGCGTCGACCTCTTTGCAGCTGACACCGTGTCGCAGCCCGTCCTGGTCCTCGGCGAAGACCTCCTGACCGCGGTTGCACCAGCCAGCGATCTGACGCGTAACCGCGAGCCGCGAGCGAGTCTGGTCGAGGGCCGCCTCGGCTTCGACCCGCTTCGCTCGCCACACCTGGGCTTCGGCTTCGTCGTCCGGCGAGAGGGCGGCAGGGCGCGGGGGCCGGAGCTGCGTCGGCGCGTGCGCGGGGCCCGTCGGCTGCGTGCGTTGGATCTCTCCGCCAGGCTGGTGCGCAGCGGCGCCGGGGCACTGGGAGCGATCGCTCGTGAACAGCGTCTTGCCGTCCGCGCCCTGACACTTGTAGAGCTCTGCACGCGCCGGTCCCGCGCCGATGAGGACGCAGGCGGCGAGCAGGAGCGCCCGCCTCCGCATCACTCCCTCCATGCCGCGGGCACCTCGGCCCGATCGGCCTCGCGCTCGAGTGCGTCGAGCTCGGCGAGGACCTCTTCGCGGCTCCCCTCCAGCTCGCGCGCGCGGGACTCGTCCAGGAGCATGCCGTCCGCGAGGAACGCCTCGAGCCGGCGCTGGCGCTCGTGCAGAGCCCGGAAGCGCTCGCTCCACTGCGTCTGATTCGCACCCCCGTGCATGCTCGGGTTCGGGATCAACGTGAGCATGCGGGCGGCCGGGTCGATCTGGAGCGTGAAGTGGTTGAAGAAGCTCGTGCCGAGCAGGCCCACGGGTAGTGACTCACTCACGCTGCCGCGTACGCCTTCCACCCGCGCTCCGCCCAGCTCCACCGCGTCGAAGTGCACCACGGCCTGGCGTACGAGGCCGTTCGCCGTCGCGTAGGTTTCGCGCGGCGTCCCGGCCTCGACCGCGACACCGGCCTGTGACGCCACGGCCGCGGGGACCACCACATCCGCCGCGCCGGTATCCACGAAGAAGGGTGCCGTTACACGGTCGTTGAGGCGCGCGTGCACAAGAATCGCGTTGCCGTGCTGCTCGTAGGGGATGCGCAGCACGCCCTGACGAGACGCAGGGCGCCGCTGGGCGCGGCGAGCCGGCTGCGTCTCGAAGGTCTGGAGCCGACTCGGGGTCTCCTGGCCGGCCGCCTGCTGCGCCGCCGCGCGCTTCGCGGGCGGAACCTGGGACAGCTCGCCGGCGTAGTGCTCGCGCCCGGCTGCATCCGTCCAGCGATAGACCTCGGCCCGCGCGCCGCTCAGCAGTGCGCAGACCAGGAGCCCGAGCCCCGCAGCTCTCGCCGGGCGGCACATGGCACTCCGCATCGGCGGGCGGGCGAGCTCTCTTGACCGCAAGCCCGGTTCCCCCGGGCGCGCAGCGAGCGGAGCGAGCGTAGGAAGAAGGCTAGGCTCGGGAGCATGTTCGGCCTCGGCTTCACCGAGATCCTCGTGATCCTGGTCGTCGCGCTGCTCGTGTTCGGCCCCGACCGGCTCCCGGAGCTGGCCCGGAACCTGGGACGCGGGCTGGCCGAGTTCCGCCGCGCCTCCTCGGATCTGCGCCGCTCCGTGATGGAGGCTGCCGAAGAGCCCCGCCGGCCCGATGCAAAGCCCGCCACCCTGCCCGCCGCGGCCGGCCCGGCCGACGAAGCCGCGGCTGCGCCCCTCGCGCCGGCAGCAGCGGCCGAGAGCGAGCGTGACGCGGGCCGCTCGTGAAGGACCAGCCTCTCCCGCTCACCACGCACCTGCGTGAGCTGCGCTCACGCGTCCTGCGCACCCTGATCGCCTGGGTCGCGGGCACCGCCGCGGCCTGGCGCTGGCGCGAGGAGATCTTCGGCCGCCTGCTCGCGCCGGCCACGGACGCGCTCGGCGAACACGCGAAGCTCCAGGCGATCGCGCCGACCGAGATCTTCTTCACCTACCTGCAGTGCGCGCTGCTCGCGGGCTTCGTCCTCGCGCTGCCGGTGTTCTTCTGGCAGGGGTGGGCGTTCGTCGCGCCGGGCCTCTATCCGCAGGAGAAGCGGGTGGCACTGCCCTTCGTGCTCGTCTCCACCGCGCTGTTCTTGTGCGGCGGCTGGTTCGGACACAGCGTGGTGTTCCCCGTCATCTTCCTTTTCTTTGCGAGCTTCAGCAGCAGCTTCGTCGAGGCCGCCTGGACCATGCGCGAGGTGTTCAGCTTCAGCGCGCGCATGCTGTTGGCCTTCGGAGTCGGCTTCGAGCTGCCCGTGGTGGTGTTCTTCCTCGCGCTGTCCGGCATCGTCGAGCCGCGCCGCATGCTGGCGAACACGAAGTACTTCGTGCTGATCGCCTTCATCGTGGGCGGCGTACTGACGCCGCCGGACCCCTTGTCGCAGAGCCTGCTCGCGGGCCCGCTGATCTTGCTCTACCTGCTCGGCGTGGGAGCCGCCTACCTGTTCGTGCCCAAGCGCGTGCCCGAGCCGGCGGCTAGCAGCCTGCCCTCGCTCATCGAGCGCTGAGCAGTCGCTTCAGCATCGCCTCGCGCGCCGCGGTGGCGTCGACGGCCGTCGCGACCTCCATCGACACGCCCGCGGGCACGCCCGCCGCAACTTCGAAGGTGCGAAACACGCCGTCCGCGATGCAGGGGACGATGCGCAGCGTCTCGAAGCGGAGCGCACTCTCGTCCACCAGCGCGAGCACGGTGAGCGGATCGTGCAGGAAGGCGACGTTGTCCGGAGCCAGCGTACCCCCGAGCTGCTCGACGAAGATCTCGAGCTGCCACGGCGTCCAGAGCCGGATCAGCGGCACGAGCGCGCGCACGACGGGCCTCGGCGCGGCTTCGAGTCGCGCCAGATCTGCCTCGCGCAGCCAGGTTTCGAGCGTGACGTCGGCCGTGACCAGGCGCGTTTCGAAGCCGGCGCCGAGCACCATGGCGCTGGCTTCCGGGTCCGAGCACAGGTTGTAGTCGATGCCGGGCTCGCACACGTGCGCGCCGATCGCGACGCGCCGGATGTGGCCACCCATCACGTGCAGGCGGGCCACGCGGCGCGGGAGCTTCGGGTCGAGCGCGAGGGCGTGGGCCAGATTGGTGAGCGGGCCGATCGCCACCAGCTCGAGGCCCGGCGTCTCACGGGCGGCGCGCACGATGCGCTCGGCGGCCGGCTCCTCGGAGAGCTTCGCGTCCGGGCCACTTGGGTAGCCTTCCGTCTCGATCTCGCGCCACACGAAGCGGCCCTTGCGCACCAGCGCCTCGCGTGCACCCGCGCACACCTCGACCTCGCTGCGACCGGCGAGGCCGAGCAGCCGGGCGGCGGCCCAGGCGCGACCGCGAACGTCTGCGGCGACGGTGGTCACGGCTACGAGCCGCAGCTCCGGGCAGGCCAGCAGCAGCGCCAGCGCGATGGCGTCGTCGACGTCGGAGCCGAGGTCGGTGTCGAGCAGGACGGGGCGTGTCATGGCAGCAGCTCCTCGCGCGGGAACGAGAAGAGGTCGCCGGCCAGCAGCACGTCGACGACCTTCGGCCGCATGGTGACGGCGGCCTCGGGGCCGCCGGGCGATCCAGCGAGCGCGGCGCGCGCCGCCGCCTCGGCGACCGGTCGCAAGGACGGATCGAGCGGCCCGGCGCCACCCGTGGGCCAGCTGCGCTCGACGAAGCCGATGTCGACGCTGCCGCTGCGAAAGGCATGCTGGCGCAGCAGCCAGCGCTGGAAGGGAATCGAGGTGCGCACCCCGGCCACCGCGAAGCCAGCCAGCGCCGCGTCGAGCCGTGCCAGCGCCGCTTCCCGCGTCTCCGCGCAGGCCACGATCTTCGCGAGCAGCGCGTCGTAGTGGACCGTCACCTCCGCGCCCGCCTCGACCCCGGCGTCGACGCGCAGGCCCGGGCCGCTCGGCGCGCGAAACACCGAGAGCCGTCCGGGCGAAGGGAGAAAGCCGCGCGCTGGATCTTCGGCATAGATGCGTGCCTCGATCGCATGACCGCGCACTTCGATGTCCTGCTGGCGCAGGCCGAGCGGCTCGCCCGCTGCGACGCGAATCATGGCCTCGACCAGATCGATCCCGGTCACGGCCTCGGTGACGGGATGCTCGACCTGGATGCGCGTGTTCATCTCCAGGAAGTAGAACTGCCCGTCGGGCGCGAGCAGGAACTCGACTGTGCCGGCGCTCACATAGCCGACTGCGCGCGCCACGCGGAGTGCCGCGGCGCCGAGACGCTCGCGCAGCTCGGGCGAGAGCCCGGGCGCGGGCGCCTCCTCGATCAGCTTCTGGTGCCGGCGTTGGCTCGAGCAGTCGCGCTCGAACAGCTGCAGCACCTTGCCGTGTGCGTCCGCGAGCAGCTGCACCTCGACGTGGCGTGCGCCGACGATCAGCTTCTCCACGTACACACCGTCGTCGCCGAAGCTCGCCCCCGCCTCGCTGCGGGCACGCGCGAGGGCTGCGCCCAGCTCGCCGGCCGTCTGCACGGCTCGCATGCCACGGCCGCCCCCACCGCCCGTCGCCTTCACCATCACCGGGAAGCCGATCCGCTGCGCGGCCGCAACGGCCTCGGCGTCCGTGAGGCGCTCGGTCGCGCCCGGCACCACTGGCACACCAGCCTCGTGCATGCTGCGGCGCGCCAGCACCTTGTCACCCATGCGCCGGATCACGCCGGCGGGCGGGCCGATCCAGCTGATGCCCTGTGCCATGCACTGCTCCGCGAACTCGGGGTTCTCGGAGAGGAAGCCGTAGCCCGGGTGGATCGCGTCGGCCGCGCAGGCCTTGGCGATTTCGAGGATGCGGTCCGCGCGCAGGTAGGAGTCGCGAGCCGGCGCCGGGCCGCACCCGTGCGCCTCGTCGGCCACACGCACGTGCAGCGCGTCGCGATCGGCTTCCGAGTGGACGGCGGCCACACGGATCCCGAGTGCGCGCGCAGCGCGCGCGATGCGCACCGCGATCTCGCCGCGGTTCGCGATCAGGATCTTGCGGAAGGGGGACGTTCGTTCAGTTGTCAACTTGTGCTGGCCTAGTCACCGCCCCCGGCCGTACGAACAAGTTGACAAGTTAACGAACGTCCCCGCCGTCTCCGCTGAGAAGGGCGAGGGTGGTCGTCTTCCGCCGGGCGGCGATTCTCTCGGGCTCCTCGGTCGAAACGCGCTCGTCGGGCTCGATCCGGAAGATCACCTGGCCCTTCTTCACCACCCTTCCGTCGTGGTCGTGCATCAGGCTCTCGACGACGGTGCCGGAGAAGGGCGCGAGCACCTTGTTGAACATCTTCATCACCTCGATCACGAACAGCGGCTGCCCGACCTCGAAGTGATCGCCCTCGCCGACCAGCGGCGGCAGGTGCGGAGCTTCGCGCGCGTAGAAGGTGCCGCCCATCGGCGTCACGATCTCGTCGGCCGCCGCGGTGGGTGGCGGCGCCAGCAGCCTCGTCAGCAGCGCCTGCTGACTCGGCTCGGCGAAGGGCGCGGGCACGACCGGCTGCAGCTCTTCGTCGATGGCAAGCTCGAGGAATTCGGAGCGCAGCCCGATCTTCGGCAGCAGCAGCAGCAGCTCGAGGCCGAGCTGATGGCCGCGATGCGCCGCCTGACAGCGCGCCCACAGCTCGGCGTCGCCCGCCGCGAGCGCCGCGTTCGGCTTGCCCGCGAACAGCGCCGTGAGTCCCGCGTGATCGGACACACCCGTACGGCGCTCGACCTCGGCATAGAACGCGAGCGCCGCCTGGAGCAGCTCCTGATCGTGGTCCCAGATCTTCTCGGAGGGCGGCTTCTCGGGCCGCTCCTCCAGATCGAGGTAGTGGTAGAGGCGCTCCAGAAACCGCACTGGATTCGCGGTGAAGACCGCACGGCGTTCCTCTGTGCGCCACAGCTCGCCGTCGTAGCGGCCGAGGAAGCCGCCCAGCGCGTGAGGATTCGCGAGCAGGCGGCGCAGCGGCCGCTCGAGCAGCGTCTCCTTCGCGGCGAGCAGCTGGCGGGCCTCGGCGGGCGCACCCCGCGACAGCTCGGCCAAGGCGAACGAGAGATCGACGTCCACGACGACCTGCTGGAGGGCGCCGACGCCCGCCAGGTAGCTCTGCATGAAGCGCGTACTGGGCTCGGCCATCACGCCGCGCCCGAGGAACCATTGGATCAAGCCATGATGGACTTCGAGATTCGTGTGCAGGTCGTCGCCGCGCAGCTCGGTGCGGCGCAAGATCTCGGCCATGCGCTCGTAGCTCTCGCGGCGCGAGGCGCCGTCGCTGAGCAGCAGCGCGATGTTCGAGTCGTAGGCGCCGGCCAGGTTGTACCAGACGAAGGCGCCCGTATCGGGGTTGCGCAGGCCGATGCCCTGATCGAACCGGAGCTCGCCCGGCAGCGGCGCCGACCAGGTCTTGACCACGCCGCCGGCGTGCGGCTGGAGCGCCGCGTTCGTGGCGTTGATGCGCACTTCGAGGCCCGACAGGCTGCGCGGGATGCGCTCGGGCCGCGGCACGCGGCGCCCGTGCTGGGCCAGGAGGCACATCGCCTCGATCAGCTTCTCGACCACGAAGCTCTCGGCCGGATCGTCCGGGTTCGTGAAGCGCAGCGCATAGGCCAGCTCGGTCACGCCGTGCTCGACCTGGATGCGCGTGTTCATCTCCATGAAGAAGTGCGCGAAGCCTTCGACGATGCACTCGAAGGTCGAGACCGAATCGAGCCCGGTGGCCGCGCCGAAGCGTTCGCCCTCAGCCTCCATGCGCGCGAGGGTGCCGAGGTCTCCGGTGAGGATCTCGCGCGCCTTGCCGGTTGCGCGCTCGGCCTCGGCAAGCAACAGCTCGTGCGTGAGCGAGACCTCGATCAGCTTCTGCTCGTGCATCTGCACGGAGCAGTCTCGACCGCCGAGCGAGAGGCACCACTCGCCGTTGCCGATCAGCTGGATCTCGTTGTGGCGCGTGCGTTCGAGGTTCAGCTCGATCAGGAAGTTCCGATTCGAGCCGGGCGCCGTCACCTTCGACTCGGCCAGCACCTCGGAGACCGCGGCCGCCACCTGCTCGGGCTTCGCCACGACGCGCTGGCCCTTGCCGCCGCCGCCACCGATGTACTTGAAGCGGATGCGATGGCTCGGGTAGTCCTTCCAGATCTCATTGCTGAGCGCGAGCGCTGCGGCCTGCAGCTCGGCCACCGTCACCAGCTCGACGTTCTTCGCGTAGCCCGCCTGCAGCAGCGATTCGGCGTTCTCCGCCTCGCTCGCGCCGGCGTCCCACGCGCACGAGAGCCGCGCCTGCTTGGCGAGCGCCTCGAGCGCCTTCTTGCCCGGCGCGCGCCGCAGCAGCGCGCGGGCAGAGACGTCGTCGATGCCGGGGATCACGGCATTGCCGAGGCCGCGCGCGAGCTTCTTGGCCTCGTCCTTGGCGCCCGCCTGCCGCGCCACACGCGAGGAGGGACCGACGAAGCCGAGCCCGCTCGCCTCGATCGCTGTGATGAACTCGGCGTCCTCGGCCATGAAGCCGTAGCCGGCGAAGAGATGCGTGTAGCCGTGGTCCACGCCGATCGCGACGATCTCGCGGATGCGCTCCTGCTTCTCCTCCTGCCCGGCGCCGGTGTAGTCGCGCACGCGGTGCACGTTGGCGGGGAAGCGGAACGCGCGCAGCTCGGGGGCGAGGCAGCGCGGATAGACGACCGAGTCCTTCTCCGAGAGCAGCATGCCGTACTCGCGCACGCCGATCTCGTCGAAGATGTCGAAGGCCTCCTGGCGCACGGGGCCACGGCAGACCACCAGGATCTTCATCCCGTCGAGCGCGAGGGAGCGCAGCCACGGCGACTCGCTCTCGTGGAAGCGGCCAGGCCGCCCGGCAGAGGTCCGCACTATTCGAACTCCCGCTGCGGGCCGCCCATCGCCGAGGGCGTGTAGGTGCGCATCAGGAAGTCGAGGTTCTCCGCCAGCACGCGCCGGCTGGTGCCGGGCATGACGATGCGCGAGACCGAGCCGAGTGAGAGCGCCTCCTTCGGATTCATCAGCTCGCGCTCGTAGCGCTCCTTAAGCTCGGCGAGCGCCTCGTCGCGGCGCCCGCGCGCACCAGCCTCGTCCTCGCCCTTCGCCACGGCCCGCTGATACGAAGCCTCGGCGGCGCGCAGCTCGTCCTTGTAGACGAACTCGCGCCCGGCCGGCCCCATCACGGCGATCCGAGCGTGTGGCATCGCGAACACCATGTCGGCACCGACGAAGTGGGAGTTGTAGGCCGCGTAGGCGCCGCCGATCGCGTAGCGGATGATCAGCGTGAGGGTGGGCACGCGCAGGTCGATGATCGAGTCGAGCAGGCGCCGGCCCTCGAGGATGATGCCGCGCGACTCCTGGTCGCTGCCGGGCATGAATCCGCTCACGTCCTCCAGGAAGATCATCGGGACGTTGTAGAGGTTGCAGAAGCGGATGAAGCGCGTGCCCTTGCGCGCCGCGTCTACGTCGATCTGACCGGACCCGACTGCGGAGTTGTTCGCGACGAAGCCGACCACGTGACCGCCCAGGCGCCCGAACGCGGTCACCAGGTTTCGCGCGCGATCCGGCTGCAGCTCGAAGTACTCGCCGTGGTCGCAGATCTGCTGCAGGAACAGCGTGATCTCGAACGGCGCGTTCACGCCGGCTGGCGAATCGAAGGTGTTGCGGAAGAGGATGTCCTCTTCCAGCGTGAAGCGGTCCTTCGGGTCCGAGGTCGGGCGGAAGGGCGCGAGCTCGCGGTTGTTGTTCGGGAGGTACGACAGCAGACGCAGCGCGGTGCGCAGCGAGCCGAGCTCGTCGGGCGTGGTGAGGTCGCAGACCCCGTTCATCCCGTGCACGCGCGGCCCGCCGAGATCGTCGGCGCTGATGTCCTCGCCGAGCACGCTCTTCACCGTCCCGGGACCGGTCAGCCCGATGAAGGTGTCGTTGCACTGGATCATGAACGAGCCCTGACGCGGCAGGTACGAGCCACCCCCCGCGTTGTAGCCGAACATCAGGCCGATGCTCGGTACCAGACCCGAGATGCGGCGCAGCGCTGCGAAGGCCTCGCTGTAGCCGTCGAGGCCGCCCACGCCTGCGGGCACGAAGGCGCCCGCGGAGTCGTTCATGCCGATCAGCGGAATGCCGCGCTCGGCGGCCAGGTAGATCAGCCGCGCGAGCTTGGCGCCGTTGGTCGCATCCATCGAGCCCGCGCGCAGCGTGAAGTCGTGGCCGTAAACAGCGACGTCGCGTCCGCCGATCGACAGGATGCCAGTCACGATCGCGGCGCCGTCGAGGCCCTTGCCCCAGTTCTGCCACAAAAGGTTTGGCTCGCGGTCGGTCAGCACGCGGATGCGCTCGAACACCGTCATACGGCCCTTGGCGTGCTGCACGCGCACGCGATCGAGGCCACCCCCCTGCTTCGGGCGTTCGAGCAGCTCGCGGCCGAGCTCGATCGAGTCCTCGTAGAAGCGCGCCGAGCGATGCGTGGGCTCGCGACGCGTCGTCTCCATCCGCGGCGCGAGCGGATTGTCGAGCGTGTGGGTGGGCGGGGTGGCGGTCATGCGCGGCTTGCTAGAGGCTCGCGATCTCGCCGAGACGCTGGACCAGGCGCTCCCGGTACTCGGGGATGTTGATCGGCTTGCGCGCCACGCCGCTCTCCATCGCGGCGAGCGCGACGGCCGGCGCCACGTACAGCAACACGCGTGGGTCGAAGGGCTTCGGGATGATGTTCTTCGGGCCGAAGCCCATCTCCTCGCCGGGGTAGGCGCGCCGCACCACCTCGGGCACGGTCTCGCCGCGCTGTGCCAGCTCGGCGAGGGCCTGCACCGCCGCGTGCTTCATCGGCTCGTTGATCTTCCGAGCGCGCACGTCGAGCGCGCCGCGGAAGATGAACGGGAAGCCGAGCACGTTGTTCACCTGGTTGGGATGGTCCGAGCGGCCCGTCGCGACGATCGCGTCGCCGCGCACCTGCGCCACTTCATCGGGTG
>Ga0247727_10020742_pt1 | contig 10006 bp, 11 predicted proteins | sample WisWelCaveWW1625_FD_202498 | JGI IMG/M metagenome (GOLD analysis project Ga0247727, IMG submission 202498) | Biofilm microbial communities from Wishing Well Cave, Virginia, United States - WW16-25 | ecosystem: Environmental > Aquatic > Deep subsurface > Groundwater > Cave microbial mat | place...
ACGGGGACCGTTAACCCCGGATCATGTGATTCGCACCAAGCCCAAGGCGGTTATTATCGGTAAAAAACCGGATACCGCTATTGCCCAATTTGCGGAAGATTATCGTGGTTATTTTAAGCGCCATGCCAAAGAGAAATTGACATGCCTTGATCAGGCGCCGCGTTGGGCAGTTTGGCCGGGGCATGGCCTTGTTTCTTTCGGGAACAATATAAAGGAAGCCGAGATTGTTTCCGATATTGTTAATCACACCATACGTGCTATTCAACAGGCCGAGGCTTTGGGCGGTTGGAAACCCTTATCGGAGCGAGATATTTTTGAAATGGAATATTGGGAATTGGAGCAGGCCAAAATCAAGAAGGAAAGTAAGTTGCCGGCGTTTCAAGGAAAGGTCGCTCTGGTCACTGGCGCGGCCAGCGGGATTGGCTTTTCCTGTGTCGAGGCATTACACGATCAAGGCGCCAGTGTCGTTGCCGTTGATATTAATCCTACGATAAAAAATTTATTCAAGAGTTCAGGTATTTTAGGAGTGACTTGTGATGTGACGAATAGGAAAGATGTTAAGGTGGCGGTTGAAGCGACCATCCGTCAATTTGGCGGCCTGGATATATTAATCAGCAATGCCGGGATATTTCCCTCCAGTGAGAATATTTCCGACATGAAACCGGAAACATGGAATAAGAGTTTGTCGGTTAATTTATCCAGTCATCAATTTTTTATTAAAGAAAGCATTCCTTATCTTTCTTTGGGATTGGATCCGGCCATCGTTATTGTCGGGTCGAAAAATGTTCCGGCGCCGGGGCCGGGGGTTTCGGCGTATTCCGTTGCCAAGGCCGGACTCACCCAACTGGCGCGTGTTGCCGCCTTGGAATTGGCGCCCAAAGGAATCCGGGTGAATGTCGTTCATCCAAATCAGGTTTTTGATACGGCGATATGGACGCCGGAAGTCTTGGAAAAACGGGCCAAACATTACGGGATGACGGTAGAAGAGTACAGAACCAGCAATCTGTTAAAAGTGGAGATCACATCAAGAGATGTCGCCGAACTCGTTTGTATGATGGCCGGAGCGGTGTTTGCCAAGACCACCGGTGCCCAGGTCCCTATCGATGGCGGCAATGAGCGTGTCATATAAAAACGTATGAAGGAAAGAAACAGAAGAACACCCATTTTATTTATTCTCGCGTTCTTATTGGGTTTATTCGCCTTCCAGGCCATCCGAATTTATTTGCATTCGGGAAAGATTTCTTATGCCAACAAGCCTTTTCAGCGGAACAATCCGCAGGCCGGACTTAAAATTTTATTCCTTGGAGACAGTACGGCATTAGGCACCGGCGCCAAGGACAATACCGAAAGTGTGGCCGGCTGGTTTGGCCGGGATTTTTCCGAAGTCCATATTGTGAATGTAAGTCAAAATGGCAAGAAACTGTCGGATTTGGTAAAAAATTTTCCTCTGATGTCCGGGGAGCGTTATTCGATAGTCATTCTTCAGATTGGCGGTAATGACATCTTGCGCTTGACGCCTTTGAAAAATATAGAAAGGGATTTGTCAATAGTGATTAGTCGGGCTAAAATGATAGGGAATCATATCGTGGTTTTGCATTCGGGAAATGTCGGCATAGCCCCGATTTTTTCCTGGCCATTTGATTGGCTTTATACTGAACGCTCAAGAGCGGTACGGGCGCTTTATATGAGGAAGGCGCATGAAACGGGTGTTTTTTATGTCGATTTATTTGCTGAACGCAAGGATGATCCGTTCTTAAAAGACATTGACTGGTTTTATTCAGCGGATCATCTTCATCCCAGCGGTCAGGGGTACCGGATTTGGTACGAGACAATTCGTAAAACTTTAGATAAGGCGAAGGTAGCGCTATGAGCCACAAGGAAAATATCAATTTTTCATACCGGGGGAGGGAAAAATGGCCAATAAAAGGATTTTGATTGTTGATGATGAAGAAGAGGTTCTAAGCTTATTATATAAGCGGCTATCCGCCGAGGGTTATCAAGTGATCAAGGCGATGACCGGACAGGACGCGATCGAGCGCACGAAGACCTATATGCCGAATCTTATTTTAATGGATATAGTTTTGCCCGACTTGGAAGGTTCCGAAGTGGTCCAGATGCTTAGAGAGGATCTCAAAACCGCAAACATCCCCGTGGTATTTCTTTCGGGTATTCTTACCAGAGATGATCAGCAAACAAAGTTGGAGGTTAATGTTGGCGGACGGCTTTTTGATGCTGTTCCCAAGCCGTTTAATTTTAACGAATTGATGAGAACCGTTAAAAAGGCAATCAGGTGACCGTTATCCCTCATGCGGATTAAATATAAGAGAATGCTGAAGGGCATGCAGCGTAAAGAGACGGCCTATTTTTTCGGAAAAGATAATGAATCGTGGTTTCTTTATATCGTGCGATGCAAAGACGGCACGCTTTACACCGGGATTACCAAAGATATAGAACAGCGGTTAAGAAAACACAATAACGGAACGGCTTCGCATTACACGCGCACGCGCCGGCCGGTGGAACTGCTTTATCAGGAATCGTGCGTCAGCCGGACCCAGGCCTTGATTCGCGAGTGTGCCGTGAAGGCCTTCCCCAGAAAGAAAAAAGAAAATTTGATTGGCCAGAAATCATAGCGCAGCGAAAGGAGTTTTGTGATGCCGTCCTTATTTACGCGTATTATCAAAGGTGAAATCCCCTGTCATAAAATTTTGGAGGATGACCGTTATCTGGCCTTCCTTGATATCCGTCCCATTAATCCGGGCCACACTTTGGTTATTACGAAGAGAGAAGTAGATTATATCTTTGACGTTGATGATGAATTGCTCTCCGGGCTGATGCTTTTCGCCAAACGGGTGGCCGCTCTGATTCAAAAAGAGGTCCCCTGCAAAAAAATCGGGATCATGATTGCCGGTTTAGAGGTTCCGCACGTTCATATCCATCTTGTTCCGATTTTTGATGTCCACGATTTGAATTTTGCCAAAGCCAAGCCAATGCCCAATGAAGAATTGGCAAAATTAGCTCAGAAAATCCGCTTTCATTCCAAATAATTGCCTACGCATAAAACGCGTCCTCTAAAAATTTTACAACCACCCACAATACGGTACCAAAATTTTGATTGACAAAGAGAAGTTTTATGGGCATAATTTGGTACTTTTGTTTGGGTGATATTGTTTTTATTTTATCCAGCAGAAGAATCTAAGGTAAAGAGAGGTATCAAGAAAATGCGTGAAGATAGACGCTCAGCAATGATGGAGTTGTACCACAGTTCCTTAAAGGATATTAAAGAAGGTGAAATTGTCAAAGGCAGGGTTGCCGATATCACTAAGCAGGAAGTGGTGGTTGACGTTGGTTTTAAATCGGAAGGTTTCGTTTCAATAGACGAATTCCGTAAAGGCAGTGAGCCGCACATCGGCGATCAGATTGATGTCTTGATTGAAGCCATTGAAGATGACGATGGCAAACTTGTGCTCTCTTTTGAAAAGGCCGAAAAACTCAAGGGTTGGCAGAAAATCACCACGGAAATCAAGGAAGGTGATTTGGTGGAAGGCAGAGTGGTCAAGGTCGTCAAGGGCGGATTTATCGTTGATGTCTACGGTGTCGACGCCTTTTTGCCGATGTCTCTATCCTCGTTTAAAAATATGTCCAACCACGAGATCATGTCGAATAAATACCGATTTCAAATCACCAAGATGAATACCCTGAGGCGCAATCTTATTCTTTCCCGCCGTGATTTAGTTCAACGGGAAAAAGAAACTGCCAAAGCCAAACTTTGGGACCTGTTGGTTAAGGGCCAGAAAATGAAGGGAACCGTCAAAGGCATTACGGATTTTGGTGCCTTCATTGATTTAGGCGGCATCGACGGTTTATTACACATTACCGATATGAGCTGGTCGCGCATCAATCATCCATCCGAGATTGTCGCGATTGGTGACAGGATGGAAGTTCTTATTTTAGATTTTGATCGTGATAATTCCAAGGTGTCCCTGGGGCTTAAGCAAATATTGCCTAATCCCTGGGATGATATTGAAACCAAATATCCCGTCGGTTCGAAGGTCAAGGGCAAGGTGGTCAATATCATGCCTTATGGCGTTTTTGTCGAGATTGATAAAGGGATAGAAGGTCTTTTGCATTCTTCCGAGATTTCCTGGAAGAAAAAGAATGTCAACCCGCAGGAGATGTTCGCCATCGGGGATATTATCGAGGTGCAAATCATCAGCATCGATAAGGAATCCAAAAGGATTTCCTTAAGTCTCAAACAGCTTGAAATTAATCCGTGGTTAGAGGCTCAATCTAAATTCCCGGTGAATACCCCCGTCATGGGCAGAATCAAGGGATTCACCGATTATGGTGCTTTTGTGGAATTTAAAGATAATTTAGAAGGGATGATCCATGTTTCGGATATGTCCTGGACTAAAAAGATCAATCATCCTCAAGAGGTGCTTAAAAAAGGACAGGACGTTGAGGTCATGGTCTTAGCGGTCGATGCGGAGAATAGAAAAATTTCGCTGGGACTTAAGCAAATGACTCCGAATCCTTGGCCGGAGATTGCCCAAAAATATCCGGTGGGCACAGTGGAGGAAGCGGAAGTGGTATTAAATTCCAATTTTGGTGTCTTTGTGAAACTCGAGCAGGATTTAGAGGCTTTGGTTTATTCTTCGGAGATTGATAAAGCCGTTGCCTCTGCTCTGAAGGCCGGCGATAAATTGAAGGTCAAGGTCATTAAAGTTGATGTTGAACAGATGAAAATCGGTTTAAGCAGTCGTCTCTAAAAGTTCTTTGAATATATCCGTCATGCCAGTTGATGAGGTTGTCCAGAAAATATCGCGTGGGGCCACAGAAATTATCAATATTGATAATTTCAAGAAAAAATTGCATGAGTTTTTAAAGATAAAACGACCCCTTCGTATAAAAGCAGGATTTGATCCGACCGCCCCAGATATCCATTTGGGGCACGTTGTTCTTCTGAAGAAATTACGTCAATTTCAAGATCTCGGACATAAAGTTTTCTTTTTGATTGGTGACTTTACCGCACAAATCGGAGACCCGACTGGACGAGATCAAATCCGCCCCAAACTCGATAAAAAAGATATCCTGGCAAACGCCAAAACATATAAACGGCAGGTTTTTAAGGTTCTTGATGAAAAAAAGACCATAGTTGTGTTTAATAGTTCTTGGCTGAAGAGATTAAAAGCCCAGGATATTTTGGAATTAGCTTCCCGCTGCACCGTCGCCCAAATGCTCGCCCGGGCCGATTTTAAAAAGCGTTTTGAAGAAAAAAAAGAAATCAGCCTCTTGGAATTCATTTATCCTTTGCTTCAAGGGTATGATTCGGTTCATCTCAAAGCTGATGTGGAACTTGGCGGCTCTGACCAGAAATTCAATTTGCTGATGGGCCGGCAGTTGCAGGAGTCCTTTAAGCTGGCCCCCCAGGTCGTGATAATGACTCCGCTTTTAGAAGGGACCGATGGGGTTCAGAAGATGAGCAAGTCTCTGGGAAACTATATTGGGATCAATGAGGCGCCTGAGGAGATGTTCGGCAAGACGATGTCCATTAATGACGAGTTGATGCACCGCTATTATGAACTTTTAACGGATTTTGATTTAGATAAAATTCACCGCATTCATCCGAAAGAGGCTAAGTTAAATCTGGCGATGGAAATCGTCAGACAGTTTCACGGCGTGAAAGAAGCGCAGCAGGCGCGGGAGAGTTTTGAAAGAGTTTTTAGTCAGAGACAAAATCCGGAGGATATGGCTGAATATAAATTTGATCGAAAAGAAGAAGTTTTATTGTCTGATATTTTGTTGAAAGTTAATTTGGTCAGTTTCAAGAATCAAGCACGCCGGCTCATTGAGCAGGGAGGCGTATCGTTTAACGGCCAGAAGGTTTCTGCCGACAGATGGCTGATTCAGGAAGGGGTTCTGAAGGTCGGCAAACGCGGTTTTCTGAAATTATCGCAAAGATAAAATTTCAGATTCTCCATTACTTTTTCCCTCGGCTCGAATTCTCGTCTAAGAAGCCTGCCTACCGGTAGATAGGCTAAATTCAATCGTTTTAATGTATTATATTCATAAAATAAATAAAATTTCTTGACATAAGTAGTAACCCTGGATATACTTTAGCACTTCTATTTTCCGCCCCTGTAGCTCAGCCGGTAGAGCGCGTCCTTGGTAAGGACGAGGTCACCGGTTCAAGACCGGTCGGGGGCTTCTATGACAAATGAGATTATCAAATGCGTGAAAATATACAATTTGAATGTACCGAGTGTCATCGGATTAATTACAGCAGCACAAAGGACAAAAAGAAACATCCGGAAAGAATCGAGCTTAAGAAATACTGCCGTTTCTGCCGCAAGCATACTTTACACAAAGAAATCAAAAAATGAAAAGATAGGCCTGTAGCTCTAATTGGTAGAGCGACGGTCTCCAAAACCGAAGGTTGCAGGTTCGAGTCCTGCCAGGCCTGTAGCTTTCGATTGTCAGTGAAAGACGATGATTGGGAAAATAAAAAATTTTGTTATGGAAGTAGTTGTTGAACTTAAAAAGGTATCCTGGCCGACGAAAAGGGATTTGATTGACGCCACGTGGCTGATTCTCATTAGTTCCTCGTTTTTAGGATTGTTTATCGGGGCAACCGATTTTGTTCTTTCCAAAATTGTTGGGGTTGTTATTCGATGAAGTGGTACGTTGTCCATACACAGACCGGATCTGAGGAAAAGGCAAAGGTAGGGCTTGAGAAGCGGATGGCAACGACCGAGCTTAAGAATTACGTTGATGAGGTCATTGTTCCCACCGAGCAGGTCTCTGAAATACGAGGCGGTAAAAAAAGGGTTTCCGCACGTAAGTTTTTCCCCGGCTATATCCTGATTAAAATGGAAATGAATAAGGACAGCTGGTATCTAGTGAAAAGTACACCGGGAATTACCAGTTTTATCGGACCCGGCAAAAAACCGACCCCGCTTTCCGAAGATGAAGTGAATACCATTTTAAAGCGTACACATGATACTGAATCAAAGCCAACCCCCAAGATTACCTTTGAAATTGGCGAAGCCATTCGTATCGCGCAGGGACCATTCGCGAATTTTAACGGCAGCGTGATGGAGGTTTACCCCGAGCGGGGAAAATTAAAAGTGAGTGTTTCAATTTTTGGCCGTTCCACATTGGTGGAATTGGAATATTGGCAAGTTGAAAAATTATAAAAGGTAGAGAGAGTCAAAATGGCAAAGGAAGCTGTCGCGCAAATTAAATTATACGTCCCGGCAGGACAGGCCAACCCTGCCCCTCCGGTTGGTCCAGCTTTAGGTCAGCATGGCGTGAACATTATGATGTTCTGCAAGCAATTTAACGAAAAGACCAAGGGACGAGAAGGGTTGACGCTGCCGGCCATCATTACGGTTTACAAGGACAAATCTTTTGATTTTATTATCAAATCACCGCCTAGTTCGGTTTTGATTAAAAAGACAGCGAATCTGGCCAAGGCTTCCGGTACAGCCGGAAAAGAAAAAATAGCCACATTGACCGTTCAGCAGATCACCGAGATTGCTAAGCAAAAAATGGAGGATCTAAACACCGCCGATTTGAGGAAGGCCGTTGAAATCGTTAAAGGAACAGCCAGAAGCATGGGCGTTGAGGTTGTGGGATAAATGGTGAGGATCAGCAAAAGAATGAAGTCGGCCGTCGAATCTTTAGGAGAGATAAAACCTTGTCCTCTGAAAGAGGCCATTTCAAAATTATCTGGACTGCCAAAGGTAAAATTCGATGAAACCGTCGAATTGCATTTTCATTTGAATCTTGATTTGAAGAAAAATGAACAGACCATTCGCGGGACGGTTATCCTGCCGCATGGGACAGGAAAAAAGATTAGAATCGCAGTCTTTGCGAAGGGTCCTCAGGCACAGAAGGCCGAGGAATTAAAGGCTGATTATGTTGGTTCTGAAGATCTCATTGAAAAGGTTATCAATGGATTTTTAGATTTTGATTGTGTCATTGCCACGCCGGATATCATGCGTGAATTAAGCAAGCTGGGGAAGATCCTGGGGCCGCGCGGTTTGATGCCGAGCCCTAAGGCCGGCACCGTGACGATGGATATTGAGCGGGCGATCAAAGAAGTTAAGGCGGGCAAAATCGAATTTAAGGCCGATAAACAAGCCGGGATTCATGTCGGTATTGGCAAAAGATCGTTTTCGCCGGAACAGCTGTTTGAAAACGCTCAGCATTTGATTGATGCGATCAATCAGGCCAAACCGACGTCGGTTAAAGGTGATTTGATAAAAAGCCTTTCTGTGGCTTCTACCATGGGGCCTGGAATGAGGATTGTGCTATGAAAAAAATCGGAACAGTTGTTCGCGAAAATTTAGTTAGCTACATTAAGGAAGGCATTGAGAGGCGTAACAATACTTTTTTGATAAGCTATAAATCTTTAAACGGTGCCCAGATGAACGACTTTCGTAAATCGCTGAAACGGCTGGGGGCAAAATTTTATGTTTCTCGCAATGCCATTGCCCGGCGTGCCTTAAATGATCTTAATCGCACATCCCTTTCCGAGCAACTCATCGACCAGACCGGCTTTGTCTGGAGCGATACCGATTCTGTTGAGCTTTCCAAGGCCTTGATTAAGTTTACCAAAGATTTTGACGGATTTAGCGTTCATGGTGGGATCTTAGAAGGAAAGATTATAGAAAAAAATGATGTGAAGAGACTGTCTGATTTACCGTCTCGTCAGGTATTGTTGACCATGCTGGTGACGACTTTACAGTCTCCGTTATCACGGTTGGCTGGTGTTCTCAGTGGGAAGACCAGAGAATTATTATCCATTTTGAAACAGATCAGTGAAAAAAAGGGAGGAAAATAAAATGTCCGAGAGTGCCGTTGCCGAAAGCAAACAGCTTTCACCAAAATTAGAAGAAGTCATGAAGACCATCGAGGGGCTAACGGCCCTCGAGTTATCCGACTTGGTCAAAGGCCTTGAGACAAAGTTTGGCGTGACCGCCGCCGCTCCGATGATGGCCGGCCCGATGATGATACCGGGTGCCGCCGGTGGTGCCGGTGTCGCTGCTCCGGCCGAGGAAAAGACCAATTTTGACGTTGTCCTGCAGGAAGCCGGGGCCAACAAGATCAACGTTATTAAGGAAGTCCGCGCGGCTACCAATCTTGGTTTGAAGGAAGCCAAAGACCTCGTTGAGGGTGCCCCCAAGACGGTCAAGGAAGGAGCGACCAAGGAAGAGGCCGAAGACTTGAAAAAGAAATTAGAAGCAGCCGGAGCCAAAGTCGTTCTGAAGTAAGCGAGGGTTATCAGTCACAGCTACACGGACTGGATGAGAGTATTAACCGCCTACACCTTGTCGGTGTAAAGGTCGGTTTAGGATGAGGATCAAAAAAGGGGTCTATGAAAAATATCAAGATAAGGAATTTCAGTAAATTCCTGGATAATTTTGAATTACCGGGGTTATTGGATGTTCAACTGATATCTTATGAAAAATTTCTGCAGCAAGATACTCTTTCGGAAAAGCGTTTAGACCAGGGGTTAGAGGAAGTCTTCCGCGAAGTATTTCCTTTGGAAAGTTATGACGGACAGATTCGGCTTGAATACATTAGTTACAACTTTGGCAAAGAAAAGTATTCCTGTACTGAATGCCAGCGCCGCGGCATGACTTACTCGGCCCCGTTGAAAGTCAAATTGCGTTTGATCACGCCCAGCGATATCAAAGAGCAAGAAGTTTATTTTGGCGATTTTCCCCTCATGACGGAAACCAGTTCCTTTATTATCAACGGCGATGAGCGCGTGGTGGTTTCCCAGCTCCAGCGTCCGCCGGGCGTTTCTTTTGAAGAAGAGTTGCACCCAACAGGAAAGAGTATTTATCATGGACGAATTATTCCCTCCCGCGGGGCCTGGTTTGAGATCAAATACGATTTGAATGATGTTTTATTCGCTTATGTGGACCGGCGCCGAAATTTTCCCGCGAGCCAGATTTTAAGAATCATGGGGCTGTCAACGACCGAAGACATGCAGAAA
>Ga0247727_10020743_pt1 | contig 10005 bp, 10 predicted proteins | sample WisWelCaveWW1625_FD_202498 | JGI IMG/M metagenome (GOLD analysis project Ga0247727, IMG submission 202498) | Biofilm microbial communities from Wishing Well Cave, Virginia, United States - WW16-25 | ecosystem: Environmental > Aquatic > Deep subsurface > Groundwater > Cave microbial mat | place...
CGCCTGAACTACCGCACCCCGGTTCAGGCACGCTGTGATTTTCATGTTGCACAACAGGTGGCCGCGTGATTCAATGGATTCAGTTTACCCCCACTGTCCTGTCCATCCAGGCCGGAGCGGTACATGAAGATAGAAGGATCGGCTCACAGCCGACTGCGCACGCCTTAACCTGGCTGCAAATTTGCAGCCAGGTAAGGTGCTCAAGATAAAGGTGTGGGACCACAGGCAGCCGCGCACGCCTTACCTGGTCGCAAATTTGCGACCAGGTAGGCTGTGCCGGGTTAACGCCGGCTGTTCCTCAGGCCGTGGCCGGCTTCACGGCGGCCGCCTCCAGGATCTGATGTCCGACCGCCTCGGCGTCGTCGACGTTGGGAATCTCGACGTTGCTCGTCTCGCCGGCGGTCTGGATCTGGAGATTCCCCACGCCCCAGATGCGCTGGTTGAGCGTGCGGGTCACCGTCACATCCTGAATCTTCGCAACCGGCATGGTCTTCACCGTGGTGGTAAAGATGCCGTGCTCGTAGCGCAGATGGCCGCCTTCGAGCCGGCAGCGGCTGCGCTGCCGCTCGATGTGTTTGGCGACCGGCCAGATGTTCAGAGCGAACGCCGCGATCAAGACGACCAGGGAGAGGACGTCGCCGTCCCGTGAGATCCACCACACCGCCGCCCCCAACTCCACCAGCGCCACGATCATGTAGCGCAGCCCGACAAACTTCATCGTCGGCCGGATCTCCAGCGTCGCAGTGACTGTGGCCCCATCCCCCATCCCCCACCCCCTATCCCCTACTTGGGGATTTCGCTTTTCCTCTTCAGCGTCGGCGCTTTCTTGTCCTTTTCGGCGGCCTTCTTCTCTTCCTTCTTGCGCTCGTCGAGCTCGGCTGTGGTCATGGCCGCCTCGCGTTTTTTCTTGTCGCGGGCGTCCTCTTCGAGCACGCGGTGGGCGCGCTCCTTGGCGTCGTGCCGCGCTTCCTCGAGGCTTTCCTGGGTGGTTTCGACCGCGTCTTTGAGGGCGAAGTCGAACAAGTAGGCGTCGCGCGCCGGCCGCGCCGCGAACTCCTTCAACACGCCCAGAAACTCTTTCTCCTGCTGCGCCACGAGCGCCACCCCTTTGGTGAGGTCGAGCTTGCGCGCCAGCCCATCGTCGATGACCGTGTCGATGGCCTCGATGATCCGCGTGTAATCTTCGAGCTTGTCGTGGATCAGCTTGGAGCGTCCCGCCTTTTCAACCGCGATGGTCTGCCGAACCAGCTCCAGGCGCAGCCGCGCGAACTGCAGGTACTGCGCCAGCCGCTCGTTGGGCTCCTGCGCCTCGCGGACGCGCTGGACCTCGTCTTCGGTGAGGAAGTCCCGCCGCTGGGCCCAGGCCCCGGCGCCGACCGCGGCGGCGAGCGAGATGACGGCCATCAGCCTCATAAGCGGCCTCACTTCTTCTTCGGTCTCGGCTTTTTCTTGCCCATGATAGCTGAAAGGAGCCGATCGTTGATATCCGAAACGCGGCGGCGCACCGACTCGTAGTCCGCTTCGTCTTCCGGGTGGATGTAGGTCTTGAGGTCCACGAGCAGGTGGAGGATCCTGCGGGTTTGGATCTCGGCTTCCTTGTAGCGCCCCGGCCGGCGCGCCGGGTCCACTCCGGTGGCCTGGAGCGACTGGAGCGCCAGCTCGACCGACTCGCGTACTTCGGCGAGCAAGGCCGTGCAGGCCTCAAAGTCGCTGGCGCGGCACTTGTCGCCGGCCTGGGTGGTGGCCCGCTCGCCGTTGGTCAGGGCCAGGCGGGCGCGCTTGGCGGGGTCGGGCTCGGCGGCGATGGTCTTCAGGTCGGCGGAAACCCCTTCACCACCAAGACACAAAGACACCAAGATGATGAGTCTCCAAGCTGGTTTTCTTGGTGGCCGGGTCAGTTTCGGCGGCGGGCAAACCCATTCACCACCAAGACACCAAGGCGCCAAGAACAGCCAGATTGGTTTTCTTGGTGTCTTGGTGTCTTGGTGGTTCACCTTTCACCGCTTGCCGATCATCTTCGTCAGGATCCGCACGCGCTGGCGCGCTTTGAACTCGTCGTCGGGGTACTTGCCCGCGGCGGCGGCCAGGAACTTCTGGTAGCTCTCGAGCGCCACCGGGTACTGGTGCAGCTTATCGAGCATGATGGCGCGCAGGTAGTGGTTGCCGGGGGGCTCGGGGCCCAGCGCCCGCGCCCGGTCGAGCGCCTGGAGCGCTCCCGGAAAATTGTCCGTCCGGTAGAGGGAAAAAGCCAGCCCGTTCCAGGTTTCCATCGACTGGGGTTTTTTCTCGAGAGCCGCCAGGAACTCGCGCGCCGCGCCGGCGAAGTCGGCCGCCTCGAGCAGCGCCGTGGCGAGGCGGAATCGCAGGTCGGGGTCGGCCGGCTCGGCGGCCACCGCCGCCCGCAGCAGCGGCAGGGCCTTGGCCGGCTGCTTGGTCATGGTGTAGCCTTGCGCCAGGGCCGCCTGGTTGGCCGGCGTCGGCGCTTGCCGCACGGCCGGCTCCAGGTGCGCGATCGCCTCCTCGTACCGCTGCGTGTGCAAGAGCAGCAACCCGGCGCGCTCGCGGACGCCGACGGCGTCCGGCTTGGTCTTCAGAAACTCGAGGTAGAGTTCGAGCGCCTCGGCGGGCCGCCGCTTTTGCTCCAGCAGATCGGCCAGCTCGAGAAGCGCGTCGCGAAACTCGGGATCGGTCTCGGCCGCGCGCCGGAACTCTTCGCCGGCTTCCTCGATCCGGCCGGCGCGAGCGACGCTGCGCGCCAGCCCCAGCCGCGCGGCCGCCGACCGCGCGTCGAGCTCCAGGGCCCGGCGATACGCCGGCTCGGCCAGGGCCGCTTCCCCGGCCCCGAGCAGGGCCTCGCCCAGGTAGTAGGCGGCGCGGAAATCCTCGGGCTTTTTCGCGGCGGCAGCTTCCAGGTGCGCCACGGCGGCCGCCGGCTGTTTCTGCCGCAACAGCAGGATTCCCAGATTCAGCCGCGCCGGCGCGAGCTCCGGCTGCTCGGCCACGACCTTGCCGTACTGCTCGATCGCTTCGGGGTCGCGGTGGAGCTGCGTGTAGGCAAACGCCAGGTTGAAGCGGGCGCGGAAATCGCTGGGATCGGCGGCAACGAGTTTTTCCAGAATCGCCGCCGCCTCGGCATATTTCTCAGCCTCCAGCGCCTTGGCCGCGCTGGCCAAATCCGCCGCCGGCGGCGCCTGCGCGATCAGCAGAATCAGCAGCAGCCACGCCATGATCTTATTCAATCACCAAATCACCAAATCACCAAATCAACAAATTCCGAAGCGCCCGTCCGGTGTGCGAAGCGTCGCACCCGGCGACCTGCTCCGGAGTTCCCTCGACGACGATGCGCCCGCCGCCCTGGCCGCCCTCCGGTCCCAGGTCGATCACCCAGTCGGCGGTCTTGATGACCTCCAGATTGTGCTCGATGACCAGCACGCTGGCGCCGTGCTCGATGAGGCGCTGGAAGGCGGCCAGGAGCTTGGCTATGTCGTCGAAATGCAGGCCGGTGGTCGGCTCATCGAAGACGTAGAGGGTGCGCGTGCGGCGGGCCTCGGCCAAATGCGCGGCGAGCTTGACGCGCTGGGCCTCGCCGCCGGAGAGCGTGGTCGCCGGCTGTCCCAGCCGGAGGTACCCGAGCCCGATGTCGCCGAGCAGCGCCAGCTTCGCAATCAGGGATTTGATCCCGGCGAAGAATCCCATGGCCTCGCGCACGGTCATCTGCAAGACGTCGTGGATGTTGCGGCCGCGGTAGTGAATCTCGAGTACCCCGCTCTTGTAGCGCTTGCCTTTGCACTCCTCGCAGGTGAGCTCGACGTCGGCCAGGAACTGCATCTGGACGGTGACCGAGCCGTCGCCCTGGCAAGCCTCGCAGCGGCCGCCCGGGATGTTGAAGGAAAAATGCCCGGGGGTGTAGCTGCGGCGCCGCGCGTCGGGCGTGGAGGCGAAGACGCCGCGGATGGCGTCGAAGGCTTTCAGATAAGTGACCGGGTTCGATCGCGGGGTGCGTCCGATGGGCGACTGATCGACCAGGATCATCTCGTCGAGCTGCTGGAGGCCGTCGGCGCGGCGGCAGAGCAGTCGCGGCCCATCCTGGTTTTCTTCGGCGCCCTCGACGGCGCCGATGTCGACGACGACCGGCCGGCCGCGCAGCGCGCGCCACGCCTGCCAGATGACGTCGTGGACCAGACTCGACTTGCCGGACCCGGAGACGCCGGTCACCGCCACCAGCCCGCCGAGCGGGATGGTCACGTCGATCGACTGGAGGTTGTGGGCGTAGGCCCCCAGGAACCGCAGGCGGCCTGTCTTGGCGCGACCTACGCGGCGCCGCAGCGTCGGGACGGCGATCTTCAGATTGCCGGCGAGGTAGCGGCCGGTGAGGGAGCCGCCGCCGCCCGAGACCAGCTTGGCGTGCGGGCCCTCGAAGACCAGGCGCCCGCCGTTCTCGCCGGCGCCCGGCCCCAGGTCGACGATGTGATCGGCGGCGCGCATGACGTCGCGGTCGTGCTCCACGACCAGGATGGTGTTGCCCAGCTCACGCAGCTCGGCGAGGATGCGGATGAGGCGCGCGGTGTCCCGCGGGTGCAGGCCGATCGAGGGTTCGTCCAATACATAGCAGGCGCCGACCAGGCGCGAGCCGAGCGAGGTGGCCAGCTGGATCCGCTGGGCCTCGCCGCCCGACAGCGTCGACGAGAGGCGGTCGAGCGTCAGGTACTCCAGGCCCACCTCGTTGAGGAACCGCACCCTCTGGCGGATCTCTTCGAGCAGCTTGTCGGCGATGGCGCTCTCTTCGGCGGTGAGCTCCAGGCCGTTGAAGTACTGTTGCGCCTGCTCCAGGCTGCGGCTCGTGACTTCGCCGATGGTCTCGCCGCCGAGGCGCACCAGGAGCGCCTCGGGTCGCAGCCGCGCGCCGCGGCAGTCCGGGCAGAGCGAGTATCCGCGATACCTGCTGAGGAAGATCCGCACGTGCATCTTGTACTTCTTGCGCTCGAGATAGGCGAAGAATCCCTTGACGCCATGGAACTGCTTGCCGCCCTCGAGGAGGAACTGGCGCTGCGGCGCGCTGAGCTCGCGAAACGGAACGTCCATCGGCACGCGAGCATCGGCGGCAACCTTGTGGAGCTCCCGCTGGAAGCGGCGGTAGGCGGGCTTGGTCCACGGCTCGACGGCTCCTTCGTTGAGCGTCATGGTGGGGTCCGGAATCACGCGGCTCAAATCGTAGTCCATGACGTTGCCGAAGCCCTGGCAGCGCGGGCAGGCGCCGGCCGGGCTGTTGAAGCTGAACAAGCGCGGCTCGGGCAGGGAGTGCTCGAGGCGGCATTTCTGGCACTCGAACTTTTCGCTGAACCGCAACCGGCGGCCGGGATCCTCGGCGGACTCGAAGACGGCTTCGCCGGCTTCGCGGAAGCAGGATTCGACGGTGTCGACCAGCCGCTCGCGGAGGTCGGGCGCGATGGCGAGGCGGTCGGCCAGCACGAACAGCGGCTGGTGAAAATCTATGTCGAGCAGCGACTCAGGGCTGGAGAACTCGAACGTCTTGCCGTTCTGGAACAGGCGGTTGAAGCCTTTGCGGCGCAGCTCGAACAGGTGGGCCTTCAGGGATTCCGCTTGGACGGCCGGCCCCGTGCCGCGCACCGGAAACAGGGCGTACCAGCGCGAGCCGGGCTCGAGGGCCAGCACGCGCGCGGCGATCTCGTCGACGGAGTCCTTGCGAACGCGCTCGCCGCACTGCCGGCAGAAAGTCCGGCCGGCGCGCGCGAACAGCAGCCGCAGGAAGTCGTAAATCTCGGTCGCCGTCGCCACCGTGGAGCGCGGGTTGCGGGAGGTGTTTTTCTGGCGGATGGCGATGGCCGGCGCGATCCCGTCGATCTCGTCGACGTCGGGCTTTTCGATGCGCTCCAGAAACTGCCGCGCGTAGGCGGACATCGACTCGACGTAGCGCCGCTGGCCCTCGGCGTAAATGGTGTCGAAGGCGAGCGAGGATTTGCCGGAACCGGAAACGCCGGTGATGACGGTGATTTGGTTATGCGGGATCTGCAGGTCGATGTTCTTGAGGTTGTGAACCCGCGCGCCGCGGATGTCGAGGTAGTCGCTGGCCAAGAGCAGCCCCTACGGTGAAGAGTTCGAGCCGAAGAGAATCTTTCTATTTTATACTTCTTTCGAGGTTGGCGTCCCATGTACAGGATCCGTCTGGCTCTCGTGGTCACTTTGCTGGTCGTTCCCGCCAAGGCCAGCGAACTCGTCCTCCGCGAGATTCCGGCCAACGTTGTCCCCGGCCCGGCTCAGTATGCCGTGCTGCTGCCTGAAGGATACGCCGAGGCCCAGGCCCCGTTCCCGCTCCTGTTTTACCTGCACGGCGGAGGCGGCAGCCGCGACGCGCTGAAGCAGGCGAAGCCTTTGTTCGACGAGCTCTGGAAGAGCGGCCAGCTTCCGCCGCTGGTGGCGGTGACGCCGAGCGCCGGCCGGTCGTTCTATATGGATTACAAAGACGGATCGCAGAAGTGGGAGCAGTTCCTTCTCGGGCCTTTTCTGGACCATCTGCGCGAAACGTACAAGGTCCGGCGCGACCGCCAGGGGACGCTGCTGTTCGGCATCTCGATGGGCGGGATGGGGGCGCTGCGGCTCGGCTTCAAGCACCCGGAGAAATTCGGCGGCCTGGCGGCGCTCGAGCCGGGCATCGATCCGGCCCTGAAGTGGAAGGACGTCCTGCCGCGGAACCGCTTCTGGCGCTCGCAGGAGCTGATGGAGTCGATCTTCGGCAAGCCTTTCGACGCCGCCTACTGGGAAGCCAATAACCCGGCTTCGATCGCCGCGGCGAACCCCGCGCGGCTGCGCTCCGCGAATCTCGCCATCTACCTCGAGTGCGGCGACGAGGACGCCTTCAATCTGCACGAGGCCACCGAGTTTCTGCACCAGGTGCTGTGGAAGCACAATATCCCGCACGAATACCATCTGGTGCGCGGGGCGGACCACCTGGGGCGCACGCTCCGGCCGCGGTCCATCGAGGGCCTGGAGTTTTTGGCGAAAGTGATCCACCCGCCGCCGGCGGACCCGGCGGCGCTGGAGCTGCAGAAGAGGCTCGCCCCGCTGAAGGCGGCGGCTGAGAAATCCCCTTGACGACGACGCACACTAGAGCGTACAATTAGTTGTACAATCGTTGTGACTCGTTCCATCCCCATCGTCGAAGCCCGAAACAAGCTGACCACGCTTCCGGAGCAGCTGGCCCAGGAACCGGAGCCGGGGGTCGTGGCCGTAACCCGCCGCGGCAAGCCCGTTCTGGCGGTGATGCCGTGGGACCAGTACGAATCGATGGTCGAGACGATGGAGATTCTGGCTGACGACAAGGCGATGGCAGCCCTGCGTCGCGGCGTTCGCGAGATCACCACGGGCAAAGGCGTTCCCTGGGAGCAAGCGAAGCGCAAGCTCAGACTTTGACCTATCAGATCGTTCTCGCGCCGGTGGCGTTTGAAATGCTGGCTCAAGTCCGCGATCGGCGCGTACAGGGAGTCCTCAAGGACCGCATCGACGGACTGGCGCGGGAGCCGGAGAAGCAAGGAAAGCCCTTACTCTGGGAACTGGCGGGCTATCGAAGCCTCCACGCCGTTGGACAACGCTATCGCATCGTCTACCGCGTCGAGAGAGACAGGGTCCGCGTGCTGGTGATAGCGGTGGGCCTTCGACGGGACGGAAGCAGGCGGGACGTCTATGAGCTGGCGCGGAAGCTGATCCGCCTGGGTCTGGTCGAGCCCAGGCGGCGCTAATCTGCTACCCTAGCCTTCCGCATTCCGGAGGCCGCCATGAAGACTCGACTCGCTTTTGCCGCCCTGGTTTGGGCCGGCGCCGCTCTCGCCCAGACCGACTGGGAGAATCCTGTCAAAAAACTATTGCGTGAGGGTAAGCCGGTGATCGGCGCGACCATCACGGTCGCCAGCCCGGATGTCGCCGCGCAGGCGGCCAATCTCGGGTTCGATTTCCTTTGGATCGAGATGGAGCACAGCCCCATCTCGCTCGAGAGCCTCCGCAACATGGTGCTGGCGACGCGCGGGTTGAAAGCGATGCCGTTTGGGCGCGTGCCGGTGAACGAGCTGTGGACGGCCAAGCGCGTGCTCGACGCCGGGGCGATCGGCGTGGTGTTCCCGTTCACCTCGACGCCGGAGCTGGCGCGGCAGGCGGTCGCGGCCTGCAAGTATCCGCCCGAAGGCCTGCGCGGGGCCGGGCCGGGGCTGGCGTCGTTCCGCTGGCCCGCGCCGGAGGGCTACTACAAGTTCGCCAACAAGAACGTTATGGTGATCATCATCATCGAGCAGGCGAAGGCCGTCGACCAGATCGAGGAGATCGCGAAAATCCCAGGCATTGACGTGATGTTCATCGGCACCAACGATCTTTCGTTCTCGTTGGGCGTGGGGGGCGACCAAAAGAGCCCGAAGCTGCTGGAAGCGATCCAGAAGGTGGTGGCGGCGGGCAAAAAGTACAACGTTCCGCTGGGTCGTCCGGCGAGCAATCCCGAACAGATTCAGCAATACATAAAGGACGGATTCCTGTTCTTCCAGGGCAGCAGCGAGCTGGGGCTGATGGCGGCCGGCGCGCGGCCCTTGCTGCAGTCGCTCGGGAAAGCGGGGTTCGACCCGAAGACGCGGCCGCTGTATTAGCCGCCGCTCAGGGCGCAGATGATCTGGATCTCGTCGCTGGCGCGGAGGGCGGCCGCCAGGGTTTGCACCTGCTCCTGATTCACGAAAATCTTGATGTGCTCGCGGATGCGGTCCTGCTCGTTGATCATGCGGAAGCGGATGCCGGGATAGCGGCGGTCGAGATCGGCGAGAAGCTCGCTCACGGTGGCGCCGCCGGCCGACACTTGGCCGCGCTGGGCCGTGTAGGACCGCAGCGGCGTCGGAATATACACGTTCATCGCTACACCTCCGCTGTTTCTACCGAATAGATGTGCGGGAGATGCCGCGCCAGGCAGCTCCAGCTCTCGCCTTCGTTGCGGCTGCCCCAGATCTCGCCGTGGGTGGCGCCGAAGTAGATCCCCACGGGCTTGGCGCTGTCGGCGGCCATGGCCTGTCGCTTCACGGTGAACCAACCCTGGCTCCGCGGCAGGCCGTTGTCCTGGCGCTTCCAGGTGTTGCCGCCGCTGCGGCTGACGTAGACGGCGGGCTTGCCGCCGGGGCTGGTGCGCGGCCAAGCCGCCGTGCCATCCATTGGGAATACCCAGATGGTGTCGGGGTCGCGGGGGTGCAGCACGATGGGGAAGCCGATGTCGCCGATCTTCTTCGGCATGTTGTCGCCGATGCGGACCCAGCGGGCGTCGGCGCGGTCCATGCGGTAGATGCCGCAGTGGTTCTGCTGGTAGAGGCGGTCGGGGTTGAGGGGATGCAGGCCCACGCAATGCGGGTCGTGGCCGTATTCGACGTCGGCGGAGGGCAGGAACTCCGCCGCGCAACCTTTGTTGAGGGGTTTCCAGTCGGCGCCCCGCTTGACGCTTTCGAACAGACCCCCTGTGGAAAGACCCAGGTACATGTGATTGGCATCGCGCGGGTCGATGAGGATGGAGTGCGTGGTGGCGCCATCGGGCGGGGCCTCCTGCTCGCCACCGGACCACTTGGGGCGCATGGGGTGGTCGTTGAATCCGGCGACGCCTTCCCAGGTCTTGCCGCCGTCCTCGGAGCAGAACAGGCCGTGCGGCGAGGCGCCCGCCCACCAGACTCCCTTTTCGCCGGCGTGGCCCGGGCTGAGCCAGAACACGTGCGCCACGGTCCGGCCGGTCTCGCCTTCGGGGGCTTTGGGGAAGGCCGGGGGCTTCTCGGCTTCCTTCCAGGTTTTGCCGAAGTCGGTGGAGCGGTAGACGGTGGGCCCGAGGTGGCCGGTCTTCGCGGCCATCAGCATCGTGCGGCGGTCGCGGGGGTCGAGGACCAGGTGATGCACGATGTTGCCGAGCAGGATCGGGCCGGTAAGTTTCCATTTGCGGCGGGGTTTGTCACCGCGGAGGAGGAATGCGCCTTTGCGCGTGCCGAT
>Ga0247727_10020744_pt1 | contig 10005 bp, 8 predicted proteins | sample WisWelCaveWW1625_FD_202498 | JGI IMG/M metagenome (GOLD analysis project Ga0247727, IMG submission 202498) | Biofilm microbial communities from Wishing Well Cave, Virginia, United States - WW16-25 | ecosystem: Environmental > Aquatic > Deep subsurface > Groundwater > Cave microbial mat | place...
GAAAAAGATCAAAGGCCGAGAACAGAACTATTTTCGCGTCAAGCGGCAGGCCGAGCTTCTGGCGGGCCGCCGGCTTTGGCGTTGGCTTGAAAACTTTCGCGTCCAATCCATGCGGAATGCAGTGTATTTCAGATTTTTTGAACAACGGACTTTGCCGGACCAGCTCCGCCATCCAGCTCGACGGCGTTATCAGCGTGAGATCGGAACGTTGATATACGCTTGATTTAATGCGCCAGAGCAACGCCGTGGTGTCGATGGAAATCGGCGGATAATCGGCAAGCGCCGGGCATTGGCCGCAGCCGATTTTCCAGCGCTCGCAATCATGCAGATAAGGATAGCTGCAATGGCCGGTGATGCTCCACAGATCGTGCAGCGTCCAAACCAGCGGCGCCATCCGGCTCATCTGCGGCAAGATCGTGTGCGAGAAATAGCCGCTGTGAATATTGTGCAAATTGATCACGTCCGTCTGCTGCATAAACGGGTGACGAAGAAATTGTTTTTTCCACGGCTGCCACAAATATTGCAAGCCGATGCGCTCTTCGACGCGATTGACAAAATCGAAAAGGTTTTTTTGCCAGCGCGTGTTTCTGAGCGGAAGCATGTCGATCTCCGGCCGGCTTTTATTTTTATAACCAACCAGCATCTGCGACGAGTGGCCTGATTTAATCTGCGCCTTGTGCAAGCGGAACGCCGCTTTAGCGGCGCCGCGCGCTTGATCGGCCAGATTGATATGAAGAATGTTCATGGTCGCATCTCGCAACTGTGAAAGAATTTTCAGGTTTTTCTCATAGAAGAAATTCGCGCAGGATAAAATCTTTCACTGTCGTTATTGTCGCTTCCATTTGAATCTCCATTGTTGTTAGGTTATAATTCGTGCTTTGTAAATGTTCATTAAACCACGTTGTCATTCCGGAGGAATCTTTTTTCTATCGAGCACTTGTACTGAATTGCACAAGGATTCTTCTATAATGACATTTTGAGACAACCGGTAAATTACAGATTACACCAAAACACTTCCAATCAATTGAGTTGGCTGCTCCTCTCTTCATTCACCAGCCGATCTTCCAAACCGAAGCGTTGCGCGATGGATTCGATCACGGCAATTTCTGAGGATGACAAAAATTTTTTCCACCCGGCGACACGCTCACTCACGGAAGCGCCGCGCTGCGGATTCGAGGTGGTGGCGCTGTCTTCGCCGGGCACGTAAAAATTCTTCTGCGCCGGGCGCAGATTGAGTTTCCGGAAAATGGCCGCAAAAATGGCTTCTCGCTCCTGGGCCAGCTTTTCGTAGCTCGCGATAGCGAAACGCCCTTGATAATCTGCATAGCTCTGTTGGACAAATCGTTCCGTCATCGCCCAATAGGCGGCCACGCGCGCGACCGGATCTTGTTGATCGTATTCTAAAATTTCATCGCGCCATTGGCCAAAAAAATCCACTCGCCCGTCGCGCCGGCGCAGCAACAGCTTTCGCAAAACGAGGTGATCAAACAACCAATGCCAGCTTGTTTTTTTGATGCTGGCCACGACCGCTCGCGGATCGCGATAGACGTGCAGGACCGGCATGTCAAAGGTGTTTTGCGCGGCGCGCAGGCAAAGCTGGGTGCGCACGAATTTCACCACGACGCGGGGACGATAACTCTCCTCTATTCCCTTTCTAAATCTTCTCACCCACGAACCCCGCGACTCGGATCGGAGCGCTTTGCGAAATAGCTCGTGCAGCGGGTGGCCGTGCAGCGTGCCGGCACCGCAATAAGGCATGTACATGCGCAAAAATTCAACTTTCTTAGCGGCGACGCCATCGTAGGCGTGAATCTCTTGCATATCCTCAGCCAACGGACAAAGCGGTTCAAACAGCGTCTTGGCCTGAAGAATTTCCCGCAGCGCTTCCTCAAGCCAGGTGGTTCCGCTGCGCCAAAAACCGGACACCACCAGGGTGTCACGCGGATCGATACGAAACGCCAACGCGCGATCGATGTGATAGGAGATTTCCCCCTGGCGAAGCCGCGATTTGAGCTCCTGTTGACTTGAGGCCGTGTCGACAACGAGTTGCATAAATGCATGCTCCAATCTAAAATGAAGTCTAACGCAGGTCTTAACTCACTGTAACTGAGGCATCACGCACGCGCTTATTCCACCGACCGATTTCTCTTCGCTCAATCACATGCTGGTACAATTCAACATAACGTTGCGCTTCCCGCTTAAGCGTATATTCTCGTTCGACGACCTCCCGGCCTTGTCGACCTAATTTTTCCCGCAACCCGTCGTCATCCAGCAGCAATCGCATGCCGTGAAACAAGTCCTCGGCATCCTTGTTCCGAGCTAAATACCCGGTCTCCAGATGGCGCACAGCTTCCGGATTAGCCGTGCAATCAAACGTGACGACCGGCGTGGCGCAGGCCATTGCCTCGATGAATACGAGGGCAAACGCTTCCGCTAGGGATGGGCCGACATATAAATCCGCGGCGCTATAACACAGCGCCATTGACTTCTCATTATTGAGCAGCCCCAGGTGACGCACGGGAAATTTATATTTTTCGCCGAGATTTATCCGTTCACTGCCGACGGTCAACAGCAGCACATCCCTCTTCTCCTCGCCAACCAGGCGTTGCAGCGCCTCAAAAAGATAAACGCCGCCTTTTCTTGGTTGGAATAAATCAAATGCCGCAAACATAACGAGCTTGGCTTCCAGCGGTATTCCGAGCTCTTTGCGAGCCGCCATTTTGGGCGTCGGCTTAAAAACTTTCGTATCCACTCCATGCAGAATACAGTGTATTTCAAACTGATTCAACAGCGGGCTTTGCCGGGCCATCGCGGCCATCCAATTCGAGGGGGTGACGATGGCGATATCCGAGCGCCGATACACATTAAACTTAATCCTCCAGAGCAAGGCGGTGGTATCGATGGCAATTGCCGGATAATCGTCCAGCGCCGGGCATTGGTCGCAACCGGTTTTCCATCGCTCGCACGCGTACATGTCAGGATAACTGCAATGGCCGGTGATGCTCCAAAGGTCGTGCAGCGTCCAGACCAGCGGCGCCATATCGCTCAACATTGGTAAAATGGTGTGCGAGAAATAGCCGCTATGGAGAATGTGCAAATTGATCACATCAGTCTGTTTAGTAAACGGGTGCCGGAGAAATTGTTTTTTCCATGGCTGCCACAAATATTGCAAGCCAGTGCGCTCTTCGAAGCGATTGACGAAGCGGAAGAGGCGCTTCTGCCAGAACGTCTCCCGGACGGGAAGCATCTCGATCTCCGGCCGATTCTTATTTCTGTAACCAACCAGCATGTGAGACGAATGCCCTAATTTGATCTGAGCCTTGTGCAACCGGAATGCCGCCTTGGCGGCGCCGCGCGCTTGATCGGCCAGATTGATATGGAGAATGTTCATAGTCAAAAAGCGTCTCGTAATGCAACATTCATGTTGCGCTTCCCGTTCGCTCGGCCAAACGCAATATAAATGTTGCGTTACACCATCTTGACGCGCACCAACGCCGCAATTTTGTCGAGAGTAATGAGATTCGCCATATTGATCTCGTGCGCCTTACTGAAATTTCCGTTGTTGTAAAATTTATTCATTCTGATTTAGATTCAACGATGGTTTGAGTCTTGGCAGAGAAACCAAGCGGAATTTTGTCCTGATTTTCGCGCAGCGCTTCATAAATTCGGTTGGCGATGAGCCGATGCGCTTTGGCGTTCGGGTGTCTGTCCCACGGCGCTATCCACAAATAAGTCCCTTTCGCGCTGTCGTAAGCATCAATCAGGTTCAAAGCGATAAAACCGGCCTGCTGGGCGAGGCGGCGAAGATCGGCGGCCTGCGTCGAATCGTATTTCTCCGGTTCCAAGGGCAGGCAAATCCAAACCGGCAGAACGCCGTGCGGCTTGCAACTTTGCACGATCCGGTTGTAGGTCCAAGACATGATTTCGTCATTATAAGGCTTAAGGAGCCGAGCAGCCTTGTTGATTCTCATTTTTTCGGTGACGCCAGCCCGACGGATGATTTCCCGCACATCTTCATAAGGAATCGTCTCAAAAGGCGTTTCCAAAAGAAAATTAAACGTCCGCATCTCATCACGCGTAACGCTCATGCAGAAGAGCGCATCCGGCTTGAAGTCGAAAACATTTTTTTCCAAAGCCGTGAGTTGTTGGAGAATGTTGTAGCCGCCGACGCTGAAGTTGAGAATCTCGTATTTGGCGTATTGGCCGCCGGCATGCTCGCGATTCAAGCGTTGTTCGAGAAGATATTCAAAGGTCTCCTCGTGCACCACGCCAGGGCCCTGCGCAATCGAGCCGCCAATCATGGCGATGCGGTAGGCGTTGGGCGGCGGCGTTTGCTCGTAATCATCATCGCGCATACCCCAACGATTTGTTTTGAACGGCACATCCTTTAAAGAACCATCCAACTCGGGCACGAGCTCGTACCGGCGGAAATCATCGGTCTTGCGCACGGCGTTGGTTTCGTGAAGCGGTTTCCAATCGTCCGGCTTCTGCATGTAAAGCTCCCACAACTGTGAATTAAACGCATGCACATTGTTGAGCTTTTCGTAGTAACCTCTTTCGAGCAAAGCGGCGTCCGGCTCGTTCAGGCGATCCATCCGCAGAGCGGCGATCAAATCACTGGCCTGCGTTCCGAGCCGGAAGGCATAAGCCGGCTGCACCAAAAGGTAAAGCACGAGGATAGCGACGGCGGTCGGCGTGGCAAAGCGGAAAAACGCCGGCGGCGCGACCATTCGCGCCGGCCATTTCTCATAGACAAACATGGCGGCGCCAATCACGGCCGTCATTGCCAAAAGCGTTATGGCCACGTCCTGCCACGCGACCTCCGCCGCGGACAAAAGGGAAAACCATTCGGACAACGACAGGCTGATCCACATCGACCAGAGAATGGTCATTACCACAAAAATACCCGTGGCGCGCAAGGTCTTTGCGGCGATCTCGCCTAACGTGGCAGCGCGTTTAACCAAAACGAATTTCAGCCCATGCTTCACTTCATAGAGGGAATTGATCACGACGAGCAGCGCCAAACTCAACCAGAACAAAACATCCGGCCCGGAAAGCAGAAACGAGCCCTGAATCCAAAACCACTGATATGAATGCAAAAACCAGGTCGCCACAAAACCCCAAACTGTCGCCAGCGCCAGCTTGGTGGCGCTCCTGAAATTGCGCATCCGAAAATAGGCCGGATGATGAAACACCTTTTGGATGAAATCCTTCCAATAAACATTGACGCGGCGCAAGTAATCGGTGAACCCGGTGGACAGAAAATAGAGGTCCATAATTCTCGGCAAATTAAACCCAAACAGATGCAGAATACCCACGATCAGATGGTACTGGCCGGAGAGTCGAATAATAAGCAAATAATTCGACACCATGTATTGCACCAGGGTGCTGGTGTTGTGCACTTTATCGGGGCTAATGATCCAGTAGTAATTAATATACCGATAGATCAACAGGTGAATGACGCCCCACAACATCCATTTCAATCCGGTTTGATAAATCCGGTATTCATCTTCATCATAATAGGTTCGGCAAAACGTTCTGTAGTCCACCACCGGAAAGAGCGGACAAGCAACATTGGGAAGCAGAAAGAAATATGCGAGTGTGTGCATCATACCCATAGGTGCTTTGTTGTGCTTGAGATCATAAAGATAAATGATCAGCCGAAACATCAACATCGAAGCGAGAATCGGCCAGATCGCTTTGGTCCACGGCGCGGGGAAATAGCCGAAGCGCGTGGCGGTTAAAGCGCCGCCAGCAATAAGCAAGATCGCCACCCGCCCCCAAAACGGGATAGGCAGATGGCAGATGCCGATCAGCAAAAGACTGATTCCTACCAGCCAGGCGCTATCTGCAAGGCCCAAAACACTCAAGATGCCGGCCAGCGAGAGAAAAAGGAAAAAGACAAGACGATACGGGCACGGCAACAAATGGTGGATGATAAACCCGTAAAAGACCAAGGGCATCACTTTCCCATGGAAAGCATTATGCTCCAAATGGAGCATTCGCATGATAAAGACAAGAAGGTACAATTGCACGGCGATGCCCAGAAATTTGAGCAGGCCTTGCCAATCCGGCACAATTGGCTTGAGCCAAGACAGAGTTAGGCTACGCCCGAGCTGAGAGACCTGATTGTCAACTTTTGCTGAAAGTTCCATTGCTGCTTCTCTATTGTCCGGCTTGCTCGCTCTTTACAATTTTTGTGTGCACCAGCGCCGCAATATTGGTGATGGTGTTAAAGTGCTCCAAATCCGTCTCGTGCGCCTCGATCTCGATGCCAAATTTTTCCTCGAGGAAATCGACCAACTTCAAGATGGCCAGCGAATTGAGAATGCCTCCGGTGACGAGCGGGGTCAAATCGGTCAATACCGCCGGATTCTCGCCCGGAAGAAACTCGCGCAAAATATAATCCCTCACCGTTGTCTTTGTCGCTTCGATCATGCGACCTCCATGCGTGTTGGGTTAAGCGCTTACACCGCGTGAAATTTTGTGACTATGCAGTGCTTGCTGCGATTGCCGAGCAGCCAGTCTAAATTGGTATATGAAGGCGGAAACATCCAGGGATTTTTGATTTGATAAATGATCCGCCCGCGCCGCCTTTCGAGATACTCAACGGACAGTAGTTTAGCCAACCGGCTGCGAACGTTGCGCGAGAGCGCGGCCCAGGGTTCTTCTCTGGTTGCCGGTTGCCTGTTGCTGGCCACTGGCAACTGGTTGCTAGTGATAGCCGCTGGTTGTTCGTGCGCTTTTTTGCGGCCGGTTATTTGAATACGCCTGGAGCCATTGCCACGAGGCGCGGCGCCGTTTCCATTTGCCGGCGCGACACGATCCTCATCCTTGGCGTAGAGAATTTGTTGCATCATGTCCTGCCAAATGGCGTGCACGTCATATTTGAATGCATACCCCGGCGCCGGCTTCCACGAAGGCTTTGGTGAAATCAGCACATTGTATTCGACAAAATCAAAAAGGATGTCCATTTCTTCCAGCGTTTTGCAGATGTCATATTTGCGGCAAAATGCTTTGTAAAAATCATGCATGAACGCCCGCACTTCCGGCTCGTGATAAACCGGCACGGCGTTGACAACCTCCTTCAGCCAGACCGCCTCGCTGAGCTGCCGATAAAAATGAATCTCGTCGAGCCCAATGTTGTTGGCAAAGGTTAAGATCACCTCGCGGATTTTGCTGAAAAATTCATGTTTGGCTTCGGGAAAATCTTCGACCTTGCCAAGCAGCAGATCATCGAAAAAGTTATAGATCTGTCGAGGCGCGATGCCATAACGCGCCAGGTAGAAATTCACCACCTTGCCCAAGTCGTGATTGTGCAAGAAATGGCTTATCCCGAGGAGGCGGGCGCCGCGGATCATTTCTTCCTGGCTCATCTTCGCATGGCTGACGACGATGTAGTCCCAATAATCGGAGCGCGCCGCCGCATGCAAGGTGGTTCCCCCTGCTTCCTTGAGCAGCTTAAACCCGTATTTTTCGCGGTGGTCATAAAACTCCGTCCCCGGCAGCAAGAAGAGCTGATGAATAAAGATCGAGGGCACGCCGGTCGAAATTACCGCATCCAAACCGTCGAGATATTCATCGACGTTTTCGCCTGGAAGCCCCCAAATAATGTCCGTGTACGTGTCAATATTTTTTTTCTCCGCCGAGCTAATGAGATGGACGAATTTGGCGGGCGCCATGGCATAACGCCGCATTTGGTTTTCGGCCTCCGCCGTAACGGATTGCAGGGCCAGCGTCGTGGTGCACGACATGTGTCCCTTTTTGAAAATGGAGGCAATTTCCAGCACACGGTCGCTGCTGCTTTTCGCCCAATTGACGCCGATATTTTTGAAGGGGTAGCCGTAGCGACTATTGATCTCCACCATCATCGCGGCGATCTCCGAATCGTCCGGAAAAAGGCCGAAATTGGCGTCGGCCAGCCAAAAGGCGTACACTTTATGCTTGGCAAAGAACTCCATCTCCTCGCGAATGCGCTCGTGCGACATGCGATAGACGCGCGAGTTGCCGTTTCCCCAATAACAAAAAGAACAGCGATAGGGACAGCCCCGATTCGTTTCATAGAAAATCGGCGGCGGCTCGGCGGGAAGAATGCCCATGAGATAAGGCGAGGGCACCTCGTCGAGAAATTCGATGCGATGATTCATGCTCGTTCGGACGACATCGCCGCCATCAGTGCGAACGATGCAATTGCGTGAATTGATAAAAGGATTCTTGCTCGGGCTATCGACCAGCGAGGCACAAATATCACGAAAGGCGGGCTCGCCCTCTCCTTCCACCATGGCGCCAATGACGGGATAGCGCTTCATCATCTCCACGCCAAAAGTTCCGGCGCTATTTGAGCCGCCGAGCACAATCCGAGGCAACTTGGCCTGTGAAGCGGTCAAGAGATCGAGGATTTCACAGATCTTTATATAATTCCATGCGTAGTTGGAAGCAGCCACCAAGTCCACATCCGCAGCCAGAGCCATGTCCACAATCTCTTTGGCCGGTTGTTCCCGCGGATGCTCAGTGAAGGTGAATTTTATATTTTTCTTGACCTCTTCTTCCTCCATGGCATACGCAGCCAAAAGTCCAAGCTGATACGCCGGCGAAGGATAATACGATTTCAAGTCTAGCATCAAAATGTTTATCTTTGCCATGATGTTTCTCGCGTCACTTTTGCTGAGAGATCTTACTCCCGGACATTCTCATTAAAAAGCTGCCGGCATCGAAGATTTCGGTCTCCGGATGATATTCTGCCCAGACATACCATTCTTGAACAAAAGAGGGAACAAAAGATAGCTTCCGACCGGCAAAGGCACCACTTTGGCCTTCTCCAGCATAGCTCCAGCGCCCTTTGGATTTTCGGTCCCTGATTTCTCCATCTTTCGTCGATTCAAAGACCAGAATTTCGTCATCGACCTGACGTGAAAAGACGATCGCTAAATTCGTACTCGGTTTATGCAAAACCACAATTTCCTTTTGGCTGAGCGTGTCGTTAACGACCGAACCCGCTTTATCCAACCTCGAAAGCGGATATGCCCTCGCCTGTCCTGCGTTCTATGAAAAAGTAATGCCGTTGGTCTTTTACGGGTTTATCATCCATCCTTTGCTGCCGCGCCCGTTGCCCACCTGGCTCAAGTCAATCGTTTTGGACTGGCAAGGCTTGGCTAAATTTCTGAGCTCATTATCCAATTGGGCCTGCTTGCCTTTGTCATGCGCATGTGCTATTTGGATCCGCCACCGCACCGAAAGCCATCATGGCAAGGCCGAGACGGATCAAACTCGTCTTCAAAAATCCATCTGCAGCAATCAGATGACTGAGGCCGAGCAAATCAGCGCCGAAAGCCAGCGCGCTTATCCCAGCCCCGATCATAAAAACCCACAGAGGCAATTTTTGACGAACGGTCAGCAAAGAAAGAGTTGGCTGATTGTCAACTTTTGCTGAAAGTTCCATTACTGCTTCTCCTATTGTAAGGTCTCTCAATTCATCTTTGCGTGCACCAGCGAGGCAATGCTGTCGATAGTGTTAAGATGCTCCACATCGGCTTCGTGCGCTTCGATCTGAATTTTATATTTTTCCTCGAGGAACGACACGAGCTTCAAGGTGGCCAGCGAATCGAGAATGCCGCCGGTAATAAGCGGCGTCGCCTCGTTCAATGCTTCAGGTTTTTCTCCCGGAAGAAACTCATTCAGAATGTAATCTTTCACGGTGGTTTTAGTTGCTTCCATAAGATCAATCTCCATTTGTAATGTTTTTGGATTGATGGATTGGTGGATCATTGGATTAATGGATTAATGGGGCGTCCATCGATCCATCAATCCAGTAATCCAACACTCCATTTTCTTTATTTTGATTTGAGCGCAGATGCCGGTGCAGCCTGTATAGAGACCGAAAAACCAAGAGGAATTCTGTCCTGATTTTCGCGGAGCGCCTCGTAGATTCCATTTGCGATCAGCCGGTGGCCTCTCGCGTTCGGGTGTTTGTCCCAGGGCGCAATCCACAAAAAAGCGCCCTTCGCA
>Ga0247727_10020745_pt1 | contig 10005 bp, 12 predicted proteins | sample WisWelCaveWW1625_FD_202498 | JGI IMG/M metagenome (GOLD analysis project Ga0247727, IMG submission 202498) | Biofilm microbial communities from Wishing Well Cave, Virginia, United States - WW16-25 | ecosystem: Environmental > Aquatic > Deep subsurface > Groundwater > Cave microbial mat | place...
ATTTTGAATGGGAAAAAAGATGTAACTTCTTACCAACTTTTATGCGCAAATTGCAATGCCATCAAGCAGCATGAGCGGAAAGAATGGGGAAATTATAAAAATCGGAAAGGGCGCACGATATGACATTTTCGCTTCGCCCTTATCAGAAAGCGTGCATCGATAAACTTTGGGATCATATTCGGACTAAAGATACAAATCCCGTATGCGTTCTTCCGACAGGATCAGGTAAGAGTGCTATTCAGGCCCAACTCGCAAAGGATGTAATTTCATGGGGCGGCAAAATTTTGTTCTTAAGCCATGTTAAAGAATTGATACAACAAGTAGCTGATCATATTTCAAAAATAGCTCCGGAACTTCCAATCGGGATTTATTCCGCTGGACTTAATTCTCGAGATCTAGGCTATCCCATTACGGTGGCTGGTATTCAGAGTGCGGTAAATGCTGTTAAAGATTTTGGCTCTATAGACATCATTTGTATCGACGAAGCCCATTTGTTGCCTGAGGACGGCGAAGGGATGTATCGCACGCTGCTCACGGCGCTTCGGGAGATCAATCCCGCCGTGCGACTCATCGGCATGACGGCGACCCCTTTTAGGCTGTCGTCGGGGCTGATCTGCAAGCCTGAGAATCTCTTGAACGAGATCTGTTATAGCGTCGGAATCCGCGAACTCATCCGAGACGGGTATCTATCGCCCTTGAGAAGCAAGGCGGGACTCGCGGAACCGGATCTGTCGAAAGTGCATGTGCGGGGAGGGGAATTCATCGCTGACGAACTCGAAGCCGCCATGAATGATGAAATGAAAGTAGCGTTGACGGTCGGCGAAATCCTTGAGCTGACGAAAGAGCGTAAAAGCGTGCTCGTCTTCGCTTCCGGAGTGGCCCACGGGAATCGAATCGCATCCATGCTTCGATGCGAAACCGATTCGGCGGGAGAGATCTACGGCGACACGCCTTATGGCGAACGCGACAGCCTGATCCGACGATTCCGCGAAGGGACGCTCAAGTATTTGGTGAATGTGAACGTTTTGACTACGGGCTTCGATGCTCCCGGAGTCGATGCTGTCGTCATGCTCAGGCCGACCCTGAGCCCCGGCCTATACTACCAACAAGTCGGGAGGGGATTTCGGATCGCGGAGGGGAAGAAAGACGCCTTGATTCTCGACTACAGCGGCAACGTGCTTCGTCATGGGCCGGTAGACCAGGTGATTCCGCCGGGAAACAAAAATGGACAGGGACAGGGACAAGGCCGAGCGCCGGCCAAGATGTGCCCCGACTGTCGAGCGTTGATCCATGCAGGATACGGAGTCTGCCCGGAATGCGGAACTGCGTTCCCGGCCGCCGAGGTGAAACACGGAATCCGCGCCGATGGGACGGAGATCCTTTCCAAGGACGGCCCGGAGGAATACGCGGTCGACAAGGTGAGTTATTGGAAACACGAGAAAAAGAACGCTCCGGACGGCCATCCGCCTACTTTATGGGTGGAGTACGATTGCGGATTAGCACGGGCTTCGGAGTGGATTTGCTTCGAGCACTCGGGATTCGCGAAAACGAAAGCATTGCAATGGTGGAAACGCCGAAGCTCGGAGCCCTTTCCCTCAAGCGTGAAAGCCGCCTTGGAGAGCATCGCCGCTCATGGGATCCTCGAGCCCGGAAAGATCACGCTCCAAGCCAAAGGGAAATATCTCCGCGTCGTGGGGGCATCGGAGTGGAAGCCTAGAGCCCCGGCTGAGTCTCTGCCCCCTTCTTCCCTCGATATCGCGAGCGAAGAAACCCTCGATATCGCAAGCGAAAAAACCTTGACTTTGCAGGAAAACGAATTAGAATTCTAGATCGTGACGCATGCTTCGACCTTCCCTTCCCGCCGCGCCGACTCCTTCTTAGCGTGCGTCACAGCCTGCCTTGAAGGCGGCGCGGTTGGGAGAGAAGGTCGTTTTGGAATCGAGAGAGCGGGGAACCCATGCCTGGAGATGCCCTTCGCGCCTTAGAATCCTCCCTCCTGGGAGCCCTCATCATGGCTCCCGATACGAAAACGGCCCTCGAGGAAGCCGCCGGAGTTTTCTCTCCGAAATTTCTGTCCCCCGTTTTCGGATTCCCCCTCTGGTCGGCGCTCGAAGCCATCGCGAGTAGGGGCGAAAACGGGGATCTCGTGGCCCTCGTTTCCGAATTGACTCTCACCGGCCAGCTTGAAAACCTGGGCGGCATCGCGGCCGTGGCCGATCTTGTCGAAACTTGCCCGGACATCACCGGCCACGTCCGATTCGCCCGCGATTTGGCACGATTGGAAGGGCGATCTCAAGCCCAACATGCCGCCAAAAATATCTATGACAGAATAGGCCGTGGAGAGGAACTCAATGGAGAGATAGAAAAACTTCTCGAAATCACGGCTTCCTTTCACGAAGCTAGGAAAGAAAAGACGTGGGAGGAAGAAAGCGGTTCTCCCCTCCTCGATGCTCCCAAACTTGCCGCTATCAAGGATCAGCCGATTCCTTACGTGCTTGATCCCATCGCCATTCGGGGATCCCTCACCCAGCTTCACGGTCCCCCGAAAGGCGGAAAATCCGTATGGGCCCTCTATCTTTCCGTCGCCGGCGCGATCGGACAGCTCCCGGAAGGTCCATTGACCGTTACCTCTCCACTCAAAGTCCTATATCTCGGATGGGAAGATCAAGCCCCTTTGGTGGCCCGACGGATCTCCGCTTATTCGGCCGGCCTCGGCATGGGATGGGTCATCCCGGAAGGAATCACGTTTTCGTATTCCCCGGATCTGTGGCTTAACCTCAAGGCTCATACCGATATGCTCGAACGCGCCATATCGGAAAACAAGTTCGATCTCGTCATCATCGATACTTTCAGCTATGCCCATGCCGTCGATGAGGACCGCGCTACCGAAATCAAGCCCGTCATGGCTAACCTGCGACGGGTTGCCCGTAAAACAAACTGCGCTATCCTGTACATCCATCATCGCCGAAAATCCTCGGAAGGCATCTCTTCCACCGAACGCGCTAGAGGTTCAAGTGCTATCAGCGCCGCTGCCGATGTCGTCATCGATTGGGGCGACCGAGCAGGAAGCAATATTACCCCCGTCGATGTACTCTCCAAATGGGGACGCTCAGGACAGTGGGAGGTCGAATACCTCCTCCAAGAGGATCAATCCGTCAAATGGGAAATACGTGACCGCGAACGGCGACGAGGAAAGGGACAAGCCAGAAAACAAGCCGTTTGGGATACCTTGAAAGCCCTTCATGAGAAAGAAGCGAAACCTATCCCAGGAACCCAACTTGTCTTGGCTATGAAAGATCAAGGACTGTCAAAAACGAAGGTGTATGACTACCTGAAAGACCTTGAAAACGATGGAAAAATCAAGCCTGTCCCTAACGGAAACTCAACGACTTATGAATGCTTATAAACTCGTCCGCTTTCTCGTCCGCCCCCCTATCTCGTCCGTTTTTTGCAACTCGTCCGCTTTCCGTCCCCCTTATCTGTAAGGGGGACGGAAACGGATGAGTTTTGCGGATACGGACGCGGACGAGTTGAGCTTCTTGCTCTCCATACCCTCTGTCCCTCCCTCCGCTAATCCCTTCATGCGTCTCCATTGGGCTGCTCGCCATAAGCTATCCATCTACTGGGCCTACCTCCTCCTCGAGGCTGGCCTTTCTTTGGTTCCTAAAGCCGTACGAAAGCGCCGACTAGAGATAACCCTTTACACGAGTAAAGAGCGAGACTACCCTAACCTGTTCCTTGCAACCGATAAGCTGATACTCGATAATCTCGTTAAGTACCAGGTACTTATAGATGATAGCCCTAAGTATTTGGATCTGGAGCTATCCTCAAAGCGAGGGAAGCCTAGGACAGAGGTAAGGATTATCGATGTGGATATGCTTGGATATCTAAAAAATAAATCAGATTCTATTCGTTGATGATCAAAGACTTACAGAAAAATGAATTAGTATGACAATTATTTGAAACTAATTGCCAATCGTTGTGTATCATAGGTGTGGTTGAGATAAGGTGGAGGTGGATGATGAGTGACGAAGTGATTGTAGCCTTGGGTGGAGATCCCAAGGAAGGGTGGGTGACGCTGTGATGTATGATGTGAAGTGCGACGACTGCAAGGTCACGATGCGGCAGACTGAGGATGTACGGGAATCCTACGCCGGTGGTAGATGCGATGCCTGCAAGACCGGCGAAGCCAAGTGGCTCGCGAGGAACGCCGCTCGTCGTGAGCGTCATGCCGTTTTGACTTCCCTCGGTCTCAAGCGCGTCAAGGGGAATCTCGGTGGAACCTATTACGAATAGACGAACGGGGGAAATCATGGAAGACATCGAAACTACCCGCGAGCGGGCAGTGGGAGTGCTGTCATTGGGTAAATTGCGATCGCTGGAAAGCCGTGGATTGCACGTTGTCAGCGAGGCAGATTTGGATGTCATCGAACATACATTGTCACACGCCGCCTGTGCGCTGAAAGTGGCGGCTGAGAGTGCGCTTGCTAACATCTGGAGGCCGCCTCATGCCCCGAATGTCGCACGCTCCGAATTGGAGGCCAAGGAGATTAAGGATGTTATAGACGAGTGTACCTCCTCCTTGGAGATCGCAAAAGTTATACGTCACCGATGAACTGATTACTGATTGAGACTTCCCCTTATCTCAAGGCATGACCCCGCCCTTCCGGGCGGGGTTTTCTTTTTCCCTTGCTTTTTCCCTCTTCCTCATGGAGGCTATAGGGAGGAGGATTGAGTATGGCGAAGCGGAAGAAGATGCCAAGGCGGAAGGCTAGGAAGTTGCGCCGGCCGCGCAGGGTGCCGGGCTATTAGCTTTCGGAGAGAGTATGTCTGATCCTCTTCCACTTCAAGTGGAGATCCTTGGCAAATGTGACAGTCCCGACGAAATCGATCTCAATCTCGGGAAGCGTGCCCGGAAGGCATTGGACTATCTTCTTGCCAGGCTTGAGCCTTTGGGATTCAAGGGCCATGATGCGCATGAATTCCTCGAGCGTATCATGGAACCGCTCATCAAGGCGACCCACAGCAAGAAATCGAGTTGGAAAGAGCGGCTTGTAGCGAGTCGCATGTTGGGCGAGCTGGTCGGACTTTACGCGGCATCGGATCGTCGCGGGGGTGCGCCTCTCACTCAGCAGGTGACGATCAACGTGGTCACGGGGGTTCCCAAGCCGGACTATCAGCGAATCGAAATAATCCAACCTACGGAATGATATCCCCTACAGTAGAGTTGGGATTCATCCCTCGTCCTTGGCAAGATGAAAGTTATCATCGATTCAGGCCGTTTTCTATCCTCGTCGTGCATCGTCGGGCGGGGAAGACCGTTCAAGCGGTAATGCGGTTGATCGATGAGGCGCTCAGTCAGAAAAAACCTTGCCCCCGTTATGCCTACATTGCTCCGCTTCTCAAGCAGGCGAAGGATATCGCATGGGGGTATCTCAAGCAATACGCGCTCAAGGTGCCTCTAGCCGTCGTCAATGAAAGCGAGCTATGGGTACAGTTTCCTAATCGTGCTCGGATCAGAATCTACGGCGCGGACAATCCCAACGCATTCCGAGGTCTATACTTTGACGGCGTGGTGATCGATGAGGTGGCCCAAGTGAAGCGGGAAGTATGGAGGGAGATTCTCATTCCTGCCTTGGCGGATCGTCAAGGATGGGCGCTTTTCATCGGCACCCCCGGGGGGATCAATCTTTTTTCAGAACTCTATTACGCGGCGCTTTCCAACTCTGATTGGTACGCGGCGAAGTACACGATCTATGATACGAAGGTATTCACGTCGGACGAGATCGAGCAGTTGAAAAGCTCCATGAGCGAGCGTGAATTCAGGCAGGAGTTTCTTTGCGATTTCCTGGCGAGTTCCGACGATTCGCTGATTTCCATCGAGGATGCTCGTGCGGCCGGCGAGCGATCGATCCGCGAGGATGAAATCTCGTTTGCTCCGCGCATTTTGGGGATTGACGTAGCGTGGAGGGGTGGGGACAGATGCGTGATCTTTCCCCGTCAAGGTCTAGCGGCCTTCAAGCCGCTCGTCGAGCAGGGTTTACCTGAGAAAGCCTTTGCCATCCGAATCGCTCATGTGATCGACAAATGGCATCCTGCTATGGTGTTCATCGACACGACAGGAGGATATGGAGGCGAAGTGCTTTCGCGTCTTTTGGATTCCGGGTACAAAGCCCAAGGGATCGTATTTTCCTGGAAAGCCTCGGAGGAGCGGTTTATCAACTTGCGTGCGGAGATGTGGTTTAAGCTGGCGGATTGGATCAAAACGGGCTCGATTCCCAACGATTCTGGATTGATTGAAGAGTTATGCGCTCCGAGATATTCGAATGATAATGCGGCGAACCGATTGCAATTGGAATCCAAAGATGCCGTTCGGGAGCGTATTGGGAGGAGCGTGGACTTGGCGGATGCATTGGCATTGACCTGGGCAATGCCTGTCTATGGGGAGATGGGGGCTAGGAGTGGAATGCCTACTCGACCCGGAGTAGGCCATGCATTGACGGAATGGGATCCATTGAGATGATTTATCTATTCGGTTTTTCAAGCCTTCGGAATTCGATGCTAGATGCCAAGCGTGCGCTTGAGCGTGGAGGAAGGACCGAAGATTCCATGGAGATTGCGAAGGCATTGAATGAAGCGGCTAAAGCCATCCATGACGCCAACGAGAAGCTAAAAAGGATTGTCAAGAATTCGATTGACATGAAGCAAGGTTGAGGTAGAGTAATTAGGATGTTGGTGAGGGGGGCGACTTTTGACGATGCCGAATGGATCGTGCGGGAACTCAAGGACTTCTCGCGATTCTACGGCACCCACCATCCCCTTTTCGGCGACGAGTCCGTCGTCCGGCTTAAACTCGAGCAAGCCATCGAGCGGAATCAAATCATGGTTGCCGAAAAGACGGGAACCGGCCCGATGGGATTTCTCATGTGGTACATCACTCCTCACGTTTATAATCCAGCGATTCGAGTGGCCCTCATGAATCTCTGGTGGGTAGCGAGGAAGCATCGCTTTAGCGGTGCAGGGCAGGCGCTTCTTGATGCTTTTATCGCGATGGGGAAAGGCTCTGCGGATTGGGTGATTGTTTCGATAGGCAAGAACTGTCCGATACGGGAAGAAAGCCTATTACGCAGAGGTTTCAAGCTTCAAGAGCGCGGCTATTTGATGGAGGTAAAGTAGCGATGCCAGCAATAATTCCTTTAGGGGTAGAAGCGGCGGCGGCAGGGGGAGCTTTGGCGGGAGCGGAAGCAGCAGCAGGCGCGGCGGCAGGGATAGCAGGCGCTCAAGTGGTGACAGGGGTAGCGGAGACGGGTTATTCGGCCTATCAAGGCCAGCAAGCCAAAGCTCAAGCAAGAGGAGCGGAATCTAAGCAGCGGAGAGCCCAAAGGCAGGTTGAGGCGGATTTAGCGGCCCAAGCGGCTCAAGCGGAAGCGGAGAAGACCAGAGGATTGGCAAAGAGCACGCAACGTCAAAGGGCCTTCGCGGCGGCAGGAAGACGTTCGACTTTGCTTACGGGTCCATTGGGATTGCCTGGGGAAGCCCAAGGGGGTCAGCGTCAGATTTTGGGTGGATAGATGCCGGATACGGGATTACAAAATCCTCCTCTTTTCAAAGTCGAGACTCGGCGTCAAAGGCTGGAAAGGCTGAGGAATCAACTCGAGATCGAGCGGACGAGTTTTCTCGATCACTGGAAGCAGATCGCCAAAAAGCTTTTGCCCCACAGGGCTCTTTTCCAGATCACGGACAGCAATCGAGGAGACCGGAAGAATCTAGACATTTTGGATTCGACGGCGACTTATGCCTCTCACGTCTTAGCCAGCGGCATGATGGCGGGGGTGACGAATCCCGCTAGGCCGTGGTTCCGGATGACGACGAGTGATCCCGACTTGTCGGATGTCGAAAGCGTCAAGGCATGGTTGCATACCGTGATCGAGCGCATGCTGGCTCTCATGGTCCGGACCAACCTATACGATTCGCTTCCTGCATTCTATGAGGATGGAGCGGACTTCGGTACGGCGGCGATGATGGTGGAGGAGGATCTTGAGAAAATCTTCCATACGGAAGTCTTCCCCGTAGGGAGTTACTATCTTTCGATGGACGACAAAGGAAGGATCAGGGTTTTCTTCAGGGAATTCAGACTCACCGTCAGGCAGCTCATCGAAAAATTCGGCCATGACTTCCCAGGGGATGAAATCCATTGGGAGCGTTTCAGCGAATACGTCCATACGCTTTGGGAGCAAGGCTCCTGGGATACGTGGATCGAAGTCTACCATGCCATCGAGCCCAATGAGGATTGGAACCCTGAGCGCATCGAAGCCAAGTACAAGCGTTATCGGAGCACCTATTACGAACGCGGCACGGGAGGCGGGAGATGGAACGAAAGCTATCAAACCGCCACGCCCTATGATGATCGGCTGCTTCGTGAAAGCGGCTTCGATTATTTCCCGGTCTTGGTATTCCGCTGGAGCACCCGTGCGGGAGATGTTTATGGGGTGGATTGTCCGGGCATGATGGCTCTGGGCGATATCAACATGCTTCAAAAGCTCGAGAGTCGAGGGCTTCAGGCTCTTGAGAAGCTGATCAATCCTCCCCTTCAAGGCCCTCCGGAGCTGAAGAATGAAAAAGTAAGTCTCATCCCTGGGGATATGACGTATGTGGCGAGTTTTCAGACTTCCCAAGGGGTAAGGCCGATCCATGAGATCCGGCAATTCGGATTTCAGGAATTGAAAGTATGGGAAGCGGAGATACGGGAGAGGATCTATCAGGCGTTTTCGGTGAACATCATCCTATCGCTCACCACGACGGATCGAAGAGACATCACGGCTACGGAGGTCGAAGAGCGTAAGGAGGAGAAACTTCTGGCTTTGGCAAGGGTGCTTCAGCGTTTGGATCAAGACGTTTTGAATCCTCTCATCGACATCATCTTTGGGATCATGCTCAAGTTTGGACTTCTTCCCGAGCCTCCTCCGGAATTGCAAGGGCAGGAATTGAGGATCGAGTATATCTCGATCCTGTCACTCGCTCAAAAGCTGGTGGGCATAGGAGGATTCGAGCGTTTTGTCGCCTTCGCGGCACAACTAGGAACGATTCGACCGGAGACATTGGATAATCTGGATTTCGACCGGATCGTCAAGGAATACGCCGAGCGGACGGGCGTTCCTCCTCCGATCATGATTTCAAGCGATGAAGTGGATCTCATTCGTGCGCGTCGAGCCCAAGCCGTACAAGCGCAAGCGATGGCGGCGGCGATTCCACAAGGAGCGAAAGCGGCGAAAGACTTAGCGGGAGCGAAGCTGGATGACCGTTCGGCCTTGACGGAACTTTTGAGTGCCGCCCAAGCGGGCGGTAGAGTCTTGGGTGCGGCATGACGGAACGAACGCTGATTCGAAACGCGGCGGATCCCGAGCAGGTCGCCAAAGCCGGAAAGGTTCAGGATCGGCGTCAGAAGGAACTCGTAGCGGCTTTCAACGACATTCTCAAGACCTATCAAGGTCGGTTGTGGCTTTATTGGCTCTTGGAGCAATGCGGACTTGAAAGTTTCGGCGTCTTTACGCTATCCTACATGGGTAACGTCGAGGATGCATTGGTGAATGAAGGACGCCGAAGGGTAGGAAATCAAGTGATGGCGGCCATTGTGGAACTCAATCCTGAATATTACGTGATGATGATGAAGGAAGCCAAAGACAGGAGGGCGAACGACAATGGCTGATCCGGTGGCGACATCTTCGGTCCCAGCTCCTGCTCCTGCTCTTTCGGCGGTTTCGGCTCCTCCTGTCCCGCCGGCTCCCGCTCTGCCGCCGGCGGTGGAGCCGAAAGCAACGCTTATCGGAGCGCCGTCTCCGATACCGACGCCGGAGACGTTCAAGTTGGAAGTCCCCAAGGATTCTCCGCTCGACGCCGAAGCCGTGGAGGGGATTGCCGCGTTTGCCCGCGAGCATGGACTCTCTCAAGCACAGGCCAAAGCGTTTCTCGAGCGTGAACATACAAGCGCCATGACTCGAGCCCAAG